>Ga0114951_10002670_pt1 | contig 19788 bp, 17 predicted proteins | sample AM7aDNAmetaG_FD_88677 | JGI IMG/M metagenome (GOLD analysis project Ga0114951, IMG submission 88677) | Freshwater microbial communities from Finland to study Microbial Dark Matter (Phase II) - AM7a DNA metaG | ecosystem: Environmental > Aquatic > Freshwater > Lake | place: Finland: Lake Alinen...
AGCGTGCCCGGCGGGCGCATAGCCGGCAGCGTGCCCGGCGGGCGCATAGCCGGCAGCGTGCCCGGCGGGCGCATAGCCGGCAGCGTGCCCGGCGGGCGCATAGCCGGCAGCGCTCCCGGCGGGGGCGCGGGCGGCCGCGACGACCGCGGCGGCCCCGGCGCGGGGTAGTGCACAAGGGGAAGACAAGGATTCCTTGACTGTCGCGTGGCCCGCGGCCGTCCACAGGCTCGATCGCCCAGGGGGAAGACAAGGATCCGCCGACTTTTCTTGTCTTCCCTCGCAGCACTACCCCGCTGCGGCGGCTCCCGCGGCTGCGGCGCGTGCAGCGCGCCACGTCCGCCTTCTCGCCGCTCGTCGATGCCGAGGCTGAGCGCGGAGCCGGACGGAAGGGGGATGGTCATGCGACTCCGTCACCGGCCTCCGACCAGCCCGATCTTAAGATCGTTGACGTTCGTGCCGGTGGGACCGGTGACCACGAGATCGGCGGTCGTCGCCAGCGCTGCGCCGGCGGCGTGAGCGGCGAGGGCCGCGGCGGCGTCCACGCGGGCTTCATGGAGCGCCGCCGCGGTCGCGTCGTCGACGAGCGCCCCCGCGGCGTCCGTGGGCCCGTCGCTGCCGTCCGAGTCCAGGTACAGAAGGCACGACTCGCGGGCGCCGGGCTCCGACGCATCGAGCTCCAGGGCGCCCGCCAGGGCGCCCTCCTGGCTCGGGCCGCCGCCGGCGGTCATCGCGGCGCCGTGGGCCAGGGTCGTGGTCGCCTCGCCGCCGGCCACGAGCGCCGTACCGGGCTCCGCGCCCGCGACCCGAGCCGCGAACCATCGCCCGGCGTCCGCGCTCTCGCCCTCGAGGTCGAGACGCAGCACCCGCGCCCGGTAGCCGAGCGCCCGGGCCGCGGCCACCGCGGCCGCGCACATCACGCCGGCGTCGGCGAGGACGAAAGAGGTCACGCGGTCCAGGCGATGGCAGGTTTCCTCCGCCGGGTCGGCGCGCCGCAGGTGCTCGACGACGGCACGCGGCAGCCGCGCCCACAGGTCGAGGCGGTCGCAGGCCTCCCGGGCCTCGGCAAAGGTGGAGCGGTCCGTCACCGTGAGATCGGTGACGTAGTCGAGAGGATCGCCGACCACGTCCGACACCGTGAAGTTGACGATCTCGCAGCCCGCGAGGCGGCCCAGCCGCCCCCCCTTGATCCGGGAGATGTGCTTGCGCACGTCGTTGATGGCGACGATATCCGCCCCCGAGGTGAGGAGCACGCGGTTCGTCTCTGCCTTGTCAGTCAGGGAGACGCCTTCGGCCGGCGCCACCGCGAGCGCCGAGCTGCCGCCGGTAACAAGCGCAAGCAGAAGGTCGTTCGGCGCGGCGGCCTGCGCGATCGCCAGCAGGCGCAGGCCGCCGCGCAGGCTGCCCTCGTCGGGCACCGGGTGCGCCGCCTCCAGCACCTCGATGTGGGCGAGCGGCACCGCCTGACCGCGCTTCACGACCACCGCGCCGTCGCTGATGCGCGGCCCGAGCAGCTCGTCGAGGACTGCAGCCATGCCGATGGTCGCCTTGCCGGCGCCGAGCACGAAGAGGCGGCGCCCGCGCAGGTCGAAGACCTGAGGCTCGCCGCCGCGCGCGGCGGTCACGGTGAGCGCCTCGCCGTCCAGACGGAGCGCGCGGCGCAGGGCGGCGGCGGGGTCCACCGCCGCGAGCGCCGCCGCCGCAATGGCCAGCGCGTCGGCGCGCAGCGCGCGGCGCCCGTGCCCGACGAGCTGGGCGTGGTTGCGGAAGCGCGCGGCGGCGTCCGGCGCGGACGCGCCGCCGGGCGCGCCGGGCGGGCCGGGCGCTTCGCCGCCGCCGTTCACCGCGCCAGCGCGGTAGGCCGGCGGAAGTCGTGCCCGGCGTACACGGCGTCGGCGCCGAGCCACTCCTCGATCTGGAAGAGCCGGTTGTACTTGGCCGTGCGCTCGCCGCGCACCGGCGAGCCCGTCTTGATCTGGCCGGCGTTGAGCGCCACGACGAGGTCGGCGATGATCGGGTCCTCGGTCTCGCCGGAGCGCTCGCTCACCTGCACGCCGTAGCCGTTGCGGAAGGCGGTGTCGGCCGCCACCAGTGCCTCGGTGAGCGTGCCGATCTGGTTGACCTTCCACAGCATCGCGTTGGCCGCGCCCAAATCCGCGCCGCGCTGCACGAGGTCGGGATTCGTCACAAACAGGTCGTCGCCGATGAGCTGGACCCCCTTGGCGCCCAGGTCGGCCGTGATCGCCACCCAGCCGTCCCAGTCGTCCTCGCTGAGCGGGTCCTCGATGGAGACGATGTCGAAGTCGCGGACGAGCTCGCCGTAGAAGGCGATCAGCTCGTCGGTCGTGTACTCCTTGCCCGCCACCGTATAGACGCGCCGCGCCGCGTCCCACAGGTGGGTCGCGGCGCAGTCGAGCGCGTACACCATCTGGTCGGCGTAGCCGGCCGCCGCGACACCCTCGCGCAGCACAGTCAGAGCCTCGCGCACATCCACGATGGGCGTCGCGAACCCGCCCTCGTCGCCGGTGTTGGCGGCCAGCTTGCCGTAGCGCGACACGACGATCTCCATGAGCGCCATGTGGCACTCGCTGGCCATGCGCATCGCCTCGCTGAACGTCGAGGCGCCGACCGGCATGCAGATGAACTCCTGGAAGTCGAGGTCGTTGGAGGTGAGCTTGCCGCCGTTGATGAGGTTGACGAACGGCACCGGCAGCACGCGCGAGTCGGCGCGCAGGTAGCGGTGCAGCGGCAGGCCCGCGCAGGCGGCGGCGGCGCGGGCCGCGGCCAGCGACACGCCGAGCAAGGCATTCGCGCCCAGCCGGCTCTTGCCGGGCGTGCCGTCAAGTTCGCGGAGAAAGCGGTCGAGCGCCGGCTGATCGGCCGCGTTGCGGCCGACGACCGCCGGCGCGATCACCTCGTTGACGTTGGCGAGCGCCCGGGTGACGCCCTGGCCGCGGTAGGCAGTCCCGCCGTCGCGCAGTTCCACGGCCTCGCTGCTGCCGGTGGAACGCCCGGCGGGCACATCGGCGCGCCCCAAGGCGCCGCCCGCCACTACGTCGACCTGCACCGTGGGATAGCCCCGGCAGTCGAGGATCATGCGGGCGTGGACCTCAGTGATCGTGGTGCTCATGCAGTTGCCTTTCTTCTCGGTGGATGCGCGGGGAGTCGCCGCTCAGGCGACGGTGTTGCGCAGCTCCCCGACGCCCTCGACGACGATCGTCACGGTCTGACCGGCGGCCAAGGGGCCGACGCCGGGCGGCGTGCCCGTCATCAGCACGTCGCCTGGTTCAAGAGTCATGATGCCGCTCGCGAAAGAGAGCAGCTCGAGCGGCCCCACGAGCATGTCGCCGACGAAGCCGTGCTGGACCTCCACGTCGTCGAGCAGCGCGCTCACGCGCGCCTCAGGGCCCGGCGCCCGGGGCACGATCCACGGGCCCAGCGGGCAGAAGGTGTCGAAGCTCTTGGCGCGCGTCCACTGTCCGTCCACCTTCTGCAGGTCGCGGGCCGTGACGTCGTTGCCGCAGGTGTAGCCGGCGACGTGATCGGCGGCCCGGGCCGGCGAGACGTCCTTGCAGCGCCGGCCGACCACGACGACCAGCTCGGCTTCGTAGTCGACCTGGACGGAACGCGCCGGGCGGATGATCGTCTCCCCCGGCCCGATGACCGCCGTGCGCGGCTTCATGAACAGGATCGGCTCGGCCTGCACGGCCATCTGCAGCTCGTCGGCATGCGCCCGGTAGTTGAGGCCCACGGCGACGATCTTACCGGGCAGCACCGGCGCCAGAAGGCGCACCGCCGCCAGTTCCGCGTCGCCGGTGACACGAGCGCCGTCCTCGAAGGCCGGCCGGTCGAGCAGCTCGACGGCGTCGCCGGCAAAGCGGCAGTGCCGCTCTTCGCCGGCGACCGCGACCCGCCCGAAGGCGCCGGCCGGCGGCCGCCCCGGCGCGTCTCCGCCCCTCATGGCTGCCGGCTCCTCACCATGCCGTACTCGATCGAGTCCACGAGGGCCTCCCAGCTTGCTTCGATGATGTTCTCGCTGACGCCGATGCTGCCCCAGGTGTCGTCGCCGTCGCTGGCGTCGAGCAGCACGCGGGTGACGGCGCCCGTGCCCTTGTTCTCGTCGAGGATGCGCACCTTGTAGTTGACGAGCTCGATGTCGCTGAGATGCGGGTGCTTCTGCGCGATGGCCTGGCGCAGCGCCGTATCGAGCGCGTTGACCGGGCCGTTGCCTTCGGCGGTACTGATGATGCGCTCGCCGCCGACGTGCACCTTGATGGTCGCCTCCGTGACGGCCTTGCCGTCCTCGCGCTTCTCCACGATCACGCGAAAGCTCTCGAGGCGAAACAGCGGCTCGTGCGGCGCCAGCTCTTCGCGGAGCAACAGATCGAAGGAGGCGTCGGCGGCCTCGTAGTGATAGCCGCGGTGCTCGCGCTCCTTGAGCCTCTTGAGGACGGCGGCGACGCCGTTATCGTCGCCCTCGAGCTCGAGGCCGATGTCGTGGGCGCGGCGCATCACGGCGCTCCTGCCCGAGAGCTCGGAGACGAGGATGCGCTGCTGGTTGCCCACGGCCGCCGGGTCGACGTGCTCGAAGGTCTGCGGCGCCTGCTCCACGGCCGCCACGTGCAGGCCGCCCTTGTGGGCGAAGGCGGCCTTGCCTACGTACGGTTCTTGCGCCCCGATGGAGGCGTTGCAGAGGTCGGCCACGAAATGAGCCGTCTCGCCGAGCCGCGCGAGCTGCTCGTCGCTGATCACCGGCAGGCCCATCTTGAGCTTGAGCGCCGGGATGATGCTGACCAGGTTGGCGTTGCCGCAGCGCTCGCCGTAGCCGTTCATCGTGCCCTGCACCTGGCGGGCGCCGGCGTCGACGGCGACGAGGCTGTCGGCCACGGCGCAGCCGCTGTCGTTGTGGATGTGGATGCCGATGGTGACGCCGAGGGCCGCCGTGACCTCGCCGACCACGTCGGCGACGAGCGGCGGCAGGGAGGCGCCGTTGGTGTCGCACAGGCAGACGACCGCCGCGCCCGCTTCTGCGGCGGCGGTCACGCAGCGCAGCGCGTAGGCCGCGTCGTCGCGCCAGGCGTCGAAGAAGTGCTCCGCGTCGTAGACCACCGTCTTGCCCTCTGCGACCAGAAAACGCACCGTGTCGGCGATCATGCGCAGGTTCTCGTCGCGGCTCACGCGCAGCACCTTGGTGAGGTGCAGGCCCCAGGTCTTGCCGACGATGGCCACCGTGCCGGCAAAGCAAGCGGCCAGCACGCGCAGGTTCTCGTCGGCCTCGGCCGCCACGCCTTTGCGCGTGGTCATGCCGAAGGCCACCAGCTCGGCGTGACCCAGGCGCTCGCCCTCCATGCGCCGGAAGAACTCGATCTCCTTGGGGTTCGAGGCGGGGAAGCCGCCTTCGATGAAGTGGATGCCGAGCTCGTCCAGCTTGAGCGCGATGCGCACCTTCTCGTCCACCGAGACCGACATGCCTTCTTGCTGCATGCCGTCGCGCAGCGTGGTGTCGTACAGCCGCACGCCCTGCTCGCTCATCGCTTTAGCTCCTCGCGTACTCCATGTAGTGGCCGAACTCCTCGTCGCGACCCTCGACAATGGCGCGGAACTTCTCCTGGATACGGCGCGTGATGGGGCCGGGATCGCCGATGAAGTGGTCGTCCATCTCGCGGATCGGCACGATCTCGGCGGCCGTGCCGGTGTAGAACAGCTCATCGGCGATCACCAGGTCGCTGCGCGCCATCGTGCGTTCACGGAAGGGGATGCCCATGGCGACGGCCAGCTTCATGACGGAATCGCGGGTGATGCCCTCGAGCACGCCGTCGCTGGGCGGCGGGGTCATGAGCACGCCGTCGCGCACCACGAAGATGTTCTCGCCGGAGCCCTCGGCGACGTGCCCGTGCTCGGTGAGCATGATCGCCTCGTCGTAGCCGGCGTTGGTCACCTCGATCTTGGCGAGGATGCTGTTGAGATACTGGCCCGTGGCCTTGGCGGCGCGGGCCAGGGCCGTGTGGTCCAGCGACTGGATGCTCGAGACCTTGGCGCGAATGCCCTTCTGGATGCCTTCTTCGCCGAGATAGGCGCCCCACGGCCAGGCCGCGATGGTCACCTCGACCGGGGCGTTCAGGGGGAAGAGGCCCATCTCGCCGTAGCCGCGGAAGATGATGGGCCGGACATAGCAGTGGTCGAGGCCGTTGCCCTCGATGAGCTCGAAGGTGGCGTCGTAGAGCCGCTCGAGGCTGTAGGGCACCGGCATGTAGTAGAGCTTGGCGGAGCGGATCAGGCGCTTCAGATGTTCCTCGAGACGAAACACTGCCGGGCCCTTGGGCGTCTTGTAGCAACGGATCCCCTCGAACACCCCGGAGCCGTAGTGCAGCGCGTGCGTAAGGACGTGCACCCTGGCCTCGCCCCAGGGCACGAGCTCGCCGTCCATCCAAATCTTGTCCACCTCGGGTATCGACATGGTTCCTCCTCGCCTGTGGGTCAGGCGGCCGTCAGGGCAGCCAGGATGGCTTCGGTCATCGCGGCGCTGCCGAGCTTCTGCTCGCCGGGCGCGGCGATGTCTGCGGTGCGCGCGCCCTGCTCGAGGGCCGTCTCGACGGCCCTCTCGACGGCGCGCGCCGCGGCGTGCTCGGCGAAGCTCAGGTCGAGCATCATCGCGGCGCTGAGGATGGTCGCGCACGGATTGGCCAGCCCCTTGCCGGCGATGTCGGGGGCCGAGCCGTGGATGGGCTCGTAGAGGCTCACGCCGCCGGCGCCGACGCTGGCCGACGGCAACATGCCGATGCTGCCGGTGAGCATCGCCGCTTCGTCGCTGAGGATGTCGCCGAAGAGATTCTCGGTGGCGATCACGTCGAACTGCGTGGGCTCGCGGATGAACTGCATGGCGCAGTTGTCGACGAGCATGTGGCGGAGCTCCACGTCGGGATGGCGCTCCGCCACGCGGACGGCGACGGCGCGCCACAGCCGCGAGCTCTCGAGCACGTTGGCCTTGTCGACGGAGTGGACAAGCTTGCGCCGTCCCTCGGCGACGGTGAAGGCGTGCTCCACGAGCCGCTCGACCTCGGCCTCGCTGTAGATCATCGTGTCGTAAGCCACGTCCGCGGTGCGCTCGCTCTTGCCGAAGTACACGCCGCCGGTGAGCTCGCGCACCACGATCATGTCGACGCCGTCGATGACCTCGGGCTTGAGGGTGCTGTTGTGGGCGAGCGCCGGGAAGCTCTTGACGGGGCGCAGATTGGCAAACAGCTCGAGACCCTTGCGCATGCCGAGCAGGCCCTGCTCGGGGCGCGGCCGGTGCGGGTCGGTGGTGTCCCAGCGGGGCCCGCCGACGGCGCCCAGCAGCACGGCGTCGCAAGCCTTGCAGCGCTCGATGAGGCCCTCTTCCATGGGCGTGCCGAAGGCGTCGATGGCGCAGCCCCCCATGACGCCTTCGTCCCAGGCGATGAGGAAGCCAAAGCGCTGCCCGGCCGCGTCGACGACGCGCCGCGCGGCGGCCACGATCTCGGGCCCCACCCCGTCGCCGGGGAGGGTCATGACGCGGTAGCCGCGGTAGTTGGCCGGGGTGGTCACGAGCGGCTCCCCTCGGCGAGCTGCGCCTTCACGTACGGCAGAAGGCCGCCGCGATCGATGAGCTCCTGCATGAACGGCGGAAACGCCTCGGCGTCGTACGTCTTGCCCTGCGTGAGGTTCTCGACGGTGCCGGCGGCGAGGTCGACGCGCAGGCGGTCGCCCGCCTGCGCCTCGCGCGCCGCCTCCGGGCACACCACGATCGGCAGCCCGGTGTTGATCGCGTTGCGGTAGAAGATCCGCGCGAACGAGGCGGCGACGACGACGCTGACGCCGGAGTGCTTGATCGCCACGGGCGCGTGCTCGCGCGAGCTGCCGCAGCCGAAGTTCTCGTGGGCGACGATGATGTCGCCGGGCTGCACGCGCTCCACGAACCCGGCGTCGATGTCCTCCATCGCGTGGCTCGCGAGCTCCTGCGGGTCGCTGGTGTTGAGATGGCGGGCCGGGATGATGACGTCGGTGTCGACGTCGCGGCCGTACTTGTGGACGGTGCCCTCGAAGATCATCGCGAGCCTCCCTTGCCGGCGCCGACTGCTTCGGGCGTGGCGATGTGGCCGGCCACGGCGGAGGCGGCAGCCACGTACGGGCTCGCGAGGTAGACCTCGCTGCCGGGGTGACCCATGCGGCCGACGAAGTTGCGGTTGGTGGTGGCCACGGCGCGCTCGCCCTCGGCGAGGACGCCCATGTGGCCGCCGAGGCAGGCGCCGCAGGTCGGCGTGCTGAAGGCGCAGCCGGCCTCGATGAGCGCCTGCATGGTGCCGTCGGCGATGGCGTCCAGGCACACCTCCTGCGTGCCCGGCAGGATGATGACGCGCACGTCCGGGTGAACCTTCTTGCCGCGGAGGATAGAGGCCGCCTGACGCAGGTCCTCGAGGCGGCCGTTGGTGCAGCTCCCGATGACGACCTGGTCGATGGTGACGTCCGCCAGGTCGGCGGCGGCGGCGGCGTTGCTCGGCAGGTGCGGCCTGCTCACGGTGAGCGGCACGGCGGAGGCGTCGATCTCGAGGACGCGCGCGTACTCGGCCTCGGGATCGCTGGCGAAGACCTTGCCGGCGGTGCGCGCGCGGCTGCCCTCCGGCCGGCTCTGCAGGTACTGCGTCGTCTTCTCGTCGAAGCCGACGATGCCGTTCTTGCCGCCGGCCTCGATGGCCATGTTGCACATCGTGAAGCGCTCGTCCATGGAGAGACCCTCGATGGCCTCGCCGGCGAGCTCCATCGCCTGGTAGAGGGCGCCGTCGACGCCGATCAGGCCGATCGTGTGCAGGATCAGGTCCTTGCCGGTGACCCACGGCTGCGGGCGGCCCGAGTAGACGAGCTTGATGCTCTCGGGCACGCGCAGCCACACGCGGCCCCAGGCCATGGCGGCAGCGAAGTCGGTGCTGCCCATGCCGGTGCTGAAGGCGGCCACGGCGCCGTAGGTGCAGGTGTGGCTGTCGGCGCCGACGACGACGTCGCCGGGCGCCACGAGGCCCATGTCGGGCAGGAGCACGTGCTCGATGCCGACCCGCCCGACCTCGAAGTAGTTGACGATCTCGTGCTTGCGGGCAAACTCGCGCATCTTCTTGCTCTGGCCCGCCGCCTTGATGTCCTTGTTGGGCGCGAAATGGTCGGGCACGAGGGCGATGCGGGCCGGGTCGAAGACCTTCGTGAACCCGGCCTTCTCGAACTCGGCGATGGCCAGCGGCGCGGTGATGTCGTTGGCCAGCGCCAGATCGACCTGTGCCTCGATGATGTCGCCGGCGTGCACCTCAGCGCGCCCCGCAGCGCGCGCGAGGATCTTCTCGGTGATCGTGGAACCCATCAGACCTCCCCTGCAGCCGCAGCGTTGTTGACGGCCCGCACGTAGGCCTTCGCCGAGGCTTCCATTACATCGAAACTGACCGCCTGGCCGTTGAACGAGCGGCCGTTGATCTCCACGGCCACGCGCACCTCGGCCAGCGAGTCCTTGCCCGCCGAGATGGCCCGCACCTGGTAGTCGGCCAGACTGCCGGACGTGCCGACGGCGTCGTCGATCGCCGCGAACACGCTCTCGACCGAGCCGTTGCTGAAGCTGCGCCCCTTCTTGAGCTCCCCGCGCGCCTCGATCTCGACCTGGCTGGTCGGGATGATCGCCGAGCCCGACTGGGTGACGAAGCTCTTGAGGCTGAACTGGTCGAGGCGCTCGCGAATCTCTTCGCTGACGAGCGCTTCCAGGTCGAGCACCGTGACCTGCTTCTTCTTGTCGGCGACCGCTTTGAACCGCTTGAAGGCGTCGTTGAGCTCGGCATCCGAAAGCTGATAGCCGAGCTCGGCGAGCTTGGCGCGCAGCGCGTGCCGGCCGCTGTGCTTGCCGAGCACGATGTCGTTGTCGGCAAGCCCGACGTCGGCCGGCGTCATGATCTCGAAGGTCGAGGCTTCGCTGAGCACGCCGGCCTGGTGGATGCCGCTTTCGTGGGCGAAGGCGTTGCGCCCGACGATCGCCTTGTTGCGCTGGATCTGGTAGCCGGTGAGCGTGCTCACCAGGCGGCTGGTGCGGGCGATCTCCGTTGTCTCTACGCCGGTCTCGCAGGCGAAGGAGTCGCCGCGCGTGCGGATGGCCATGACGACCTCCTCGAGCGAGGCGTTGCCGGCGCGCTCGCCGATGCCGTTCACGGCGCACTCCACCTGCGTCGCGCCGGCGCGCACCGCGGCCAGCGAGTTGGCCGTGGCCAGGCCGAGGTCGTTGTGACAGTGCACGCTGACGGTCACGCCGTGCAGCGAGGGGCACAGCCGGTAGAGCCCCGCGATGAAGTCGCCGAACTCGTAGGGCAAGGCGTAGCCCACGGTGTCGGGCACGTTGATGGTGGTGGCGCCGCATTCGACGGCGATGCCCAGCACCTCGGCCAGGAACCCCGGCTCGGAGCGGCTGGCGTCCATGGCGCTGAACTCGACGTCGGCGCCGGCGCGGGTGCTCGCGAGGTCGCGCGCCAGGCTCACCATGGCGCGCGTGCCGGCGAGCACCTCCTCCGGCGTCATCTTGATCTGGTACTTCATGTGCACCGCGCTGGTGCTGATGAAGGTGTGGATGCGCGGCTTTGCCGCCACCTTCACCGCGTCCCAGGCGGCCACGATGTCTTTCTCCATGGCGCGCGCAAGGCCGGCGATGCGCGGCCCCTCGACCTCGCCGGCGATGGTCTTGACGGCCTCGAAGTCGTCCGGCGAGGCGATCGGGAAGCCGGCCTCGATGATGTCGACGCCCAGCTTCGCGAGCTGGCGCGCGATCTCGAGCTTCTCGGCTTTGTTCAGCGTCGCGCCCGGCGCCTGTTCGCCGTCGCGCAGCGTGGTATCGAAGATGTTGATGTAGCGGGGCTCGGTCACGAGGTACCCACACCTCCCAAGGCGGCAGTCGTCGCCACTTGCGGTGCTACGGATCCGATTGTGATCCAGAAAGGGGCCGTTACGGCCGGCAGGTGTCTACGCATCCCCCCGCGGGGGGAGGAGCAGGCAGAGGCCCCGGAGGCTGAGCACGCGGGCGCGTACGTCAATGTGGTCCTCCCGGGGCAACTCGCTTGTGCTGCGGCGACGCATCGTGCGCTGAGTCTACGTCAGGCGCGCGCGAGGGCGCAAGCTTCGCTAATCAGGACCATGAGACTCCGGTTTCAAGACCGTCGCACAGGGAACGCTGAAACGGCAAGGCATCGCTGAAAGGTGACTCCCATGACACGGGTAGCGACAAGACTCAGCACGGCGCCGGCCGTGACCACATTGCCGGCCGAAGACCTGGAGCGGGCACGCTCCTTCTATGAGGAGAAGCTGGGCCTCGAAACGGAAGTGCGCGACGACATGCCGGAGGGCGTTTTCGTCCGCGCCGGCAAGGGCAGCCAGATCTTCCTGTACCAGCGCGGCCGCGCCACGGCAGAGAACACCGCGTTGACCTTCGAGGTCGACGACCTCGAAGGAACCGTCGCGGAGCTCCGCATGCACGGGGTCGAGCTTGAAGAATACGACTTTCCCGGACTGAAGACGGTGAACGGCATGCTCACGCGCGGCGCCGATCGCGCCGCCTGGTTCAAAGACAGCGAGGGCAACATCCTCTGCGCTCACGAGACTCTGGCGACCTGAGGGCACGCGAGCCGGCACGCGCACGCGCCGGGGCGGCGGGCTTTCGGCCCGCCGCCCCGGCTTTCTTGCGCCGCGCGGCGCCTCCCTTTGTCTCCCCGTGCTGTCCGCGCAACGGACGCGCCGTGCGCCGGCAACCCCTCTGGTAAGATGACCCCGGCCTGTCTGCGTCCACCGGGGGGTTCTGATGTCCAGGCGCCGGCTCCTTCTGCCCGCTCTCGTCGTCGCGCTGTTCGCGGCGAGCTGTCCGGCGGCGCTTGCCGCCTACGGCCCCCTGTGGTCGCAGCCCGTCGCGGGGGCGGCGCAGCTCGTGGCCGGCGACTCCGGTGTCACCGTGGTCTTCGCGGTCACCGACGGTGCGGGCAGCGCGCTCGTCGCGCAGCGCTACGACCGCGCCGGCGAGCCGCTCGCCGCTGAGCCCACCGTCCTCGTCGGCGGCATCAGCGCTCTCAGCGATTGGCTGGCGACCGGCGGCGGAGCCGGGGACATCGTCGTGGCATGGAAGACCGGCGGCGTGACCGCGGTGCAGCGCATTGCGGCGAGCGGCGCCGGCGTCTACGACTCCGTGACGGTCTGCAGCGACGCGGTCGTCACGGCGCTGCGTGGGCCGGGCGCCGCCGCGGCGCCGGTGCAGCTCGAGCCGGACGGCTTCGGCGGCGTCTACGTCCGGCTCCTGGCGACGCCGTCGCTGGCCTCCGGCGACACGCTGCTCGCCTACGTCTCCCCGCTCGGCGAGTCCGCGCTGCCCAACCCCGGCCTCGCCGTGGGCAAGGGCTCGGTCGCCGACATGAGCTGCGACGACCTCGGCCATCTGTGCGTCCTTCTGAGCGCGCCCGGCCGTAGCGGCGTGGCCGCGCAGCGCTTCGCCCCCGACCTGAAGGCCGACTGGTCCGAGCCCTTCTCGCCGTACAACCCGCTGCTGGCCCCGCCGCCGGCCACGCCGCAGACGCCTCTGGGCATCGTCGCCGCGGCCGCCGCGACGATCGCCTGGCGCGAAGGCGGCACGGTCAAGGTGCAGCGCTTCTCTGCCGGCGGCATCCGCTCGTGGCTGCGGCCCGCCGCCGTGAGCGCAAGCGGAGCGCCGCTGCTCGCCGCCGACGCGTGGGGCGGCTGCTACCTCGCGGAGGCGTCCGGCGGCGGCCTGCGCGTGCAGCACATCGCCGAGGACGGCGCGCCCGTCGGCGATCCCGGCGGCAGCGTGCTGCCCCTGAGCCTCGCCGGCGCCGACGTGATCGATCTTTCATGGAACCGCGCCGGCGACCTCGCCGTCGCCTACGGCGACGGCGCCGCCTCCGCCGGCGTGGCGCGCATGACCTATCTGGGCACGTGGACGAGCCCCGCGCTTAGCCCCGTCCCGACCGGGCTCGGCGCCCTCGGCGGCGACGGCGCCGGCGGCGACTACGCGCTCGGCGAGAGCACGGGCGCCCGGCTGTGGCGCCTCGGCGAAAGCGGGGCCGCGCTGACCCTTCGCCCCCGGGCCTCGGCGCTCGTCTACGGAGAAAAGGTCGGCGTCGCCGGCTACCTCACGGCCGCCGGCGTCCCGCTCGCCGGCAAGAGCGTCGAGGTCCGCTCGACAAACGCCGACGGCGTCACGAAGACGGCGGCGACGGCGACCACTAACGGCCAGGGCTTCTACGCGGCGACGATCGCCCCCGAGGCCACCGCCGCCTGGACGGCCGCGGCCGACGGTCCGGCGGGCGAGACCATCGTCAGCGAGACGTTCAGCGACCTGCGGGTCGCTCCCGAGGTCTCCATCTCGCTGGCCAGCCACAAGGCGGGCGGCGGGTACGTCGAGATCTTCTCGGGCGCCGTCAAGCCGGCCCACGCGGGCAGCCGGGTGCTCGTGCAGCAGCGCAGCGGCAGCTCCTGGCGCACGCTGGCAAGCGGCACCCTCGACGGTCGCTCCCGCTATCGCGTCTCGTGGCCGCTGCCGTTGCGCACGGCCACCTACTTCTTCCGCACGCTGCTCCCCGCAGGCGCGGGCGACGAGGCGGGGGTCTCTCCTACCGCCCGCCTGCGGGTCGTGCTCAACGGCGGCAGGTAGGAGCTACAGCTCCACCCGCCTGCCGCTGAGGAGGTCGCAGCTCGCCACGAGATCGGCGAGCTGCTCGACGGTGAGGGGCTCGTCGATCGTCAGGCCCATCATGGCTTCGTGCTCCTTGACGTCTCGCCCCACGCCCATCTGACCGATGTTGATGCCGAACTCGCCGACCTTGGTGCCGATGCGGCCGATCATCCCCGGCACGTCCGAGTAGCGCAGGAAGACCATGTGCGGCGCCGGCTCGATGTCGACGTCCTGGCGGTACACCTTGACCAGGCGCGGCCGGTGCTTGGGACCCAGGGTCGTCCCGGAAACCGAGAGCTCGCCCTGCGCGTCGCGGGTCGCCACCGTGATGAGGTTGAGAAAGTCGATGGCCGCCGGCTGCTTGGTCTCCTTGGCGGTGATGCCACGCTCTTCGGCGATGTTCTGCACGTTGACAAAGTTGACCGGCCCGTCGACCTTGTCGGCGAGCACGCCTTGCAGCACGCCGAGCGTGAGGATGCGCGTGTCGTAGCGCGCGATGCCGCCGCCGTAGCCGATCTCGAAGGCGTCGACCGGGCCCTCGGCGAGCTGCACGACGAGCTTGCCGAGCTGCTTGCAGAGCCCGAGGAACGGCATCAGCTCGTCGGCGTCCTCGCCGGGCGCCAGCGGGATGTTGACGGCGTTGCTCGCGAACTCGCCGTTCAGCACCGCCGCCACCTGCTCGGCGATGATCGTGCCGGCGCGGAGCTGGGCCTCCACGGTGCTGGCCCCGAGGTGCGGCGTGGCGATCACGCTTTCGTACTTGAACAGCGGGCTCTCGGTGGTGGGCTCCTTGGGATACACATCGACCGCGGAGGCGGCGACCTTGCCGCTCTCGACGGCGCGCGCCCAGGCGTCCTCGTCGATGATGCCGCCGCGGGCGACGTTGACGACGCGCACGCCGTCCTTCATCTTGGCGAACTCCTCATCGCCGATGAAGCCCAGGGTCTCGGCGTTCTTGGGCAGGTGCACGGTGATGAAGTCGGCTTCGCGGTAGATCTTGTCGGGGCTGTCGGCGCGCTTGAGGCCGAGCTCGTGGAACTTCTCGGCCGGCACGAACGGGTCGTAGGCGAGCACGTCCATGCCGAGTCCGCGGGCGTCCTCGGCGACGAGGAAGCCGATACGCCCCAGGCCGAGGATGCCCAGCGTCTTGCCGCGCAGCTCCACGCCGCCCTTGCCCCACTTGCCCTTCTCCCAGCGGCCGTCCTTGAGGTCGGCGTGGGCCTGCGGGATGTTGCGCGCGGTGGCCATGATGAGGGCCACCGTGTGCTCGGCGGCAGAGAGCACGTTGCTCTGCGGCGCGTTCACGACGATGACGCCGCGCTTGGTCGCCGCGGCGACGTCGACGTTGTCGACGCCGACGCCGGCGCGGCCCACCACCTGGAGCTTCGTGCCGGCCTGGATGACGTCCGCCGTCACCTTTGTCGCCGAACGGATGATGAGGCCGTTGTACTCGGGGATGCGGGCCAGGAGCTCGGCGGCATCCCACTCCGTCCCCACGTCGACCTGGAAGCCCTGCTCCTCGAGATACGCGATGCCCTCGGGGGCGAGCTTCTCCTTGACCAGAACCTTCTTCTTGTCGGTCATCTCTGTCGCCCCTCTCAGAGCTGCACGGTGCTCTGCATGAACACCTGTTCAGCGGCAGCCGCGGAGGCGCCGAACTTGACGTCGTAGCCCAGCTCGGCGAGCACCATCTCGACCGTGGTGAGCCCGACGATGATGTCGCTGTGGCCGAAGTAGCCGCAGTGGCCGAAGCGGAAGATCTTGCCCTTGAGCTGACCCTGGCCGCCGGCCAGCCACACGCCCCATTTGTCGCGGGCGATCTTGCCGATCTTGCCGCCGTCGATGCCCTCGGGCACCTTGACGGCGGTCACCGAGTTGGCCTCCGGGTCCTCGGGACCGAAGAGCTCGAGGCCGAGCGCCTTGACGCCCTCCTTGGCGGCGCGCGCGAGGACGCGATGCCGCTCGAAGACGTTCTGGAGGCCCTCTTCTCTGATGAGGTCGATGGCGACGTTCTGCGCCACCATGAGGCTCACGGCCGGCGTGTACGGCGTCTGCGCGGAGTCGCCGGTCATCTTCTTGCGCGCCGCGACGTAGTCGTAGTAGAAGCGCGGCGTCGTGCACTTGTCGACAACGGCCCAAGCCTTGTCGCTGACCGCCACGTAGGCGAGGCCGGGAGGCACCATGAGCGCCTTCTGCGAGCCGGCGACGCAGATGTCGACGTGCCATTCGTCGGTCTTGAGGTCGGTGGCGCCGAGGCCGCTGATCGCGTCGACCACGAGGATCGCCGGCGTCCTCGCGACGATCTCGCCGATCGCCTTGATGTCGTTGAGCACGCCGGTGGACGTCTCGCTGAACTGCACGTACACGGCCTTGATGGCGGGGTCGGCGGCGAGCGCCTTCTCGATATCGGCGGGCACGACCTTGGTGCCCCACTCGTAGTCGAGCGCGGTTACCTCCGCGCCCCATGTGGCGGCGAGCTTCTTCCAGCGCTCGCCGAAGTTGCCCATGGAGCCGACGAGCACGTGGTCGCCGGGGTTCACGACGTTGACCACGGCGCTCTCCATGGCGCCGGTGCCGCTGGCCGCGAAGACGATGATGTCGTTCTCCGTCTGGTAGACGTACTTGAGCCCGGCGACGACCTGCTTGAGGATCTCGGTGAAACGCGGCGCGCGGTGATGAACGACCGGCTCGGAGAGAGCCGACAGCACCTCCGGCGGTACGGGCGTGGGGCCGGGAGTGATGAGGAAGCGCTTCTGCATCGTGGTGTCCTTTCAGGGCGGTTCGGGGCCTGGACGCCGGGAGCCGGCGAACTGTGAGTGCGCTGCTGCGAAGTCGTCATCCTAGCCAATGGACGGCGCCCCTCACAACTCATCGACGAGCGCGCCGCCGCTACAGCTCGACGCCCTTGCCGTACGCCAGACCGCAGCGCGCGACGAGCTGATCGAGCTGACTCGCGTCGAGCGGTTCGTCGAGGGTGAGAGCCATGACGGCCTCGCGCTGGGCCGTGCCGCGGCCCACCGACATGTGGCGGATGTTGATCCCCCACTCCCCGAGCATGGTCCCCACGGCGCCGCCCACGCCCGGCGCGTCGACGTAGCGCAGAAAGAGCATGTGCGGCGCCGGATCGATGTCGATGTCTTCGCCGAAGACTCTGACGAGGCGCGGCTTGTGCTCGGGGCCGAGCGAGGTGCCCGAGACCGACGTCCGCCCCCGGGCACCGCGCGTCGACACCGTGATGAGCCGCGGGAAGTCCGGAAGGTCGGATTGCTTCGTCTCCTCGGCGCTCACGCCGCGCTCGTCGGCGATGGCCTGCACGTTCACGTAGTTGACGCGCCCCTCCGCCTGGTCGGCGAGCACGCCGCCAAGCACGCCGAGCGTGAGGATCCGCGTGTCGAAGTAGGCGAAGCTGCCGCCGTAGCTGATCTCGACAGCATCGACGGTGCCGTCCGCAAGGCTCACGAGCAAGCGCCCGAGCTGGGCGCAGAGACCCAGGTACGGCACGAGCTCGCCGGCATCGTCGACCAGCGTGAGAGGCACGTTGACGGCATTGCTCGCGAGCTCACCGCGGAGCACCGCGGCGACCTGCTCCGCGATCATCAGGCCCGCGCGCGAGCGCGCGTCCCCAGTCGATTCTTCGAGGTGGGGCGCGAGCAGCACATCGCCGTGGGCGGCCGGCGGGCCGCCGTCCGGCGCCTCACCGGCGTACACGGCGGCGGCCGAAGCCGCCACTTTGCCGCTCTCGATGGCGCGCGCCCACGCCGCCGGGTCGACGACGCCCGGCCGCGCCAGGCTGATGAGCCGCACGCCGTCCTTCATCTGCGCGAGCTCGCGGTCGCCGATCAGCCCCTCCGCCTGCGCCCCGCTCGGCAGATCGACCACGATGAAGTCGGCCTCGGCGTAGACGCGCGCGGGGTCGTCGACGGCCGTCAGGACCTTCATGCCCAGGGCGAGCGCCCCCTCCGTGAGCAGCGCCGCGACCTGGCCGAGCCCGACGATGCCGAGCGTCCGGTCACGCACCTCGACGCTCGACAGCGCCCACGTGTCCGGCTCCCATCGGCCGGCGCGCAGGTCGGCGTGCGTCCCCATCAGATTGCGCGCGCACGCCAGCACCAGCGCCAGCGCCTGTTCCGCCGCGGAGATCGCGTTGCTCTGCGGCGTGTTGGCCACCACGACGCCACGCCTGGTGGCCTCGGCGACGTCGACGTTGGCGACGCTCAGCCCCGTGCGACCCACCACCTGCAGCTCGCCGCCGGCGCGCAGGATCTCCGCCGTCACGGCATGTGCCGGGCCGACGATGAGCCCGTGACACCCAGGCATCCTCCGCAGCAGCTCGTCCGCGTCCCAGCCGGCACCGTCGTCGACCTCGAGACCGTCGCCGCGGAGCAGCTCGATGCCCTCGGGAGCGAGCTCCTCGAGAACGATGACCCTTTTCCTCTCGCTCATTCCACGTCCCTCACCAGAGAGTGACGGTCCTCAGCGGGACCGGGCGAACTCGTGCAAGGCTAGACCACAGCGCGGGTCGCCGTCCACCACGCGCGCGCTCCTCTCCGGGGGCGCGAGGGGCGCCCTCTTGCGCCAGAGCTGCCGAGATCATGATGCACCGCTGGTGGGAGATCGCATGAGAGTGCAGGTCGTGGTCCACGAGGCCGACGGAGGCGGATTCTGGGCTGAGGTCCCCGCAATCCCCGGCTGCGCCACAGAGGGCGAGACGTTCGGGGAGCTGCTGACCAATCTCTCTGAGGCCATCGAAGGCTGCCTCTCAGTCGATGTGACGCACGTCAAGACAGGGCAGGCGACCGGGTGATGGACATTGCCATATGACATCAGCCTCGGGGCCCGACCCAGCCAGGGCGCTCGAGCGCAGCGGCCGGCTGCTCCTCCGCGTTCACGGCAGCCACCACGTCACCGCGTGGACGGCATTCCCCTTCGGCTTTCGGTGCCGGTCCACGGCGACCGCCCACTCAAGACAAGCCTGCTGCGACACCTTCTGGGCTTGGCGAGGTTGTCCGACGACGCCCTCTGAGCCGCCTGCGCGCTGGCCGGCGCACGACCCGAAGCTACCCAAGGACGTTCTTCTGCGGAACGCGCGGCGTCTTTCGGACCGTGACGTCGGCGGCGGTGCAGGTCATGCCCGAGCAGCGCAGGCGCAGCCTGTCGCCGATGCTACCCGTCTTGACTGTGGCGCCGGGCGCGCAGGCCACGGCTGACAGTGAAGCGACGATCCCTGCCGGCACGATGGCGATGGGCTTGTGCATACTGCCTGTCTCGTAGCTGCTCTTGTTGTCGCCATCGGGAACAGCGCCCACAGATGCCGCGCCCTCGACGCGCAGCGATCAGGCGCCTGCGGCGAAGGTCAGTCGTTCACAGGAGCCTGACGGTGCAAGACGAGCACCAACCGCTGGGGCCGCACGTTCGGTTGCAGGCCGGTCACGCACTCGGCGCCGCCGACGTTGGGGAACGCGGTTGCCATCGTGCAACGCAGAAGCCCGCCGAACGCTCTCGGCGGGCTTCTGCGTTGAGAGGCCGCTCAGCCGTCTCGGTCGGCCGAGATTCCTTGCCCGTCAGCGACCGGCCGCCGCGACGGTGACCGTTCCGGCGTCGTCGGCGAAGGAACCCACCTCGGCGTGCACTGCGCCGGTCCCGATGAGATGTCCGGTGGAAGTGCTTGAGGTGCCAGTGTCCGGAGAAAGACCGGTGTCGGCGACCCCGTCGGTCTTGCCCGTGAGAGTCCAGGTGGCGCTGGCATTGGCCACGAAGTTGTCGTGCGCGTCGCGAGTGGTGGCGAAGGCGGCGAAGCTCGCGCCGGCGGTCACGCGCATGGCACCGATCGCCGAGCCGGGGCCGTCGGCGGCGGTCTCAATGACGAGCTGCGTGGCCACGCCGGCGCTCACCTCAATGGTGCTTGAGGTGGCCGGCGTAAATCCGCTCGAGGAGAAGGCCGAGGTGCAATTCGTCTGGAGCATTCCGGCGAGGGTCAGATCGCACGATCGGCAGGGCGCCAGGCAGCGCGCCGCGCGCCTCACCGAGCGGCCGGCGGGTGATCACCATCTTGGTGGTGACGGTCAGGGACCTTGGGGTGGTGGCGG
>Ga0114951_10002671_pt1 | contig 19783 bp, 18 predicted proteins | sample AM7aDNAmetaG_FD_88677 | JGI IMG/M metagenome (GOLD analysis project Ga0114951, IMG submission 88677) | Freshwater microbial communities from Finland to study Microbial Dark Matter (Phase II) - AM7a DNA metaG | ecosystem: Environmental > Aquatic > Freshwater > Lake | place: Finland: Lake Alinen...
GCCAACTTGGGGGCCAAGTTGAGCGCCAACTTGGGGGAGAGCTTGACGGACAACTTGGGGGACAACTTGAGGGACAACTTGTGGGACAACTTGTCCCTCAAGTTGTCCCCCAAGTTGTCCCTCAAGTTGTCCCCCAAGTTGGCCCTCAAGTTGGCCCCCAAGTTGGCCCCCAAGTTGGCCCACAAGTTGGCCCTCAAGTTGGCCCACAAGTCGGCCCTCAAGTTGTCCCCCAAGTTGTCCCTCAAGTTGGCCCCCAAGTTGGCCCTCAAGTTGTCCCTCAAGTTGGCCCTCAAGTTGGCCCTCAAGTTGTCCCTCAAGTTGGCCCCCAAGTTGGCCCCCAAGTTGGCCCACAAGTCGGCCCTCAAGTTGTCCCCCAAGTTGGCCCCCAAGTTGTCCCTCAAGTTGGCCCCCAAGTTGGCCCCTTTTTTCTCAGAGGTAATTAGAGTCCGAACGATAGATCCCACGGCAGGGCCATCTGACCACCAGAAGCGCGGGGCTGCGTGGCCAAGAAGTTCATACATCCGCGTGATCGCCTTCTCGGCTGCCGGACGGTTGGCCGGCTCTGTGCTCCGCCCAATAGCAAGCCACTTGGCGCGATAAGCCAGCATCGCTTGCGCTTGCTCAGAAGTGAGTGATTCGATTTTTTTCATGCAATTAGTCGCAATGAGGATTGGGGTGGGAAGGGAAAGCGCGAGTCTCGGTGGCAATGTCGTGGGCCAAGTCAGCCAAGTAGGAGCGGTTCATCGCGGCGAGCACGTCCCGCAGAGGTTGCTCTCTTTCGGCTTGTTCTTGTTCCTGACTGATTTTGTCGTCGAGGCGGGCGTTGACCCGTTGTTGCAGTTCGAGCAGTTCAATGGCCTCTGCGGAGGTGAGCGGTGAAGGATTCCAGTTCTTCGCCTTCAGCTCGGCGAGCCTGACTAGATCCCGGTGGGGTAGGATTACTTCGAGGGTGATGGGTTGAAGATGGGGGATCATTTTGAAGCGTCTTTGGGTTCAAGATCAGGGTTGTCAGTCATGTTAGAGATAAGCGGTCACAAGGGCCATGTAGGTGATCCCAAGGGCAAGCCCGAGGAAGCAAGCGGAGAGATAGGGGAAGCGTTTCATTGCCGCACGGAAAGGTTACTTATTTGTAGCTCCCAATTCTTTGGGATCGGGGGGCCTAAGCGTTCAGGGATAGGAGGTGAGCAAGGGAGGCGACGAATGGCACGGGCAATCGCTAAAGGGGACACCTTAGAAAACTCTGAGTACGGATAGCCTTGGGCGGTAATGCGTTCCTCGTAGGCAGCCCTGCCACAACGGTTTGGGCCAATGTTGTCAGGATGTGCGCTCATGGGTGGGGATGGTAATTTGTCGCGGCTTACTGGGCTTTGACGAGAGGGAGTGATAACTAATCCGTTAGGTTAGTCAACACTTGTTTCAATTATTTATTGGGGGTGAATACCAATACGGGGAACTTTTCCTCAACGCTCCAACGAAGCACCTTGAATGTTTGCCCTGAGATATAGGCGTTCCAAGTTTTGATTAAGAGAGCCAGGATTTCCCGAGTCGGCAGTTTGGCTTTGGATTGTTTATCAGCAACCATTCTGGCTCGGAAAAGATATATGGGATTGGTGACGGTAAGCATTTCACCGGTCTGGAGCTTTTTGAAGAACTCGGGGGCATCATCGGGGCATTCCTCGTGAGCCAAACAATGAAGCCACGCTATGCGCCCGCATGAAATAACCTCTCCAGAAAAGATGAAGCAATTTGCCGCGACCGAATCGCGCAAACGAGGCATCATAGCCAGTGTATCCATCGCTTCGGCGATTGAAGTATATTGACCGGAAAGACCAACTGATGAAGCATCCCTGAGATATTCGACAACGCGAGTAACAGAGGCGGCAAGATTGGCCGCATTAACTTCACCCGCGATTTTGAGCACGTCGGCGAGAGAACGAGATTTACCGACATTTATGATGTGAAAATACTCATCATCCACTCCCCGAACTAGGACTGCCCAAAAGCCAATCTTGGTATTCAGGCAGGCGCAGAGACGGTGCTGACCATCCAAGAGTTTGCCGGATCGGCCAATGATGATTGGCTCACCATTGAGCATGAATCGGTCATTACGCAGATCTGATTCGATCTTGGTAAGATTTCCTTTTGCGATCTTGCGTTGATGCTGGATGTTTGAGCCGAGAAAATCCTGAGCCATTTCTGGCGTGATAAACTCGACGGCTGCTTTGACTGATGGATGGGGATTCGTTTTCATTGCTGGTTATCGTTGATGATCTCGGAAGGAAGATTTGAAAGGAAACGGGCTGCGTCCTCGCGCTCGTGTTCAGGAACGGAACGCAGCCAAGCAATCATGATGGATCGGGCTTGCCGCTTCCATGCGGCCAGATTGAACCCCTCAGTCTTGCGGCGGTGGGGTTGAAGAATGGCATTCGTTGTTAGCTTTCCGTCACTTGCCTTGGCCGTTGCCATGCGCTCCTGAAACTCCGGCTCGGGAATGTCGGCGAGCTTTTGAGCAATATGACTCTGCTGCTTAGTAATGCCGATGTCCTCCAAACGCGGATTTTTTGTGGCTGGTTCTGCTCGAATACCATCTACCCGACCGCCTGCACCATATTGAAACCCGGTGGCCTTTGGCATCGTCTTTAGAAAGGCTCCCATTTGGCGCTCTGCTAGCAATCGAACCTCGGTTGCGCGGTTCACTGTCTCGATGCTGGCATTCGTGCGTTCGAGGTAAACGCGAGCAGCTTCTGCAATGTCCGCAACCTGCTTTGCCTCCATCGCTGTTTTGCATTCAGCGAGGGCCAATTGAGCTTTGCTTAGAGTTATTAGTGCTTGGTCGTTCATAGGCATGAACAAACCCTAATTCTAATCCGTTAGGATATGCAACAACAATTTTCATGTTGCATTCCTGTCCGTTTGATTTCTTTCTATGCCCAATGAATAAGAAGGCTGAAAAAGTTTTGATTAGAAAAGCCATGTCCATTTTGGGATCGCGCACTTCTCCTGCGAAGGCTGCTGCTGTGCGGCTCAATGGCCGTAAAGGGGGAAGGCCCAAGAAAAAGACTTGCACAGCAGTCGATGCAGCTTAGGTTTTCTTTGTTCGTTCGCATAGCATTTGCTGAGAGCCCGTGGCCAAAAGCTGCGGGCTTTTCAGTTTTTGCTTTACAGCATCACAGAAACACCTACGGGTTTCACCCCATAGCCCAAATGCTATGCGTGAGGCTCCCGCAACGAGCTAATGGTGAGCGGCCACCCTAACCGGGAGCCCTGCCACCCATCGGTCACGAGGAGCGTTGAACGCCTCAAATCCAACCTCGTGTAATTCAGTCCGGCTAACTGCCGGTGAGCCGATTCCCATACAAACCGTGTGCCTGTGGCCAGCCGAGCGGGGGAATCGTAAAATGGCAACCCAACTTCCCAGTCCGGAGTGCTATACTTCCCCGCTCACCCCAACCCGGGGTGAGCTATGGACCCACTGAGACCCGAGCCGAATTGCTATACTCCCCCAGGTAGTGGGCTACTTTGAATTTCAAGTGGCGTTTGCATCGCAGGCGACGGCGTTTCCTGTCGGCCTTTGGCAACGCCGACAGGGCTAACTCCGCCTCACGGCTGATTGGCTGGTCGCCCGTCTCGCGCCGGCTCAGTGTCTCGCGCTGGATGTCGAGGGCCGCAGCAACCTCGGCTTGCGTGCCCCGGAGCTTGCGCTCCCTTTGGTAGTCGGCGGGGCTCACAGGCTGATCCCCTCGGATTCGAGTAGCTCGGCGAAGGCGGCGCGGTCGGACTCTTCCCAGATCGGGCCGCCATTTGTATCGGCTACCCGCACGATGCCCAATTCGTAGATCGTCACGCGGGCATCACCGCGTTTGCCGTTGTCGGCGAGCTTGGTGATCGTGGTGATACCAGCTTTGCGAGCTTGGACCGCGATGCCGATGGAGTTTAGGTTTTCGATGCTGATGATTTCGGAGTTCATTTTGGATTTTTATCGGTGGCCTAATTGCTGCCGATATATGAGAGTGTGCGAATATATCGCATCATTGCAAGCTTTATTTGTGATTATTTCGCACATTGTATTTTTTACATCTCAAAGTAGCCCACTACCCCTAAATCCAAAAGCTTGACAACAGCCCACCCAAACCCCTCTTTTCTGCCCATTATGAACTCCAACATTTCCACCGGTGACAAGGTGCTCGATAGCATCATCAACCCGGTTAAGAAGTAACATGGCCCTGACGGAAGAGCAGTTTGGGACCATTTTTACCAAGGTGGCCGAGGGTAAGTCCCTATCCTCCGCTCTTCGTGATGAGAGATCGAGCTTTGGGGTGTTTTACAACGAGCTTGACGTGAATGAGCCGCTTCGTGAGCGTTACGCGCGCGCACGCATACATCAGGCAGAGGCGAGCCAATGTAAGATCATGGATGCCGCGCAAGATTGCTTGGATGGGCTAGTCGAGCCCAATGCTGCAAGAGTGGCCATAGACGCCCTTAAATGGAACGCCGCCCGTCTGCACCCCGCTATCTACGGAGATTCGCTCAAACAGGAGATTACGGGCAGAGGCGGGGCACCGCTGACGATAGGATGGCTCAGGGAAGGAGCTTGACTTGTATTCTAAGTGAGACTTAGTACCCCGAGTTAGGACGCCACCCATAATCTAAAATCATATCATCATGGCTGGCATTAAAAACACTCCCTTCACCCCAGACGCAGATCTGGTCGCTCAATTAACGGGCACAGGCAACGCGACTCCCGGCTACAACGGGCCGACCACGATTGGCGCCGGCGTGACCCCGGTTTACGCCGCAACCATCGAGCTATCGCCCTTCCTCCAGAAGTCGCGCTTTGTTCTGATCTCCACTACCTCGGCGGTGGGCAACTCAACCCTGACCACGGCGTTTGTCCCGCCGGCCGGTTCGCAGTTGAACATCCAGATCGCTAATGACGCCTCGGGCGCCCGCACCATCACCTTTTCCACGGGGTTCCGTTCGACGGGTGTCGTGACGGGCACGAACTCCAAAATCATTGTCGTGCAGTTTGTCTCCGACGGCACGACATGGAATGAATCGGGCCGATCCGCTTCGGCCATCACGTAAGTTTTTTTGGGCATGAGGAGCCGCTCCTTCACGGGAGCGGCTTTTTTGTGCTTGCATTCCGCAAGTAACCCGCCATTTCAATTCAGGTAAGAGCTGTCCAGAGGATAAGACGCACCGCCATAGCGTCCCCGGATCAGCGGCTCGGCAATCAATTGTCCGAGTACGGTCCCCCTAGGGGACAACCGAGTCTCGGATGTTTAGGAAACGTCAGTTTTCAACATCCCTTTCAACATGGCTGGAGCAATCACAACTCTGCCGCAACACTACGAAATCTCTTTCGATGGTGTGTGGCGTGAGATCATGGCCCAGCAGACGGAACACCGTCTTGCTGGCAAATACCTGTCTAAAAATATCAACGGCAACCAAGAGCGTTTCGACCAGATGGGCGCGCAGAACTATGCGCTTCGTCAGGTCACGGCCCGCGCCCAAAAGAGCGAGCCTTCCGACGTTCCGACGTTCTCGCGCTGGGTTCGCCCGCGCCCCTACGACAAGACGACTTGGATCGACCAGTTCGACCATATCCTCCTTGGCAGTCTTCCCTCCCCCGAATCCCCGATTGCCCGCAATCACGGTATCGCAGCGGCCCGCCAGAAGGACATCATCCTCCTGAACGCGCTGCTTGGCACCAACTACACGGGCGCCCAGGGTACCACGGCCACGACTCTGCCGACCACGGGCGGCCCGCTTTCGACGGGTCAGACCATCGGCGTCACCTACGGCTCCGGCGGCGCGAACAGCGGCCTCCAGCTGGCGAAGCTCACCGCAGCTTCCTACCTGATGGACAACAATGACGTTCCCGAAATGGGCCGTCATTTCGCCTACGCCGCCCGGGAACTGAACAACCTGATCACAAACGTCGATCAGGTGAACTCGGTTCTCTACAACGACGTTCGGGCCCTTCGTGACGGTCGCATCCGCGACTTCATGGGCTTCGAGTTCACCCGCACCCAGTTGGTCCCGTTCCTCTCGGGTTCCACCACCGTCCGCACCTGTGTTGCTTGGCAGAAGGATTTCCTGATGCTCGGCCTCGGTGAGGACGTGAAGACCAAAATGGACATCCTTCCCCAGCAGTCGCAGGCGATTCAGGTTTACACCTGCCTTCTCCTTGACGCGACCCGCATGGAAGAGGCCGGCGTGGTGCAGGTCAACTGCGACGAATCCGTCTAACCAATAACCTTCAAAACATAAGGAAAAACTAATATGGCTATTTGGTATACCGACGTTGCAGCCCTTCAGCAGCAGTACGTCAACTTCCCGGGCCAGGTGGGTGCTCCCTACCTGACCACGATCCCCGGTTCCCAGAACAATTCGTTGTTCGAGGGGCCTTTGTTCATCACGGCCACGTACACCATCACGGGTAACGAGGCTCCGAACGACATCATCAACATTGCGAAACTGGAAGCGGGTGTCCTCGTGGACCCGAACGGTCACGTCTCGACGGGTCTCACGGCCCCCGGCACCGCCCTTTCGATGGCCATTGGCGACAACGACCTCGGTCTTGCGACGAACCTCCCGATTCCGAATGCAGCGGCGTTCATCGCCCAACCGACGGGTTATCAGGCTCCCAATTGGGTGTCGGGTACGACCTACGCGGTGGGCAACGTGGTGCTCGATCCGAACAGCACGCCGGCGAATCAGGCTTACACCTGCGTCTCGGCCACCTCGGGTACGACCGCGCCCCACAGCGCGGCCACCACCGTCTGGATGCCGAACAGCCAGCGTTATTCCAACTCGATTGTCACGAACACCGCTGCGGCGAACGTGGCCTTCGCGGGTGGGACGCAGCTCTACGGCGGTCCGGCCTCCATCGTGCCCTTCAGCACGACTCCGGGCACGGCGGCTTCGGGTTATCCGTCGATCACGGGTGGCCCGGCCAACGCCACCCTCTGGGCGGCCAATCAGCCGTACCAGATCCAGAACGATTGCTGGCTGCAGGCGCTCCTCATCACGGCGAACGTCCTCACCGCCAACACGGTCCTCGTGTTCCGCGTGCCGGTCCTGGCCGCGAACTAACCTTAGCCTAGGCAACTAGACTAATCCAAAATGACCCCGGCGATCTACCTTGTGGCGAGGTAGGTTGCTGGGGTTTTCCTTTTCATGCCGACCACATTAAGCCCCACGGACATCGCCAACCTGGCCCTTTCGCGTATCGGGGGGCAGGCGATCACCTCGCTGTTGGACCAGACGAGCCAAGCGGCCCTGATCTGTAACACGAGCTTCACGGCGGACTACTTGGAAGTCTCCCGCTCCGGCCGGTGGAATTGCCTCCTGACGACGGCGGTGCTGACCGCCATTCCCCAGACCCTTCTGCCGTGGGCGGTGGGCTCCAATTCCACGATCACCGCTACGCCTTGGGCGCAGAACACCTATTACGCCGCCAACGCCTACGTCACCTACGGGGGGTATTACTATCAGGTGAATTACAACTATACCTCCTCGGTCAACTTCACGAACGACCTGACGGCCAACGCCCTGACGCAGACCGACCAGAACACCTGGAATCCCAACTACCTTGCGGCAGATGGGGCGCAGTACGCTTCAGGCTGGGGCTTTCAATTCGCCCTTCCGGCTGATTTTCAACTGCTCGCCGTCCTGAATGAAAACGCCTGCTGGGATTTTGACGGAGCGGGTGGGGATGATTACGAGATCATGGGTTCCTCTCTTTTCTGTAACTGTCAGAACGCGGTGATCCAGTATGTGAAGAACCAGCCGGACACCACGCAGTTTGACTCCCTCTTTACCAATTGCCTCGCGTACAAACTGGCGGCGTCGATCAGCACCGCCCTGCGGTCGGATGAAGGCAAGTTGCAGATGGAAATGCTGGAACTGTACGAGAAATACCTGAGGAAAGCCCGGGCGAAGAACGGCGGGGAGCAGCAGGCCATCCGGTTCAACCCGATCCGCAGCTCGCGGTTCAACCAATCCCGTTACGGCGGCGTCAACGGATAGAATGCCCAAAAGCATCGATTCCCTCCTTTCGTTCACCTCGGGCGAGTTCAGCCCGAAATTGGACGCCCGTGCCGATCAGCAGAAATACAAGTCAGCCCTTCGGCAATGTCTTAACCTGATCCCTTACAAAACGGGGGGGTTAACCCGGCGCCCGGGAACGCAGATGATTGGTCAGGCGAAGTTTCAAGACACCGCCGGCGCGACGGCACTTCACGCGTGTCTGGTGCAGAAGTTTCAGTACAGCCCGACCACGTCGTTTGTTTTGGAGTTTGGCCATCGGTACGTTCGGTTCTACTCCAACGGGGCGCAGGTGCAAGTGACGAGTGCCCCTTCTTGGGTACCTCTGCAACAGTTTATCCCCGGTGCCTATTGCACGTATCTGGGAGTGATCTACTACGCTCCCAACGGAGCTTTGACCGCTCAACCACCGCCCACGAGTGGAGTGATAAATGTCGTGTGGTTCGCCCAAACCGTTCTCGAACAGCCTACACCGTACTGCGCGATTTATTACCCAACGAACAGTCCGCCTGCTTGGGCCACGGCCACAATTTATCAGGTGGGGGATTTTGTGCTTCAGGGAGGTTTGATCTATCGGTGTCAGGTGTTCCACAACTCAGGAACCTTTGCGACGGATCTAGCGGCTGGGGATTGGCTCTTGAGTGCGGCCCCAACGACTCCCTTTCAAACCGACATCTACTTTATCGCAGCGTGCGAGATCAACGACGTTATCTACTTCGCCCATCCGCAATACCCTCCTTATAGCCTGACGCGGTTTTCCAATATCGATTGGGTGATGGCGGAGGTAAATTTCCTAAGTCCCGCCCTCTTGGACCAGAATGCCACGGATACCAAGATCACTCCTTCAGTACTGGTGGGGACCACCACGCTGACCGCGTCCGCTCCGGCTTGGGTGACGGCCAATTACTACAACATCGGAAACTCGGTCGAGGTCTCATCCGTCATCTACAACTGCGTTCAAGCCAACGTCTCTTCCTCATCTTTCGCCAATGATCTGTTGGCGGGTTACTGGCAGGTCGTCACCGTCTTTCAAAACGGTCATATTGGTTCTACTTGGCAACTGGCTACGCTCAGGGACTCGGCTTACATCGAGTACGACGGAACGGCTGCTTCAGGCTTCTCCGCTGGTACCTCCTCGACGATTCAATGCCTGGGCAACTGGGAGGTTCACACCTACGGAGTCTGGTCCGCTGATATTGCCATTCAGAGAAGTCTGGACGGAGGGCAGACGTGGGACTCGGTGAGGGCAATCACGGGCCGGTCCGACCGCAACGTGGACATCACGGGGACCGCTGCTCAGTTGGGGATCTACCGCATCGTGGTTTCCAACGTAGCCGTCCCCGTAAATGCGGGAGCGACCAATCCCAGAGTCGTCTTTGAATGCGTCAATGCCTTCCTCTACGGCCTGGTGGAGATCACCGCAGTCTCCGGTCCTTACTCAGCCACGGGAACCGTCATCACAGAACTGGCGGATGCCAACGGCCTGCAACCCCAATGGGTCTCCGGGACGGCTTACACGGCTGGTAATCAGGTCTCGTACAACTTCATCAACTACACGGCGGCGCATAACGTCACCAGCACGACGCCTCCTCCGCAGGACACGACGAATTGGACGCCGACTGCTCCCGGGGGAACGGAGTATTGGTCAGAAGCAGCGTGGTCTAATTACCGGGGATTCCCGCAGGCCATTGCCTCCTTTCAGCAACGGGTGATCTACGGCGGGTCAGGTTTTGAGCCTCAGCGGATCTGGGGAACGGTGACGAACGACATCGAGAACTTCGCCTTGGGTGACCAGACCCTGACAACGGATGCGTTTGCCTTCGACTTGAACGCTCCGGGCCGGGGACCGATTCAGTGGCTCATTGCCCAGACGGAGCTCTTTGTGGGGTTCTCGGGTGCTGAGTGGGTGGTAAACTCCGGCTCAACGAGTACCTCCAGTGGCAATTCCGGGGCGGCCATCAGTCCGACGAACATCAACGCAGTCGAGCACTCCACCTGGGGTTCCGCTCCCGGGGTCCGTCCGGCCATCGTGGGAGACGCGGTGATCTACACTCAGAGGCAGAGCACGAGTCTGCGGCAGATGATGTTCTCGATCTACACGAACAAGTACATGAGTCAGGATTTGACGACCTTGTCCGACCATATGTTTACCTCGGGTATTGTCCAATTGGCCTATCAAACGAGATGGAGGAAACAGAGCATCATTTGGGCAGTCACCCAGCAAGGAACGCTGTTGGGCATGACCTATGAGCTGGAACAAGAGGTTTTTGGCTGGCACCGTCACCAGACAGGGTATGGTCAGACGACCCCCACCGGAGCCCCAATTACGCCCGATAACGGCTTTGAATCAGTCACCGTGATAGACGGGCAGGGTACGGCGGAAGATGAGGTCTGGGTGGTCGCAAATCGGCTGATCGGGGGGAATGACGTGCGCTTCATCGAACGGATGAACCCGAAAAATTGGGAGGAAACTTTCAGTTCGGCTCCATCAAGCCCCACCCCTAGCTTGGCTGACGCCTTCTATGTCGATTGTGGCTCGACCGTCCTTAATCCGGGTACGACGGCGATCTCAGGTCTCTCCTACCTCAACGGCCGGTACGTCGTCGGCTTGGCCGATGGATACGCTTTCGCCCCAATTCTGGTCTCTGGTGGGGTGGCTCAACTTCCCGCCCAGATTCCGACTACCGTTGCAAAGGTGCAGATTGGATTGCCCATCTCCTACGCCGGCCAGCCCATGCGAATCGACGTGGACCCAAGAGCGGGGAATACCCAAGGACTTGTTAAGCAGATTTCGGACGTTTACGTGCGAGTGTGGAACTCAATTGGAGGCTCCATCAGCAACGGGACGGCCAATTACCCAACATGGATTTCGGGAACCGCCTATAACCCGGGCCAGTTTGTCATCAGTCCCTTGACGTTGGCGGCGTATCAATGCGTTATCGCCTACAGCGGAACCACCGATCCGTCCCTCAATGGAACGTACTTTTACCCGACAACCAATCCGAGTTTCCAGCAGCCGGTCCCAATTCCTTACACGCCGTTAAGCTCCAATCCCTTTGCCTCTCCCGTGATGGTCACGACTCCCAAGGATATTCGCATTACACCGATGCTGAACCCGGTGATGAACCACGACCCGGTTTTCATCCTGCAAGGCAACGATGCCCTGCCAGTGACGGTCTTGGCCCTGATCCTGAAATACGGCATCGAAGGCACCCCATGATTGCCCTAGTCAAACCTGAGACGCTCGCCAAGGAATGCGCGGCTCTGAATCAATTGGAGGAAGTGCTGGCCAAAAGCCCGCCGCCCCCTCCCTGCGAACTCCTGCATCGTTTCACTCCCGGTCTTTACAGCCGGACCATCTTCATGCCGGCGGGACTCATCTGCACTTCCAAAATCCACAAAACCGAACACCAGTACGTCATCTCCAAAGGACTCCTTGAAGTCTGGTCCGAGGACACGGGCTGGGTGCTCTACCGTGCGCCGTTTATCGGCACGACCAAACCCGGTGCAAGGCGGGCGCTCCGCATCATCCAGGACACGATTTGGACCACGTTTCATCCTACCACGTTGACAGACCTAAACGAGATTGAGACGGCTTTGATTGAGCCGCACGACATCCCCCAGCAAATCGCATGAGCTTTTTTGCCATAGGTGCAGTGGCGGTTGCAGGGAGCGCGGCGGCTGCTGGCGCGGCTTCGGTCGTGGGGATTGAGCTCGCCGGCGCCGCGCTGGCAACAAGCGTCGCCACCGGCGTCATGGGCTACGAGTCGGGGAAAAATGCCGCTTCGGTTGATAAAGCGACAGCGGACTATAACAACAAGTACGACATCGCCGCCGCCGAACAACTGGATGCGGACACGCTGGCGAACATCACGACGGAGCGGCAAAACAACGCGGTTTACCTCTCGCGTGAGGCCGCGTCCTACGCTTCGGCGGGAGTTCTGGCCACGTCAGGTTCTGCTCTCCACGCCCAGATCATCAATGCGGGTAAGATGGAGCAACAGATCCAGCAGCAGTACGTCAACAGCCAGCAAAAACAGGCGTCTTATTATTCCCAAGGAAAGGCGGGGGTTGCTTATGGTTTGGCCCAATCCGAGTCTGACCGGATGAGTGGTTCCATTGCGTTAATCAACGGCTTGGGCAAAGCCGCGTCCCTCGGATATAGCGATTATGACAACGGCGTGTTTTCCCTGAGCAAAGGATAACCATGGGCCAATTACCAATCGTTTCCGGGAGTGAAGTTTCTACTCCCATGAGCACGGTTAAGCTCGATCCTTCCGCCTTTCGCGAAGCGGCATTGATGAAAGGAAAGGTGGCAGGAGCGTTGGGGGACAATATCGGGGGATTCTTTCAGCAGGTCTCGGACAACGTGCAGGAGGCCCGCAACGCGAAGCACATCTTCGACGCGCACCTGACCCTGAACAAGACCAAGGATCAATTCCTGTCCGACATCCAGACGAACCCGCAGTTGGCCTCGGACCCCAAGACTTGGCTCCCTGAGTACAAGCAAAGGATGGATCAGGCGCGGCAGCAGATCATGGACAAGGATGGCCTGGGGCCGAAGGTGAAGCGCCATCTGGACATGATGACGCAGAACTTCCAGCAGGACAGCACGGCGGAAATCAACACCGCCGCTCTGCTCCGGGAAACCGCCGACGCGGCGGAAGCGGGTAAACTCACCGCAACGTACGCAATCCAGAACGATCAAGAGGACACGGCCATTGCGGCTTACAAATCCCTGAACGAAATCGGAGCCATCGGACCGAAGGAGACAGCGGCAAGAATCGCGCAGGTGCCGGGCCTCGTTGCCGAATCCAAGGCTTTAACGGCGATCAACACCAACGCGATCACGGCGCCGGATGTCATCCAAACCTTGAAGTCCAAGATCAACCCGAAGAAATTCGAGCAGATTTACAAAACTTCCATCGAGGCTAGGTCCAAGGCGCAGGCGCTGAATGCCGATGACCTTTCCAGCAGGATTGATGACAGCCCAGACCACACCATTGAACCAGCAATGCTCAAAGGGTGGCGGGACGCGAAGAAGATCACCGACAGTCAATATGACCGGCTGAACAGCCGGATGAAAAACCTCACCGCCGAAGAGGCCAAAAAACAGACCGATGAGATGTATGTGGCCATGCAGCGCGCCCGGGACACGGACTGGGTAACAGACCCCAACCCAGAGACAACCGCCAAGGATTTGAAGGAACTAGGACTAGGTTGGAAGAATCCGCAGTTACGGCTTAAGCTCAACGAGTACATCGACCGCGCAATGGCCACGGCCAAGAAAAAGGGCGAGACTACCGAGAAGCCGATTCATCAGACCCAAATCGAATTTATGCGCGAAACCTTCAAGGAGAAAGAAGAAATGGGTCGGATGGCCAAAGCTGACTTCCGGGCCAAATATGGTCACGCCATGAAACAACCCAACGTCGAGGACGAACGACTGGATTACGCGGAAGCCCAGTGGCAGTATCTGGATTGGGCGCATTCCAAAGCCGGCATGGAGGCCACCCCAAAGCAAGCAACCGCCGAACGGGAAAGACTGGGTTTTGGCCGTTACTCCACCGTGGCGGATGTGCAGGCTGCCTACAAGGCCGGGAGGATCGACCGCGCAATGGCCAAGAAGATTCTCAACAATCAGTTTGGAATTGAATGAGCGCAGCAGACGATCTGCTTGATGGAAAGCCTTCCCCGGTTCCCGTAACGCAAAGCGGAAAAGCTCTTCCGCTAGCCAGTCCCACGGATGCCGTGTTGGACACCGAACCCAAGAGCCCGGTCGAGGTGGCGGAGAATGCGGGTAAAGAAGAACCCCACGACCTCGGGGCTTTCTCTGCGGTCGGTATAAAGACGATGGGGCAATTAGCTTGGAATCTCGCATGGAAACCCAACGCCCATTTGCCCGAGGCGCCGAAGAACCTGCCGAATTACCCGATATTACAAGAGTACAATCCTGCGTTGATTGGAGGAATCTGGAACGGGGCGGTAAAGCCTTTTTTTGATTCCGCGACTTCCTACGGTGGGGCAACCAGCATCGTGGCGGGCGTGCTCAGTGGCGCAACGGAACTTCGGGCTGGTAAGCTCGCCCTGCGCGGGATGAGTGGATTGTTCGGAGGAATCATGGCGAAGGAAGATTACGACCAATACGCCGCGGAGAAGAAAATCCGGGATGATCCCAACTCCACCTTTCAGGATATTGCCACTTCCTACTCCCGGCAGGTCAGTCGGGAACTCATGGCTGTCGCCGGCTTGGTCGGGGCGGTGATGCCTGAGGCCGGGGGGGTGGTTAAACCAAAAGAACTTGAGGGTAAAACCCCCGGGCAAGGCGCGGATGTGCTGCGGTCAAAAATGCCCGAAGCCCCCATGGATCAAATTGAGAAACTAAAGAGGGCGGCGGACAAGCTGGACTCACTCCATAACAAACAATCGGACGCTGCTCAGGCGTGGGATGAAGTGAAACAAACGATTGCCCCGCAAGAACGATTGGGGCCGGGAGAGGAAGCAGGAGATTTAACCAAAGCCAAGGTTACGGCTGGGTCCCTCCGTGAACATGGTGCTGAACTGGCCCAACGGACCGACCGAGCCACGGCAGCCCTTGAAGATGCAAGCAAGCAACTGATGAAGCTCTCACCCGAAGAGCGGTTGGACTTCATTGATCGGGTTGAGAAAGGTGAGGATCAACCAACCGAGGAACTGCAAGCCGCCCATCATGGTATGAGGGAAATCCTCGATACCAAACGACAGGAAATCCAAGACCTCGGCACTGGAAAACTTGAGCACTTTATCGAGGATTATTTTCCCCATATTTGGAAAGACCCCGAGGAAGCAGCGAATGCTTTCAAGCAGGCGGCCGGTCGGGCTCCACTTCAAGGCAGCAAGGCATTCCTGAAGCAGCGCACCATCCCCACCACGAAAGAGGGTATCGCGCTAGGGCTCGAACCCGTTTCCCAAAACCCAGTGGACTTGGTGCTGCTCAAGGCCAGGGAGATGGACAAGTACATTCTCGGCCAAAAGTGGATGCAAGAGATGAAGGACCGGGAGTTTGTGCAGTACGTTAAGGCGGGGGAAGATGCTCCTCCGGGATACTATCCAATCAACGATTCTATCGCCAAGGTGTACGGTCCAAAAACCGGAGCGGTCGGTTTTGCCCCAGACATCAACAAGCTGACGGTCACTCCCGAGGATGTCACGGTTTATGGCCAAAGAACCATGGGCCAATACTACGCCCCATCCGAGGTGGCCACCCTGGCGAACAATTACCTTTCGCCGGGCCTGAACCGGTTTGCCACCTACCGCGCCTACATGGCGGCCTCCAACTCGCTCAACCAATTTCAACTCGGACTTTCCGCTCGCCACCTTGGTTTTACTTCCCTGGACACTTCCATCAGCAAGCTGGCATTGGCGCTGGAGTATGCGAAAGAAGGGAAAGCCCTTCCGGCCGCCAAGGCAGTCGCCCAAGTTCCGACCGCACCACTCACGAATATGCTTCAGGGCAACAAGGTCCTGAAGGAATGGACCAAGGCCGGCAGCCAAGGCGCCGACATCGCGAAGATTGTTGATGCGGTACGGATGGCCGGCGGAAGGGCCAAGATGGATGCGTTTTACCAAACGAACATCACCAAGCGTATGATGGAACTCTTTCGGGAGCGAACTCCGGGGTCCACAATGGGGGCTTTATGGCGTGCACCGTTGGCAGCGATTGAACAGACCTCCAAGCCCTTGATGGAGTATGTTGTCCCGCGACAAAAACTTGGCGTGTTTGCTGACCTCGCCCGGAAGGATATGGAGCGGCTTGGTCCCAAGGCTACGCCCGAGCAGATGCGAGCGGCCTTCGGTAAATCGTGGGACTCGGTGGACAACCGGATGGGCCAGATGGTCTATGATAATTTGTTCTGGAAAAAGTCCGTGAAGGATCTGTCCATGGCGTCGGTTCGCGCGGTCGGCTGGGATTTGGGCACAATACGCGAAATTGGCGGGGGGATGAAAGACACCGCCTCTTTCCTTAAGGACACGATGGACCCGAAAGCCAAGGCCGAGTTCACACACCGGATGGCCTACATGATCTCGCTCCCCTTGATTACGGGGATTCTGGGTGCCACTTATCAATACCTCAAGACCGGCAAAGGACCGGACGAACTAAGGGACTATTTTTTCCCAAAAACCGGAGAGACCGACCCACAAGGAAGAGATGTTCGCTTGGCGATGCCGTCCTATATGACGGATGTTTACCATTACGCCCATGCTCCGTTTGCGACGATTGAAGGCAAGGTTTCCCCGTTTCCGTCCCTCGTGGTTCAAATGCTGAACAACAAGGATTTCTTCGGTCGGGACATCCGGAATGCTGACGATCCTTTGGTTCAGCAAGTGGCGGATGAAGCCAAGTATTTTGCCAAGAGCTACGAGCCGATAGGGGTCCGGCAGTATTTCATCTCCACGTCAGCCAAGCAGACGCCGGGCGAGCGTGCGGCTAACTTTATCGGAATTACCCGTGCTCCGGCCTGGGTAGGCGAGACCGATGCGGAGCAACTGGCCGGCAAGCTGGCCGGGGACAAGTTCAAGAGTCCGGGCACACCGGACGCGGAACTCGTGCAGAAGAAGCAACAAATCCAAATTGCGCTGAGAATTGGAAAAACCTCAGAGGCGGACAAGATGTTGGATGAACTTGAGGATGCCGGCCAACTGACCCCGACTCAGCGAAAGAACCTCGTGCGAGGGACCGACCGAACCTATTTGGAGAACGCCGTGACCCACTTGGACGCCAAGGAAGCCATGCGAGTATTCCGAGCGGCGAACCTGCAAGAGCGCCAATCCATCGCGGATTCAGTCCAAAGGAAGATAGACAAGGCGCACTTGCCCGAAGAGGATCGCAACGAACTCCAAAGCCTCTACGACAAACTTCTGCCCCCCGAGAGAAACATCGATACTACCAACCGATGAGCAGCCCATTCCCCGAGGAAGTAGAGGAGCACTACGATCCTGCTGAAACGGGCAAAGGCTGCCTCCTGCCCGTTCACGACACCGACGAAGGTCATTGCGATTCAGCGGAGGAAGATGATGACTGACCTTAAAAGCAAAACCGCGATGGTGGTAACCCATCCCCTGTTCGCCTCTCAGGCCGAACGGTTGGCCCGTGATTTTGGCAAGGTGTACCTCGTGATTCCGTGGCAGTCCCACAGCTTCCCGACCGTGAACGCGGGCCGGGTAGGCGAAGGGTTGGCCGGCGTCACCAAGCTGGACTCCATCTGGGGGCCGGAGTTGGAGGAAGTGGATATTGTGATCTTCCCCGACATCTACTTTCCCAATGAGCAAATCCGCTTGGAGAAAATGGGCAAGTTGGTGTGGGGCGGGCGCAACGGGGAGGAGATCGAGCTTTACCGAGACACCTGCAAGGAGGTCATGGAATCTGTGGGGCTCCCAACCCAGCCGTGGAAACCGATCAAAGGCATGACGGCCCTCCGTGAACACCTGAAGGCGCACGACAACCAACACGTAAAAATATCCAAGTGGAGGGGTTCGTTCGAGACGTTCAAGTCAGAGACTTATGAGTTATCCGAGACCAAGCTGGACGAACTCTCCCTGAAACTTGGCTGCTTCAAAGAAGACGTGGAGCTAATCGTGGAGGATGATTTACCCGATTGCGTAGAAATCGGGACCGACCTTTTCTCCGTGGATGGCCAGCTTCCTTCGCAAACTATCGTTGGAATCGAGGTCAAGGACTTAGGGTATGCCGGGGAGTTCATGGCGTGGGACTCCATCCCTGAACCTATTCGGCGCTGGAACGAGAGCATGGCCCCAATCTTCGCGCAGTACGGTTACCGGGGATGGCTCTCCAATGAAATCAGAATTGGGGAAGATCACATCCCTTATTGCATCGACCCCACCTGCCGTTCTCCCTGCCCGCCTGGGGAACTCCTCCAGGAGTTCTACACTAACTACTCCGAGATCATCTGGAACGGGGCGCAGGGCATTCTAGTGGACCCGATTCCAGCAGCGAAGTACGGCGTTCAAATGGTGTTCAAGTCAGGTTTCGCGGAGAAACACTGCCTCCCGATAGACTTCGATCCCCAATATGCGAACCAGATCAAACTCTTCAACCCCGCCGTCATCGACGGGAAGCATTACACCATCGCGCAGGATGAGGAAATGTCTGAGTGTGGTGCGGTCCTCGGCTGGGGTAATACCTTGGACGAAGCGATGGCTCATTGCCAGAAAGCAGCCGACACGATAAAAGGCTACGGGATCAAGATGCCCTCGGGCTCAATCGAGGAGGCGAAAAAGCAGATGGAAGAGATCAATGAATCAGGGCTGAAGGTTTTCAGCTTGGACAAATCGGAAAAATAGTACCAACTCCCAAACAAGGGGGACGCCACCTCCCGCCTTTCAAATGAAAAGACTCCTGGTGGCTTTCCTGTTTCTTCCGTTGTGCGTGCTCGCCTCGGTGACTTCGACGACGACGAAAAGCGGGCCGTTCCTGTTCACGGGGTCTCCGCAGACCATCCCGATTGGGTTTCCGGCGCAGCAGGCAAGTGACCTGTTGGTGTTGGATACCGGGCCGACCGCCAGTCCCTATGACCCGGCTTTAGTGCTCACGCTCGGCTCTGATTACACGGTCACTGGGCTTGGCTACAACGGCTCGAACCAGATGCAGACGGGAAGCATCGTGGTGGTTTCAACCGGAGCCAATTCGGTCGCGGTAAACGATTACATCGTCATCCTACGGAACGCTCCGTTCAACCAGACGAGTGTGTTCAGTCCGTCCGGTCCACTCACGATCAACCTGATTGAGCAGGCGTTGGACAAGATGGCGACGCTCTCCCAGCAGGTGAATGAGCTGGGTTCCCGCTCCCTGCATTTTGAGAATTTCGAGTTTCTGAACGGCAACCTGAGCAAGAGCGCTCGGACGGGCAATTTCCTTGGGTTCGATTCCAATGGAAACCTTGCGTACTATCCCACGGGAACAGTACCCGGCGGTTTCGTCTCCAAAATTGTTGCAGGCACCAACGTCACGATCACGCCCAGCGGCGGGACGGGAGCAGTCACGATCAACGCTTTAGGCGGTGTTCCCGGTGGATCGAACACCCAGCTCCAGTACAACAATTCCGGCGTATTTGGCGGTACCAGCGGCCTGACGTGGACCGGCACGGGATTGGCCTTAGCCGCAAGTGGAGCAATTTCCGTATTCGATCTTTCCAACGCCAATGTCGGCGGCGACTCCCTCATTCGTTTTACAAACGATCAAGGTGCGCGGCTTTACTCCGCCGTCCTCGGCAGCACATTCGCGGGTACTACGGCAGGCATCAGCAACAACAACCTTGCCCTGATTACCACGTCCCAGACCGGCGGGACGTATCCTTCGGCCCTCATGTTCGGTACGGGCAACGGCGCTCCCGTGTACCTGATGGCCAACAACACCAATTACATCAAATTGGACGGGGCTGGTAATACTTCGCTGCCGCTTCTCACTACCAACGGGGTTGTCACGACCAATTCCGGAATTGGAAATCTGGCTTCCACCACGAGCTTGTCGGGTATCGCAGTGAGTGGTGCGGCAGGATCTTTCACCACTCTCAGCGCCTCCTCAACCGTGAGCGGCACGGGCTTCTCCACCTACCTCGCCAGCCCGCCGGCCATCGGTGGGACTGCGCCGAACACGGTCGCTGCGACGACGCTGAGCGCCTCGTCAACCGTCAGCGGCACGGGCTTTTCCACTTATCTCGCCAGCCCGCCGGCC
>Ga0114951_10002672_pt1 | contig 19775 bp, 17 predicted proteins | sample AM7aDNAmetaG_FD_88677 | JGI IMG/M metagenome (GOLD analysis project Ga0114951, IMG submission 88677) | Freshwater microbial communities from Finland to study Microbial Dark Matter (Phase II) - AM7a DNA metaG | ecosystem: Environmental > Aquatic > Freshwater > Lake | place: Finland: Lake Alinen...
AATGCGGGGTATACCTCGACGGCTGGATGATGGGAGCTATATGAGCCGAGAGGTTCCCGTGTAGTTCTGCGAGGGGCTGGAGGTGTAATTCCTCTGGTCTACTCACCTCTTATGAAGCGCTTAGAAGGCCACGTTGGATGCTTGATATTGGGTTTGGTTTGTACGATAGGCTTGCTGGTACCTCTGTTCTTCCTGCTGTTCAATGGCTCGACAGAAATACCGTTTTGCAGTACAACCCGGAATTAAAAAGCAGAGGATTAGAGGGTGGCTATTGTTATTATGATGTGCAGATGGATGATTATTTACTGGGTCATTGGGTTGCAAAACAATGTCTTGAACTTGGGGTAAAAATACATGAAAAAGAAAAGGTTATGTCAGTTTCAAGAGGAGGTAGGTTGATGCTTGCCAACGGGACCGAGCAGCAGTTTGACCGCATACTGAACATTGCAGGCCCTTGGGCAGAGCAGCTCCTTGAAACAAGTGGAATAAGATCAAAGTATCATCTTGATCTTGTACGCGGAAGCCACTTGCTTGTTGATAGATATTGTCGACATGCCCTTATTCTTGAGGTTCCCAATGAATCCCGCATTATTTTTGTGCTGCCATGGAAAGGGAAAATGCTGATTGGTACAACTGAAGCGCGCCAGCAGATTGAAACAGAGGTAGTCTGCAGTGAAGATGAAAAACAATACCTCATAAAGGCATACAATCATTATTATTTAAGAAACCTCAGTATTTACGATATAACTGAAACCTTTGCAGGGTTACGGCCTCTGATTAGTTCAAGAGCTAACCCGAGCAAAGCCACCAGGGAGTATGCTTTTCAACAAAATAAAAACCTTGTTACTGTTTTTGGTGGTAAATGGACAACATCAAGAGCACTCGCAAGAAAAATAATCAGTAAATACATTGAACCATGAGTATTACTATACACCCGACCGCAATTGTTGATGAAGGTGCACAGCTTGGCGATGGCACTCATGTCTGGCATTGGGTACACATTTCTTCGGGTGCAAAAATCGGTGAACGTTGTTCCTTTGGTCAAAATGTCTATGTGGGTAATGATGTCCTCATTGGTAATAATGTCAAAGTACAGAACAACGTCAGCATCTACGATGCAGTCACACTTCAGGACGATGTCTTTTGTGGCCCAAGCATGGTTTTCACCAATGTGTATAATCCAAGATCGGCTATCATTCGCAAAAATGAATACCGTCGTACCCTTGTCAAAAAAGGGGCAACAATTGGAGCAAATGCCACAATAGTGTGTGGTGTAACTCTTGGGGAGTATAGTTTCATCGCGGCAGGAGCGGTTGTCAATAAAGATGTTAACCCCTTTGCCCTTATGGCAGGTGTTCCAGCAAGACAAATTGGTTGGATGAATCAGCAGGGCGAAAGGGTTACTGAACAGCCTGAATAATAATCGTAATTTTAATTTATGGATTTTATAGATCTAAAAACTCAACAAAGTGCAATCAAGGAAGAACTTGATCGTCGAATTGCAAATGTTCTTGCGCATGGTCAATATATTCTTGGCCCAGAGGTTAAAGAACTTGAAGATCGTTTGGAAAAGTATATCGGAGCAAAGCACTGCGTTACAGTAAGCAGTGGCACTGAAGCTTTACTCATAAGTCTTATGGCTCTTGGAATTCAGTCTGGTGATGAAGTCATAACGACACCGTTTACCTTTGTTGCAACAGCTGAAGTGATTGTTCTTCTTGGTGCAAAACCTGTATTTGTCGATATAGAACTCGATACTTGTAACATTGATAAAAAGAAAATAGAAGAAAAAATTTCTTCAAAAACCAAAGCAATCATACCTGTAAGTTTGTATGGGCAGCCACCAGATATGGATGAAATCAATGCCATAGCGGCAAAAAATGGTAATATACCAGTAATTGAGGATGCATGCCAGAGCTTCGGTGCAAGCTACAAAGAGAGAAAATCCTGTAATCTCAGCACTATTGGTTGTTCCAGTTTCTTTCCGAGCAAGCCTCTTGGTTGCTATGGTGATGGGGGTGCGATTTTCACAAACGATGATGCCATAGCCAAGGCGTGCCGAGAAATACGGGTGCATGGACAAAGTAAACGATATGTCCATACCCGTATTGGGGTAGGAGGGCGGATGGATACTTTGCAGTGTGCCATTCTTTTAGCCAAACTCGAACGTTTTGAATTTGAAGTGCTCCAGCGAGCATCTGTAGGTGAACGATATAACCGGCTAATGGATGGTGTTGGTATTAAAAGAGTACAACAGAGAAATGATCGGTGCTCTGTCTATGCACAATACACAGTATTGGTTAAGAACCGTGAACAGGTCATCGATAAACTTAAACAGTCAGGTATCCCGACGGCAGTTCATTACCCTGTTCCGTTGAACGAACAACCTGCATACAAAAATGTTAAGGATAAAGACTCTACTCCTGTTGCTGACATGGTAGCAGGAATGGTTCTAAGTCTTCCAATGGGTCCCGATTTGGGAATAGAGGGACAAGATCAGGTGTTTTCATCACTCAGAGCAGCAGTTATTGACCATATCGATGTACCATCCTGATTTTCTTGTTATAGGGGCTGGTATTGTAGGACTCAGTATAGCTCGAGAACTCAAACAACGCCATCCTGATGCAACCATAACGGTACTTGAAAAAGAGAGTCAGCTTGGTTGTCATTCAAGCGGGCGGAACAGTGGTGTTCTTCACAGCGGGATTTACTACCCTCCCGAATCACTCAAAGCTCGTGTGTGTGTAAATGGAGCAAAGGAGATGGCTGAATTCTGTGAGCAGTATAAGTTGCCTTTGAGGCGCTGTGGGAAGGTTCTTATTTCGACTCGGGTAGAGGATGGTGATCAGCTCGGACTTCTCGCAGAGCGAGCAAGGATTAATGGTATTTTGGTTGAAGTGCTTGATGAGAGAGCCCTTCGAAACGTTGAACCTGAAGCTCGGTCAGCCACAGGCAAAGCACTCTTGATTCGCTCGACTGCCGTTGGTAGTCCAAAAGCCGTTCTTCAGGCTTTACATAAAGAGATTGAACAGTTAGGAGTTGAAATTATATTTCATGCAAAGATCTTGAGTGTTAATGTGGAACAGAGAGTGTTGACACTTGAGAACGGCACTCGAATAAGCTATGGTCATGCTATCAATGCAGCAGGTCTTCATGCTGACACGATCGCCCATAAGTTTGATAGAGGGCATCGTTACACACTCCTGCCTTTTAAGGGTCTGTACTGGAAACTTGATCCAAATGCAGGCTTCGATATTCGCCACTTGATTTATCCAGTTCCTGATTTGCGCGTTCCATTTCTTGGTGTCCATACCACGACAACTACTGATGGAATTACCTACCTTGGCCCCACTGCTGTTCCTGCTTTTGGAAGGGAAAATTACCGAGGGTTACAGGGTGTCGATGCTTCAGAATTAATAAGGATTTCCTCTCTTCTTGTAAAACAGTTTGCTGCGGGACGCGATGGATTTCGTCGCCTTGCTTGGCAGGAAGGTCGACGATATCTTAAACCATGGTTCACTAAAGCCGCACAATCAGTTCTTCCAAGACTCAAATCAGAACATCTGTTGCCAACTGATAAGGTTGGCATTCGTGCTCAAATGCTTGATAAAGATACCGGTCGACTGGTAACCGATTTTCTTGTCGAACGTGGGCCACACTCTACTCATATTCTTAACGCAATTTCTCCCGCATGGACTAGCGCATTTCCTTTTGCTCGCTATGTCTGCGATAACTTTATATAAATAAAAAGATTATGGAATTAAGAGGAAAAAAACTCGTTCTTGTAGGTGGGGCAGGCCTGATAGGGTCACATACAGTTGACCATTTAATCAAAGAGGATGTCAAGGAAATTCTCATCTACGACAACTTTGTACGTGGTAGCAGGGAGAATCTTCAGGATGCATTAAAGGATTCTCGGGTAAAAATATTTGATATCGGAGGAGATATCACGCAGACCGATATTCTTGAATCTGCCTTCAACGGTGCAGATGGAGTCTTTCACTTTGCAGCACTATGGTTGCTGCAATGCCACGACTTTCCTCGCAGCGCCTTCGACGTGAATGTTCGTGGCACCTTCAATGTTATGGAAGCCTGTGTTAAAATGGGGGTAAAACGTCTCGTCTACTCATCTTCAGCGAGTGTCTATGGTGATGCTGTTCGTGAACCGATGGACGAAGAGCATCCTTTCAACAACAAAAATTTCTATGGGGCAACCAAAATTGCTGGTGAAGCCATGCTTCGTGCCTTTCACCACCGCTATAATCTTAACTATGTTGGACTGCGTTACATGAATGTCTACGGCCCCCGTCAGGACTATCATGGTGCCTACATCGCGGTTATAATGAAGATGCTTGATGCTATTGATAAAGGGCTAAGTCCCACTATAATGGGCGATGGGTCTGAAGCTTTCGACTTTGTCGCTGTCGAAGATTGTGGCTTGGCGAATCTCCATGCAATGAAGGCAGATACCGTCGACCAGTTCTATAATGTAGGAACGGGCAAGCGCACCTCACTCAAGGAACTTGCTGAACTTCTTCTTGAAATTACCAGCTGTGATAAACCAATTACCTACGCACCTCGTAGCCAGGCCACTCTGGTGCGCAACCGTATTGGTGATCCCAAAAAAGCAATAAAAGAGATAGGTTTCAAGGCAACCCTTGACCTGCGTGAAGGGCTGGAGCAACTTATTGAATGGCGTGCCACGCATATCGCTGAAGTGGAATCCCGTCGAATCGCAGTTGGATTACCCCTATAAACGATAATTCTCATGAAAAGAAATATTCAGATTTCACTACCCTTTACTGGCGAAGATGAATGGCAGGCTTGTCGTGAACCTCTAATGACCGGTTGGCTGACGCAGGGCCCAAAAGTTGCTGCATTTGAAAAAGCATTTGCCACGCGCCACCAGGTTACTCAAGCCCTTGCTACAACCAGTTGCACTACTGCTCTCCACCTTATTCTCTCAGCCATGAATATTGGCCCTGGCGATGAAGTTATTGTACCTGCGTTTACCTGGGTAGCTACTGCGAATGTTGTTCTTTATTGCGGTGCAACCCCTGTGTTTGCAGATGTAGATCCGGTAACCAACAACATTATTCCAGAGGAAATTGCTCGCCGTCTTACCGCTAACACCAAGGCTGTCATTGTTGTCCATCTTTTCGGTCTCTGTGCAGATATTGATGCCATTCGAGCTGTTGTGCCAACTCATGTCAAAATCATCGAAGACGCAGCTTGTGCCGCAGGTGCTAACTACAAGGGCATATCAGCAGGTGCATTAGGCGATGCGGCAGCATTTTCCTTTCATCCCCGCAAGTCTATCACCACTGGTGAAGGGGGTATGGTTACAACCAACGACGATGAACTTGCTGATATTGCCAACAAACTTCGTAACCACGGTGCCGAAATCTCCGAAGAGCAGCGTCACAAAGGCCCTCGCCCATACCTCTTACCCGAGTTCAATCTCTTGGGTTTCAACTATCGGATGACCGACCTGCAGGGTGCTGTTGGGCTTGTCCAACTTTCCAAGCTCGACAAGTTCATCGCTGAACGTCAACACTGGGCTGAATTCTATCATAGAGAGCTGACTACTATTGACTGGCTTCGGATGCCCGTTATTCCATCATCAGGTATTCATGCATGGCAGGCTTTTGTCATCTATGTAAATCCGGCAAAAGCACCCCTGGCTCGTAACGACCTTATGGAAAAACTCCAGCAGGCAGGTATTGCCACTCGCCCAGGCACGCATGCTGTGCACATGCTCGGCTATTATGCTGAACGTTATGCCATCAAACATGAAGATTACCCCGGAGCCTTTGATTGTGACCAGAATACAATGGCCATTCCCTTGCATAATCGAATGTCAGCCGAAGATTATCAGTATGTTGTCTCCACTATCAATTCGTTTGCCTGATTTGCTATGTGTGGAATAACAGGCATTATTCATCTTGACGGTTCAGCAGTTTCTCCAGCTGTACTGCAAAAGATGACAGACATCATTTCCCATCGCGGGCCAGATGGAGAAGGACACTGGATTGAGGGTAATGTGGGTATGGGTCATCGGCGCCTCGCTATTATTGATCTCTCTCCAGCAGGCCACCAGCCGATGATTTCAATGGATCACCGCTACATTCTGAGTTACAACGGCGAAATTTACAATTTTCGTGAGCTGCGGATGGAGTTGGAAGCTGCCGGATTCTGGTTCCGTTCTAAGACCGACAGCGAAGTTGTTCTCTATGCTCTGGCTCACTGGGGAACAGAAGCACTGTTGCGTTTCAACGGTATGTTTGCATTGGCATTTTGGGATAGAAAAGAACGTACCTTGCTGCTGGCTCGAGATCGTTACGGTATCAAGCCACTGTATGTCAGCCAGCAAGGCAATACGTTTGCTTTTGGGTCCGAGCAGAAAGCAATCACTGCCCGACCAGAATTCAGGAAAATATTAGATAAAGAGGCATTGCTTGAGTACTTCACCTTTCAGAACATCTTTTCGGATAAAACCTTACTGCAGGATATCCAGCTTTTACCAGCAGGTCACTACGCGACGCTCAAGCTGAGAACTGATAAACCAAGGTTCCAGCGCACCCGGTATTGGGACTACAATTTCCGCCTTCCCGATCAAATAGCTGCCGATAAGGAATATCGCGAAGAGCTTGATCGCCTTTTTACCCAGGCAGTCAATCGCCAACTGGTTACTGATGTTGAACTTGGAAGTTACCTCAGCGGCGGTATGGATTCGGGATCAATCACCGCTATTGCTGCGAAATCGTATCCCTATCTTAAAACATTTACCTGCGGCTTCGATCTAAGTTCAGCTTCAGGTCTTGAGCTTGCTTTTGATGAACGTGCAAAAGCAGAGGCAATGTCCTGCCACTTCAAGACAGAACACTACGAAATGGTGCTAAAAGCTGGCGATATGGAACGTTGTATGTCCAAGCTCGCTTGGCATCTTGAAGAACCGCGAGTTGGGCAGAGCTACCCCAACTATTATGCCGCTAAATTAGCTAGTAAGTTTGTGAAAGTGGTGCTTAGTGGCTCAGGTGGAGACGAGCTTTTTGGTGGCTACCCTTGGCGCTATTATCGGGCTGTGGTTAATGATGACTTTGAACACTACATCGATAAATACTATCTCTACTGGCAACGGCTTGTAGACAACCGTTATCTTAGGCAGATGTTTGCTCCTATTTGGAAGGATGTCGATTCAGTATGGACCCGCGATATCTTTCGTGATGTTTTCCATAACCGCTCTGATAAGTTATGTTCTCCAGAAGAGTACATCAATCACTCCCTCTATTTTGAAGCTAAAACGTTTCTCTCTGGACTTTTTGTGGTCGAAGATAAGCTTAGTATGGCTCACAGTCTCGAAACCCGAGTGCCTTTCATGGACAACGATCTTGTAGATTTTGCCATGCAGTGCCCAGTTCATCTGAAGCTGAACAATCTAACTGAGGTTGTGCGAATTAACGAAAACGAACCTGGGAGCAAACAGGAACAGTATTTCAAGAAAACTAGCGATGGCAAACAGATACTTCGTGATGTAATGAAGCGCCATGTACCGAATGGTGTGACAGAAGCCGAAAAACAAGGCTTTTCATCTCCGGATGCGAGCTGGTTCAAAGGCGAAAGTATTGAGTTTGTGAAGCGAAAGCTACTCAGCGGTCATGCAAAAATCTATGAACTGTTAGATCGAGGTACTGTAGAGACTCTTGTTAATCAGCATTTGAATGGTGAGCAGAATCGGCGGTTGTTGATCTGGTCATTGTTGAATGTCGAAACTGTTTTGGATACGGAATTTTCATAAAAATGGTTTTGATCGGTGCAAGCAAATTCGGACTACACTATCTTGAATTTATGCTGAATCCAATAATTTCTTTCAATGATTAGCATTGTTCCAACTGGATACTGTTTAAATAATTGAGGTTATGAAGAAAAAATCATCAATTGGACCAAACCTCGATTTATTATCTGGGGAGACTGGGCAGATAGCACAATTCGCCAAACTGCTTGAACAATACTGGTTGTTACGCCAGCAGGAGGTTGATCTACAGTGGAAGAGGACATTACCGTTAGCTGACTATGTGGTTGACCGCTGGCAAAAAGCAAAATTGCTTGGATTTGGCGAAGGTACTTCCATTTATGATAGTGCGTTGATCTTGGGCGATGTATTTGTTGGTAAAAATACTTGGATTGGACCGAATACTGTTCTTGATGGTTCAGGAGGGTTATCTATAGGAGACTATTGTTCTATTTCAGCTGGTGTTCAAATTTATTCTCATGACTCCATTCAGTGGGCATTGAGTTCAGGAAAAGCAGAATATGAAAAAGCACCTACCAGTATTGGTAACAACTGCTATCTTGGACCAAACGTTGTTGTAGCCAAGGGGATTACTATTGGAAGTCGATGTGTGATTGGGGCCAACAGTCTTGTTTTGCATGATATCCCTTCTTGTTCAAAAGCATATGGTTCTCCATGCAGAGTGATGGGTACAAGTTTCAGTTGATGTTATAACAACTTATGAATATAAACTTTTGTTTGATGAAATTGCTGAATAGACAATGTTAAAACATCCTGATATTCTAAAAGCAGATCTGCAGATTTGTTCTCGTTGTATCTATGATGAGCGCGTTCCATCCATAATTTTTGACGAAAAAGGGGTATGTAATTATTGCAAACAAGTGGATCAACTTGTAGCACAATATGGAACCGGGACACCAAAAGGTAGTGATCTATTCCAAGCAATACTTTCAGAAATTAAAAATATAGGAAAGGGTAACAAATATGACTGCATTGTTGGTGTAAGTGGCGGTACGGACTCTTCATACTTAATATATCTTTGCAAGCAGTGGGGCTTGCGACCTCTTGCAGTGCATTACGATAATACATGGAATTCAGCCATTGCAACGATGAATATACATAAAGTGCTTTCAGCATTGGATGTCGATCTTTATACACATGTTGTGGACAATAAAGAAGCTGATGACATTTTTAGATCATTTTTTCTCGCAGGAGTAGCCGAAATTGAGGCTTCAACTGATTTAGGCTATGCTTACCTACTTCGGCAGGTAGCGGAGAAATATTCAATCAAATTCATTTTAGAGGGTCACTCCTTTGTTGAAGAGGGGATCACCCCTCTTGGACGTAATTATTTTGATGGTCGTTACATCAAGTCTATTCATAAGATGTTTGGCAGACTTCCTATGAAGACATATCCTCTCATGACCTTTTCAAGATTTCTTAAGTCAGCGACTATTAATCGCATTAAGTTTATTCGCCCTCTTTGGTATCTTACATATTCAAAAAAAACAGCACAGGATTTTCTTCGTTCAAGTTTTGGTTGGAAATATTATGGCGGACACCATCTCGAAAACCGGATGACAGCATTCTATCATGGCATCTATATGCCACAAAAGTTCAAGAGTGATTTAAGGAATAATACGCTTTCAGCTCGCGTAAGAAATGGTTCGCTCAATCGTTCGCAAGCATGGGCAGAATACAATATTCCCCCAGTCATTGAGGATGAGCTTCTTAGTTATTTCAAAAAGCGACTCAATATTTCTGATGAGTTATATGAGCAAGTTATGCAGTCACCACCAAAATCTTGGATGGACTACCCGACGTATAAAAAACACTTTGAAAGTCTTCGTCCACTTTTCTATTTACTGGCTAAAGCAAACCTTGTGCCCATGAGTTTCTACCTTAAATACTGTTTTCCGGTAAAAATTTACGCATGATTACTATTGTTGATTATGGAATGGGAAACCTCGGATCGATTCTTAACATGTTCAAACGTATTGGTGTAAAGGCCTGTGTCAAGAGCGATCTTGAGTCCATTCAATCTGCAGATAAAATTCTTCTTCCTGGAGTTGGTGCTTTTGATGCAGCAATGGAGCGAATTGCAGCATCAGGTTTGCGCGATATACTTGAACATAAGGCACTTATTGAACAGGTACCTGTTTTGGGTATTTGCCTTGGGATGCAATTACTGACTCGAGGGAGTGAAGAGGGAAAGCTTCTTGGATTAGGATGGATTGATGCCGATACACGACGATTTCCTGCTCATTCGGGGCTTAAGGTGCCTCATATGGGCTGGAATATAGCATTGCCTACAAACCCGAGTCCATTAACGATAAATCTTGGTGAAGAGCCACGGTTTTACTTTGTCCATTCATATTTTGTCACTGTCGATGACCCTGCTGATTCCATTATGCACACGACACATGGTGTGACTTTTGACTCTGCGGTTCAAAAAGGGAACATATTTGGTGCGCAGTTCCATCCCGAGAAAAGTCACAGGTTCGGGATGCAATTGCTTAAGAACTTTGCAGAATTATAATGCTGCGCACAAGAGTAATTCCTGTATTATTACTTCGCGATGAGAGTCTCGTCAAGACCGTTCGTTTTGGTAATTTTACTTATGTTGGTGACCCGTGCAATACGCTCCGAATCTTCAACGAACTTGAGGTTGACGAACTGCTATTTCTCGACATCACTGCCACTCGAGAGAGGAGGGGGCCAAATCTGAAGGTTCTAAGCGATATTGCCAATGAATGTTTTATGCCACTTGGTTACGGTGGTGGAGTGCAGACTCTTGATCAGGCGAAGTCTATTTTTGATATAGGCTTTGAAAAAGTGGCAATTAACTCCTTTGCTGTTGAGCGTCCTGAATTTATTTCAGAGCTTGCGAAGCATTATGGTAATCAAGCAGTGATTGCTTCCATTGATGTAAAAAAAGGATTTTTTAGGAAGAATCTGGTCCGTACACGCTCTGGTCGAAGTCCTACACAATTAGAACCAGTTGCATGGGCAAAGGAGCTTGAATCGCGCGGGGCAGGAGAAATACTCTTAACCTCTATTGATAAAGAAGGTACTTGGGATGGCTTCTATTTAGAATTAGTGAAGAGCGTTACAGATGCTGTAAATATTCCTGTTATTGCTCATGGAGGCGCTGGTTCAATTAGAGATATTGCTCAAGTCGTGCAAGTTTCGGGGGCATCTGCAGTCGCACTGGGTAGTATGGTTGTTTTTCAGAAGAAGGGTATGGGAGTACTGGTGAATTTTCCAGATATGCAGTTATTAAAAAGGGTGTTAGGATGAATACCGGATTTCACTTCACATTTACAAATATTGAAAAGCAATTCCAAGCAGCTATTGATGCTGGATATATTTTTATCACTTGCGCTGACTATGTTGAGTGTAAGCACGACCTACCGCTATTAACTATTGTAAATCGTGTGGACATTGATCTTTCGGTCAAGAAAGCAGACAGGTTGAGGGATATCTTCGACCGACTTGGTATCAAGGCTACATTTTTTGTGCGTCTGCACGCCCCAGAATACAATCCATTCTCCTTCGAGAGTTATCGAATACTCAAGGCCATCCGAGACAATGGGCATGAGATTGGCTATCATAGCGAAGTTGTGGATCAGGCGAAAATTTGGGATGAAGATGCCGATTACTGTTTACGCCGTGATTTGGATGTGTTAAATCGAATCTTTAATACTAAAATCAAAGGTGTTGCAAGCCATGGCGGCATGACTGGCCTAAATAATCTTGATTTCTGGAAAGACAAAAAAGCCAATGACTTTGATTTGCTTTATGAAGCCTATGACAAGTCGGAAGCTTTCGGCCTTTTTGATAAATCATTTTATATCAGCGATTCCGAATGGACGCGCTGGAAATGTTATGACAAAGGTATGTTGTGCCATGATGATCGCCAAAGTTTAGTGGAACATGTTAGCAGCAAGCACCCGTTGATTTATTTATTAATTCATCCTGATACTTATTTTGATAGGCATTTTTATGATTAAGGTATCAATAGATCTTGTTATCGACCATTTAGAAGCAAAAAATTTATTGTTCCAATATGAAGGCCCTTTTGATTTGGTTTTTGACTCAATCCGTTCTTTAACAAATTTTTCTCAAAAGAGTATTAGTTTCTATCGAGGAAATGATCCTTCTGTTATAAATGACTTCAAGCTTGCTGATCGCCTACTTATAATTAAACTAAGTATGTACACGTATTGTTCAAAACAGTCAAATATTCTCGCAGTAGAAAATCCGGATTTAGCTATTTGTTATATTGGACAGCTATTTGAAGCAAAATCGCCGATAGGTGTCCATCCAACAGCAGTGATACATCTAGATGCAATGATTTATGAGCCCTGTTCGATTGCTGCGAATGTTGTTATAGGAGAGGATGTGGTAATTGGACCTGATGTCCGTATTGAAGAAGGAGCAGTCATTAAACATTGCACAATTGGTGCCAACACCCATATATTTCCTGGCGTCAAAATAGGAAGTTCCGGATTGGGATCACACCGCGATGAAACAGGAGAGTGGCATCACTTTCCTCACACAGGAAGTGTTGTGATTGGTTCGAATGTCACTATACAGGATAACTGCATTATTGCACGTGGTTCGCTGAATCAAACAATCATTGAGGATGGTGTAGTTATAGGTCCTTTGTCGTGTATTGCTCATGGGGCTCATATCAAGAAAAACGCGTTTATTAGTCAATCCGTAACTGTAGCAGGTTCTGTTGTAATTGAAGAGGGTTCAATAGTATGGGGAAATGCATCTATTCGAGATGGGCTGAAAATTGGTGCACACTCCACAATTGGAATGGGAGCTGTTGTTGTAAAAAATGTAATTGCAGGATCGACTGTTTTTGGAAACCCTGCAAAGCCAAGATAATCTATGAGAATTGCATTAATTGGCAACATGAATAACAACAAATTCTCGCTGATGAGGTATTTTCGCGATCTTGGGGTTGATGCACATTTGTTACTGTATGCCAATGATGGTACAGGTTCATGCAGCCATTTTCGGCCTGAGGATGATACGTTTGATATAAAAAAGTGGAAGCCGTTTATTAGGCAGATGCAGATCACAAACGCACCATCATCAGCCTTATCATTTCCTGCCAACGTAATGCTGGCGGTATATTCAGTAACTAAAAAGATGCTTGGATTGAATGATAGTTATGCTTTACCCGTTCCAAAGCAATATATTAGAAAATGTTTTGAGAGTTATGATTATATACTGTGCTGTGGCATAGCTTCGGCCTTTTTGCATTGTGTAGGTATCCGCGTAGATATTTTTTCACCGTACGCATCAGGAATCGAATTCTTTGGTAGTCCTGAAGAAACCGCACGTATTAATGATCGGTTTTTTCTATATCGCTGGTTGACTCGAAAAGTGATGGTAGCACAGTCAACTGGCTTGAAAGCTGTGCGCTATGTTTGTACAGCAGATCTAGGACTGACATTTACTGCTTTGAAGGAACTGGATATAGTCCCGACTCCTCTGGCTATACCGATGGTATTCAAATAATTCATACATATTTGACGCGATACAAAAATCAAATTTTTCAATCTTAATGCATTGAAGGCTTGCATAGAGTGAAACAGATGGGTTGGTTGGTGTCAGAAGCAAGAATAATCATTGGCGACTATTTGCATTTAAGGAACTCGTTAATAATCGAAAGGGCCTGCGGCCTTTATTATTGATTTATGAGTATGGTCCGCAAGTACAGATAACAAAGAATTTAGTGCGCGAACTTGGGATAGACGCTTCCGTTATCTGGTTGCCGAACTCACCGCGCAAGGTAATTATTGTTTTAGAATGAAAATTGCTCTGATCGGTAATATGAATAACAACAATTTCTCGATCATGCGCTATTTTCGTGATCTTGGCGCTGATGCGCATTTGTTGTTATATAAAGGGGATGGAGCAAATTCATTAAGTCATTTTAAACCGGAAAATGACACATGGGATATTGACCAGTGGTCATCATTTATTCACCAAACGGATATTATTAATGGCCCGGGTTCGATTTTTGGAAATCCTGAGAGGGTTATATGGCCTTATCAACCATTGTGTTATTCCAAATACTTCATTAAAACGCTTTTAAATCGACATGACAGATCTATTTTACCTCCTTCAAAAAAACATTTGAAAGCGATTTTTGATGGTTTTGATGTTTATATAGGTTCGGGTCTTTCTCCCGCAATATTGAACCGCATTGGGCTTTCTCTTGATATTTTTTACCCTTATGAAACAGGGATCGAATTTCTTGGTTCACCTTCGCTTTCTGTTCAGATAAGTTCCGGGAGTCATTTAATTCGATCCATATTTAAACAAGTTGCGCAGGCACAAAAAAATGGCATACGCCGGGCAAGGTATTGTCTGAATGCTGAAATGAGTTTCACAAAGCAGGCGTTTGAGAAAATTGGTGTAAAGTTTCTTCCCTTTGCTGTTCCGATGGTCTATAATCGGGATTTATCGTGTGAGGAGCATCTGTCAGAAGAGCTACTGAAACTCAAAGAAAAGCTTCAGAAGTATGAATTTACCGTTGTTTCTCATGCGCGATTAATGTGGATAAATCCCGGAAATTATACAGATGTACAATGGGAGCAAAACAGCAAACATAATGATTGGTTGATAAAAAGTTTTGCGGAATTCAGCAGAGAGCGTCCAAAAATTAAGTCCCTTCTTTTGCTCTTCGAGTATGGTTCTGATATCGAACATTCCAAAAAACTGTGTTTTGACCTCGGGATAAATCACATGGTTAAATGGTTGCCAATGTATAGTCGTCGGGAAATCATGCAGATCATCAGTTGTTGTAAAGTAGGTGTTGGTGAGTTTCATACGAATGAAGATGTAATATGGGGTGGTACAGGCTGGGAGGTACTTGCCTCTGGGAAGCCTCTCCTCCAGAGTTTTCGATTTAAAGATGGGGCCTTTGAATCGACATTTGGTTATCCAGCACCTCCCATGCTTCCTGTTGTTGGCCCCAATTGTATTTTTAAGCATCTGATTGATATGGCAGATCATCCTGAGAAGGGAGTGGCGATCGGAAAGGAAGCCGCAAAGTGGTTCAACCAATATAACGGGATCGGTTTAGCGAAAAAGTGGCTGGAGTTGATACTGAATCCATAATTCTTCTTGATTATTCCTAAAACTTCATTGCCTACTAATTTGCATGATTCGCGAGTTACGGACTGTAATTTAAAGGGTTACGGTTGTTCGTGTCTCTGATGGTTACAAGTCTTTAGGAAAGTACCATTCGAAGCTCAAAAATTTTATTTATAAACGACGGAGTCTATTATTTGTGGAATAGCTGGGCATATTAGTTTTGGGCGTATCCCTGAGGTTCAGAATGTTTCGGTTTTGGTGCATCGTATCCGTCATCGTGGCCCTGATGATCAGGGAATTTGGTCGTCGTCAAATGGGGAGTGTGTATTCGGTCATGCTCGATTAAGTATTATTGATCTTAGTTCATTAGGGCATCAGCCGATGGTTGATCAAGAAACGGGTAATTGCATTGTTTTCAATGGTGAGATCTATAACTTCCAGGCACTGCGTCGTGAATGTGAAGATGTAGGCTATAGGTTCAGTTCCCATTCTGATACCGAGGTTATTCTAGTTCTTTATCGAAAGTATGGTGTTGCATGTTTACAGAAACTACGAGGAATGTTTTCTTTTGCACTATGGGATGAGTCACGTAAACGTCTGTTTTTTGCACGCGATCGGGCAGGGAAGAAGCCTCTGAATTATTCGTTTGTTGATGGTGGTATTGTATTTTGTTCGGAAATTGATCCGCTCTCGCGTCATCCCTCAGTCTCACGTGAAATGGATAATGAAGCGCTGGAACTATATCTACAACTTCAGTACATTCCAGCGCCTTGGACAATCTACCGTGGCATCCGCAAGTTGCCGCCTGCTCATTATGGGTTGCTTGATCGTGATGGCTTAAAAATAGAGCGTTACTGGGATGTTGATTATACACTCAAGGTGCGTATATCTGAGCAGGATGCCCTTGATGGGCTTGAAGAGAAGTTAACCGAAGCTGTGCGACTTCGCATGATTTCTGATGTTCCTCTTGGAGCGTTGCTTAGCGGAGGGGTTGACAGTAGTATTATTGTTGCGCTGATGGCCAAACTTAGCGGTGAGCCGGTACGAACCTTCAGTATCGGGTTCCGTGAGGAGGCTTTCAATGAGTTGCCCTTTGCCCAACAAGCAGCTGACATCTGTGGCACAGCGCACTATCCGGAAATCGTTGAAGGAGATGTTGCGCACCTACTCCCTTTGTTGGTAAAGCATTATGGTGAACCCTATGCAGACTCATCTGCCGTACCCTCTTTTTTTGTTTCTCGGATTGCCCGCAGACATGTAACGGTAGCGATGAATGGTGATGGCGGCGATGAGTTGCTTGGCGGGTATCCGCGGTACTGGTTATCGCCATTGCAAATGCTGACAGCAAGTGCTTGTCCAGATATCTTTTCAGTATCTTGGCTTACTGCGCTGGCTTCCCGCCTTGCAACTGTAAAGAGTATTCCAGGTAAAGTAGTTCAGAAGCTTGTTACTGAATTTTGCTGGCCTGAGCTTCGCTCGGTTAATATGTACAGCGGTTTTTTTGATGACGATATCCGTTTTCGCTTGCTTGGTATGCAACAACAGTCGTCTTTACTAGCAGACTGGCGCAATGCTTGGCTTGCAGGGGCTATGGCTCATGCAGATAACTCTGTGGATAGGATGCTTTGGTATGATAATCGTACCTATCTTGCAGGCGATTTGCTAGTAAAGATGGATATTGCTTCAATGCACTGTGGCTTGGAAACCCGCTCGCCTTTGCTCGATCATGAAGTGATAGAATATTGCGCATCGTTACCGGTCAACTACAAGGTGAATAACGGGGTGGGGAAATATTTACTCAAAAAACTGACTGAGCGCTATTTTCCCAAGGAGTTTGTTCATCGCCCAAAAATGGGTTTCGGTATCCCCGTCGCCGATTGGTTGCGCGGATCTCTCCGTCCTTTGCTTGAGGATACCTTACGCAGTACTGAGATAATGTCACCACTTAACCAGTCAGTTATCCTTGAGACTCTGGACGGTTTTCTGCATCAGAAGGTGGATCATAGTGCAAAACTTTGGTCGCTTTTGATGTATGGACTTTGGCGTCAACATGCTATTGGAGAAAAGGGTTGAAGATTAAGGTGCTAATGTTTTGCGGGCAGTTTAGGCCGCTAATAGGGGGCGCTGAAAGGCAGACCGAAGAATTGGCAAATGCACTGGCATTAGCTGGGTGTCAAGTGACTATTGTTACTCTTCGTCGTGACACGGCTTCGCCAGATATAGAAGAATCCAATGGCGTAAGGATTGAACGTTTGCCGTTCATAGATCTTTCACAGCGGTTTTCATTTCGTGGAATTGCATTCATCAATATTCCTTTTATTCTTTTGAGCATAGCAAAGGTAATGTTTGCACGTTTTAATGGAATAGACATTGTGCACTGCCAAATGGTCGGTCTGGAAACCCTTGGAGTTATAATGGCAGCAAGAATAAAAGGACTACCAGTACTTGTAACCGCCCACACTGCAGATCGGCATAGCGAGCTTGGAAAAATCAAGAAAACTGGCTTTACAGGTAATATAATAGCAATGTTAGCCCGTGCAATGATAAAAAACTGGGTGGCTATAAGCACTGCTGTTGAGTATGAGCTTGTCAATGCTGGAGTTCCTGTGGCGCAGATTTCGAGAATTCCCAATGGAGTTAAATTACCTGCAACAAACCACAAGAAAGTTGATAAACAAGAAGCTTGTCGTTTTCTGTGTCTTGGTAGACTATCAACTACAGCTGAACGTGACGTATCAACTCTCCTTAAAGCTTTCGACCGACTTGCGCTTGAATATGTTGATGTTGAACTTGCATTAGTGGGAGGAGGCAACCTTTTAGATCAGACGAAGCGTGAAGCTGAACAAATGAAAGCATCGGATAAAATTATTCTTCCGGGATTTGACGACGCTGAAAAATGGCTTGATTGGGCCGATTGTTTCGTTTTACCATCACGTTATGAAGGGCTATCTATGGCGCTTCTTGAATCTATGGCATCAGGCTTACCCTGCATTGCTAATGACATTCTTCCAAATCGAGAAGTGCTGGATAATGGTTCTGCAGGTGTGCTTGTGCCGGTTGGTGATGAAAATAAATTGTTTGAAGCAATGCATAGGATGGTCAGCGATGTCGTTCATGCTGAAGCAATGCGTTCGGCCTCTTTGAATCGCGTTCATACTCATTATGGTATTGAATCTGTTGCAAAGCGGTACATAGAATTGTATCAAAAATTGGCTCTTCGCAGAAGTTAGTGAAATGAGGGGACAAAGTCGTAGACTGCAGTATTTCAATTCCTTGTTTAACTATGCAAAAACATACTGACAATTATCAACAACTCTTAGGATTTCCATCCATCTGGAAGGTAGACAATGTCAACTTCTATTAGGCATATTTGTTGTTTGAGAAAAATCCTAAAAATCAATCTAATAAATTTTTAGAAGTTCCCTAATGGCAATAAAATATCGAGCTGAAATTGATGGACTTCGTGCGATTGCAGTCTTATCCGTTATATTCTTTCATACAGGAATCTCAGAATTCTCTGGTGGTTTTGTCGGTGTTGATATATTTTTTGTAATTAGCGGGTACCTGATTACATCAATAATATTTAATGATTTACGCAAAGATAAATTCAGTCTTTTGGATTTTTATGAGAGAAGAACGAGGCGAATATTACCGGCTCTGTTTCTCGTGATGACTGTGAGTTCGATATTTGCCTATTTCTGGATGATGCCTGACGAGTTTAAGAACTTCGGGCAGTCAGTTGTTGCTACAACCATTTTTTCTAACAACATTTTACTGGCAATTACTTCAAATTATTGGGCTTTATCTAGTGAATTTAAACCACTGCTACATACTTGGAGTTTAGGTGTTGAGGAACAATACTATATAATCTTTCCATTGTTTATGATTATAGGATGGAGGTTCTTTAGGAAAAAAATAATTGGAGTTCTTGTTGTAATCACATTTGTCAGTTTATTTGTTGCTGGTTGGGATTTACTGAATAATAAAGATTTAAATTTTTATCTATTACCTACACGTGCTTGGGAAATACTTTTAGGATCATTAGTGACTTTTTATTTAAATAATTATTCAGAATATAAGCATAATCTTCAAACTAAAAATTTGCTCAGCATATTAGGTCTTGCTTTAATAGTAGTTTCTGTTATAGCCTTTGATCATCATCTACCATCACCAAGTTTTTTTACATTAATTCCAACATTAGGGACAGCATTAATTATTCTATTTGCGTCTGAGGGCACTATTGTAAAAAAACTCTTAAGTAACAGAGTGATGGTTAGTATAGGATTGATAAGTTATAGTGCATATTTATGGCATAATCCAGTTTTTGCCTTTGCTCGTATTTACTCAATAAAAGAACCATCTCTAGGAGTTAAATTTACATTAATACTAGTGATTTTTTTTCTTTCCTATGTTACTTGGAAATTTATTGAAACACCTTGTCGAAACAAAGATAAAATAAGTCAAAAGAAAATATTTTCATCAATGGTACTATTGGCAGTATTTTTAATTTATTTTGGATATTACCTTAATGATAGTTATGGTATACCATCTCGAATATATGATAAATCGGTCATAATAGAAGATATGGATAAAAGGGTATATAATAGAAAGGTTTATAAGTTTAAAAAAGATAAATTCATAGAAAATGGAAAGTTAAAAATATTAGTTATTGGAAATAGTTTTGCTAGAGACTTTGTAAATATGACATCTGAAACATTTGATTTAAAAAAAATCGAAATTATCGGCTCTTCGCGGAATTTAATGGAAAAGAAATTTCATATTACTGCGCCGTTAGATTGTCATATCCAGTTTCCCACAGTAAAAGAGGATTCTTGTTCGATAGCTTTCGAAGCTTCGAAAC
>Ga0114951_10002674_pt1 | contig 19769 bp, 22 predicted proteins | sample AM7aDNAmetaG_FD_88677 | JGI IMG/M metagenome (GOLD analysis project Ga0114951, IMG submission 88677) | Freshwater microbial communities from Finland to study Microbial Dark Matter (Phase II) - AM7a DNA metaG | ecosystem: Environmental > Aquatic > Freshwater > Lake | place: Finland: Lake Alinen...
CCACCTCCCCCAATCCTTCCTCGCCCCCCACAACACCCTCACCCTCTTCTCCGAACTCCCCACCCCCGCCCCCACCATCCAACTCTGCCGCCGCATCTAAAACATTCGCCGCCCAACCCTTGAAAATTGAAAACTGAAAATTGGAACCCGCCCCTCCACCCTCCTTCTGAATTCCGAACTCTGAATTCTGAATTCGCCATCCCCTTCCCTTCACCCGATCTTATCAAACGTCACCTGTGTCCTCTTCTCATCGGCGAACCGCGCGTAGTAAACCCGCACGTTCAGTCCAAACTGCGAGAGCAACCGCGTGAAGATCCCCGGCAGATTCCCAAGATCATGAAGCATCTGTTCTTCGTGCTCGCGCCCCCCGGTGACACGGTCGGTAAGCGTATGATAAAAGCCACAGTCTTCATGATTGATCAAGACGATCTGCCGGATCTCGCCGAAGCGTTCGAGCAGCGATTCGATGCGCCCCACTAGAAACGCAAAATCCTTGGGCAGGCGTTCCGGATGCGAAAAACCCGCCGCCCCGCCCCGAATCACCACCGGCACGTATTCGCCGTCCTGCAGGTGCAGCTCGTCCTCAATAAACTTACGAAACGCAATCTGAAACCGCGGATCGCTGCAATGCACGACCAGCGTCGTCGGTTTCGGGCTGGCCACAACCGCGTATGTCTTTGTTCCGGTCTCCGTCATGCGGGAACTCCTGCGGGACGATTCGTTCAACACCGCGGCACACGGAACGCTGCACGAAACTCAGCATCGTCGCGCCGCCGCGCTCATGCATCAACTTACGCCTTCGCCGGCGTTGTCGGCACCGGCTTCGCGGGTGTCGGAACGATCGGGCTCAGCCCAGTGCTCGCCGCCGGCGGAGTCGTGATCGATCCGAGAATCTCATCAAGCCCCTTGGCATCGATACCCAGTTTCTCCAGGGCCGGGCCCGGGTTGATGCCGCGCGCCTTAAGTTGTGTGAAGAAATTGAGCACCAGGTTGGGAATGGTATTGCCGAAGCGCTCCAGGCCGTCGGCCTTGCCGTTTCCGTTGCTCCCGCCGCCCATATCGATGATGCGCACCTCGTCGATGCCCTGCATCGCGTGCCCGAGCGGTTCGAAAATCGCCGCCGCCACTTTCGCCGCGGCATCCCCGCCCCTGTCGAACAACGCCGGCAGACGATCCAGCACCAGAATCAGACGTGCGTCCGTGCTCATCTGACCCAAGGCTTCGGCCAGCTTCAGCGTGCCCTCGGCCTCGGCCAGCAGCACCTTGCCCTTCATCGCCGCCTGACCTTCCGCTTGCGCCATCAGCAACTGCTTCGTCCCTTCAGCCTCGGCAACCAGCAACGCTTTCTTCTTCGCCGCATCGCCTTCCGCCTGGGCCACCAGAACCGCCTTGGTCTTCGACGCTTCACCTTCGCCCTGCGCTATCTGCGCCGATCGTGCACCGTCGGCTTCCAGAACCGCACGCTGCTTGGTGGCCTCGGCCTGCAGAATCGCCACGCTCTTGGCCGCCTCCGCGTTGATGACCGACTGCTGCTGCGCCGCTTGCGCTTCGATGATGGCCTTCTCCTTGGCCGCCTCGGCCGGGCGAATCACCGTGGCCACAAGTTCCTGCTCCTTCCGCATCGCTTCCTTCTGCGCCACCAGCACCTGCGCCTCACGCTGCGCCGCGTCACGCTCCGCCTCCTTCACCAGCAGGATCTGCTCCTGCAACGCCGTCGCAATCGCCAGCGCCTTGTCCGCCTTGGCCAACTCGCTGTCGGCCACCACCTTGAACTGCGCCTTCTTCACGTCCCGATCTCGTTCCGCCTCGGCAACCGCCACGGCGTTCTGCGCCTGCACCACCGAAGCCTCACGCGCCGCATCGCTGACCTTCTTCTTCGTCGCCGAATCCGCCTCGGCCACCTTGATGTTCGCGTCACGCACCGCCTCGGCCACCGCCTGCTTGCCCAATGCGTCGATATACCCGTACTGGTCCGTCACTTCCTGGATCACCAGCGTGATCACCTGGATCCCCAGCCGATGCAACTCTTCCGCCGATTCGTCCACCACCTTGCGGTTGAACGTGTCCCGCTCGCGCAGAATTTCCTGAATGCTCAGCTTCCCGATGATCGAACGCAGGTGCCCCTGCAGGATGTTCCGGACGAACTCGAGAATCTGCTGATCCGTCTTGCCCAGGAACGCCATCGCGGCGTTGTGCACGTCTTCCGGCGCCGTCGAAATCTTGATGCTCGCAACGCCGCGCACGTTGATCTGCACGTTGTCCTTGTTCGGTATCTTCGTCTCGTCGATCTCGGACTGCTGGGCCGCCGTCGACATCACCTGCAGGTGCTCGACGATCGGGTACAGCAGCGCGCCGCCGCCGGCCACCACGCGAAAACCCCGGTACGCCGTCTTGCCGTCAGCGTCCGTGTACTTGTACTTGCGGCCGTAGAAAATACCCACCGCGTTGGGCGGAATCTTCTTGTAACGGGTGGCCATCGTGTAAACCACCACCACGAACGCCACCGCGATGATGACGATGACGAATGGAATCAGCAGCCCCCCCAATGACTTGCTGAAATTCGCGGATTCCTGTGCCAGGATCTGCAGACTGACCATGATGATCTCCTTTGAGACTCGACTTCGTTTCAGGCCTTCTCGACCACAAGTTCACTTCCAACCGTGCTCACCACGCGGACCGTCGCCCCCCGGGGAAGAGACTGCCCGTTGGCGGATTTCGCGGTGAAATTCATGTACTGGCCCGCAGCGCTTACCCCGACTTCGCCGAGACTGCTGCTCTCAATCGAAACGGTCACCGTGCCCGACGCGCCCACCAGCGAATTGGTCGGCACCAGCGACGAAGACTGCTGCTTGCTGATCAAACTCAAAAACCCGTACATCACCAGTCCCAGCACCACGCCCGCAATCACGCCGTAAAGCGAGGAGACCGGGTAACTGCATTCGTAATGCCGCGCAATGGCACCCACCCCGCCGAAACCCATCGCAAACGTGCAGATGACTTTCGTCGAAAATATGCTCACCGTGTGCTCGGTGACCGCATCGCCATGATCGATCCCGTGATCCACGGCGCCGCCGGCATCATGGTCGTGACCGAACATGAACGCGCCCGCCAGAACGACAAACGCAGCCACCGCGATCGAGAGGAAAATCAGCATGTCACTCTCCTTTTACGGAACGACCGCCGGAAAAAGCAAAGCGCGGCATTATGTGCGGGAATCGCAAACCTTTTGCGGAGAATTGAAAGGCGGACATCATTTCACGCTCCAGGATGCTCATTGCCGCCGCCGGCTCTTATGCAGGAACGCCATCAGCTTCCCGCTCGTCAGAGAAGAAGAATGCCTTCCTTCCCGACGCAATATAACACCGATAGCCACAGCAGCAAGGGCGGCATTTCCCTCGCGCACAACAACCGACTACCCCCGCCGCTTGACCGAGCTAAGTGCCTCGGTTAATCCCCTGCTATGCAACTGCAAAGCCCCCTCCCATCGCTCTCACGCTACACCTTCGGCACCGGCCGCATCCGCGCCACCGCTGATTCCTTTGCGGCCGATGTAAAATTGGTGCGGGGCGTCATGGAAACCGGCGTGGCCATCCATACCAGTTCAGACTATGGACATGGCGGCCATGATGTGCAACCGTTCGGCGGCGGCCAAACGCTCAAAGTCCTTCACGCCGCCTTCGCCGAGGCGCCCACGCAAATTCCTAAAATCGTCGTCAAGCTCTACTGCGCCACGGTCGACAACGCCCGCGGCCACCTCGAACTGATCCTCCGCGGCTTGGGAGTCGATCGCATTGACGTCGCTCAACTCTGCACCTGGGCCGATTTCGCCGATGACTTTCGCCAACAAGGGCCGCGCTGGCAGGTGTTCAAGGAGTTCAAGGAAAAGCGACTCATTGGCAACTACGTCGCCGAGATCTTTTCGCCCTGGTCGCAAAATGCCCTGCCCGTCATCCAGGAAGAGTTGGTCGATGCCGCCATTTTCTACTACAACCTCGTCGATCGGCAGGTCAACAACGAAGTGTGGGATCTGATCGAAGCAAAGAAAACCAAAGTGTTCGCACTGCGGACGCTCGGCGGAATCTGTCCGGATCTGGACCGCGTCGAAGTGGTCGCGACCAACGCGGGCGCGGACCCGATGCGCTCCATGCTCGCCGCGCTCCAGGGGCTCTACAAGCAGTCGGGCTGCCGAAACTGGGTGGAGTTCAGCATGCGGTTCGCTCTGAGCATCCCCAACGTTCTCACCACCATCGGCGCCACCAATAACCTCCACCACGTCCACGCCTTCCTCGCGGCAGAGCGGGCCTTCCAACCGCTGCCGCAGGATGTGATGCAGCAAATCAAAACCCTGCATCGGCAGTGGTTCTAGGCCAAGGCTTATCTTTATGAATCAGAACCCCCTCACGCCAACGGTAACCAACTGGGACGAACAGCGTCGAAGCTTCGATCGGGTGGCGGAGGCCTACGACACGTTCCGGCCTGGTTATCCTCGCGAGCTCATTGCGGCCATCGTCGCGGCCGCCGCACTCCGGGCCGAGTCGCGGCTCCTGGAAATTGGCAGCGGAACGGGCAAGGCTACCGCGGAGTTTGCGTCGCTGGGCTGCTCGATTTTGGGCGTAGAGCCCGGACCCGAACTGGCCGCGGTGGCGGCACGGCGTCTGGCAGCTTTTCCACGAGTGACCTTTCAGCAGGCCCGCTTTGAAGACTGCACGCTGCCACCGGAGCCTTTTGACCTGGTATTCTCAGCGCAGGCGTTTCACTGGGTTACGCCCGAGGTTGGTCTGACCAAGGCCGCCGAAGCTCTGAAGCCGGGCGGCTGGCTGGCGTTGTTCTGGAACCGCTATCCGGGCATGGTGGGAGCCTTGGCGCAGGAGATCCAAGAGGCTTATGACGGCTTGGGCGTGGCGTCGATGGTAACGCCCGATTACGCACAGAAGATGGAGCGCGACATTCGCGAGCGGCAGGAACACCTGGAGCGCTCGGGGCTGTTCTCCGGGCTCCAAGTGTTGCGCTTCGCATGGTCCGTCCAGTACACCGCGCAGCAATACCTCGGGCTGTTGGGCACATACTCGGACCACATCACGCTGCCCGCCACGCAGCGGGCCGCGTTGTTCGCGGGCGTCGCGGCCGCCATTGAACGCCACGGCGGGTTAATCGACCGGCCTTATGTGGCTGTGCTGCACTTGGCGCAGCGGTGAGCGCGGTGCGCCGGGTGCCATGGTCTTGGCACTATCTCGGTGCCAAGACCATGCCGATGGCGCCTCGTAATCGGATCCCGCGTCCATTTCACAATTTCGACCAGACATTGGCCTGGCCACGGAGGGTCACCGAAACCCGAAACGCACCGTGAACCCCGTATCGCATAACTCTTAACTCGTCATACCTGCGTGTCCCCCGTGAAGTGGTTTCACCCCGTTGCGATTGCCTAAACTCTCACACATCCATGCGCAACCATATCATCCCCCATCCTCCCCAAAAGAAAAATAATCTCATCGCTAACTCCCGCCCCTCCCAACACCTACCGCCTCTCCCCTCCACACTTGCGCGCACAAACATGGTCCTCCACCTCTTCTATAGAAGGACGAACCACGGTCCACGGCCCACGCCCGGAGCCCCCTATGCGATGCCAGCATCCATTCTCCCCCCGTGAAAATTGGAAATTGATAATTGAAAATTTCCCCCATCGTCCGTCGTGCCACCGTGTCGTCGTGGTTCCCTTCCGCCTCGCGCAAAAAACCTGCGCATCTCTCTCTGAAAAGATCCCCACCTCGCCGAAGCCGAGGAACCAGCAACACTTACGAAAACAAAACGAAAAAGGACCTCTGCGCAGGTGCGCAAAAAACCTTGCGCATCTCCCCCTGAAAATCTGCGCAGGTGCGCAACCCCCCACGGCCCACGGACCACGACCCACGGCCAACGAACCCCCTTCCCCCCATGAAAATTGTAAAGTGAAAATTGAAAATTCGCTCCCCATTCGTGTCCATTTGTGGTCCGTCCCCGTCGTGCCGTCGTGCCGTCGCGGCGTCGCCGTTCAATCCGATGTCTCTCAAAACTCATGCGCACCTTGGGAAACTCATAAGAATCTTGGGAGAAAATCACATGTTTTCCGAAAAATTCATGAGTATCTTGGGCAAAACTCGCACTTTTGCACCAAAATACCCGCAAAAACGCCTCCATTTTCCCATCCTTCGTGCCTGGGTACCTTGGCGTTTCCATCCCCCCGCCCCGCACCGTCACAATTTCTCGCACCGAAGCTCGCCTCTTAAGATACACTTCACCCCCGGAGGCAAACCCATGAAAAACAATCCCCCCATCTTCCTCACATCCTGCTTCATCCTCGCCCTCGCCGCCCTCGCCACCACCGCCGCCTCCGCCGACACCCTCAAAGTCGGCCCCAACGAAAAATTCGCCAAACCCTCCGACGCCTTCAAACTCGCCCACCCTGGCGACACCATCGAAATCGCCCCCGGCTCCTACCCCGGCGATGTCGCCACACTCTCCACCCCCAAACTCACCATCCGCGGCCTCGGCAAAGAACCCGTCAAAATCCCCGCCGCCGGAAAAAATGCCCAGGGCAAAGCCATCTGGGTCGCCGCCGCCTCCGACCTCACCATCGAAAACATCGAGTTCTCCGGCGCCCGCGTCCCCGACCGCAACGGCGCCGGCATCCGCGTCGAAGCCCCCAACCTCTCCATCCGCAACTGCCGCTTCATCGATTGCGAAGACGGCATCCTCGGCGGCAACGGCGACCTCCTCATCGAACACTGCACCTTCGACCACTGCGGCCCCGTCGCCAACCCCGCCACCCACTCCGTCTACATCTCCGACCGCTGCACCAAACTCGTCTTTCAATACAACTACTCCACCTTCTCCATCGAAGGCCACCTCCTTAAAACCCGCGCCAAGGAAAGCTGGATCCTCTACAACCGCCTCGCCGACGAAAAAGGCACCGGCTCCGCCGTCGCCGATTTTCCCAACGGCGGTTACGTCGTCATGATCGGCAACATCCTCCAAAAAGGAACCAACGCCCAGAACACCCGCGTCATCGCCTACGGCATGGAAGGCATCAAACACACCAATAACGCCCTCTTCGTCATCAACAACACCATGGTCTACGAGAACCACCGCTCCGGCGCGTTCTTCGTCAACGTCCAGAAAACCCCCGCAGACTTTACCCCCATCATCCGCAACAACCTCTGCGTCGGCACCATCCCCCTGACCAACAGTCCCAAGTTCGATGCCACCAATAACCTTCTGCTCAAGACCGTCGGCGAAGCCCACTTCGTCGATCCCGAAAAATTCGATTACCACCTGAAACCCGATTCGCCCGCCCTCGACAAGGCCGCCGCCCCCGGCAAAGCCGGCGACTTCGACCTGACCCCCAAATTCCAATATCTCCACCCCGCCCAATCCGAAGCTCGCCCCCTCCTCGCCCCCCTCGACCTCGGCGCTTATGAATGGACCAAGTCCCCCGCTCGCCACTCTGATCCCTGACCGCCGCTATTTTCCAGCCGGTTTGTCTTCATCAGGTTTCATCGACTTAAAACTGCGGTAAAGGAGCACATCGTAGACAATCTTAATTCCCCCCGACAAAAAGAACGGCACGCTGATCAGCGCCGGCACCGCCAACAATAACCCTGCCAGCGATGGCGCAATCGCCGCCCCCGCCGTCCGCGCCACCCCCGTGATCCCCGAGGCTGCCGAACGCTCGCTCGGATCGACCACCGCCATTGTGTACGACTGCCGCGTCGGCACATCCATCTGCGAAATCGAAAACCGCAGCAACAGCATCGTAATCGCCAGTTCCTTGTTCGGCATCAGCGGCACCAGGATCAACAAAATGTTCGACGGAATATGCGTATACACCATCGTCTCGATCAATCCGATCCGTCGCGCCAGCGACGCCGCCGAAAGCGCCGATATCCCCGCTAGAACATTGGCCCCCAGGAAAATCGCCCCCAGCATCGATGGCGATACGCCAAACCGCACATGGAACCAGTACGCCGCGATGCTCTGCACCACAAACCCACCCCCAAAGGCATCCAGTGCAAACAGAGATGAAAGCTTGAACACCACCTTCTTCGACTTGTGCAATCCCAGCAGAACCGGCCCTGCCGTAAAGCGTCCCTCCGGTGGCAACTCCACCGCCGGCGTGAGCAATAGAAATAACCCCGCCAGCACCAGCCCCAGCGCCGCGTATCCAAAGATTACCGCGCGAAAACTGTCCAACGCCGTCCAACCCGCGCGCTGGAACAGATCGACCGCGACCCCGCCCACCAAAGCCCCCAGCGCCGTCGCCATCGAGCCGATCAGGTTGTACCACGCGAAAACGGCGGTGCGTTCTTCGTTGGGCACAATCTGCGAAAGCGATGCCTGTTCGATCGACAGAAACGGCCCGACCTCGTTGCCGCTGGGACTGATCACGCCGATCGTCGCGGCCACCAGCAGCAGCCAGTAATTCGTGGTCAGCCCGAAGATGATCCCCGCCAGCACCAGCAGCAGAGCGCCGATCACCAGCATTCTCTTCCTGCCAAACCGGTCCGCCGTGGTCGTGATCCAGAGCGAGACCGCCGTATCGCCGACGAGCGTGAGCGTAAGCAGCAAACCAATTTTGGGATCGGGGATTCCTATCTCGGCCAGATACAACACAAGGATGATGGAGATGAGGCCGTAACCGAACAATCGAATGCAGCGCGTGACAAAGAGCAGCACCCCGTCGCGGTTAAGGGTCTTCAACGATGCCGCATGAGGCAAGATGGAAAGCATCATCACTCGCTTTTCGATTCGCTGGTCCGGTGGTCCTTGGCGATGGATTCGCGCGACAATATACGATCTGCATGATGAAGGCGACAGGATGAAAAACGGAAGTAGTGCATCGCCATGTTGACGGTGGGCACCAAACCCGCCAAGTCTCGCCGTTTTTGACCCTCTCACAGTGTTGAGCTAAACTGCTCGTGACGATCCGGAGGCGTGGCAGAGCGGTTTATTGCACCGGTCTTGAAAACCGGAGAGGGCGCAAGTCCTCCGTGGGTTCGAATCCTACCGCCTCCGCTTAAAACCCTTGGGAATCCAGCGTTCCCAAGGGTTTACGTGTTTTCTGGGGCAAACACTTCTGTCCACCTCGTTCCGCCCAATTCCGCCCAAAGCCACCGCAAAAGGCAAAGCAAAAGGCAAAGTGAAACCCACGAAAACTCAGGTGCTGCCTCCTTGGCTTCCCGGTTTCGGGTTCACGCCGGGCGGCTTCTGGGAAGCGTCCTCAGAACCAACTGGGGGCTTGGTCACGCCCGGCACATTCGGCAATCCCGACAAAGCCTTACTCGTATCGAGCATACCGGCGTGGGCGTAACGTCCCAGCGTCAGGGTAGGCGTGGAATGCCGTGCCAACTCCTGTGCAGCCTTCATGGGCGCCCCTGAACTCACCAGACGTGTAATGAACGTATGACGCAGGGCATGGAAGTCCGCGACGCACTGCTGACCGTCCCGGTAAGCCAGAAAATCCAGCTTCTGACGACGTGCCAATTCCTCGGCATCTCCGTTGGCTTCTTTGAGCCAAGCCACGCGTGCCACCAACAGATCATGGCGGATCAGCTTGGCCACATGCCACTTCGCGGGCATCGTGGCGAAGACGCTCTTGCCTTTAGCCTTCGTCGCCAGCCACGCAGCCACCGCAGAAGCAAGAGACGGTTGGATAGGCTGCACATCCGTACGCCGGTGTTTGCTATAGGCTGCCGCCACGGTGAGTGTCGGTGGCGTGGTATCCAAATTGAAACTCTCCGGAGTCAAGCTGCGAAGCTCACTGGACCGAAAACCTGTGCCGAGTGCCAAACGGTAGAGCATGCCCCGGTCGGAACCAGAGATGCCCAGAAAAACTTCTCCTTGATCCGCAACAGCCAGCAGACGTTCGACTTCTTCCTCTGACAAGGCTCTACGGTCATGTCGGCGATCCGTCTTGACGTTAAATCCCTTGAGATGGGCCAATGGATCCTCAGTGGCCCGCCGATCCGATACCAGCCACCGCGTAAACGCCTTTATGGCTCGCAGAAAGTGATTCAGGGTCTGGAGGCTCAGCCCCGCGGTTTCGTCATCGCCTTTCCCTATCCGGTCCAAGGCAACCTGTACCCGCGACGGAGTAAGGTCACGCAAGTAAACAGTCTTGGACAACTGAAGGATTCGCCTGGCGTCCACGAAGTATCGTTCGGCATGGTACGGAGTGTTTCCCTTGGCCAGCAGCACCTGCTTCCATTCGGTGAGATGATCTGCCAGCGGTCTTCCCGCACCGGCAAAACGTCCTTCGAGCAGGCCAAGGTCCGCCAGTTTCTTCTGGATGTCGGAGCCTTGTGATTGCATCCACTTCACCAGTGAGGCATCGGGCGTCTGACCACTGGCCAAAGAACTCATCAGCTCTTCCATCCGCCGACCAAATGCTTCGGTTTGTTTCAGGCTGGTGAAGCCGGGCAGGCGACATCGCCTCCGCTTCCATTTGAAATCGATCCACCAGGTGGGGGATTCAATCTTCGTCCCCTCCTTGGTGGTGTACTTGGGTTTATAGGTTCTCATGAAGTCACCTTTTCATTCTGGGGCGTGCTTCGGCCATGCAGGGCATGGCGGAACGACGCAGTGTGTGTTGTGTTCTTAAGGACTTCCCATTGCTCACGGGCAGGTGCTCCCGCCGAAAGCCAGGCGCGAAGTTCCCCCACCGGCCAGACGCACCGGGCACCCAGCTTGACGGGCGCAGGAATGCGTCCGGAACTGTCGAGTTCATGCCAGAGAGACTTGCCGATACCGATGAGGGCAGCGGCGTCATCGGCTCCCACCGCTAGGGGTTCCACCGGTGTCATGCAGATGCGTGAGCGCGCAGAACTTCCCCTCCGCTCTGTAGGCGGTTTTCTGTCGGGGCTCGTAATGGGTTCAGGCGTCTTAGGCTGGCCAGCGTGGGTCAGCAGATCAGGAGTGAGGCCACCGGTTTCCTTCGCCATTAAGCGTGAACCGGCAGCCGCGGGACAAGAGTAACCATGAGGTCACCTTCCGGCCTTGGGGCCATGCCGCGCAGTATCCCTCGAACCAGATTATCACATCGGTTTTCATCGGGAATCCTGCGAGGCGGGAGTGGTTTAGGTCTTAACAACGAACGCCGTAGGGGTGGGACGGCAGGCCCTGACTGATGGCTCCAGTGTAGCGCGCCCTCGCACGCTGTCAAGGGTCAACGGGGTCCATCAGGGAGCCCTAGCCTTACGCTCGGCTCCTCTATTCAGTTGTACCCGAAACGCGTTAAAGCGCAAGTGAATTCTGGACATTTTTAGAAGATTTTCACTGGTGCAGGGGCGCCCCTGGGCCCCCGGCGATCCCAGCTCCAGCATCCGACAGATCAACGCGGAACTTATTGTCAGACGTGCAAAGATCCCAGGGGTGTTACCATGGCGGTGGGGATGATGGTTCGGCGATTAAGAATTCGAGGACGTAACTGTGCGCAGCAAAATGACTTACGAACGATATGGTGGAAATACAGCAAAAGCTCGATTTATTGACTAGCGCTCGTCCGCGTTTCGGGTAAAATGAACTATGTGAGGCCGCGATCCGAATATCGCGGATGTTCCGGCGGATGCCTTCCTTTGCCGCCGGTTAAGAATAGCCCATTTATTAAGACCAATACGAGTTCGGCCATTAGGCCGCACCGCCGAAGGTACCCCGTGATCGGATCCCTCCGTGGTGATGTATACGCGAGGTCCCTATGAAGTCGAAGCAGTCTCTGAAAAAGTCGGGAATTCCCTCCTTCGTGAAGTATTTTCCCAAGTTGGCGGAAGTCATCGGTGACAAGAATGCCCTGCTCCTGGTGCAGTTGGCGTTCTGGATCGGGAGGGTCAAGCACGAACACGAGGGACGACGCTGGATCTACCAGACGGCAGAGAAAATCAGCGAGGAGTGGTTCCCTGCCTGGGGCGTGAAGACGGTCCGTCGTACGCTGAAGGAGATGCAGGCACAGGGTTTCCTGATGGTCGGGAACTTCAACAAGCACCGTTATGATCGCACGCGTTGGTTTGCCATTACTGACAAGGGAATCGAACAGCTTCAGGCCTGTGGAGTGCCTGTGGACGGATTGACCATGTCGAGCACCCAGATCGGCAAGAAGGATGTGCCCAGACTGACCACACCAGGTGGACAAATTGGGCACATGGAACTGGTCGAAGTGGGCACACCTATACCAGTAGATATAACCAGAGATATTTCTTCAGAAGAAAACCCAAAAGCAACTGCAGCGGCGGGCGGCAGAGGATTTTCTTCTTTTGATGATGAAGAACCTATCAGCCATGACACAGACCACAGTCCATCGACAGCATCAGCAGAGCTCAGTTCACAGAGTTCAGATACTCATTCTCAGGGCAGCCTTCCTGCGACAGAGACACAGACAAGACCCTCTCTTTCTCAGGCACAGACATTGGAACAGGCTATCCATAGCAGCCTGGGCCTGCATCCCAACATCAAAATCACAGCCACTCTGCTCGATGCAGCTCAAACCAGTGATCAGAGTCTCAGTGCCATCAAAAGGCTGTCCTGCGATACAACAGCACGACCGGATGTAAGAAATAAGCAGGCATTGCTGACTAAGCGTCTGTTGGATGGAGACTACATCTACCATCCCGAAGACCTTTCCGTACTGCGCCGCCACGGCATCGAAGGTCAGACTGCCCATACTGTACTAGCCTCCATCCGTCCGGGCTTGTGTGTGTTTGAAAAGACACTGGAACAGATTTATGCCATTGCGGAAATGGATCTCGGGAAGCAACTGGATTACCGGTACGAACAACTCGACTGGATCATCCGGTCCACGTTGAACGATCCCGATTCCACTGGAGAGTGCAGCATCGAGACAGACGAAGAGGCCCAAAACGCCAATCTGCCCGGTTCTCTGCTGGAACTCTTCAATGACGCAGTAAGCCGATGGCGAGACGAACGAGTCGAGGAATACAGTCTTGACGCAGGCACGGCGGAGGAGGTTCCCAGTCTGCCCCCGATGCATCACACTTCTGCTTCTGCCGCAATACCAGCCCAGGCTGAGGAGCAAGTCAGCGGCGGTCCCGTTGAACCAACCAGCGGAGAGGGCCCGGACGCAGTGAGCATAGTTCCGGACAGGACCGTTCTTCCCCTTCCAGAGAGCGTGCCCGCTGAGTCTGCCAAGAAAGCGGTAACTCAGCAGCAACCTGGTGCTGGGCCGGCATCAGTAGGAACCCGAACCGCTGAAACCTCGGTCGTCGGTCAGAGAGCTGAAGATCCCCTCTATTTGCGGGCAATGGAGAACCTGGAGCTGGTCAAGCGGCAGATCAAAGAGAAAGGCAGACGCGATTCCAGTATGGGTATCGGAATGCCGGAAGTGCCGGAGGTGTCAGGACTGGTGGCAGCCGCCTAGCGTTGGCAGAAGCCATGAGCATCGGCCCATATAAGGCTCACCAGGCGCCCTGGGAGGCGCGGAGCGCGCATCTGAGCGTTCGATCGACCTGGAAGCCGTCCGAAGGATGGAACGCGCTCCAGCGCGCCGGGAGCGCGTGGGAACCTTGAGGACCGAATCGTCCGTCTGGTGTATTTCCTCCAAAGCCCGGCTCAATGGGAAATTTCTTCTTGCGCTTGAACCATGTTGGCGCTACATTGGAGTGAGACCAGCGATTTTGATCGCTTTCAGTCCAAAGCCAACCATGAATGGGAGAAAACCATGAGTACCCAAGATCCTCTTCTTATCCTTCCGGATCGGGAAGCCTTCGACCCCACCCAGAATCTCATTCCGCCCTGGATGGCCAACGATGACGGGCTCCGCACTATACCCCTTCACGAGATGGCACGGGTTTATCATGTCGGGATGAGCACCCTACGGAGGCACATGCGCCAGGGACGACTCAAGGCGATCAGGGTGGGTCGCTATAAGTGCGTCACGCTGGGGAATCTCCGGGAGTATTTGGGGGCTGACTGAAGCTCCCAGAGTCATGAATCCCCACTGTTCCTGTTTTGTCCCCCTACTTCTGTTTTTGCCTCCTATGTTGTGAGGCCTTTCCCCGCCTTTTTCTCACCTCAGCCAAAACCCATTCCGCAACAACCGCTGGATGGCGCCGAAAATCTCTCATGCCCCACCAATACCGAGTTGCGTGAGCCACGGAATCTCGTTGGAAAAGGAACATCTGTCTCACTAAAAAATGAAATTGAAGGGCGAAATTGCCCCTTTCGGAGTGAAAGGTGCCCACCACATGCCCTGTCAGATGCTCGTATAAGGCCTCACCAAATGCTTACACGGACCGGTCCAGAAGGCTTACCAAACTGCTCGAGGAACGGCTCCAACTACTCACCAACAACCCGTCAGTAAGGCAAGGGAGGACCGTAGCTGGGAGAGCGGTGGCGTGTACTGGACTACCGAAGCCCTACCCGGCGCCTTGGGAGGCGCGTAGCACGCATAACCACCTATTACCGATCCACCGTCACTGAGTACGGCGGCAACGAAATCTTCAACTTCCCACCAGCGGCCTTGATGTTGGGGGCCAGTGAGTAGATGACATTCTTGCCTTTCCGTTTCCCGAGGATCAGCCGATTCATCCGCAACAGTCCCAGATGATGACTGACGCTCGGTTGGGCCATTTTGAGTTCCTCGCATAGGCTGGTCACGTTGCGCTCTCTATTGGCGAGCAGCAGCACCAATCGGAGGCGAGTGCTGTCCGCAAGCAAGCCCAAAAGGTAAGTGAAAGATGCAAGGGTTTCGTCGGAAGAGCGTGCCATCGTAGAGTTCTCCACATTAGATGCTGGAAGATGCTGCGGTATTGTCACCCAAACCCGCATCGGACTCCATCAGGACGATGCTTCCTTGGGCCGAACGTTGAGGCTGACAGAACAGGCGATATGCTATCCCAGATTGATTCAACGGCGAAACTGGGGCGACCAATGGCGAAGAAACTGAACAAGGACCGTGAAGACCGCATCGACATGGAGATCGTGGTCGATGCCTATGGCCCAGAAGAACGGGCAATGAGCTGGCACTGCTTCCTCGAAAACAATCTGACGCCATTCACCGCCACATGCACCAAAGAACGTTCCATCTCACCCGTGCTAAAAGGCGATGATGTCGAGGTTACCGGCATGGCTGATTCGGACGAGTGCCAGCACGAGATGTTCGTGATGATCCGCCACGAGGGGAAGCGTGCTCTGGCCGTGCCGTTGGCGCAGTTGAAGCCGACCGATGCCAACGCCGCCACCAAGCAGGCTATCGAGGACTGGCTGTATTGGGTTCAGATGGGATATGAGTTCTAAAAGGGGAGGAGCAAGCAATGAAGAAATTGGCGACGAAGTTCACGCCGAAAATTGCCCCATGTTTTCGTCGTCTCGTTCAGCCGCTGCTTTGGGGCCTTCCTCAGCAGGGACAGTCTGGAAACATATAGGTATAATCATGTGGTGGGTTCTTGGGTTCTACAATATCTGGGAGAACGGCAATGGAGGAATCTTCAAGAGAATGTCATTTACTGCAACAACGGATCGTGTTGGAAGAGGCCCGCAAGAAAGCCGTCAACAAATTGGCCCATTTTTTGGGACCAATTGAGTCTCATATCTTTTTTTATCACGGCAGCAGCAACCCCCGATTGAAGTTCAGAGGATGCCAAGATATTTCCGTCAGTTACCACGACCATCTCTATCCGAAAAACGGGGAGACGGAATATCCGGTATTCTGTGTAAATAAAACCACCTATCACGTTCTCAAAGCCGCCAAAGAAGCCGCTAAGAAAAAATCATTCTGGGCATTCTTTAGGTCTTTAATCGGACGGAAGTAATTCACCCACGCCAAGGGCGGCATCTACTGCCGTCGAGATTGCCAAGCCAACCGACCGCCTTACGTGGCCTTGCGGGTGCGTGGCGAGGTAGCGCACATCCAGAAGGTGCAAAACGCAAACAGTCGGCCTGCTCCCTCGGAGGCCGACTGCTGGTGTGGCGGCTGACCGCCAGAACTTCATTTGAGGTCGTAGTCTACCACACGAGCTGCAGACATGGAAATATCAAGCTATTACATTGTTCAAAGGCGATCCAGAACTGAACCCGTTTATCCAGAATGCCCCCATGAATGTGCCGTGCCTGTCCCTCAGCGTGACCACAACGCCTTTAACGTGGGAAAAGAGGGCTTTCCCCCAACGAACGGCCCCTCCCTGCAAGCCTCGTCAGCCGAGACCACAGCCAAAAACACCGGGTACACAGGACATAGCCACCAAGCCTCCATAGGTGGCAAAAGCGAATCTTATGCACATAACAACATTTGGTTGCGCATTTATGTTAGGCTGTTTGGGGTAGGCTTCGTCCTCACGACAGAATGGAACCATAGATGCACACCCGTGAAAGACTGATCGTACAAACCAACGCCGACCACATCCCTTTTGTCCACATGCCGTCCCACCAAGTCTGGGACTTCGTGGAGTGTATGGCTTTGCACCGCCATGCCGTGGTGTACAGCTTTCAGGGCGATGGCTTCAATGTGCAGTTTGGCCGCTTGTCGTCCGAACAGGCGCAGACGATAGTGGACGAATTCACCTGCCAACACACGCTGCCTCGGATTCTCGTGTAGAACAAACTGAAGCCCCAAAGAGTTAAATAACACAGGTCATCACTGTTATGTCCCGGCCACTCGTGGGGGGTGGCTGGGGCTTTGCTTTGGGGTTCACGCAATTCGGCCTCAAATCTCAAGGGATGGATGCGTCAGGCACCCACCTGTTCAGGAAGCCGTTTCACGGGTTCCGAGTCGATTGGACCCCTGAGCCGGTTTCGGCGAGTCAGATGTGGATGGCCTCTGCGGATAAACACGCCAAAAAACACCCCGTAAAGCCGATTCGGATTGATTCTTGACGCACCGGCGAAGAATAGTGGCAACGGGAGTATCCGTGGCAGCGTAGATCGTCACCACCGTTCCTTTGACTCCGATGCCATCAGCATCGACAACTTTGCCGGTTACCGTTGCGCCCCCCGCATTTTGAGTTGACTGAGCTTCACTGCGAACGGCCATGAGCGCAACGGCACACAAGAGCACAAATAAGAAGCACCGAGTCATGAAAAGTCTTCCTTCAACAAATGGACGGGATGGACTATCTTTTTGCTTTCACGCAGAATTACTTAACCATGTCCTTGTGAGCGTTCAGTCGATCAGCGAAATGGCTGAAGCGTTTTCTTTGAATCCACGGTCCGACTGCCACTCTGTCCCACGAAAACGCATTAGACGTGGAATCTGACGCTCGATTCACCCATTCCTGACCGTGATCGCCACCTGCAACACCGTGGCGATGCTTACCCAAATCAGATACGGCACCTGCGCCACCGCCACCCACCGGTAATGCGGCCAGATCGCCACGATCATCCAAATGATCGTCCCCAACACGATCACGATGTCCACCGTCGCCAAAGGCAGGTTCTTCATCCCACCGAAGATCGGCATGAAGAAGATATTGGCAACGAGGTTGATGAGGAACGGCAATGCTAACAGCCACGGCAAACCACCCCGAAACACCTTGAACAAAACAAATCCCAAGCTGATAAGGATGATGGGATAAAGGATCGTCCAAATCAGACTGATGGTGCCGGGGGGAGGCGTCCATGTGGGCTTGCTGAGGGCGTTGTACCACGTTCGGAAGTCCATGTGTTCGCCTCGTTCTTGTATGAGCAGCCCTATGGCTTCTTGCGATACACATTCAGCCCGATTTTCTCATCCCGGTCGGGAACCGATATGTTGCCCTCGGTCGAGGCGATGATGATTGTCTTGCCGGAAGATGAAGGGCCGAATTCTTTCGTCAAATCAACCTTGATCGTGAGAATGTTGCCTTCAATCTTGAGTTCCACGTTTTTCATACTGATCTCCTTTCGCCTGATTGTGCCGAAGATGGCCGTAGCTGGCAACAAGTCTTTCCTGCGAGTGCCGGAGGACTTCTGGATAAACTGGTCGTCGTTTAGATGAAATTCATAAAGTGATGCAAGAAGTGGCCTTACGAGGTGAGAAATAAATCAAAATATGGAGAGTTCTTGCACTCTGCTGAGGTGGGCAACGTACTATTTAATGTCAGAGATCCGAGTGCCCACACTCACCTCTGACGAAGTTCCTTCCTTCTCCCCCACGAAAGCCGGTGGCTGTTTTAGGCGACCACCGGCTTCCCATGATAGTGACCGAGATTGAGAAGTTGGCGTATGAAAAAGAAACCCCCGGCATCATCACGCCGAGGGTCCGTGGTTTCATCCTGAACAACCGATCTGATTACTTCGCCATGTCCTTGAGGGCCTTCAAGGGCCGAACCTTGATGACCTTCCGGGCAGGCTTGGCCTTGAACATTTGCTCAGTCTTGGTAAACGGGTTGATGCCCATGTGGGCCTTGGTGGCGGGCTTCTGGATCACCATGATCTTCATCAGGCCCGGCGCAACGAAAATCCCCGGCCCTCTCTTGCCGACGTTCTTGGCGATGAGGTCTGTGAGGGCGTTGAGGATGGAAGCAACCTGTTTGCGAGAGAGTTGGGTGGTGGTCACGATGCTGGAGAAAATCTCGCTTTTGGTGGGGGCTCCCTTTTACACAAAGTCGCATAAATCTGATGGCGGGTTAGTGGGATCAGAAGTGCGAAGATGACGCAATTCGCACCGAAGTGGCAATACGTCGCACAAGGACGTGTCATGCCATTGCGGCATGTATCACCGTAGCGCCGCCGAGAGTTGACATCCATTAAATAAAGATGGAATTGTCGGCTATTGGGGCGGGGTTGTGCTACGATGAAGTCTTCGCAGCTTACCCCATGCGGAGCATGGAGGGAGTTATCATGGCTGCTACTGTCTTTATCGTCCCCACCAAACTGCCGCCACTGAAATCCGCCCGCAGCGCCGTGCTGCCACGGCGTCTTCCTGTCCCTGCCCGACACCGGCAATTTGATGCCGCCCACGAGCACTGGCCGAAGGATAATTTCCACGCCCAGCATCAAGATCGGCCGGGCAAGGAACATTGTCCACCGGAAGTTTATGTCGGTTGAGCGGGTGCAAGACGTTTGGCCTACCGCCGCTCAGCGGCACAGTCGTGGTCTGCGCCATTGCCAGTGTTGGCCTCTGGGCAGGATGAAAGGATTTCAGAATGGCCCGCACTATTAGACCGCCTTTCGAGGATGAGGACCCGATCAAACGGCATAAGCCAGAGTTCGATGCCGAGGAGTACCTTAAATGTCTATACGTGGATCTAATTGGTTTTACTTCAACGGAGTGACATGCGTAAAGCGTTAGAAAATAAACTGCTGATCAAAGCCAAGTTACCGGCCCTGCCATCCAAGGACGCACGCCGCGCTGCCGCCCACCTCAGCAAAGCCGATCTGACTTATTTCCGCAATCTCCTCCTGGAACGACGCCGCGAAATCCTCGGTGACGTGGAGTCCATGGAGTCCGAAGCCCTTAAGATCGGCTCGAATCTCTCCCACATGCCCATGCACATGGCCGACGTGGGCACCGACAATTATGAGCAGGAGTTCACGCTGGGGCTCGTTGAGACCGAGCGCCGGTTCCTCTGCGAAATCCAGGAAGCGCTGGCGCGGATCGATCAAGGCACGTTTGGCGTCTGTCAGGGAATCGGCAAGCCCATTCCACGTGTGCGCCTCGAAGCCGTGCCATGGGCCAAGTACGGAATGGAATACAGTCGCCTACTTGAATCGGGCAAGGTGCAATTGGGCAACGGCTCCGCCGCCGACGCTGGGGGTGGCGACGAGGAAGACTAGAGCATCTGCCAAAAGTTTTCCGCGTTATACACTTGCGC
>Ga0114951_10002675_pt1 | contig 19769 bp, 17 predicted proteins | sample AM7aDNAmetaG_FD_88677 | JGI IMG/M metagenome (GOLD analysis project Ga0114951, IMG submission 88677) | Freshwater microbial communities from Finland to study Microbial Dark Matter (Phase II) - AM7a DNA metaG | ecosystem: Environmental > Aquatic > Freshwater > Lake | place: Finland: Lake Alinen...
AAATTGTGCATTGCGATCACAAGTGACAAACTTTAATGACATCTGGCGTATCCTTTGAAATCAATTGTTTAATGTTACGCCATTATATCATAGGATGCTTGGAAAGTCCGACAGACTCCTAGCAAAAATTAATCTTAGGATTTTTTTATGAAAACACTACAGGCAATCATTTTTTTTTCCGGCCTGCTGCTTTTTGCCGCAGCAGGCTATGGAGGGACCGCTGCCATGTCAACGGACAATCGCTCAAACCCGACATCTCCTTTAAAACTTGAAACCGCCACTTTTGCCGGGGGCTGTTTCTGGTGTGTGGAGGCAATATTTCAAAACCTGCAGGGGGTGGCTTCTGTCGTGTCCGGTTATACCGGAGGCTCCGTAGAAAACCCGAACTATGAACAAGTCTGTTCCGGCACGACCGGCCATGCAGAGGCCATACAGATTATCTTTGATCCTGCAAAAATACGCTATAAAGAACTGCTGGAAGTGTTCTGGCAAACCCATGACCCCACCACGCTCAACCGGCAGGGAAATGATGCTGGCACGCAGTACCGCTCGGCAATTTTCTATCACAGCGATCAGCAGCGGCAGACAGCCGAACTGTATAAAAAGGAGCTCGGCGCAGCAAAAATATGGGGCAGCCCCATCGTGACGGAAATCGTGCCGTTCAAAAAATTTTACAAGGCCGAAGATTACCATCAGAACTATTACAGGCAGAACGCCGGTCAGCCGTACTGCCTGTTTGTGATAACGCCCAAGGTAGAGAAGTTCAGAAAAGTCTTTGAAAAAAAACTTGCGCACTAGAGCATGGAGGCTGCATTATGAAACAGGCGCTAAAAAACTTTATGAACGAGCGGTGTCCTGATGTGCTGGTGGGGATTGCGCCGGTAGATGATTTTAGCGAAAAAGAGATGGCGGCGCTTCAGCAGATGCATGCCGTTATGGCACAGTATTCACCCATGTACTCTGCGGACAGCCCTGTTTTTCAGCCCCGCGATTTTCTCGATGATGCCAGGGCGCTGATCGTGCTTGCTTTCAACTTCCATTTTGGCAGGCCTGAACTTCCGGGCAAGCCCCCGCGCGGTGAGATCATGAATTTTTATGTCAACCCGGGCTGCCTTACCTATCTTGCATCCCAATCAGAGCTTATAACTGGCTTTCTTGCCGAGCGGGGATATGCCTCTGCGCAGGTGGCAACGGGGATTTCTGTCAAAAGCATCGCGGCACGCTCCGGCATCGGCGCCTACGGCAAGAACGGCATTATTCAGACGCCAAAACTAGGGAGCGATATCGGTATGATGCTGCTCATTACCGATGCGCCACTTGAGCCCGATACGCCACAGAGTGCTCCCTGCGGAACATGCACCCTGTGCATCGAGGCCTGCCCGACCGGCGCGCTTGCTACGCCCTATACATGCGACATCGAGAAATGCATCACCCTGCACATGGTCAACAACAAGGGCGACCTGCCGGAGCATATCCGCGAGAAAGCCGGCACCTGCATAGCACAGTGCAACATCTGCGTTGACGTGTGCCCAAAAAACAGAAAGCTGTCCGTGCAGACCGCAATTGATAATCCTGAAGAGCTTGTCTATCCCGATATCGCAGGTCTTGTGAATATCTCGCTGGAGCGGTATCAGCAGCTGTTCGGCGACACGTTTTTTGATTTCATGTTCATGGATAAAAAGTATATACAGCGCAATGCCGCTGTCGCCCTTGGCAACTACGGCGATCCGGCCTATATCCCCGCCCTCCGGCAGGCTCTTTCTGAAGACCCGGAGGAAATAGTGCGCAGCCATGCAGCATGGGCTCTGGGCAGGATCGGTACGGCAGAGGCGCGGCAGACACTTGAGGCCTGCCGTAACAATTCATCTGCCGCAGTACAGGCAGAGATCGCTCGCGCGCTCAAGTAGCCCTAATTCCTCCCGCAGTCTGTTTTTTCTTTGCATCACCTGCTGCCTGCTGATATCATGGGGTCGATAAGACAAACTGTCGGCAGCGCATCATGATCATTCAAACCTATGAACAAAATCCGCAGCCGCGCGCCATCCGCACAGCCGTTGAGGTGCTGCGGGACGGCGGGCTTATCGTCTACCCCACAGATACCATCTACGGGCTTGGCTGCGATCTGCACAATAAGCGGGCTCTTGAAAAGCTGTACCGCATCAAGGGCATGGACGAAAAAAGCCCGCTGAGCTTCATCTCACCTGATCTGAGCAACGTGTCGCAGTATGCCCAGGTCGGCAATCGCGCCTATCGCATCATGAATAAATGCCTCCCCGGGCCTTTTACCTTTATCCTGCCCGTGATGAAAGAGGTGAACCGCTATATGCTCTACAAGCGCAAGCAGATCGGCATTCGCGTGCCCGACAGCAATGTGTGCCGCATGCTCACGCAGGAACTGGGCAATCCGGTCATCAATACAAGCGTTCCGCTGTGGGGAGAAAAAGTGCTCAACTCAGGTGATGTTATCGACGAGCATTTTGGCCGGCAGATCGATTTGGTCTTTGATATCGGCGTGCTGGTGAGCGAACCCTCCACCATAGTTGATCTCTCGGGCGACGATTTTGCAATTACGCGGCAAGGCAAGGGCCAGATAACGCTGTAGCGGCGGCATAAAAACCAGGGGTCATGAGTTCGTAAGTAAAGAGATTCGAGCTTACGGATTCAAAATTTAAAATTAAAGACAGGAACAAAGGGTTCAGAATCGCAGGGGCGGGGTTATCCCGCCCGAAAGAGCGACTTTTTTTCTAAAGACATATCTTGTCGGATGCCGATGGCTGCACTGCCACCTCAGGGCTGTAGCGTGAACCTTTATTGGATATAGAGAAAGGATTGGGCATAAGTGATGGGGGAGCCGCAATTTTTTAAAAAAAGCGCCACGCTGTTGTGGGTTTTACTGGCCCTTGGAACCCTGGCGCTTGTCGGGTACCTGGACTATATAACCGGGCCAGAGATCGCCTCTTCATTTTTTTATCTCATTCCTGTAGCTGTTGCTGTGTGGCATACCGGCAAAGCCTTCGGTATAGCTATTTCGGCCTTGAGCGCCCTTGTCTGGCTGGCAGCCGATATTATGTCAGGCACACAGTATTCACATATGGCAACGACCTGTTGGAATGGCGCTATAAGGCTTGGCTTTTTTCTAGTTGTAACAATTCTTCTTTTTTCCCTGAAAAGAGCGCTGGAAAATGAACAGACGCTATTAAGACATGATACGGTGACCACGGCGCTCAATTCTAGATATTTTGATGAAGTATTAAAGGACGAAATTGACCGGTCAAAAAGATATGCCCACCATTTTACGCTTATCTATATTGGCCTGGACAATTTCAAGAAGGTTAATGCGGTATTTGGGCACAAGCAGGGTGATTCCGCGCTTTGGTACTGTGTGGCAACAATGGCCGGTATTTTGAGAAGATCAGACATAATCGGCAGGCTGGGCGGCGATGAATTCTGTTGCCTGCTTCCGGAAACGGGCTTTGATGCTGCAGCAGTAGCGATTTCCAGGCTTCTCTCTGCCCTTGAAAAAGAAATGACGATGCACAAATGGCCGATCACATTCAGCGTGGGAGCTCTTACATTTGTTAAACCACCAGCGCAAGCTGACGACACAATTAAGCTGGTCGATAAACTGATGTGCGATGTAAAAAGGAATGGAAAGAATGGCGTGCAGCACCAGCTGTTTGGAAGCTGACAATAAGCGGATAAATTTCTCCTGCCCTTCCGGGAAATTTATTTCATTCCGCCTTTCTTAATTTACAAGGTGTTGAGTCTGGGCGTCTTTGTGCCGGGCTGAAGTCATGATTCGTCTTTTGATGTGGCGGGCAGTTCGAGGTGCTTGAAGTCCGGCAGCTGCTCTTCCATATACGTCCTGATTTTTCCGACGAGGCGGGCCTCAATCTGCCGCACACGCTCCTTGGTAATGCCGTATCTGTCGCCGATACACTGAAGCGTTGCGGGCTCTTCGGAAAGAATGCGCTGGTCGAGAATATCGAGCTCCTTTTTATCAATGGTCTTTTTGAAATCGGCCAGCTTGCTGCTGAATATCTGCTGAAGCTCGGCGTTTGCAATCCGGATATCAAACAGTTCGGTCGTGTCTGAAATCATGTCACCGCGTGTTTCACGCCAGTCATCACCCACGGGATGATCAAGGGAGGGCTCCCAGTCCCCGAGGCGCTGCTCCATTTCGATCACCTTGTCTTCTTCTGTTGAAAATGCCTCTGCCAGGCGCGCCGGACCCGGATAAAAGCCCATTTTTTCAAGCCGGTTTTTTTCCTTCTGCAGGTTAAAAAAAAGTTTGCGCTGCATCTGCGTGGTGCCGATTTTCACCAGCCGCCAGTTATCCATGACGAATTTGAGGATATAGGCCTTGATCCAGTACGAGGCATAATATGAAAGCTTGGCCCCGCGGGTAGGGTCGAAATTTTTCACAGCCTGCATGAGCCCGAGATTGCCCTCCTGAATGAGATCCATGAGACTAAGCGTCCATTGGCGCTGGTAGTCAAGGGCAATCTTGACGACAAGACGCAGGTTTGCCGTCACGAGGTGGTAGGCGGTGGTCCGGTCACCGGTTTCGCGGTAACGCACGGCAAGGGTTTTCTCCTCCTCCGGGGTCAGCAGCGGTATGCGCCGCACTTCGGCAAGATAGGCCTGCAGCGGGTCGGCGGACACGGGCACGGGCGGCACTAGCAGCTGTTCTTGCCGGTCCTGTCCGTCATCGATTTCCAGCCCGTGGCCATCCAGGGGCTCAAGATGATCTTCGTTCATGAAAATTAACCAGAAAATAATTGCACAATAGCCTTATTATTCCTATGATTGGCAGGCATTTGTCAATTGAGAAATACAGCAGCGTCTAAAAGCGCCTGTATTGACTGCTTCTTAACCCTGTGCCGGAGGCGGTATGGCTGATACACCCAAACGGTATTTTGTCTCCCGCATAAACCTGCTGCGCACAATCGCCGTGGCGGGTATTTTCTTTCATCATCTCTGGAACGGTATTCCGGGTATGAGAAACGCTTCTGCCTTAACGGAGTTGCTGCACCCATTGTTTATGCTGGCCGACCAGGGCGTTGGCATTTTCAATATTGTCACCGGGTTTGTTCTTGCATGGCCATATCTGGGCCCCGGCCAAAAGCCGCTCCCGGGCTGGGCCGATTTTCAAAAAAAACGGTTTTTTAAAATTATCCCGGCCTATTACCTGAGCCTGTTTGTGCTGGTGCCCGCCACCATGCTGGTCTATGGCATCAGCTCGCCAGCCTGGTTTGTAGAAAATATCGGGTTGCGCCTGCTTTTTCTGCAGTCCTGGAGTTATCAGTCCCTCATGTCCAATATGGCGGCATACTGGTGGCTTGGTCTGCTCGCGCAGTTCTACCTCTGCTTTCCCCTTATTCTTAGAGTATACCACAGATTTGGCCCGGCTCGCGCATGCCTCGGCATTATGGCTGCCTGCTGGGCAGGGCTTGCGCTGCTGAAAGGCCATGTAATGTACTGGCAGGATTCATCCCTTGGCTGGCTTGATTACATGATTTATTTTAATCTCCCAGCGCGGCTTCCGGAGTTTGCCATAGGCATGTGGCTCGCGGCGGCATGGCGGCAAAACAGCATCTCTTCTGCCGGGCCCCTGCCTTTTGATTCCGGTTTTATGCGTCTGGGCATTGGAGCTGCAATTTTTTTTCTGATTGGTCTTATGCTTCCAGAATTACCTCTGCCTTTGGGGCTTATCTATAATGCCGCCCGGTGCCTGACATTTATCGGTATAGTATTTGCGCTGCCCGGTGCCGACCGGTGGGGTGCATACCGTCCTGTTGCCTTCATTGCAGGGGCTTCCTACTCAATCTATCTCATTCACCAGCCCCTGCAGGGTTTTATGCATGAAGTGTTTAAAACCGCTTCGCCGCAGGCTGAATTTTTCCTCCAGAGCAGCATAACGGGACTTCTGGTAATTGCCCTTGCAAGGCTACTTGACAGGGCCGTGGGGCATACAAGCCGGGAGTAAAGAGGTTCAAGTTTCCGGATTCAAAATTAAAGACGGAAACAAGGGGTTCGGAATTGTAGGGGCAGACCCCCGTGCCTGCCCTGGGTTCGGAGTTTGGTGAATAGATTTCAAAATTCAGAAGGCAGAATATAATAGGGTGAAGAAATGAAAAAATGGTTTAAAAATTTTCTCGACAGTGCGGGGTATTTATTGCTTGGAATTATGTTGACGATTGTTTTTTATGCAATTGTGTTCGGCTTTTTTAAAATGCTCTGGGCGCTGTATTGTGAAACACAGGTGAGCGCTCATTTCCGTTTGAGCCATGAAGTGTTATTTTCGACGGTCAACGATATCATGGGTCAGAACGTACTGCTGTTTTCATTAAACAGCGTTTTGCTGCCCCTCAAGACATGCCTTGTGGTTGCTTTGGCAAGTCAGGTATTTCTTATAAAACGCTTCATCTATGACGCACGGGGACTGTTTGGCAAACTGCTTTTCTTCGGCATTCCCTGCGCCGCCGCCGTCACTTATTATTCCGGCGCTTCCAACTGGGAAGTGTACTTTGCCTTCTGCTTGCTGCCCTCTCTCAACCTGATGGGGTATTGTTTCAAATTTGCTGACGAGGTGATCCCCTCCAGCCTGAAGCTGTAGGCGTACAGCCCTTGGGCTGCCGCTCAGCGCATCTGTCTGCTTTCTGCCCAGGCTCGTCTCATTTGCGTTATGCATTAAGCGGTTCATTGGTTGGGAGAATTCATTTATTTTCCCATAACTGTCAAACTCCCGGAGACCCCAAGCAGAGCCGGACTTTTGCCTGTATTAATAAAAAGGAGCTAAAAGATGGATGCACATATTAACTACCTGCTGAGGCTTAAGGACGGGAGAAATGAGCCGATCAAAGATCTTAATAATGCGACAAGAATTGTCCTTGTCGACAAAGACACTGTTGGCGCTGAAGACATAACTTTCGCCTATTGCAGATTTGAAGCAGGCACATCTTCACATAAAAAGCATGTCCATGCGGATGCCGAAGAGGTTCTCTATATTCTATCGGGTAAAGGATTGAGCGGAATTGGGGATAAGGAAATGGAGATGAGTAAGGGGGATACGATGTTCATTCCGCGCGGGGCTGTTCATTGGTTTTATAATCCCTTTGATGAGCCCGTTGAAATGATTTTTATTTATACGAAACCTTCCCTTCAGTCGGCAGGGTATAAAATTGTGGAGTGACATGCCGGGCTCCGTTCATGGCGCTGTTGTGGCAAGCAAGAAGCCCCCTGTGCTCGCGCGATAACGAATTTGGCAGGGGTACATAGAGCGTTTTTATAGCAAAGTAAAAAACAGCTCCGTCAGCTCTAAAGTAGGGGAATGGCTGCAGTACAAGTTAAAGGCCCGCAACCTGATTGATTACGGGCCTTTTTACGGGTTTTTTGTTGTTATGATTTTTTTGCTTTAAAATGGGCCCGTATTTGGGGCACTACATCGGCAATGCGGTCCATAAACTCCTCTTCAACCTCCTGCTTCTCTTCGTCAAGCTTGCTGTCCATCCCTTCATAGACTTCATCTGGATCAGAGAGAAAAACGATGGGCGAAAGCAGTTCCAGAAGAGCTGTGTCGGACTCGTCATGCCAGGCATCGGGGGCAAACCGCGCACCTACCATGAAGCCGCAGCACCAGTAGCCGGGATCAAAAAATTCCTCCCCGTCTTCTTCGAAAGAGGCAATCAGGGGCGCAAATTCATTGGCGTCAAGGCTTTTGACAATTTCAGCATACAGCTCGGTGAGGCTTTTGGTAAGGTTCTTCAGCTGCGCAGGGGATGCAAAATCCGGCAAATCGTCTTCACGAAGAAAAACCAGCGGCAGCCACTGCTTTGGCTTTACTTCCACCGGGCCGCAGGCTATGGCGGTCAGCAGGCCGTGCAGTTCTTCGACATTCATGGTTTCATGGCCTGTTTTTTCAAGCAGTTCATCAATATGATCTATTTTTTCAATCGACAGCATATGGGAATTTCCTTTCGGCTCAAGTTGTTTGTATGCACAGCGCACATGGAAGGCCGCTGCAAAATAATGTATATATAGGGGATGTGCATGGCTGAAAAATGTTTTGAGATTCCATGCATCCATCATTTTAGATAGTACACTGATGTACGTCCGTATGCAAGTCCTTGAAAAAACTTTGACATGACTCGAAAGCTCAAGGCCCTGCCGCAGCCTGTATTTTCAATTTGTCGCACAGTTGGCGAAATGCCTTGCTCCCCGGGGCCACTGATGTTACTATTTACGTTTTTTCGGAGAACGGTTAATGGTTCATATTACCAATATATGTAAGCAGCATGGTTCGCAGATTCTTTTCAAGAACGCGAGCCTGCAGATTCTTCCCGGCACGCGCACTGGCCTGGTGGGGCTCAATGGCGCCGGAAAGACCACCGTCTTTCGTCTTATAACCGGTCAGGAAGAGGCTGACTCGGGTGATATAACATGCGCAAAGCGCACGAAAATCGGCTATTTCTCGCAGGATGTAGGCGATATGGCGGGCCAGTCTGCGCTTGCCGAGGTCATGTCGGCTGTGGGTGATGTGATGAGCCTGGGGGAAGAGATACGGCAGATGGAGCAGGCCATGGCCCTGCCTATGAGCGACGACGATATGGCAGAGCTTCTGGAGCGCTACGGCAATGCAGTTGAGCAGTTTGAGCACAGCGGCGGCTATGATCTTGAGTCGCGGGCCCAAACCGTGCTTACCGGCCTGGGCATCGGCCCCGATGATTTTAACCGGCCAGTGGAGTCGTTCAGCGGCGGGTGGAAAATGCGCATAGAGCTTGCCAAAATACTGGCCATCAACCCCGATGTGCTGCTGCTGGATGAGCCCACCAACCATCTTGACCTAGAGTCGATCGTCTGGCTCGAAGACTGGATTGTCACGCAGTTCAAGGGCGCGCTGCTCATGACCTGTCACGATCACGATTTCATGAACCGCATCGTCTCGCGCATTATCGAGGTCGCCAACCAGGGCCTCACCACGTATTCTGGCAATTATGATTTTTACCTGCGCGAGCGCGACATACGGCGCGATCAGCTGCTTGCCAGCTACCGCCGCCAGCAGGAAATGCTTGCCAAGGAGGAGGACTTCATCGCGCGCTTTGCAGCCCGAGCCTCGCATGCCTCGCAGGTTCAGTCGCGCGTGAAGAAAATAGACAAGATCGAGCGTATCGAGCTGCCGCCCGAGCAGCGCGTCGTATCATTTGAGTTTGCCGAGCCCCCGCGCTCCGGCGACGATGTGGCCCGCATCGCGGGCCTCGGGAAGGTATGGCAGCACGACGACGGCTCTGAAAAATCCGTCTTTGGGGGCGTATCAGGCGTTATCCGGCGGCAGGACAAAATTGCTGTTGTGGGCGTAAACGGTGCCGGTAAGTCGACCTTTCTGAAAGTGCTTGCCGGGCAGACCGAGCCGACAACTGGCAGCCTCACCATCGGCGCAAACATCATGGCGGGCTATTTCAGCCAGCATGCCATGGATCTGCTGCATCCCGAGAAGACCGTTTTTGATACTGTTCAGGATGCCATCCCCACGGCCAACATCGGCGTGGTCAGAAATCTATGCGCGGCCTTTCTTTTTCAAGGCGATTCCGTTGAGAAGCGCATAAAACTTCTGTCGGGCGGCGAGAAGAGCAGGGTGCTGCTGGCAACGCTGCTTGCCCGGCCCTTAAACCTGCTGATCCTTGACGAGCCCACCAACCACCTTGATTTTCAGTCGCGCCAGATACTGTTGCAGGCGCTTGCCAAATTCACCGGCACGGTGGTGCTGGTGAGCCACGACCGGTATTTCCTTCGCTCGCTGGTTGACCGCGTTTTTGAGATCGACCACGGCGAGATGATCATCTACGAGGGAAGCTACGAATACTATGTCTCCAAAACACAGCGCAATGTCCAAGCCGCCTGAGCCGTTTCACCACACAGAGTTATTAAACTCTGATCAAGTTAGTTGATTCTTAACTTCCTCGCCCCCATGAGCCCGTATCCTACTTGCGGATTTTGCAGGAAAGGTCGACCACAACGGCGGATTCCTACGACAAGATTAGTATTGACACATGCTGCAAAGAGTATCATAGTGCGCAGTCATATTTACCATTGTAGAGGAAAATTGCATGCACTGGCTCAAAAGAGCTTTCAAGTTCATTATCGGCGCTGCCCGCAATCCAAAAGATCCGCATGTGTTTCACAAGCTTTCCCTGATTGCTTTTTTTGCCTGGGTGGGCTTGGGGGCCGACGGCCTTACCTCATCCTGCTATGGCCCGGAAGAAGCTTTTCTCTGCCTTCAGGGGCATCATTACCTGGCCCTCTTTGTAGGCCTTGCCACGGTCTTCACGATTTTCATCATCTCCATGAGCTATACCCAGATTATCGAGCTGTTCCCTTCGGGCGGCGGCGGATATCTTGTTGCCAGCAAGCTGCTGTCGCCGACAGCCGGCATGGTTTCTGGCTGCGCCCTGCTCATCGACTATGTGCTCACCATAACTCTGTCGATTGCCAGCGGCGCTGATGCTATTTTCAGCTTTCTACCTGCTCAGTTTCTTCACTATAAACTCGCTTTTGCCTTTGCCGGCGTCGTGCTTTTGACGGTCATGAATATGCGCGGGGTAAAAGAAGCGGTGCTGCCCCTGGTGCCCATATTTCTTGTATTCATAGCAACGCATATCATTGCCATCGGCTATACGTTCATCACGCATCTGCTGAATCTGCCCGCAGTCCTGCAATCAACCCTTGCCGATGTTAAGGCCAGCAACTCCGAGCTTGGCCTTCTTGGAACCGGCCTGCTTATTCTTCGGGCATACAGCATGGGCGCCGGCACGTTCACCGGAATTGAGGCGGTCAGCAACGGCCTGCCCATTCTGCGGGAGCCGAAAGTTGAAACCGCCAAGAGCACCATGCGCTACATGGCCTGGTCGCTGTCACTTGCGGTTATGGGCCTCATGGTTGCCTATGTGCTCTACGGAGTGGAGGCCGTGCCGGGCAAAACTCTGAATGCCGTGCTGTTTGAAAATATCGTCAAAGGCTGGCCGGGCAATTCGGGCTACTGGTTCGTGCTGGCCACTCTCCTTTCAGAAGCCGTGCTGCTGTTTGTCGCGGCGCAAACCGGTTTTCTCGACGGGCCCCGGGTGCTTTCCAATATGGCTATCGACCGCTGGTTCCCGACCCGGTTTGCCATGCTGAGCGACCGGCTGGTGACGCAGAATGGCATACTGATCATGGGCGCGCTGTCGCTTGCAATGATGATGCTCTCGGGCGGCTCGGTGCGGTTTCTGGTGGTGCTTTACAGTATTAACGTTTTTATCACGTTCACGCTTTCCCAGCTTGCCATGGTGCGGCACTGGTGGCAGGCCCGCACTGTAGAAAAAAAATGGCTCAAAGGCATTCTCTGCAATGGCATCGGTTTGCTGCTCACTTCTTTCATCCTCGTATCTGTCATCATTTTAAAATTTGACGAGGGCGGCTGGATCACCATTGCCGTAACCGGCACGCTGGTCGCGCTTGCCCTTGCAGTAAAAAAGCATTATGCCAATACCGCCCAGCAGCTCAAGCGGCTTGACAGTTTGGTCATGCCGGTTGTAGAGCCCGAGTTTGACAGAAAAACGGCAAAAAGCAAAGACCACGCTCCCGTTTGCAACCCCAATGCCATGACCGCCGTTATATTCGTGAGCGGGTTTAACGGCCTGGGGCTGCATACGCTGTTCGGGATCCTGCGGCTTTTCGGCGATATCTATAAAAATTTTGTCTTTGTCCAGATCGGCATCATCGATGCGGGTAATTTCAAGGGGGTCGAAGACCTGCAGAGTCTTGAAGAAAAAACGCACGAGGATATCGACAAATACGTGCATTACATGAAGCGAAACGGTTTTTATGCCGAGGGGTTTTATACAACCGGCATTGATATAACCGACGAAATCTTGAAGCTTTCCCCCGCCATTACCAAAAAATTCCCCCAGTGCGTGTTCTTCGGTGGGCAAATCGTTTTCCCGGAGGAGTCCATGCTGACGCCGTTTCTGCACAACTACATTGTCTTTTCACTACAGCGCAAGTTCTACCATCAGGGCATTCCGTTTGTCATACTTCCTATCCGCGTATAGAGAGGCTTTTGTTTTGACCGCCTGCACAGGCGTAGAAAAGAGACCCCCGGTTTTTCTCAGCTCCCGCCCTTTGATGTCCGCAGGGCAAGTGATCCTCCAGCGCCCGGTATCAAGGCAACAGCCCCGGCGATGACAAATGCCAGTGAAAATGACTGGGTTGCGTCCGCAAGGGCTCCGGCAAGATAGGGCCCTATGGCCTGCCCGATGCCGAATATGATGGTCATAAGTCCAAGGGCTGCAGGGGCAAGCCGCGGGCCGAAAACATCGCCGGCGAGCGCTGCCATAAGTGCCGGGATGCTCCAGGCAGTGAGCGCAAACAGGGCAGCCGAAAAGTAAATCGCCGCCAGGTTATGACCCAGGCCGAACACGGCGAAGGATATGCCCTGGATCGTAAAAACGCTCACCAGCGCAATGCGCCGTCCGAACCGGTCCGATACGCTTCCCCAGATAAAGCCGCTGGCAAGCGAAACAATGCCTATCTTCATCCAGAGCGAGCCTGCGCCTGCTGCTGAAAAAAAGCCCTCCCGCACCAGGTGTTTGACGAAAAAAGTTGAATAGATGATATAGGAAAATCCAAAGGCAAAGTAGATGGTGGCAAGCTGCCAGAGCCTGCGGGACTTATATACCAGGCCCCAGTTTAAAGCTCTAGAGCCGCTGTCGGCAGTGCGCTGCAGGGTTTCCGACTCGCTGTCTCCAACCGGACTCAGACCCATCTCATCCGGACGGTTTCGCAGAAACAGAGCGCACAGCACACAAGACCCAATACCCAGCCCGCCGAGCACATACCAGCAGATGCGCCAGCCATCCGGACCGCAGGTGTTTAAAATCGCCGGTATCAGCGGCCCGGTCACGATAAGGCCCACGCTTGAACCTGTCACGCCAATGCCCGAGGCAAGCCCGCGCCTTCGCGCCCCAAACCATGCAGATACAAGGCCCATAGCCGGAATATTACCACCGGCGCCGCCAACGCCGGCAAAAAAACGACCCATACAGGCAGTGCCGAATCCGGGAACAAGACCGGTAAAAATCATTGCAAGGCTCACAACAAGCAGCGATACTGAAATGACGATGCGGGGGCCATAGCGGGCGGCAAGCAGGCCGGCAAACACGACCGTGGACAGGTAGCCGATAAGGTTGATCGTCTGGAGCTCACCGGACTGCGTGTTTGACAGGTGCAGGCTTTCCTGCATGGCAGGCAGGATGCTGGTGTAACCAAACCGCGCAAGACCCAGCGCGCTAAATACTGAAAGCACTATCAGCGCAAGGACAATAATGCCGTAGTGCACGGCAGGAGCCTGCTTTTTTTCTGTGGCTGCTTTTTTTTCCACGCGTTTTTACTACATCGTTGTCTGCAAGCATTCCTCTTTATCTTCAATCCTGAATCCTTTTACTCCGAACTATCTTTACGAGGCCTCATATCAATACGCGCAAGAAAGATCCCGACGCCGATCAGCGCGGCAGCGGCTGCCGTAAAAATTGCAGCCGTTGCGGCAGGGCTCCGCACGAGCATGCAGGCAAGACCAAGCAGCCCCAGTAGGCTTGCAGCTGTGCAGGACAAAAGCACCGTTGCATTGATCGAGCAGCCTGCCCGGCGCAGCCGCAATGCGAAATGATCAGGGCTTCCCTGTATGACCGGTATGCCCTGGCGCCAGCGGAGAAACATGACATAAGCCGTGTCAAACAGCGGCACCCCGAGAATCAGCAGCGGGGCTAAATAGCCGATGGAATTGCGATCCGAGTAGTGGCCCATCATGGCAAGAGCCCCCAGTGTGAGCCCGAGAAGCATGCTGCCCGCATCCCCAAGATAGATGCGTGCAGGCCGCAGATTATAGCGCAAAAAACCGATGAGCGCGCCCCCGAGCGATACGGCAAGAATGGCCATCATGGTCTGCCGGTTTATAAGCGCTACGATGAAAAGCACTGCCGAGGCTATACAGGCCACGCTCGAGGAAAGGCCGTCCATGATGTCGATTATATTGAAGGCATTAATTGTTGCCATGAGCCAGAAAAAGGTGAGTAGAAGATCAATGCCCGTGGGGATAACCGCTATTTTAATATACAGCCCCGCCCGCATGAGCACAAGCACGGCCACGGTCTGCCCCAAAAGCTTCAGCCCGGGGCCCAGAGGCCGCAAATCATCAACCACACCGAGCATGACGATCATTGATCCTGCAAGCAGTATACCCAGCACTTCGCTTGAAAAATCAAAGGTAAGAGCTAAGGTGAACAGAAAGGCAAGATAGACGGCAAGGCCCCCGAGATATGCCGTTGGCCTGTCATGGGTTTTCAGCTTGCCGTCGGGACGGTCGACGATATCATATTTCAGAGCCGCTTCAATAACAATGGGCGTGACATATAAGCTCAGTCCCACGGCCAGAATGAATGAAAAAAAGCATTCCCCCAGAAACTCTACGCGCAGCAACTCCATTGCTTTTCTCCTGTTAATTTAAGATTCCGGATTCAAACTTTACGATTTAAAAACAAATCCGGAATTTTAATTTTGAATTTCTTTGTCTTGAATCTTGCATTCGAATTTTTGAATCATGTTTTGATCAGTTCATCATACAGGCCTACGGTGGCTGCGACAGTTGCAGCGATGGAAAATTTTTCTTTTGCCAGGCATCTGCCCGCCTCGCCCATGGCCCCGGTACGCTGCCGGTCGCGGGCAAGACTCAGCAGGGCCGCTGCAAACTCTGCGGCATTGCCAAGCCCGCAGAGCAGGCCGGTTGAGCCATCCTGCACCAGCTCATCCATACCGGCAATGCGCGATGCCACAACGGGCTTGCCTGCAGCCATGGCCTCAAGCACTGCATTGGGCATGCCTTCCCACAGCGACGGAAGAACGATTGCGTCCATACTTGCCATGGCTTCTGTGGGATTATCGACCACGCCCATGAAGCTCACCCGGTCTGCAATGCCCAGATCTGCAACCGTTTTTTTAAGCGCGGCTTCATCGGGGCCTTCACCAAAAAGAAAGGCTCGCACCAAAGGCTTCTGCCCTGCAAGAAGCTTCATAGCCTGCAACAGCACATCATGCCCCTTCTGCTGGTGAAACCGTCCAAACAGCGCAATCTTGAAAACGCCTGGATCCGCGATTGGCGTCGGGAGCTTAGGGAAATCGATGCCATTGGGAATTGTGATAATTTTTTTAGGGGCAATGCCTGTACGGGTAATGGCCTCCTGCCGCACCGCCTCAGACACAGCCGTGTATCTATCTACCATCCCGGCTGTCATGCGGTCAACAAAATGCGCAAGGCTGCCGGCCTCGGTGACACGCAGCGATGAGATGACAATGGGCACACCTGCAAGTCTGCCTGCAAGCCTGCCGCAGATATTGGCGCGGAAAAGAAATGAGTGAATGATAGCGGGCCGCACCCTGCGGGCAATGCGCGCAAGGCCGATACATGCCGGCAGAAAGTTGAGTGCCGCCCTGAGGCCGCCTGACTCGGGAAGGCCAAGGGTATGAAAACCCGCAGCAGCAGCGGCCAGGCGGGGCCCGAAAATACCGGGTTTTTTCAGTGTGCAGACATGGGCGGTGAAGCGGCCGGTATCAAGCCTGCGCACAAGCTCCCAGAGCGCTTTCTCCGTGCCGCCCGCATTGGTGGCGGTAATGAGATACAGTATGGTTGTTTTTCCCTCCATGGCTTTTATATGCCACGGTTGCGGCAGGTCTGTCGATAAAAAAAACCAGCCTGCTAAGAGGCTGGTTTGGAGTTATGAGATTTATGATTCCGAATTCAAGAAAGGTAATAAATAAATTAAGATTTAAGAGGTTTTCAGTGGCTGGCTTTATGCCCGCCAGCGGGAGGGGATAAACCCCTCCCCTACGGCAAAAAAACATCTTAAAGTGCTATTTTTTACTCTTGTTTGAATCTGTGTTCTTAAATCTTGAATGTATCTATTTTTACAGCTCTGTGCCCGTTAGCCTGCGATAGGCCTCAATATAGCGCTCTGAAGTTTTCTGGATAATGTCTTCTGGAAGGTTCGGCGCTGGCGGCGTCTGGTCCCAGTCAAGCGAAAGCAGGTAGTCGCGCACGAACTGCTTGTCGAAACTGTTCTGTGAGCGGCCAGGAGCGTAGCTGTCCTGCGGCCAGAAGCGCGAGGAGTCGGGCGTGAGCAACTCATCGATCAAAATTATTTTGCCGTCAATCGTGCCGAATTCCATTTTCGTGTCGGCGATAATGATGCCCTGCTTTGCGGCTATTTCCCGGCCACGCAGGTACACAGCGATGGCAAGGCGGCGAACCTCTTCCGCCAGCTTGGCGCCCACGGTTTTACAGGCATCTTCAAAGCTTATATTTTCGTCATGAACGCCCACGTCCGCCTTGGTCGAAGGCGCAAATATCGGCTCGGGCAGCATATCTGATTCGCGCAATCCCGGCGGCAGCTTGATACCACAGACGGCGCCGGTTTTCTGATAGTCTTTCCAGCCCGACCCTGAAATATAGCCCCGCACGATACATTCAATGGGCAGGGGCTTTGCTTTTTTTACCACCATGCTGCGGCCGGCAAGCACGTCTGCATAGGGCCGGCAGGCTGCGGGAAACCGGCTTACATCGGTTGTGATGATATGATTCTCGACTATGTCCTGCATCCGGGAAAACCAGAACTCGGAAATTTTGGTGAGCACTTCACCCTTGCGGGGAACGCCATTGGGCATTATTACATCGAAAGCCGAGAGGCGGTCCGTTGAGACGATGAGCAGGCTGTCGCCAAGGTCATAGAGATCGCGCACCTTGCCCCGGTTGACAAGCGTGAGGCCCGTAAAATCTGTTTTGATAACAACACTGTTTGACATGGCTATCTCCCTTGCTTGAGTCCTACCGTTATAAACGCTCCATAGAGACCGGTTTGAACCCGGCCTCTATAAAAAATATAATTTCTTTGGCCTTTGCCCCTCCGGCGACAGATGCAGGAGAATAAAGGAAAAGCGAGAAAAAATCAACCGCGAAGTGCTGCGCAACTATCGCCCGGTTTTTCTAGGCCTGGGCCAGTGGCAGTGTGTGTGCAGACTTTTCGGGCAATCACATTTTATTCAAATGCAAAACTTTTGCGCCGTCAAAGCCGTTGAATTTGGTTGAGGATGCAATGCTGTAGGCGCCGATATTGAGGGTGTAGAGATAGTCGCCGATTTTCAGGTCGCCGGGCAGTTCTTCGGCAAGGGAAATCTTGTCGAAGCTGTCGCAGGTGGGGCCCACCACGGCGCAGATCTCGGGCTTGCTTTTTTTGAATGAGTGGAAGTTTGGTATCCAGTGGTCATACACCACTCCGGAGAAGGTGTGGTAGACGCCATCATTGATATGATAAAAAATCTTGCCGTCGCGTTTAGCCTTTCCGATGATCTCTGATACGAGAGTTGCAGCATTGGCCACCATGAACCTGCCCGGCTCGGCTATCAGTTCCACATCGGCCGGAAAAAGGCGCGAGCATTCGCCGTTGATGATGCGGGCAAGTTTTTCAAGTTTCGGCACGTCGGCGTCATAGGCCACAGGAAAGCCACCGCCTATGTCAACAATTTTCAAGGGATAGCCCAGTTTCCTGGCATCATTAAATATTGCCGCGGCGATCTCAAGCGCTGCCGTGTAATTGTCGAAATTGGTGCACTGGCTGCCAACGTGGAAGCTGAGTCCCTCCACCACCAGCCCTGCGTCAAATGACTGCTTGATCAGGCTGAGAGCATCCCCCGGCTCAATGCCGAATTTCGAGCTCATCTCGACCTGCGAGCCCGTGTCGGGCACTTTCAGCCGCAGGACAAGGCCGGCACTTGCGCAGTGCTGCCGGATTTTTTGCAGCTCATCCCGGTTGTCATAGGTTACCAGGGGCCTGAATTTTTTTATTTTCTGCAGGGTTTGCCGGTCCTTGATGGTGTTGGAGAATATGATCTTGTCCCAGATATAAAAATCCTTGGTCCGGGGATCGAAATGCCTGATATAGGCATAGACCTGCATAAATTCATTGTAGGAGGCCACATCGAAGCTTGCGCCCTCATCAAACAGGGTCTTGATGATTTCCTGATTTGAATTGGCCTTGACGGCAAAATACGCCTGCACCCGGGGCAATTGCTTTTTGAAGAGCCTGTAGTTTTTTCGTATCGTATCGTGATCGATTATAAAAAGAGGCGTGCCGTGCACGTCAGCAAGTTTTTGCAGGTTTGTTTTCATGGCATTTCTATAAATCAGGTTTGACAATAATAGTTAGAATAAAAAAATTCGAGATTCCTGATTCAAGATTCAAAACAGAGCATTAAAAATTTAATAATGAAGCCGGGATTTTGAATGTATTCCTCTGCTTCAATCTTGAATCCGAAATTTTGAATCTTTTACTCCTCCAGCTTTGCCATCAGGCCCTTGAGTGTATTAATTTCCTTATTGTTGGCCAGATACGACTTGGTTAGTTTTCGCCGCAACTCTTCTCCGCGGTCGTACAGCCGCCTGAGCTTTTTGGGTTTTGTTGTCTGAATGGCATAGGCCGTCATTATCGGCAGTGCCACTGTTACGTCCAGATAGGCTGTAACCGTTTCATCGAGCTTGGTCGGGTCGATTTTGCCCCAGCTGGCCGCCTCCGACGGCGGCGCGCCTGAAAGGCCGCCCGTGTCGGGCCGCGCATCGGTCACGTTGATATCATAATCCTGCCCCACCTCAGGGATCATAAGCACTTCCTGTATCTGCGGCTCCGTCTGAAGCATAAAGTTCTTAGGGCTGCCGCCTCCGATGAGTATGACGCCGGTTTTGCCTTTTTCGTAGTTCTTTGCATTGAGCACGATGGCGGTCGAATCATTGACATCGATGCTGGGGTTGATCTTAAGCTTGAACTTGTCCAGCATGCCCATGGCTTCAGCCAGCAGCTCGACACCGGCCACATTCATGCCGATGGTTGAATCGCCCGGTGACGAGGTAAACACCGGAATGCCGTTGCGGTAAGCCGCGGCCAATATGCTGACAGCCCCGAGCTTGTTGGTTTTTTCAAATGCGTCGAGCACCTTGCCCAGCAGATGGTAGAATTCTCGTGTGCCCATCTCCTTCTGAAACTCGGGCCGCAGCAGAATTTTCCGCAGCACGCGGTCGGTTTCCATGAGCACGTCTTCATAGTCAAACAGGATATCATAGATGCGGGTTACGCCTTTATCCCGCAGGTCGACATCATCAACGCTGTGGCTGCCCCGGAACATGGGCAGATTGAGGGCGAAATGCATATCGTGATACATGTTGGCGCCCGTGGCTGTTATCCAGTCGACAAAGCCGTGATTCATGAGCGGTATGATTGCAGAGGGGCCAAGGCCTGCGGGCGTCAGCGCTCCGGCCAGGCTGAGGCCGATGGTTACATCTTTTTTTGCATAGCGGTCGCGCAAAAGGTGGCAGGCCGCCCGAAGCCGTCCCCCATTATAGGCGTCCATATTATCGATAAGGTTGACAATGCTCGTTTCCTTTGTTATCGGCCTGGGCATGATGCGCTTGCCCGACAAATACCGCGCCTTGCCCGGACAACAGGATTTTTTTTGTTTTTTCATAATAGGCTGCTTTCTAAAAATTTGAGTCTGCAACAATAATTGCCGTTATTTGGATAGCGAACTCCGGGCGGGACAAACCCCAATACATGTGAATTAAGTGCAGCGTATTTCTTCCTCGCCCCCGCGAGGGGGAGAGGATTAGAGGTGAGGGGGCATTTTATATCACCCCTCATCCC
>Ga0114951_10002676_pt1 | contig 19765 bp, 26 predicted proteins | sample AM7aDNAmetaG_FD_88677 | JGI IMG/M metagenome (GOLD analysis project Ga0114951, IMG submission 88677) | Freshwater microbial communities from Finland to study Microbial Dark Matter (Phase II) - AM7a DNA metaG | ecosystem: Environmental > Aquatic > Freshwater > Lake | place: Finland: Lake Alinen...
AGGGAGCCTCCCTGGATTCGGCCCTTGTGGATATCGGCTCTTCCACCTTTGAATATGGCCAGGCCTATGTTGCGCTTTCCCGTGTTCGGAGTCTGGAGGCCCTCTATGTCCATGAACTGGATCGCAAGGCATTTCTGGTTCATCCCGCGGTCAGAGAATTCTACAAGGGTATGGCTTCAAGCAATACTGAATAAATTATAATAATGTTTATTCAAGAAAACAGTGAATCCAAAAATAACATCGATCGTTAATGGTATTGAAGCCACATTTTTCATTTGTAAAGCGTAGATGGCGGCTGCCAAATAGAGTAGGCCATGAATTAATCTTAATTCAGACCACCAAGTTTTTCCACCGGCCTCAAAGGCGACCTGTCTCGACTGACTGAAATATAAATAGAGAAATCCAAGTGCCGGTAGTAATAATACAAGACCATAATAAAATAGAGATTCCTTATTGAGATAAGTCGGTAAAACCGCTAATCCGATTCTAGCAGGGATACAGCCGAATAGAAATAATAAGATACTTTGTTGCGTGGTCAACATATAATCGTGTATTAGATATAAATCCGCGGACACTGGTCTAAGGAGTCCTACAAAGGCCTAAGTAGCCACTGAGATTTCTACAAAGAATATGGAAATCCCTCTTCTTATACATACCCACTCCGAATTCTCTTTTTTATGGAAGGCGGCGATTCCTCTTCTGGAACGGTATGCCGCCGGCTTCAAAATCTACTGGATTACGGAAAGTCTGGGAGACTATGCTGACGCCATGCCCCCCAATTGGAACATCCGCTTCTACGATCAGGCACTTCCTTGGTCCCAACGCATGCAACCCGTTCTAAAAGAAATTCCCAATGACTACGTCATTTATCTACAGGAGGATTGGCTCCTCATTGATACGCTGTCCAAGGAGCGCCTGGAATATTTTGTGAAATTCATGAAAGAGCGATCCTGCGAATTCCTCATGAGTTTTCCTTGCCCTACCTGCGACTTTTTCTATAGTAAAACGGACCCCTCCTATATCACTGAAGATGGTGATATGGTATTTCATCGGCGCCCTCATCACTATATGCAGCCGGCCATTTGGAAGAAGACGCTCCTGGAGGAATTATGCGCGGTACCCCTGAAATTGTCCGAATACGAAAATAGGTGGTCAATTGATTTAACAGGCGCCAGAAATTGTATTGGAGTCTTTAATAAACAATTTGTGAATTGCCACTCTACTACTTCACTAATGTTCCCCCACATGCACGCAATTCATAATGGCCAATGGACCTTCAAACGCTACCCCACTCTGAAGGCACTGGTTGAATCATATGGAATTGATACGAGTACTCGCTCTGTAAATACGTATTGGTTGATTGGATTTCAGTGAGGGGGTGCCCCGCCAAGGTCTAAACAGTAATTTCCATAATTTCATAAAGTATGGAAATTCCGATTATAATACATACTCATTCCGAGTATTCCTTCCTATGGAAGGCGGCGATTCCCCTTCTGGAACGATATGCAGCCGGTTTGACAATCTATTGGGTCACGGACAGTTTGGGCGGCTATTTGATGCCCCCCGATTGGAATATCCGATTCTATCATCCAGCGGTACCCTGGTCTGAACGCATACGACCTGTTCTAAAAGAAATCCCCAGTGAATACGTCATTTATCTACAGGAGGATTGGCTTCTGATTGATACGCTGTCGCCTACAAGGCTGGCGAAATTTACGCAATTCATGAAGCGGACCTCCTGTGAATTCCTTATGAGCTTCCCCTTTCCATGGACGGATGAACCCGATTTTATTGAATTGGATGAGACGCACCTTTACGCAATGCCCTGTCATTATATGCAGCCGGCTATCTGGAAGAAGACGCTCCTGGAGGAATTGTGCTCTGTCCCCAGAACTATCCAAGAATATGAAGATATGAATTGTTTAGAAATCACTTCGAGGCGCAATTGCCTTGGGGCCTTGTGCGCAGACTATAAGACCAAACTCTGCCATACAACGACATCCCCTCTATTTCCCCACATACATGCGATAATCAAAGGGGGGTGGACATTCAAGCGATATCCGGCGTTAAAGGCGCTCGTTGAAGCGTATGGCATTGATACAAGTACTCGTCATGTAAATACTGATTGGTTTGTTGAATTTCAATAGGTTGGGGGCCTCAGGGATCCTCGGGCACCCTCTAATAAAAATTGCCTGAATTTCTCGGCTTAGTTACTTTCTAAACAGAGAGTATCCCAATGTCCGCTATAGAAACAAATATTAATACTGCCGTAATCGCTGTGCCCGTTATTATGAAGTCTCCTCATAATAAACCCTCCCGGAAAAGTTCGGTGACCGAGCAGCCGCCGCCAATTACCCTTCCTGAACCTACTATGCCTACTGTTCCCACTGTAAAGCTCATTGAGCCCCTTCTTGATCCAAATGAGGATAGATTTGTAATCTTCCCCATTCGGCACCATGACATCTGGAGTAAATACAAGCAACACATGGCCGTCTTCTGGACGCCCGAGGAGATTGACCTGTCAAAGGATATGAAGGACTGGGAGCGTCTAACCGATAACGAGCGCCACTTCATTAAACACATCCTCGGATTCTTTGCCGGCTCCGACGGGATTGTGATGGAGAATCTGGCGACACGTTTCACGAGCGAGGTTCAGTGGCCCGAGGCGAAATACTTCTACGCCTGCCAGAATCTCCTCGAAGCGGTTCACAGCGAAACCTACTCACTCCTCATCGACACCTACATCAAGGACCCCCAGGAGAAGTCCGATATTCTGAGGGCCATCACAACGATTCCTTGCGTGGAGAAGAAGGCGAAATGGGCGCTGGAGTGGATTGACAACAAGGAAGCCGATTTCGCCACGCGCCTTGTCGGTTTCGCGGCGGTAGAGGGCATCTTCTTCTCGGGTGCCTTCTGTGCCATCTTCTGGCTCAAACAGCGCGGAATCATGCCTGGGCTCACGCTTTCAAACGAGTTCATCGCGCGTGACGAGGGTCTTCACACGGACTTCGCCTGCCTCCTGTATTCCAAGCTGGTCAATCGCCTAACCAAGCAGAAGGTCCATAAGATTCTGCGCGAGGCGGTGCGGATTGAGAAGCACTTCATCACGAAGGCGCTGCCCTGCGAACTGATTGGAATGAACGCCGAACTCATGAAGCAGTATATTGAGTTCGTGGCGGATCGCCTCTCTCTCCAGCTCGGCTATCCGAAGATTTACTCGGCCAAGAATCCCTTTGATTTCATGGAGCGAATCAGCCTGGAGAATAAGGACAACTTCTTTGAGAAGCGCGTTTCCACTTATGCGAAGGCGGCGGTTGGGAAGAGTAAGGAGGATATGGTGTTTAGCACCGATGCGACGTTTTAGGGAGCAGTCGGCATATCCCCTTCGCGCTTAATATAATACTTAGCAATCATCTCTATTCTATGAGGCACCGTATGAGTATACATATGCTCAGGAGTGACAAACTCTTTTTCGGTGTTAGTCCGGTAGATTTCCATCTTATCAAGAAAGAACTTTTTCATGTAAGCCCGCGGAAGAATCGCGAAATGGTCGTAACTGTAATAGCTGGTGCCTGTACAGAAAATCGCCTCATTTAGGACGTAGTCTGATAGATGGCCGGCCTCTCCAGTAAAGAACAGGTCAGGGCGAATATAGACGACCGTGTCAAACTCGGCACCCCGCTCTTTTTCTATGTCCAACAGGATTTGACCAGCCCTCTCCAGATTATAGGCAATATGAAGAGCCCGTATGAAATGCTCATTCTGTTCATTGAACCCCGTATAAAGTTCCCGCGTTTTCACAGATTCCATCAAATCTATATCATTAATTTCACTATGGAATAGGATTTTATGATATACTTTGATGCCTAAGGCACGGTATTCGCCAATCTTTGCAAGGGTTTCATCATAGTTCGTATCCTTGTATTCAAAATCAAAGTTTGTCTGCCGTTTCGGTCCAGGGTCCGTCAGCTTCATGTAGAAGAGGAGGGTTACTTGGGAGAGGTCTGGGCACAACCGGCTTATCACATTCTTGAAGCAGGTGTCAAAACAGTCCAAGAATGTTCGGGCGCCTCCACAAATTACAAAGGCCGTGTTCGGCATTCCTTACCTGCTATATTAATATACATTTTTAGCCCCACCCTGTAGGCCCCACACCTGAATTTGCCGCTTTATATAATACGGGGCGATTTTTTCAACGCGGTAATCTATCGTATGCCAGTACATCTCTTCCGCCGTTGTGAAAGGGATTTCCGTATTGGTGCGATATAATTCCATCCGGTCAAAGAAGAAATGTTTCATGTAATATCGTGGAATTATCGCGAAATGGTCGTTTGAATACTCTAATTCCCCTTCCGCCAAAATCACTTTATCCCGAACATACTCTCCGAGTTCTTTACATGGTCCTGTAAACATTATATCTGGGCGAATATAGACAATCGTATCAAACTCTTTGGCCCTCGTCGCCTCTACTTCTAACAGCATCTGGCCGGCACGCTCAAAATTGTATGCCTGATGAAGGGCTCGTATAAAATGTACATCTACGTTATTAAATCTCCCGTATAGGTCCCGCTTTTTCACAGATTCCATCAAATCTATGTCGTTTATTTCACTATGGAATATAATTCTGTGATGGACTTTGAGGCCGATAGCCTCATACTTGGTTATCTTTTTAAGAATCTCGTGATAATCGTTATCATAATAACAGTAATTCCAATTCATATATATACCCAGTCGGCTATCCATCACGGAATGTAATTTCGGCCCAGGGTCAGTCAGTTTCATGTAGAAGATGAGGGTTATTTGGGATAGGTCGCGGCAAAGCTTACTTATCACCATATGAAAACACCGGTCAAAACATTCCAGGAATGTTCGGGATCCCCCACAGAATATGAAGACCGTATCGGGCATTTACACGACGGGTCATATTAAAATCACTTTATTTCCGAAGCCTGTGTAGGGATGCCCAAGGCACGGCCGACAAAGGCACGGACAGCCAAAGCGAAAACAAAGCAATTCCCTGTAGAGCATAAGGAAAAGGAATGGACGAGCAATCGTACCTATAAAAACTGGGTCGGAAAGCTGAAACGTGCCAAAACGATTCGGCGGTCGGCCAAGAAGGATTTGTGTGCGGGAAAGAAGGGGATTTGCAAGAATGACCTCGGAATTTCAAGAAAACACATGCCGCAATTCACTGCCCGGCGTCCGATTAATCAATTCAGACGGCATATCAAGACCGAGTATGGAATCAATAGTCGTGCCTCCAAGCGGACGGCGGACGAATTGAAGCCGTCGCAGGGGGAAATCAATCGGGAAAAGGTGGATGAACTTATTGACGATGACCTCATAAATAATATGCGGGTTCCGCTCGTGATTTCTAAGGATAACTACATCGCGGATGGGCATCATCGCTGGGCAGCCTTCCGTATGGCCGCACCGCGGAAACCGATGAAGGTCGTCATCATTGATGCGCCGATTAAGGATGTTCTCGGAATGGCGGTAGATTGGGGCGCTGAGACACAGCAGTTTTAGACCGGCGGGCGAATGGCAAGGGTTGAAGCAAATATTTCATCATGGGATGGGGAAATATTTGTTTGGAATGGCGGCAGAGTCCTTACAGGCGGCTCGCGTGGTCTTTTAACACCATAGTGTTCATCAGGAGGACATTCAGGTCATGAATACGGTCAGGGTCCTTATACTCGGAGGCGACGTGCTTGATTGAGGCAATCAGGTGGTCAATGCCCTTCTTGTACGCGGCAATCTTGAAATCGTAGCCCTTCGCCTTCGCCAGAAGCATCCAGCCATACTTCTCAAACTCGGCCTTGTGCCACTCCTGGACACCATGGAAGGTAATGGCATGCATCGGTATGCGACTGTGCTTCGCTTTGCGGGTGGAATGTTTCATTCTAACAGGGGGGCTATTTTATAAGGAGTGAATTATACCGAATTTTTACACCGATAAACACAACAGGTGCTCGTCGCCGACCAGGTCATAGGGATTGTTATACCGGAATCAATCTTCTCAAAGCGGGGGTTCTCTACAGAAAAGGGAAATTCCCTGCTACAAATTATTACGCATCCGGGGGAACATTCCTTCTCCAGACGTTCGGCCAGGGCTCTCTGAGTCTCGGGAGCCAAACAAAGATTTGAAATGAAAATCCAGCAGGAGGAAGCGTAGGTGGTGGCCGGGTCCAGAAAACTTCCTTGGCGAATTTGAATTCGGCTGGAAATATTCTTAGAGTGAATTCGGTGAAGAGCGGTCTGAGCAATTCGGATCCGGTCCGGGACAAATTCAATTCCGTTGGAGTGAATTTCAGGAACAAGGATCGCAATTCCTACCACGACCCGCCCTACTCCGCAACCGAGGTCAAAGAAATTCCTGTTGGAGGGGGCAAACTTTGAAAGAGGTGCGTGCCGTTTGAAGACATCCGCCATGATAACGAGCCCCTGATTGGAGACTTCCCCATAAGTTGTAACATGCTCTGTGAAGCCAATTATATTTACACCGAATCCGCTGAGACCCTTGAAAATTTCCTCTAATTCATGGAGGCCGCGGCGACCTACCCGAGCCGTCTTGCCGCGTTTCACCGATTTCGTTGGTGCCTTATAGGTTTTCGGTGGTTTTTTTACAGGCCTTTCATCCATTGTGAATTCCTACCAGTAGGGAAGTAAGTTAAGGGAATCTTTGGGGCGCGTCTTATCCCCTTAGAAAAATTGATGGCCGTGGGGCACTGGATATCCATTATAAAATGCCGACCTCTCTGAATGGATATCAGCGAATCATTGTAAAGGGAGTCCCCGCTTGGAAGAAGGATGATAAGCTATATCTGTACGATACTGACGTAGGCACAGCCCCTATTCATATTGGTACGGTGTCGGAGGGATTCTCGGTGTCCTGGTTGCCCCCGTGCTCTTCCAAGTTGGCCACGTATCGGACAGAAATGGTGTCGCGCGTACGTCGTACGGGCGGCACGCCGTCCAAGAAAAAATGAACGTGGGGAGGGCGAGTAGGGTCTGTACGACGCCATGCCTCCTCCACCAGTCACACCCGAACAAATCATCCTGTATGGAAAGTCCCGATCACGCTCACTTCATCTTGAAGTAAATGTGATTGCCTATTTCGGACAAATCTTTCAAAGGGGGACACGCGGTGGCTTACTACTGGGTGCAGTTCGTCCCAGCGTTACAGCAGGTAGTGTTCTTCGCCCGCTGCCCAAGTAAAAACTGCATACGCGACCGGTCGTCCTTGAATTGCTTCACACCGCTTGTGGAGACATTGGTATAGACTACATTCGCGGCATTCTGGACACCTACCGTGTTAAAAATGAAGGGTTCGGGAGGAGGATACGACCCGCAACTCCGTGTAATATTTTCCGACATCTACTTTGGTGGCGCTTAATTTTTTTGTACGGTATTCCAATTGGAATTCGGCAAATAGAGCGTATGGAGAGACTGGCCATTTATAAAAGAGTTTCGTTCGGCGCTATTAATGTAGGTATAATAACTCAGACCCGCTATACCCTGGGCCTTGGATGTACTGACATTACTATTGACGGTCTGAATTCGGTTAAATGTATTCCAATCGGTGCGATATTTTAACAGGATGGATTGGGGGAGGGCATATAGTGTAACTACCGAACTATAGAGTATTAAATCCTCGGGTTGAAATTCACACATCTAGTAGAAATGTCTATAAAAGATGGGGATGTTTTCACCCTTCGGGTTGGAAAAAAGAGCCATACCCTTTATACTGTAGAGGTTGTCATTTCACCGGCCGCCACGAAACAAGGCCTATCCGGTCGCCCTTCCTTGCGTAAGGGTCACGGAATGCTCTTTGTATATGGGGGGATATCTAAACAGAGTATGTGGATGATTGAAATGCGATTCCCCCTGGATATTGTGTGGCTGGATGAGAATTTGGAGATAGTTCATATCACGAAGGGGTGTCAGCCTTGCCCTAATGCGACCCAGTGCCCGACCTACAGCTCGGTATATCGGGTGAAGTATGCGATAGAGATGACGGCGGGAGAGGCGGATACCTACGGATTTCAGGTTGGGAAACAGCTGCTCGTGGTCTAATAGTCAGGAATCTTTCGCAAGGCCTTATTAATATTTTCCACAATATCGGTATAATTCTTGACCTCTTTGAAGTTCTTTTCTATCGTGTCAGTGTATTTCATGTAATATTCGGGAGTGAGGGCGTTCAGCTTTTTGGCGAGATTCTCCACCGATTCGTCCTCCAGAAGAATCCAACCTGTCGTGTCAAAATACTCCGAAATATTTGGACAGCCCCAATACACTGGTATTGTTTTTGTTATAAGACAATCGCAGAGTTTCTCCGTGAAGTAATTCGCCTGCTTGGAGTTTTCAATTACAAGACTGAATTGTGAATCAACGAATACATTTATTTTAGAATTTTTATTTAAATGGGGGGTATTTCTGTTTTTTTTGGGTATGATGGTATGCCCCGCGCGGGAACTGATAAAAAATCGTGTAGGGATTGATGTAATTTGATTCTGGCTACTGTAGCTATCGTGTCTGAATTTGTATCCAGGAAGACCTGATTTATTTCCAGTTATACTCGTAATGCGAAATACCTTATTTTTCACATCAATAGAATTATACTGGTCGGGCGAGATCGTCGTCGTGCCATATATATATTTGTAGGCATTTGGACATTGTTTTAGGATATTCTCATTGTAGGTTAATATATATGTATATTCGGCGGCCTTCTCTATGATTTGTTTTTCATGTGGATGGATTCCCTCGGGTTCAACCTGCATATATATATTACGCATGGCGGAATTTACATAAAAATCGTCTTCTGTTATCATTGTAGCGACTTTTGGTTGAAGGAGCGTTGAAAAATATTTGTCTAGACCAATGACATGTGTGTGTATATGTAATAGGGAGGTGCTACTGCTTTTCCCCCCTCTTTTTTTGGATATTGTCCGGACATTTCTTTGACGACGCGTTTTAGACATCGCGCCTAGCTATATGGAGTCGTGATTTTTACTCCATCATACAATCATTGCCGGTGTCGTTGGCTTCTTCGGACTCTTCCTCGGATTCCTCTGTCGTCGTCGGCGTGTCATTCTCGTCCAGGTCCTTGTAACCCTCCTCACCCATCTGCTCCCATACGGCGGTTGAATTGGAATCCTGGAACTCCACACGGATGTCGTCCGTGGATTCCCACTTCAGATTCTTGTAGATGGCGAGCTCAATAGAGGCAATGATAGATTCATTGTTGTCAAAGAGGCAATATTCCTTCTTGGTGTGGTTGATGAAGAAGTAGGATGGTTGTTGGGACATTTTTGTTATTAGTTGAAATTTGAGGTGGAGCTGGTTCAATTTTATTTTTATACAGACCTAAATGACCGACTTGAAAATCGGCAGCACACTCTTCACAAGAATCAACACCTTGTCATTCTTTATAATACCCGAATTACGGCGATTATGATCCAATTCCACAAAATAGACGGTTTGGAATTCAGGAAGAATATCCTTGAGTTCACTGTAAAACCAGGCCTCATCAAACGCCTTTCGGATGTCCTCTATGATAATCATCCCCCCAGGCTTCAAAAATTGTAAACTACACTTAATGATTCGCACCATATCAAAAAAGAAATGGCTTGAATCGTCAATTATACAGTCAAAGAGAGTGCCCGTATTCTGCAGAGGTGTAATAATCTCAGAATCATATCGCACGTCCATGAAGTTAACATGAATGCGCTCCCTATCCGAATGATTCGTGGCCCAATTCGCAAGCCATGAGGCTCCCTTTTCAAATCCGTAAATTTGGGATTTCGGGAAATACTCCTCCCACATCAACAGGGATTTCCCTTCGGCGATTCCAATCTCGCAGAAATTCAGAGGAGTTTCGCGCACGTCACTGAATAGATAGTGGTAGAACAACGAATACGGGTGGCAATGGGTATTTTCGGCCGGCCCCGTCAGCTCTCTTTGAGACGACTTATCCACATTGTATTTCTTACCCAAGAGGCATAGGGGGCTAACCGAGTCTTTGTAGTCTATTTTAATGGAGGGTATGGTGGATAAGTGTGCGGCTTCCACGAGATGGCCCTCAATGATTTCGCCGCTCTGCTCACAGACTGCCATGAAGCATGTGTATAGCGGGGTAAAGGTCAGAGTGTGACGCAATTGCTCCCATGTGGCAATGACGGTAGTATCGTCAATCCATTCGTAGGTGCCCATTTTCCAGGGAGTACATAGAATACCATTTATGTCAAAATATATAGAGAAACTGCCCCAGCTATAGTATTTACCGATAATTTGGCTCATATGTGGTTACTGGAGGATGGCTTTATGCGGGAACAACAGGAAATTCTTTGTTTAGCGGAAGAAGCCGCGGATTTTGCTGCCAAAACTCTCGGCTCCCTTTTTGGCTTGGTTCGCGGCATCCTGGGCTCTCTGTTTCTCTCTGTTGGCAAAGTCGGCGACTTCACGAGCGGCCTTTTCCGCTTGTCTGGCGGCCTCCTCTGCGGCTGCTTGAGCCTGTCTGGCCGCCGTGAGCGCCGCCTGTCTGGCCTCTTCTGCTACCGCTTGAGCCGCCTCCGCAGCCTGCCGAGCTACTTCCTCCGCCTGGCGTCTGGCCTCCTCTTCTGCTACCGCTTGAGCCGCCTCGGCTTGGCGCTTGGCCTCTTCTGCTACCGCTTGAGCCGCCGCAATAAGACCAGGCGCCAAATCCACAACCGTATTCACATCCTCCGTAATCTGGGTTGTGTCAATCGTCACAGACAGGTCAACATCCAGTCCAACGACCGCAGCTAGGTCACCAGATACACCAATAGTAGCCTGTCCATCAATGAACGTCGCCTGGCCGCTGCCGCCCGCCTCAAAATGGTCCTCGCCCACGGATACGCCGCCACCCGCCGTGACAGAGGCTTCACGGAGATTCGCGGTTCCTTCGACGTCAGCCCCCACGCAATCTCCCGTCGATACTGTGCCACCGGCGGCTATCCCTTTCTCACCCACCATGACGTGAGCCTCCGCCTCATTGCCTGTTTTAGCATAAACATCGCCGGAAGCGGCTACACCAACACCCTCATAGCCGATTTCGGCCTTCGCCTCCACTTTCGCAATCGTCGCATCAGAGTAGCTGGCACCAGCATAGACCGTGTTGTCTTCCAGGCCAGCCTCAAATGAGGCCTTTGTGCCCGTCTCCAGACTGACGGTCACGGAGGCAGAGGCATAGTCGGTTTTAGCGCCGATGCCGGCCTCAGCCTTCGTCGTGGCATCGTACTCAGCAGACACGCTGTGGTCTGTCGTGTTTACAGTCGCGACGTCGTTGGACGTGAGACTCGCGTTCGTTTCCATTATAATTGATGGAAGTATTTTAAGTTTAGGTATTAATTCAACCAGCGTTCAACTTCCAACGCAGCGATACATCCAGACCCCGCTGCAGTAATTGCCTGTCTATAATGCGGATCCTGAACATCTCCCGCCGCCCAAATACCTGGCAGACTCGTTTCCATTTTTCCATTTGTCTTGATATATCCGTGCTCATCCGTTTCAACAAGTGATGATATGAATTTGGAATTCGGAATGTGACCAATAGCAACAAAGACTCCTCGAACGTCCAATTTACGGGGTTGATTCTCGTTCGTTTGTACTGTAATTTCTTCCACGAACCCATTTCCACCGATTTCAGTTACCCTACTCTCCAACACGAGCTCAATCTTCTCATTCTTCATCACTCGGTCGATCATAATTTTACTTGCTCTCAACGCATCCCTTCTGTGAATCAAATATACCTTGGATGCTGTGTGCGCCAAATGAAGCGCCTCTTCGCACGCCGAGTCGCCACCTCCTACAACCGCAATTGGAACATTTCGGTAGCAGGGGAGCCCCCCGTCGCATATTGCGCACGTACTGATACCCTTATGCCAGAATTCATCATATCCAGGTATATATAATCTGTTGGGGGTAGAACCTGTGGCAATAATAATTGCCCTTGTCATATATACAGAGTCTACAGTATTAGACCAATGAACATTTCAAACCGGCACTTTATCCAGGTAGAGAATATGTAGAAATCCACTTCCCATCCACTTCACATTCGCAATGTTCCCAGCCGTTTCGTTTCGACGTCCTATTTGGATTATGATCCTTAAGAATATGTGCTATAGCAAATTTTGATAGAGATGGATATAATATTTCGTTATATACAACTCCATTCTTTGAAGAATCATATGTGCCGATCCCTATCTTATTAATTCCAACGATGTGGCGAATGCGTTGGCCATTTGTAAAGCATCTCGTCATATCACGACACCCTTTTACACCAGTCGCATTGACTACTGGCGCTGACTCTGAAGAAGTATCCTCTTCCTCTTCCTCTTCCTCTTCCTCTTTAGGAGTTTCCGCCCACATTTCCCCATCCATTAGGTCAAAGAACTTCCGAACTTCTTCAGATGAAACCTTAAAGAACTCTCGGCGAGGATGGATGCGGTCAGTATATTGTTCTAGAAGAGTATGAAGTGTTTTTTCCTTTTGGGGATGATTAGATACCTTCTTAGCAAACTCAATCTTATATGGGGTAGGGGGTCGCCAAGTATCAGGAGAATTTGCTTCACTCAATCTGGCTTCAGGTGTCCTTTCAGTCATACCGACTTTGAGAATACCAGGCATTGATGGATTTGAGAAGCAGTATATATATCCATCAGACATTTTGGATACTTTGGTTTTGTTGATGCTGGACGATTCGTTTTATTGGATTCAATTTTTTTATCGCGAAGTGCCGGTTTGAAATGTCCATTGGTCTAACATTGAACGTACCGTCATCAAGTTTATCAACTGTTACGACGGTTTCCGATTTTACAATGGTTCCAAACCGCACACTCTGTTCCTTGAAACGTTCGGTGAGATCATATCCACCGATTCCGCTCGGAAATCCAGGAAAATTTTCAACGATGTTTGTGGTTGTCAAGAGTCCGCCTGCTACAATTGCTCCTGTAGAATCCCCTTCAAGCATTAACGGCGCCAGTGTGTCCCGCGGGTCCAGAACCAATAATAATAGCATTGGAAATCATTCTAATGTTATTATTAATTTCTAGTTTAGACCTGGAGGGTTCATTTGGAAAAATTCGTTACAAACAGGATTTCTTCCGCGGTGAGTTCCTGCCACTCACGTGTATGAATCTGTGGCTTCCCATCTTGAAACCGACCAATCCAGAGACCGCATTCCCCGTTTTCCGTTGCGTAGTCATTTTTAATCCAGCATTTGGAATATTTGTTCAGGAGTAGTTCTAGTTGTTCGTAAATGGGTTCATTGCGGAAAAGGAGTCTGTAGGCAAGATGGTGGGGCGTACGAAGAATACGCTCCACGTTTTTGGTTTTGAAGATGTAGGGTCTGGGGCTGTCATGGTCTAATAAGTGGGTTATATGCTGGCTATTCGTCCAGAGTCCCTGTAATTCTATTTCGTCCAGGCATTCTTTGGAGCCACGGATGTAGAGATATTGGATTCCGTCTACGCCCATTCCTTCTAGGAGGTGGTATTTAGGCTTTAGCTCTCTGGGTAAATTTGAAGCATTGGGTTCTAAACGGTTAATATAACAAAATTCTAAACTTTAGATATAGCAAAAATATCGACACGCATTCCGTTGTATAAGGCTGATTTCAGGCGCATGATTGACCTCTATCCTGATGATAAAACGGTCGGTTCTAAGGTTTCGGCGGCGACCCTTGCACGGAAGACGAGGCCATATCCTGACCCTGTAGAAATGTATCCGTGGCACCCACCGCCACCACTCACTGCAGAAAGACTGCTTGAAATTTCCCTCTCAATCAGAGCAAGTGTCAAATATATTTCGATACAACCCTACCCTAATACCGTAAAAGATTCTACAATGACGAACGGGGATGATGTATTGCGGTTCAAGCCGTATCAGTATTGAGGAGTTATTGGAGCAAAGGCTACGGCATAGACTTATAGCCAGTCAATAATCTCCTTTTTTAAATCTTCATATAGAATAGAATGGCTGCGAATAGGGAAAAACTTTTTCAGTATATAACAAATAAAAATATTGAAAGAACTAAACTCCTGATAGATAATCAGGATGAAAATGGTGAAACCGCACTTATGTGGGCATCAAGGGGTGGAATTACCGGTCCAGTTGAACTCCTTATAGAAGGAGGAGCAAATTTAGATATTCAGAATAAAAATGGTGAAACCGTACTTATAGTAGCATCATCGATAGGACATACTGAAATAGTTGAACTCCTTATACAAAAAGATGCAAGTTTAGATATTAAGGATACAAGTGGTGAAACCGCACTTATGATAGCATCATCGGAAGGACATGATAAAGTAGTTGAACTCCTTATAGAAGGAGGAGCAGGTTTAGATATTCAGGATCGAAATGGTTCAACCGTAATTATGCAAGCAATAATTGAAGGCCAGTCTGAAATAGTTGAACTCCTTATAAAAGGAGGAGCAAATGGTGGAGCAGGTTTAGATATTCAGAATAAAAATGGTGAAACCGCACTTATAGTAGCATCATCGATAGGACATACTGAAATAGTTGAACTCCTTATACAAGAAGATGCAAGTTTAGATATTAAGGATACAAGTGGTGAAACCGCACTTATGATAGCATCATCGGAAGGACATGATAAAGTAGTTGAACTCCTTATAGAAGGAGGAGCAAATTTAGATCTTCAGGATTACTTGGGTAGAACAGCAATTATAATGGCATCAACGATTGGATATATTGGAATAGTTAGACTCCTTATAGCAGGAGGAGCAGATTTAGATATTAAGGATAGCTTGGGTAGAACAGCATTTGATTACGCTAAAAATGAAGAAATACGAAATTTATTAAGCCCTTCAAGCCCTAAACCTACAGAAAAATGGAAGGGGTTAACGCAATCTGATATTAGCGCTTATGATACTTATTTTGATGATGAAAATGGGATAAAATATTCATTATGCCCTATATGTCTTAACTACTCAGAGCGGAGTGAGGGATGTATGTATATGTCTCATAACTGTACTGCTAGCGGAAACTATTATCACAAGGAACTGTATCATAAATATAAAAATACTGAAGGAATCATTTGCTGGTGTACAATTTGTAGTCGTATATGTTTTGGGCATAGGCATTTCAACCTTGTAAATGCTAACGGAAAAAAGGCTGAACTAGTTAGTTCAGCCACAGCAACCCCATTTTCTCGAGACTGTAAAAGTGAGGGAGGTGGAGGAATGCCCGAAAAACTGGCACGGTTGAGACGGTTGAGAGAATATGGTTTAGAACTACAGGACGATGTTGGTAAAAAAGGAAAAGAAGAGGCGTTAGATGAACTTGTGGAGGAGGTATGGAATGCTCCCTTGGCACGTAATAAAAAAATAAAGCAGATCGCCGAGTCTAAAAAATGGAATATTAATGTGAATAAATTCCCAAAGAATACTGTTCCAGAACCCAATAATACAAATGCTCCTAACATACCCTTTAATGGTAAATTGCCTACAGAGGTGGAGTCAGGAAGAAACAATGTAATGACGGAGGAGGGTGTTCCTATTTTACGCTTTCATCACAAACAGAAAGATGGTTCTGAAGAAAGTCATGGGATTAGCGAGGAAACCCTGGAGGGGTTTGTTGAAGATAAAAATAAAAACTTTGGAGATGTTTCCTTTGGGTTCTGTTTTATGTATCCAGGGTGTAATTCTAAACTACATCCTGAAGAACTGAAAGGACACGTTTTTGACGGGTTGTATGAAGACTACAAGAAGAAATTCAATAAGAAGTTTAGAGGGCAACGCGGTGGAAACAGTCAGAATGTCTTTCAAGAAGCGAAGGACGCGGTGTGCGTAGTAGTTAAAAAACATCGTGGTGGTTCAAGGAAGAAGCGCGTGACTAAAAAGAGGGTTACGCGGCGGGTAGTCCGATGAAGTGGGTAGGCTATCTTGCGGTTTATAATCTAACCCCATTTACTAATGATAATGGGGTTAGATTTGAGGTCGGTTCTAAAAAATTGAGGAGGGCGCTGTTCCTGTGGTAAAGTATATAGCCCATTATAGTTTTGAAAATGTTGTCTGGAAATGAGTCATACACCTTTGCTCATCCAGGTGCACCTGCGGAGGCTTGCCTCGGAAACAGTGCGGTCGGCAATGATGAACTATCAAATATTAAACGGGTGTTGAACCCATATTTGGAACTGGCGCAAGCCCAACAAAACGAAATCGCACTCCAAAATGAAGTACTGGTCCACAAGGAAATGATTCGTAATCTCCAAATACGGGATGCGGAAACTTGCGGTCACATCGCCCAACTACTCTCTGTCAAAAATGAGTTTCATAAGTCTCAACTAAAAGAGGAAATGTACCAGAAACAAGCCGAGGGTCACGTTCACAATATCAAAAATATGGATAAGTGTATTCGGCGGAAGAAGCGGCGGATTGAGAACCAGGCGGCCGAGATTGACCGGCTGAATGCGCTGGTTTTAGCGCGGGGTGGCTCTGCTCAGTCTTTTAGTATGACAGGTGCGTTTCTCTTTACAGTTATCTTGGCGATGTTTCTACAGATGTATTCGTGGCACCCCCTATAAAAATCTTAATCCTATATATAGATGTCGCTTATCCCCAACTCTCAGAAATCGTATAAGGCAACCTCCCGCATTTCGTATGTAGCTGTAACAGAGTTTAGCAGTAATTTTTTCAATTATTATACGACGTTTACAAATCTAATAACAGTTGGAAATTTGGTTCCTGTCACAGGGGGATCAGGAAATTGCCCGGCTGGGCGTATATTGCGTGAAAATGGACGCAAGTTATATCCAGGTGGCGCCTATCCGTCAGTGACAACATATATGATTGGTGTATACGACAGCATAAGTATGTTAAGCGGATTTATTGATCCAAATGCGCCCCAATTTGCGGTGTACAACACTGATAAACCTAACACTGTGATCGATGGCGTAGACCCTGTTGGGTTGCTAACTGACTTAGGCCCCCCTGTATATACGAATGGTTCTATAACTGGAGCTACGGCTACAGTAACTGGCACAGGATTAACTCCGGCCCAAACCGCTCTTGAGGTTACCAATGGAACAATCTCCGTACTCAACGGGCAAATTGTAACAGCGATTGGTCAAATTCGTGCATCTAATGTTGTAGGCCCTACAATTACAGGGAATTATTCAGTAGATCCGTCATTAGGGCAGATTTTCAATATTTCACTTGGTACTACTATTGGTGCCACTGTTTCAATAAATATAACTAATACCGACAGTTCACAGATTGGAGCAATCGTACATCTAAACATCGCAAATTACAGAACCGCCGGAAATTGTGACGTTACGTTTACAAATACTGGTCCTGGTAGTGGTGTTCGTACTCCTGGAGTATTAACAATAACGAACGGTGCAAGCGGAATGTTCTCTGTAGCATTTTTGATTGTTAATAACAATCATGTAGTTGAAATATCCAGAACCGCCGCTTTGAATAAATGGTAATGTTATTATAGCGATAATTCTAAAGGAATATTCGTGGCATCCTTTCTGGTTTGACTCGACGCTAAAAATTATAAAATTGAAGCCGTCTGGGCGGACTAGAGCGGTATCAGTAAAAATGGATACAATGTTTAAGACTCTCCAGTTTGGTAAGCATTCGGGCAAGACGTATGATGCTATTAAGAGTATGGATATCTCCTATTGCAACTGGGTTTTGAAGCAGTTTCAGACGCGCGGGTCGATGAAGGATTTCCAGGATTGGCTGAAGACGCATTCCAAGCCGGCTACTTGCGAGGCGTGTAATGGGAGTGGGTTGGGGCATACGATGTGATGGTGGGTGGGGTGTTTTGATATTTTTTGGTTGGGGGTTGTAATGAACATTGATATAGTAAATTTGAAGTCATTATTACTTATAATAGTATTTTAAGTAATAATGGAAGTCGGTGCGATTAATTCACAAACTAACGCATACATATTACCCTCTAAAGCGCAAAAGGGTATAGAATATAAATGCGCCGACTGTAATCAAAAGGTTATATTGCGAAAGGGTACTATAAGAAAGCATCATTTCGCGCACTCAAATGTTTCAAATTGTCAGTACTTTGAACATCCGAATGAAAGCCAACAACACAAAGATGCTAAACTCAAGTTGGCTGAAAGACTGAAACAGCACTTTAAAATAGAACTAAATAATAATTGTCCAGAATGTAGCGCTAACCCAGCTGCATTAGAAGATTATAAATATACATACAACGACGACGATGAAGTTGTAATAGAATATAGAGATCCTAAAAATAAGTATGTTGCTGATATTGCGGTGTTAAATAAGAATAAAGTGAAAGCAATATTTGAAATTAAACACACGCATGAAACTACCACCGATGTTCGTCCAGAACCATGGTATGAAATAACAACAGCGGAAATATTTGAAGAGGAAAACAGATTAGTTAATGGTGATACTACCGATGTATTTGATAAAGATGTATATTATTTACATTGTATGCGTAAAAGTCGTAATCGGTTTTGTATTAACTGTAGAATCTGTTATGAACCATGGGCATTAAATATTCCAATGTTATCTAAAAAGAATGGAAAAGAGGCTATGTGGAAACAGAATGGAGCATGTATTATTTGTAAGACTGTACAATACAACCCTCAATGGATTAGAGGGCATCGTCAAATCTGCCAAATGTGTGTAGCATCAGATTATGATAAATTAAAAGAAATGTATGATAAGCCGGTATTAAAAATAAAAGAAATGTATATTAAGCCAATGTTTATTGATTAATTACTACTACTCCCAAAAATATATTTAGATTAACGAACACCGTCTGTAGATGTCTCAAATGCGTCAGAGTCGAAAGAGGGAATATCATCAATCCATTGGTGTATTATAGTCATGAGTGATACACTTTTTGCGTGATTGAATGAAAGAGCAGACCACCAAAGTACAGATGTAGTATCAAAGGTGTTCCATTGCCAATGATTTTGAAGATTTAGAAGCCTTTCTCTTTCAGTTGCTGTAATCGCAGTATTATTCTGATATTCATTATCAAGAAACTCCCCTGTGATTCTAAAACACTGTTGTCTAATATCTTTACTAAGAGAATACAGAAATTGTGTCAGATAAAAAGGCATTTCCGTTGAAGACTCTTGAGACAATAATTGATGAAAAAAGGAAGCAGATTGGGCGTGCCTATTCCAAAAGTATTCCGCTAGCAAGATTTTATGATCAAGAGAAGTTAGGATACCTTGAACCTATATTCAATATGCTTAAGAATATTCATGAACGGTTGGAGGTTCTTGAGAAGAGGTAATGGAGTGTATTAATTATTGTCCTTCAAATTCATACATTGCACGCATTAGCAACAATATTTCCTTTGTATCATTTTTCATATTTTGAACTTCATTCTTCAGTTCAGCAATTTCAGTTTTATTATTTTCAAAATCATGAATTACGGTCATAAGAGACAGAATCTCTTTAATATTTGTTTTCATATCCAGTATTTCACTCTTTAGTTCGGCGATTTCTGATGCTTTGGATTTGGGTTTAGTAAATTCCTCCAGTTGATTTGGCATAGTATTAATTTCTTCCACAACTTTTTTCCGATTACGGTACCTCTTTATAGCGTCTTCAATTTCCTCCCCTGTCAAACCTGTAAACTTTTGAATTTTATCTATAGACAAATTATTGTTAAAGTAGTAGTCAGTTGCAATTCCCCTCCGTCTGGAATTAATACCACCAACTGTACGTTCATGCTCGGTAGCAATTTCTTCAATAGACTTCTTATTGCGAAT
>Ga0114951_10002677_pt1 | contig 19765 bp, 17 predicted proteins | sample AM7aDNAmetaG_FD_88677 | JGI IMG/M metagenome (GOLD analysis project Ga0114951, IMG submission 88677) | Freshwater microbial communities from Finland to study Microbial Dark Matter (Phase II) - AM7a DNA metaG | ecosystem: Environmental > Aquatic > Freshwater > Lake | place: Finland: Lake Alinen...
CCTGCAACGATATTTGCCAGCCCTATCCAGGGCACGCGAATCATAAGCCTGCCCACCAGATAGGTCAGTTGTGAAACCTTATAAATGATGACCATGGGTTTGCCCATCAGGGCTGTCTCCAGGGTTGCCGTGCCGGAGGCCACAAGCACCAGATCGCAGGCGTCCAGCGCCTGATGAAAGCTGCCCGGCACAACAGCAGCACGCACACTTTTTTGTACGGCCATGGCGCGAACATGCCCGCAATCGATGCCCTGTGCAACAGGGATCACAAACCCCGCTTTGGGAAACTTGTCTTTAATAAGAACCGCAGCATCCAGCATGGGCTCGAGCAGTCTGTCGATTTCACTTGGCCTGCTGCCGGGCAGAAGACCGATAACGGGATTGGCGCCGGTGAGATTGAATCCCTTGATTGCCTCCTGCCGGTCTCCGACCTGCTCGTGATGGTCAAGCAGAGGATGGCCTACAAAACGGGCATCAAGGCCAACCTTCTCGTAAAACGGCACTTCAAAGGGAAAAATAACCGCCATCCTGTCCACGAGACGGGCGATTTTTTTAGCCCTGCCCTGCCGCCATGCCCAAATCTGTGGGCTGATATAGTAGAGCACGGGCACTTTATATTTCCTGGCAATTGCAGCGATGCGCAGATTGAAATCCGGATAATCGATCAAAACAAGCAGATCCGGCTTATCCTGGCCGGAGAGCCGCTTTTTCAGAAGCCGGTAGGCCCTGAGAATATTACCAGCCCTCGGCAAAATTTCCAGAAGCCCCACCACAGACAAATCCCGCACATCATAGAGCAACTCCATGCCCGCTGCGGCAAGCTCCTGCCCGCCGATGCCGGTCACCTGAACATCAGGTAGCATCCGGCGCAGGGCGCGGACGACGAGTGCGCCATGATGGTCGCCCGATGCCTCTCCGGTGACAAGCAGTATTTTTTTTATGTTTCCGGCCATTGCTGAATATGATCCTGCGGTATGAATGAAAAACCTCCCCTTACGCGGGGGAGGTTGTCAGGCAAGGTATTTCAATGCGCTTCAGCGCATCTGCAGAGCCTTTTTCCTGGTTTCAACCTGATGCACGATTTCAAGGGCAATTTTGAGCGCGTCACGGCCTGCTTCGCCGGGCACCACGGGAACGCTGCGGTTCTGCACGGCATTAATAAAAGAGCGAATTTCCTCCTTCAAGGAATCTGCATGCTTGATGTCGATGTCGTCGTACATGATCTGAGGCGTGTCATACTGATCACCCAGCTCCATTTTGCGGTAGACTTCAATGTCCTGTGTGGCGTAATCGATGGAGATATAGGCGTCCTGCTGGAATATCCTGATCTTGCGCATCTCTTTGACCGATATTCTGCTTGCCGTGACATTTGCGATACAGCCCGTGGCGAACTCGAGACGCACGTTGGCTATGTCGTTGGTCTGGTTTGACACGACCGGCACACCCACCGCATGAATGGCGGTAACCGGAGCGCCCACCAGGTTTAAAATGATGTCGATGTCGTGAATCATAATGTCAAGAATCACGTCAACCTCGGTGCCGCGTTCCTTGAACGGCGCCAGGCGGTGCGACTCGATGAACATGGGCTTATTGAGAATACCGTTAAGAGCCACAATGGCGCCGTTAAACCGCTCGAGATGCCCGACCTGTAGAATCCTGCTATTCGCCCGGGCAATCGCCACCAATTCATCGGCCTCCTGCAATGTAACGGTGATGGGCTTTTCCACGAGCACATCGATGCCGTTATTCAAAAACTCCCGGGCTATCTCGTAGTGCAGGTTGGTCGGCGTCACAATGCTCACAGCATCGACCTTGCCGAACAGTTCCCGGAAATCGCTATAAGCCGCAACTGTATGCTTTGCTGCTATCTGGCGTGCCCGGTCAAAATCGGCATCAGCCACACCCACAAGCTCCGCGCCGGAAAGCCCGGCATATTTTTCCGCATGAAACTGACCCAGATATCCCACGCCGACAACACCTGCCCGAACCGCTTTCACTTTCTCAACACCCCGCGCTCTGAATTCTGAATAAAATTGCTCAGATACTGCACCTCTGCCGACTGAAGGCCTTCCTCCTCGATGGTTTGAACAGCCCGCTTCACAGTCAGGCCCGAACGAAAAAAAATCCGATAAGCAGCCTTTAGCTCCGAAATGACCTCGGGAGAAAAACCGTGGCGCTTGAGACCGACGATATTTAGGCCGTTCAGCTTCGTGCGCTCGCCGGCGGCGAGCATGTACGGGGGCACATCCTGTGGAACGCCCGAAACCCCGCCAACCATGGCATAGGCGCCGATGCGCACGAACTGCTGTATCCCGACAAGTCCGCCGATGATGGCATGGTCTTCTATAATGATGTGCCCGGCAAGGGTTGCGCAATTGGACATAATGATGTTATTGGCAAGCCTGCAGTCATGGGCGACGTGACAATACGCCATGATAAGATTGTTGTTGCCGAGGCTGGTTATACCGCCGCCGCCTTCAGTGCCGCGGTTTATCGTCACGAATTCACGGATCGTATTGTTGTCGCCAATGCTCACCAGTGTCCGCTCGCCGTGGTACTTCAGGTCCTGGGGGTCTTCGCCGATTGAGGCGAACTGATAAATGCGGCACCCCTTGCCTATGGTAGTCGGCCCTTTTACAACCACATGCGGGCCGATGACCGTGCCCGAAGCCAGTGTGACATCATCGCCGATAATGCTGTAGGGGCCGATCTCAACGCCATTGTCGATCTCGGCTTTACTGCTTATGATTGCGGTGCTGTGAATCATTGCCTGCCCCTTTCACTGCAAAGCCAATTGCGGGATTTCCCGCCAGCCCGGGATATACTGTTCTGAACCAACACCCGATACGCTTGATTTATTAAGTTCGCTCTTGGGTTCGCAGAGCAAGGTTTGAACCCTTCCCCTACTTCAAATATCTACAATTGCGCAGATTGGGTTGAAAAACAAAACCCGGCATTTCCCTGGCGGGAAATATACTCTGAATCTTATCGCCTTGTCCTGCCGGGATTACATCGTAGCCATCAGTTCGGCTTCGGCAGCAAGCTGGTCGCCCACGAAGGCCTTGCCGCCAAACTTCCAGATGCCGCGCTTGACCGCAATAGCTTCAAGTTCAAACCGGAGCTGGTCGCCCGGCACCACAGCCCTGCGGAACCGGCAGTTGTCAATGCCGAGAAATCGAATATTGCTATTCTTTGAAACATCTATATCGCCGCTGCTCAGCAGCAGTATGCCCCAGGTCTGCGCCATGGCCTCAACGATCAGAACCCCCGGCATTATGGGCTCGCCGGGGAAATGGCCCTGAAAAAAAGGCTCATTGATGGTGACATTTTTAATGGCCACAATGCGCTTGTTCGGCTCGGTCTCAAGCACGCGGTCCACCAGCAGAAATGGATACCGGTGCGGCAGCAGACGCATGATTTCTTTAATATCAAGCATGCCCTCTAACCTCTCTTATTTCTTTTTCAGTTCTTCCTCAAGCTGCGCTATCCTGCGCTCAAGCTCGTTTATGGTCTTTCGCGTCTCCGGCAGCTTTTCAAATGCTCGCACGGCCCGAAGCCAAGTACGGTGCGGCATATGCGGGGCGCCCGATACGATTTGCTTTGCAGGAACATCAGCCGACACGCCGCCGCGCGCGCCCACCATAACGTCGTTGCCGATAGAAATATGCCCGACGGTAGCAGCCTGCCCGCCCATAATAACCCTATCGCCGATGATGGTGCTGCCTGAAATGCCCACCTGCGCCACAATGACGGAGTCCTGCCCGATCACCACATTGTGCGCCACCTGCACCAGGTTATCGATCTTGGTGCCGCGCTGTATCCGGGTTTTACCCATGGCTGCACGGTCTATGGTTGTATTGGCGCCGATCTCCACATCATCGTCGATCTGCACGATGCCGACCTGCGGTATCTTGAAATACTGTGGCCCGTCCTTGGCGAAACCGAATCCGTCGCTCCCGATGACAGCGCCGGCATGAATAATCACGCGGGAGCCGATCACGCACTGCTCGCGGATTGACACATTGGCGTATATGAGCGTATCGCTGCCTACGGTCACTTGATCATCAAGATGGCAGCCCGAATAGATTGTCGTATTATCGCCGATGCGGCACCCTTTGCCGACATAGGCAAACGGGTAGATGGTGACATTGGCTCCAAGCTCTACGTCGCTGCCCACAAACGCTTGGGGTGCAACCATGCCCGACTGCTTTTTCGGCGGAAACACGAAATGCATGACCTTGGCATAGGCAAGATAAGGATTGTCGACCTTTAAAAGGTTCTTGCCCGGTGCGATGACCGTAGGAGCGCAAATGATGGCCGTGGCGCCCGTCGTGGGGATAAACCGCACATACTTCGGATTTGCTACGAAAGCCAAATCCCCTGGCCCGGCCTTGTCAATGCCGGCAATGTTTCCCACAACCGCATCGGGGTCGCCCTCTAGCACCGCCCCGATCAGACGGGCCACATCCTGCAGCCGTGCTTCCATGCTTTAAGCTCCGCTGTGCTTATTTTTTGGGCTTGTTTTTATATTCGGAATCAAAAATAGCTATTATCTTCTCGGTAATATCCAAAGAGTCCGAAGCATACAGCAGCACTACATCGCTTTTGCCGAATATGATGCTATAGCCGTTTTCCTTGCCGTATTTTTGAATAATAGGAATAAGAACGCTAAGAATTTCGTTCTTAAGCTCGGCCTCTTTAATCTGCAGCTCGGTCTGCTGGTCCTTCAGCATGCGCTCATAATCGCGCTTGCGCCGCAAAAAATCCTTTTCTTTTTCCCGCCGTGCATCCTCGGAAAGCATGGCGCTCTGCTTTTCAAGCGTCTCTCCGAGCTTTTCAACAGCGTTTTTTTCCTTCATAAGGCTGTCCTCGGCCTTTTTCACATCGCCCTTAAACTTCTCGCCTGCATTCTTACCCGCCGTGCTTTCGGCCACAGCCTTCTGAATATCGAAATAGGCGATCTTGAGATCAGCTGCTGAGCAGACCGACACTGCCAGGAACGCCGCACAGACTATTGCTCCCGTAATGAAATACTTTTTCATGCTTAACTCCTTCTTTAATATTGGCTTTATTGGCTATTTGCCCTGTTGCACTCCTGTTAAAACGTATTGCCCATGGAAAACTCAAAATTGCTTGAACTTTCACCATATTTGGATATCGGGCTGGGATTGTAGCCCCATTCGACGCGCAGAGGCCCGAATGGCGAATACCACCGCACCCCGATGCCCACATCATAGCGAAGATCTGAAAAGTAGTTGTCGCTTTTTTTATAGGCATTACCGATATCGGTAAAAAGCACACCGCGGATTCCAGCCTCCTTCATGATGGGAAACAGGTATTCAAAGTTGAAGTACATCGCCTTCTCGCCGCCAACCGGGTCATAATTATCGCTGTAGCCCTTCTGCGGTATTTTGATCGTTCTTTTCACATCGCCATCGGCGTCATAGATATAATATTTTTTATCTTTTTTAGGACGCCGTTCTTGCGGTGCCAGGCTGCGCGCCTCGAACCCGCGCATGCTGTCGATACCACCCAGAAAATATTTCTCCGATATGGGAATATCTTCCCCGAGTTTAAAAATGTCACCGATAGTGCCGCGGGTCATAAACGCCGTGTCCCAGGCCAGGGGAAACCATTTTGCCGCGCTGAAGTTCAGGCCCAAGAACTGGGCATCGCCGCCAAAGCCTGCAAGCTCGGCCGATCCGCTGGTATATGAGCCCATGCGGGGCTTGAATTTATCATCGCGCGTGTCGCGCGTGATGCTGTTTATAATACTGCTGATGAGGGTTTTGCCCTTCGCATCCCGGATTTCAAGCGGCACATCATCTTCGTTGTCACGAAGCTTGATATCGATTGCTTCAAGCCGGTAGGTGATGTGATAGCGCGTATAGTCATAATTCATGAACGGGAAGCTCGTGCGCAGGTTCAGACCGGTACTTTTACGGTCAAAGTCCTGGTACTCGCGTTTGATGTTAAACAGGTCGAACCCGACCGACTGGCGCGTGTCGCGCCACCAGGGTTCGGTGAATGATATATTGAAATAGCTGGAGCTGCCGCCAAGCTGCGCCATGAACGAGAGCTGCTGGCCCTTGCCGAAAAGATTGTTCTGCGAAATCGAAAACATGCCGACGATGCTGTCAACCGAGCTGTACCCTGCGCCGATGCTGAAGGAACCCGTGGGCCGCTCCTTCACCTCAACATGCAGCTTCACCTTGCGCGGGTTGGAGCCGGGCTCGGTATTGATGTTGACCTCTTCAAAATAGCCGAGATTGTTGACATCCTGCTTGCCGCGTTTGATCTCCTCGGAATTGTATACATCGCCCTCCACAAGGCGCAGTTCGCGGCGAATGACATTGTCTCGCGTGCGGGTATTGCCTGTAACGCGGATCTCCTCGATGAATATCTTGTCGCCCCTGTCGATGGAAAAAATAATATTCACCTTTTTTTCCTCTGGCTTGATATCGGTCAGGGGAGAAATATCGGCATAGGCAAATCCCTTCTCCGAATAGACGCCCTTGAGCGTCACCAGATCCTCATTGAGGGTGCGGCCGTTAAAAATCTGGCCGGGCAGAATTTTTACTTTTCTCTCCAGCACCTTGGGATCATAAATCAGGTCTCCCCTAAAATCTATGGTGCCGATGGTAAACCGGTCGCCCTCGGTTATATTAAAATGCACATAAATGCCGTCGTCCTTAAAATCGATGGTGGGCTTGTCAACCTTCACCATAAGGAAGCCCTTGCTGTAATAGTAGGCCGTCAGGCGCTCACCGTCCTTTTCAAGGGATTCGTCCTTGAACACGCCGATATTGGTAAACCACGACATAAGCCAGTGCTTCTTTCGCGTCTCCATAACGCCGCTAAGCTCGCCTGCCTTGATGGAGTTATTGCCCGAGAAGGTAACCCCCTTGACCTTCACGACTTTATTTTCTGCTATATTGAAATCAACGGATGCAAAGTCCTCGTCAATGGGGGTAACCGTATAGGTGATGTCGGCATTATAGTAGCCCTTTTCCATGTAGGCCTTCTTGATGCGGCCCACATCACCCACGACCTTGTTGATGTCCAGAATGGTGCGGGGCTTTACCTCCATCACCTTCTGAATGTCATCTATCTTCAGGCCCTTGGTGCCGTTGATCTGAACGGCCCGCACCATGGGCTTTTCCACCACTGTGAATGTTACTTCCTTGCCGCCCTCCACATCCTGCGTGGCGATCTGGATATCCTTGAAATACCCCATTGCATACACCTTCTTCAGGTCATCCTGAAGAACATCGGGGGAAAACGCCTCGCCCTTTTTGGTCTGCATGACATAGAGTATGGCATCTTTCTCAATAAATTTATTGCCGCTCACGATCACGTCTGCCACGAGCTCCCTGTTAAGAATAACAAAGCTCAGGCGCCGGGCAAGGTCCTGCATGCTGCCCGGAAGGTCAGCGGTGTCGTCGGCGGTAAGATACACGCGCTGCAGGGGCCTTTTGCCGCTCATGTCGATGATGGCCGCGTCGATGCTGGCTGCCTTGCCGATTTTCGTGAGCGTTCCACCCACAACAAAATCAGCGCCAACGGCCCGACCGATAGCCCGGGCGCCCTGCTCGGTGAAGCCCTTCCAGCCCAGCTGCACAAGGGCCTTTGCCACCACGGGTTTGGGCACGGCTATAATTTCCCCCGGCTTTTCAAGGCGCGTGGCAACCATGTCGGGCAGGGCGCGGCTCAGGTAATCAATCTTTTCCTGGCTGTTGACCGTAAAGGGCAAAACACAGACCTTGACCCCGTCTGCCGCATAAACACAAGTCAGACCGGCGCACACCAGCACCACTGCAACAATGGACAGTATTTTTTTTACCATAGCTTCGACTCTTTCGCCTGATGAGTACGATTTATCTAAAGCCGCCATGCGGCCATATCATGCACTACAAACCCGCAAAGAAACAATTGCTGCAAAATCCGTTCGCCCTGAGCCTGTCGAAGGGCAGCCATTCATGGCACGACAAACTAACCACAAACACGCACCTGTTCTTCTGATTTTTTTTGAGGCCCTAAATGATAGCGCCATCTACAAGCGTTACGCACCGTGGCGTACTGCGCGCAAATTCTTCATTGTGTGTCACGATAATAAGCGTCATACCGAACTCGCTGTTCAGCTCCTTCAGCAAGCCGAACACGTCATGGCCCGTATGCGTATCGAGATTGCCGGTTGGCTCATCGGCAAGCACCACCTCGGGGCTCATCACCAATGCCCGCGCCACGGCAACTCGCTGCTGCTCGCCGCCGGACAGCTCTCCGGGCTTATGCTCAAGCCGCGGCCCCAGACCCATGCGCTCAAGAAGCTCCCGGGCTTTGGCCTCTGCCGTCTTCAAGTCAAGGCCTGCAATACGTGCCGGCATCATTGTGTTTTCAAGAGCGGTAAACTCCGGCAGCAAATGATGAAACTGAAAAATAAACCCAAGCTTTCGGTTTCTGAACTCGGCAAGGGCACTGTTGCTCTGCGAGAACAGGTCTTTGCCGCCGTATATGACTTTGCCGGCAGTCGGCTGATCAACGGTTCCAATAATATTTAAAAGCGTACTTTTACCCGCTCCTGATGGCCCGATTATCGACAGCAACTCGCCGCGGGCAATCGAAAAGCTCACATCCCTGAGCACCTCGGTGCGTGTGCTGTTATGCACATAGGCCTTGCCTATGCCTTCAAGCCGGATCAGCTCACCTGCCCCGGCAACCCTGCCGTTATTCATAGCGCAGCGCCTCGGCAGGCTCAAGCTTTGCCGCCTGACCAGATGGATACAGCGTGGCGACAAAGCAGATGATAATAGTGCTGCATGCCACCCAGCAGATGTCCAGCAGGCCGATCTTCACGGTCAGCGCCGGGATATAGTAAACGTCCTTTGCCAGCGATACGATCTGGAAGCTGTTCTGCAGCCAGGCAAGCACAAGCCCAAGCACAAGCCCAAGCAACGCTCCAAAAAACCCGATAATCAGCCCCTGCAGCATAAATATCCGCTTAATCGCTCCTGAGGTAGCGCCCATTGATTTCAGTATGGCGATCTCCCTGTTCTTGTCATTGACCATCATGACAAGGGTTGCAACGATGCTAAAAGCTGCAACCAGAATAATCAGGGTCAGGATGACGAACATGGCCAGCTTCTCGAGCTTCAGCGCCGAATACAAATTGCGGTGCATATCTTTCCAGTCGCGCACCTGATAGGACGGCCCGGCAAGATCGCTTATGGCCTGCACAACGGGCGCGGTCTGGTAGATGTCGCGCACCTTCACCTCGAGGCCCGACACTGTATCGTTTAATTTAAAAAAGCTCTGGGCGTTTGCGATGGACACATAGGCCATGGTGGTGTCGTACTCGTACATGCCCGATTCAAAAACTCCCACAACCTGAAACTTTTTCCAGCGCGGCATCATGCCGGTTGGCGAGAGCAGCCCGGTGGGAGAAATCACTGTCAGGGCGCTGCCCGGAGAAATAGCAAGCGACCGCCCAAGCTCCCTGCCGATAATAATGCCCGGCAGGCTCACTCCCTCCTGCCCGGCCACCTCGCCGTCAAGCTGCCCGAGATCTCCCTCTATAAGGAACTTCTTTATGTCAGTCACATTCGGAGCATTCTCGGTATCGATGCCGTACAGCACCACGCCCGAAACGCTCGACCCGGTTGACAGCATGACCTGATTTAAGATGAACGGCGTTGAGGCCACCACATCGGGCACGCCCGCGATCTGCTGCATAAGCTGCCGGTAGTCTGCAATGGACGTCCCGTAGGCGGTTATGACAACATGAGAATTGGTGCCGAGAATCTTGTTGCGAAGATCATCGGTAAACCCGGTCATAACGCCCTGCACCAGAAGCAGCGCCATCACGCCGATGGCAACCCCCGCCACAGAAATGACGGTAATCACGGAAATGAAGGCTTGTTTGCGTTTTGCCCTCAAATACCGCAGCGCAATAAATGCTTCGTAGGGCAGGTTCATGTGCTTTTCTGCGCCCTGTCGGAGCGGAACAGCGGGAATAAAATAACATCGCGGATCGAGGCTGAGTCGGTAAACAGCATGACCAGCCGGTCGATGCCTATGCCCTGCCCCGCAGCCGGCGGCATACCGTGCTCAAGTGCCAGCAGAAAGTCCTCATCGATCTCCACGGGCCCGCCTTCAATCTTCTCCTTGGCCGCTACCTGCGCCTCCAATCTCTGGCGCTGGTCGACCGGGTCGTTCAGCTCGGAAAAAGCATTGGCTATTTCGCGGCCCGTTATATATAGCTCGAAACGGTCAGTGACCGTCGGATCATGCTCGTTTTTACGGGCCAGGGGCGACACCTCAACGGGATACTGGGTGATGAAGGTGGGCTGCATCAGGTGCTTCTCTGCGGTCTCTTCAAAAATCGTGGTTACGATCTCTCCGAGGACCTCATGTCCGGCAAGCTCAATGCCCAGGCGCTGTGCATGTGCGCGGGTTTTCTCAAGATCTTCCAGATCTGCCGGAGGAATACTTCCATACTGCGCAGCAGCCTCTTTAATGGTCAGCCGCTTCCAGGGCGGCGTGAGATCGATTTCAGTGCCCTGATACATGGTCTTAAAAGTGCCGTTCAGGTCTTTGCAGATGGAGCAGAACATTTCCTCGGTGAGATTCATCAAATCTTCATAAGTTGCATAGGCATGATAGAATTCAACCATGGTGAACTCGGGGTTGTGCTGCGTGGATATGCCCTCATTGCGAAAGTTGCGGTTTATCTCAAACACGCGCTCGATGCCCCCGACCAGCAGCCGCTTGAGATACAGCTCCGGGGCTATGCGCAGATACAGATCCATGTCAAGGGCATTGTGGTGGGTCTTGAACGGCAGGGCCGTTGCTCCGCCGGCGATGGGGTGCATCATGGGCGTCTCGACTTCCACAAAGTCTTTCCCGAGCAGAAACTGCCGCACCAGGGTGATAATTTTAGCGCGCTTCAGAAATGTTGCGCGCACGTCTTCATTGGCAATCAGGTCAAGATACCGCTGGCGGTACCGCGTTTCAACATCCTGCAGGCCATGCCATTTTTCGGGCAGCGACCGCAGCGACTTGGTGAGCATTACAAGGCTGTCGGCAAGCACGGTAATTTCGCCCGTCTTGGTAAGAAAAGCGCGCCCCTCTATGCCGAGAAAATCGCCTGTGTCGACTTTTTTAAATGTGGCAAACTGCTGCTCGCCCACTCTATTCTTCTGCACATAGGCCTGCATGCGGCCCTTGCGGTCCTGCAGGTGAAAGAATGCCGATTTGCCGAAATCGCGCATGCCGACCACACGGCCGGCAATGCGGAAAACCGTCTCACAGGCCGCGACATCTTCGGTCGACTTGCCGGCGCAGGCATCAGCGACATCCCGGGTTGTATGGGTTGCAGCAAAACCGTTGGCGTAAGGATTCACCCCGGCCTGGCGCAGTTCATCAATTTTCTGAAGCCTTACCTGTAACAGATGGTCTTCCATGTCTCTCCGGTTCACAAAACCATAGTGCAACAATGGCGCGCAAGCTGCCCTGTTAAATGAAGATAGCAAAATAACGTAAGACTCACCATTAGTCAAGGTGAAAAGCGCCGGGGTTCCCTGCCGGAAAAGCAAGAAAATCAAACAGGTTGGATTTGCTTGCCATTATAAAAAAAGCACCCGGCTGCATGCCGGGTGCTTTTTATGTTCATTACCAGAGCTTTGCCGCCGGACAATCGCCGGCGTCTGATTCACTTCTGCTTAAATATGAATATGGAGCCCGAGTCGCTGTTTTTATTCACGCTGGTGTCGTAAATAGCCGAAACAATTTCAAGCTTGCCGTCGCCATCAATATCGACAATCTGCGCATCGCCGGGCATACATTTGGGGTCTTCATACAGAGCAGTCCGCTTATACTTAACAATTCCGCTTGCAACGCCCTGGCTTTCATAATAGTACACAACGCCCTTTCCGTCGCCGGGCAAAACGATATCGGCAAAACCGTCGCCGTTTATATCGGCAGCGCGCACCATGCCGGGGGAGCCCTGTGACATAGCTCCGCCCGGACGATTTACGGCAAAGGGGTCTGCCGCAACTGCAGCTGGATCATTGGGATCCAGATCGGGGTTGCCCGAGTCTATAACCACCGACTTCCATGCGCTGGTCTTTTTGGGATTTCTCGGTATCTCAAAGGCGAAGACGCCGGAAGGCCAGTAACGCAGTGTATTAGTTGGAGCATCGATATAGTTCTGATGATTATGCGAGCTGACCAGAAGCTCGGTTTTATTGTCTTTGTCGATATCGACGGCAATGACTTCCATAGCCTTGCCAATCGGATTTTTGGACGTGTACCAGTAATCTATGATGTAGCTTTTCCAGGCTGGCGACGTGGTTGTCACGTTGCCCGGATTCTCAAACCAGAGAAGGGATGCTCCTTCCGGCGCGGGCGTTTTTGCCGAGCCCCACGGCGCATTGGTGTCGGGATCGGCGATGAGAAACTGCGGGGCCACGATGTCGGGCTTGCCGTCGCCGTTGATGTCTTTTACCAGAAACATGAAACCTGCGCCCTGGCCGATTGCATAGGGCCCTGAAAATGTGCCGTTGCCCTCGTTTTTGAACCATTCAATCCAATTATACTGCGATCCGTCGTTCTGGGTATAGAGACAATAGCTGACCTTGGAGGTAATAAAATCCTCAAGCCCATCGCCGTCCAAATCTATAAACACGGCCTTATGGTAGCTGGCAAGGCTCACCATGTCGGTGCCGCCCTTGGTGTAAATGGTTTTTTTCTCCCAGTTGGACGGGGACGTAATGTTGTCTCCGCCCTTGTTTTTCAAGTAATAGATGCCGCCCGGATGCATACAAAAAATAAAATTGTCCATCACCATGATATCTATATAGCCGTCGCCGTCAATGTCGCGCAGAACGGTTTCATTGGGAAATGCAAAGTCGCTTGAAATAATCGACTGGGTCCAGTTGTCCATGTCCTGGCCATTCCAGGTGTAGAGGGCTACATCGCCGTTAGCTGTGCTTTGATCCTTGTCCTGACCTATGCCGGAGGTCGCCACGATCTCCTTGATGCCGTCTTGATTGATATCGCCAATTGTCAGATATGATACGCCTTTAAGCCCCGGCACATCCGGCGCCTGCGGCAGGGGTGTTGTAATGCCGGTCACGGTATGCCGGGTGAATGTACTGGCAGCAAGTGCCGTATCCGGCGTAATTTCCGAACCCTTGACCGTGACAGTCGGCTTGCAGCCGCCAAATCCGTAGACGGCCATAACAATTAGCGCCATCAGAGCTGCGCTTCGATATGTGCTGGCTATAATTTTTTTGTTCATTTACTCTCCTCCCTTGCTTCCCTTGTTTTTAAATGTTGCGCCCCTGTTTTCGTCATACTGATCGCAAATGTCAATCCTACAAAAACTATATTTTTAATATATCACATAAAAATATTATCACAATGCCACCGTAGGAATTGTACTCCGCTGAAAATCTGCCAAAAAACATCTCCAACTGATATACTCTCTGCAACAATGCTGACGGCAGTGCACTATTTTTATTCTAAAAAATAAAAACGGTTTATGATAGCATACAAACAATTAAGACATCAACTATTCATATTAAACCCTTTACCACTGTAACAGTTTCCCCATGCAGTGGCAACAAACCGGAGATAGACTATGAAACCGCATTGGAGCTCCACAAAAATCACATTGGGAATTCTCATTGCGCTGCTGCACTTCCAGGCCGGATGCATGCTGCTTGGCGGCGGCGGAGAGCCAAAAAAAGGCGACCAGCAGATTCTCTTCACCGAGGGAGAGAAGGCAATGGAGGCAAAAGACTATGCGCAGGCCATCCATCACTTCCAGACATTTGCCGACCAGTACCCTAAATCCAGGCAGTACACATGGGCTTTGCAGCGGCTGGGCGAGAGCTATGAAGGCCTGCTGATCTTTTACTACAAAAAGAAAATAGAGGCCGGTAAAACCGAGCCGGAGGCGCGCAGGGCATTTCTTGAAAAATACGGCCACTACAACTGCTGGACACAGACACCCGATGAGCTGCAGTACAACCGTGAGCAGTATAAGCTGATTTTGGAAAAGCACCCCAAAAGCGACATCGCCGATGAAGCAGCCTACCGCATGATCGTCTGGGAGAAGGATTACAAGGGCAACCCGGAAGGCGCTCTGCGGGAGATTGCAGAGCTTGAAAAGGTGCTGAGCCAGTACCCGGACACATCACTGAAGCCTGAAATACTGTATAAAACCGCCCGCCGCTGCCGCACGCTCTATGAAATATATGCCTTCTCGCCCAAGGCAGGCGTGCGCAATGCAGAAAAGGCCGAGCAGTATCGCGCTAAAACAAAATACGCCTACCAGCTGTGCCTTGATGCTTCGGATAAATCGGATTACGGCCAGAAAGCATGGGCAGAGATTGAGTCTCTCGAACAGGGCACCCGGATTTATATAATGCAATGAGCTCAGCTTTTTTAGCTGGCGGGTGCAGCATAGCGAAACCAACCGTTTGTTTTTCAAACATGTAATGGCGGTTTTCACCCACCCTGCCTGCTGCGCCGGGGCAGGGTTAAACTGAGGGTGCAACATAGTGGTGCAGCGAAAAAAGGCGGACGGCTTTTGAATAAGTTAATATTTCAGGCACGTTCCATATGGTTCCTGACAGCTATTATTTGTTTTTGCCTTTGTCCGGTTTTGATGTATCCGCGTTCTTGCCGTTATCGGTATCTTCCGGTTTCGTTTTATTCTTACCTTTGCCCTTGGCTGTAGCGTCATCATGCGCATAGACGGTTTTATGCCGGACAACCTGTTTGTCTGATTTCTTTATTTCTGCCAAAAAGGCCCTGCTGTCATTTTTCAGCTCGTGGAATTCCCGTGAGCCGGGCGCGATACCAAGGCTCTGCGCCACGGCTCCCCAGCCCCTTTCGCGATGAAACTCATAAGCGCCCATAACCTGATCCAGCGAATGGTTCGACAGAACAGAAAGTTTCATGGCAATACAGGCATCGCCGAAGGTAAGGCCGTATTTCTCCATAAAGCCATTCGCTACGCCCTCGTTAAAGCCATAGCGCTGGTCCATCTTCGGAGCAAACTGCTGGCTTGCCGAATGCGCGTCAGCATTGAGTTTGGACACAGCTGAATCCCACCCGGCATCACCAGTGGGAGTGGCATCTCCTGCAAAAGCTGCAGGCGACCAACAGAAAACAAGGAGCAGCACAATACTGAAAAATGTTTTCACGGGCTTTCCTTCTTATGATATTTATAATCGTATCAACAAATTCGTTGTGCGTCAGGAAAAGGCAGATCAGGGCGGGCGCTGCTTAGCAATATAGAAAGAGGGTTTTTGTGTCAAGACATATGATCAAGGCTTGAAGAAGGTAATAGTATTAAGTAATGCTCCTCATTGACTTACCATAATAATTATGCGATTTTAGGAAGCGGTTTTTTATTCGGGAGTATGCTGTGGAACGCGAAAACGCATTGTTTATCACACAAAAAGAAAACCTGCGCTATTTGAATCCGGATTTCAAGCGGGTGCATTTCGGCGTGGAGTTCTGCGAGCGGCTGCTGCCCGCAAAAACAGAATTGCAGGAGACCCATGCTGAGGTTGCCGGTCGCGGCCTTGCCTTCACGTTTGTGACACCGTACGTGACCGAAGACGGGCTTCAAAAAGTGCAAAATCTGCTGAAGCTGCTCCCGGACGCCACCGAGGTGGTCTTTAATGATTGGGGCGTTTTCAGGCTGCTGCATGAGCAGTTTCCACAGCTCGTGCCCGTGCTCGGGCGCATGCTCACCAAAATCAAGCGCGGCCCGCGCATCATGAACTTCATAGACCGTCTGCCCAAAGACGCCCTTGATCATCTGCGCAGCACAAACCTTGGCGTGCCCCGCTACACAGATTTTTTATTTGCCAACAACATCCGCCGCGCCGAGCTCGACAACCCGCTGCAGGGCTTAAACCTTAACGGTGTGCCCGCGCAGCTGAAGCTGTCGCTGCATATACCCTTTGCCTATGTAAGCACGACCCGGTTCTGCCTGACGGCAAACTGCGACGTGCCCGAAAAAAAAGGCTTTATCGGCGTCTTCCCCTGCGGCAAAGAGTGCAAGCGCTATACATTTTTTCTGGACAATGCCGCCATGACCACCATGCTCATCCGCAAAGGCAATACCATTTTTTTTAGAAACACCACTGTGTCGCTTGAAATGCGGGAGTCCCATATCGACAGGGTGGTAATAGCCCCTGAAGTACCCAATTAAGCTTGCGGCTTATGAAAACATCCATCGTTCTTGCCACACGCAATAAGCATAAGCTTCAGGAGGTCCGGGATATGCTGCAGGATCTTGATCTTGACATACTTTCCTGCGACGCTTTTGCAGGCTGCCCCGACGTGGTGGAAGACGGAGCGACATTTGCCGACAATGCCCTGAAAAAAGCTCGCGCCATCGCCCGGCATACAGGCCATATCACCATAGCCGACGATTCAGGCCTTGAGGTCGACGCACTGGGGGGCCTGCCCGGTCTCTACTCGGCGCGGTTTGCAGGCGAACCGGCAGATGACCGCCGCAACAATGAAAAGCTGCTGCACGAGCTTAGCCGCGTGCCCGATGAAAAACGGGGGGCGCAGTTCAAATGCGTTATCGCCATCGTTGACGGCAGGGGCAGGGAAAAAGTGGTTGAAGGCATATACAGGGGTGTTATAATACGAGAGTTCAAAGGGGTGCAGGGCTTCGGCTATGACCCTCTTTTTATGGATACGCAGTCAGGACTGACCTTTGCCGAAATGGATGCGGGCTTCAAAAACATCATCAGCCACCGCGGGCTGGCGATTCAGGAACTAAAAAAAATACTGCCGGAATTCATAGCCTGACCGGCACGACACATGGTCTTCCAAGCCCGAGGGGGGGAAGGAAGCCCTTGAACATTCACGATTCGATAAGGAGGGCGCCATGAAGATCAAACGGAGAATGGCAAAAGAGCTTGTCACCATATCCCCCGATGCAACCGTGCTGGACGCTGTGCATCTGCTGCACAAGCATCACATACGGCATCTGCCCGTGGTAGACGACGGGAGATTTATCGGTTTTATTGCCGGCTCAGACATTAAGCAAGTCCTGCTTTTGCCCAATGGCAACGAGATGCCTCTGGGGGAATTCATGAACAAAAAACCCCTGACCGTGGGACCTGAAGAAAGCATGGAGGACGCCGCCCGGATCATGTACAGCAACAGAATCGGCGGGCTGCCCGTGGTGGAAGATGAAAAGCTGGTGGGCATCATTACCGTAGGAGATATACTGGCGGAGTTCATCGAGATCATGGGCGGCCTTCAGGCAAGCTCGCGCATCGACGTTATTATGCATGACGATCAGGAAGAATTTGAAAAAGTGTCCCGCCTTATCAGACACAAGGGCGGCGATATACTCAGCGTAGGCATGAGCGACGCAAACGGCAAGCACAGCAAATATTATTTTTTCCGTTTAAAAAAATGCAATATCACCCCGATTACCGAAGCGCTGAAGGAAAAAGGCTATAATATAGTGGCAGCCACGGTCTAGAAAAAAGGATAGAGTACCATGACAGCACAAAAAAGACCGCAGCTTTCAAAAACCGGGGTGCCCATACTCGAAGTATTTCCAAACCCGCATCCCGACCGCAGCTATGAGATAGAGATACAGGCGCCCGAGTTTACCTCGGTCTGCCCCAAAACCGGCCAGCCCGATTTCGGCACCCTGATCATATGCTACATTCCCGAAGCTTCCTGCATCGAGCTTAAAAGCCTGAAGCTCTACCTGCAGCAGTACCGCAACCAGGGCATCTTTTACGAAGACATCACCAACCGGATTTTAGACGACCTGGTGAAAGCCTGCTCGCCGCATTGGATGCTGCTGACAAGCTCCTGGACCCCGCGGGGCGGCATCTCTTCAAAAGTGACAGTGGAGTATCTGGGAAATAAAAAGAAAAATATAAAAAAAACAGGCAAGCTTTAAAAGACAGGACTGGGGGTAAAAGCCCGGGATGGCTGCGAAACAAAATCCATTCGGGCAGCGTCTCCGAGCACTTCTGCATATGCATGCTGTATGAGTTGTTCCTTTTCCAGCACATCCATAAATAACAGCTGGCCGCCCACACGCTGAATCATTCTACCCTCAAGCGGTATATGTATCCATTGCAGCTTTATAACCGCGCTCAGCGGCACAGGCTGATCAGGCAGGGATATTTTAAGCAGCATAGTCTGACCATAACGCATGGCCACATCAGTTTCTATCTCAAAACCCAGCCCCTGATCGCAAATATCAACTACCCTGCACTGCCCCGCCGGCTCCCCGTTGTTATAGTGACACTCAGCACGCAGAGATAATGAAAAACGGAGAAACTTTCTGCTCTCATTCGAGCATTTCACACACACACACAGGTTTTTCAAACACTCCATTTGTCAGCTTCCTGTGCGCACATAAAAAATGGCGCCATAAATTGTCAAACAAAAGAAACCGTTGTACTTTAAAAATGCCGCAAACAAATTTTCCCGCAGCTGCCAAATCTAAAACAGGTAGCGAACCGTATCGGTTATTATTATATTCTATTTTAGCAGATTTGCAGGCACAAGTCCATGAGTACAAATACTCAATATCAAATGAGCATCAATACTCATGTTGAAAAATCACCTGACCGTTATTTCTTGTAACTATTCAGGGCACAGGGTTCAGTCTTTAGGGTTCAGGAAAACCGTGAGGGCAGGAACACTGTTTGATAAGCGGTCGCTCTGAGATCTCTAACTTTTACTTCACTTTGGCTGGCTAACCATGGGTAAGTTTATCTATTTCAATTTGCAAACGACAAAGCTTCCGATAGACGGCCAAATTCTCCAACCGTCGTGTTCGCTCCCATAGTTCTTTCCTGAATTCTGAGCCCTCGCTACCTGAGTAGTTACTATTTCTTAACATCTCCGGTAGACTGTATCGTTGCATTATCTCCAGCCGCAGGTGCGGTTGCCGTCAGGCCATCAGCCGCATCAACCCACCCGCCGCCCATGGCTTGATACACCGTCACTGCCGAGCTCAGAGCGGAGCTTGAAAGCTGGGCCCATTGCAGCTCCGCGGGGAAAAGCTGCTGCTGGGCCTGCAGCACCGTGGAATAAGGGGCATAGCCGCCGTTGTACTGCAGCGTCGCCAGGCGCTCATAGGTTTTTGATGCAGCAAGCAGCCGGGTCTGTGCTGCGAGCTGTTCGCCCAGCTTTTCACGTGCTGACAGGGCGTTTTCAACATCGGCAAAAGCACTCTGCACCGCTGCTTCGTAGCTCGTGAGCGCTGCTTTCTGCGCGGCTGTTGCCTGCTTCACCTGGCCGTAAATGGCGCCGAAGGTAAAAAGCGGACCCTGCACCGTGCCGGTAAAAGTCCAAGCCCTCGACGGGTCTTTAAATAAATGATGCAGCTCTTCGCTTGCCCGGCCCCAAGCGCCGGTAAGCGACAGGTTCGGGAAATACAGGGCCCGGGCCGCACCGATCAGGGCGTTTTGGGCGATCAGATTCTGCTCGGCCTGCAGCACATCGGGCCGCTGGCTAAGCAGCTCGGAGGGAAGGCCTGCGGGCACCGCGGGTGCGGTGAGCTCATAAATCGTTTTCCCGCGGGGGATGGGGCCGGGATTGCGCCCGAGCAGTATTGAAATCGCGTTTTCCGTCTGAATGATCTGCGCCTGAATTTGCGGTATGGCGGCATCGGCTGTCTCATACTGCGTGCGAGCCTGCGCCACGGTCATTTCAGATACCTGCCCGTACTTGAACTGCAGCTCAAAAAGCC
>Ga0114951_10002679_pt1 | contig 19740 bp, 38 predicted proteins | sample AM7aDNAmetaG_FD_88677 | JGI IMG/M metagenome (GOLD analysis project Ga0114951, IMG submission 88677) | Freshwater microbial communities from Finland to study Microbial Dark Matter (Phase II) - AM7a DNA metaG | ecosystem: Environmental > Aquatic > Freshwater > Lake | place: Finland: Lake Alinen...
CATATACATTGTATAAACATTCTTGTCAGTATTTTCATAATTACTTCCTCCTTAATTTAAATCATTTTTTCTATTATCTTTATCTGCAATATCTTGAGCTTTTCCTTTAATTTTATCTACTCCTGAATTAACAACATCTCTAAATCTTTTACTGTAGAAATATGTAGTTAGAAACCATCCAACGACACATATTAATATGATTATTGTTGAAATATCCATAGTTAATCTTCTTCTCCTTTTTCTTGTTTTGGTTGTTCTTCAATTAAATCACAAGATTTAATTTTATGATATTTTAATGAAATTATAAAATGAGTACATTCATCACACTCCATATCAGGATTTACACAATATTCAGGTTTAATCCAACTCATTTTTTCTCCTTTAATGAAGGAGGAACGGGCTCAAATTTCCACATTATTATATTCGTCAAGTTGTTTGACATTGGATGTTTGGCTGTTCCTCCTTACAATTCAAATTGGTCTTATTTTTATAAAATCACATCTTCCATCAACAATATGTTGTACATAGTTAATTATAGGATGTTTATATGGTACAAATAATTTATCATCTCTGATTTCTCCAGGAACATTTTTAACTTCTCTACAATACACCTCTTGTTTTTTATCATAATAAATTCTAACAATTCTCCAATAAATTAATCTTTGAATTAACCAGGTAACAGGAATTTTTTCTGAAAAATCTCGATATGTACTATAACAAGTCAATTTTATTCTCCTTTCTTTATTCTAGAAAAATAGTATTGGTTTCAAAAGGAAACAGTGTTGTTTCTTTGATACACCAATCTTCTATTGGATATACTCCATATAATCTTTGTTCTTTAAAAGTTTTCCAAGCTTTTTCTGTTGCATCAGGAATGTTTTGAGAAGGAACATAAAAAGTAAATTGATTATCCCAATTTTTAAGAGATATTATTACTTTTACAAAATGATCATTTCCATAATACATTTAATCTCCTTTCTTTATTTCTTCATTATATCTTTTAAGAGTTTCTACAGCTCCTCTTAACTCTTCACCGCATTTTTCACATACAATTAAAGATAACTCTGGGCACACTTCATCAGGATTATAATCATATGTGCCTTTTTTAATCACTTTTCCTTCGAGTGTTGTGAATACTTTATCTCCCTTCTTTAATTGTTGTTTACAAATGTGGCATTCAGTTACTGCCATAATTTACCTCCTAAATCACACTTCAGATTTTGCCGATTTTAATTCTTCTTTAAATAAATCTTCTAATGGAAATAATTTAGCTTTACCACTTTTAATATCTTTAACAGCTTTTCTTATTTTATATTTTTCTTTTCTAATATCTTTATCATTGAAACCCATAAAAGTTAATTCCCATAAACAATGACAAATAACATCTAATTCAGACATTTCTTTTAATAGTTCTTCAGAAACTTTAAAACTTATCCAATCTGTATGAGAACAGAAATCTAATCCCCAAGTTTGTTCTTTATCTGGAGCAAATTCATTCATTGTTCCATCAGTACCATACACATCAAAATAATGTTCATCAAATTCATCATCATCAACATGTCTAATATTGATAGTTGTATTTGATTTTTTAACTTTTTTAGATAGTAAAACATTAAATGTTTTTTCATATCCATTGATGTTTTTTATTTCATCAGGATAAAGTTTTAATAAATTTTCTTTAATATTGTCCCATTTATGTTTTATTAAAAGTTCTTTAAAGATCATTTATTCTCCTTTATAAAGTTATAAAAATTATTTCATCTCTAGCTAATTCAAGAATAGGTTCAACATCTTTAAAAGTTAAAGCTCCATTACTAACACCTGGAATTGGTAAATATACTTCAGTTAATTTTCTATCTTTAATTAAATTATTTAATTGTTGCATACTTGATTTAATAATTTCTAAACTCGCCTTACACCAAAAACCTGGTATTGTATCTGTTTGTTTATATCTTCCTTTAATATGATCTAAAGCATTTTCTAGTTTACCAAAAGTTGGTTTAACAGGAAAACATATAATTTGGTTTTCTATAAATCTTACAATATTTCCATATTTTCTAAGATGTTCCCCTAATTTTTTAGATAAGTTAGGAACAGCATTAGCCATTGCAAGAGCATTTCCTCGCCCCATAACCGAGCTTCCATCTTTCTTAATATAACCATTTGTCGTTACACAAACAATTTTTCCAGATTTCCATAAATCAACAATATTTTGTTTTTGTATATTGATCATTTTTATTGCTCCTATTATTTGATTATTTATATAAAAATCTATTAAAAATATTATTTCTATATATTAATAGAAAATTAAAAATGAAGTATTGTATACTCTTCTTATGTTATATTATTTCTATATGAAATGGTTGAAAATAAAAATTATCGGCAAGAATCTATTTCTAGTTCTTGCCGATAAAATGTTTTTAAAACTCTCCCAAGTTTATTTCTTTCTTATCTATAAGACTACCACATTTACCATAAGTTGTTAATGTACATATTTCACTTTCAATAGTTAAAGTACCATCTTCAAAAGAAGTAATTTCATTTATTAAATCAACAACATTTGTTTTTTCTTCATAATCAGTTGATGTATTTCGAAGAATTATATCATCGATTCCATCATTTTTATGTTCTTCAAATTTCTTCAACATATCATGTAATATTTTATAATATTGAAAAGTTTTAGTTTCAATACAATTTTGAAAATCTTCCAACATAATTTCAACAGTATCATTTTCTTCAACTGATAATTTTCTATGAATCATATCTAGTTCGATAATTTCCAGTAAATCATTTAAAATTATACTTCCATCAAGTCTACTTTTTAATGCTTCTACAAAAGCTTTTTGAAGTTCCATTTTATTCATTTATTTTCTCCAAGAAAAATATATATAACAGTCTTCATTTTCAGATTTTGGTATAACTGGGGTATAGATAATTTGTTTTTCAGCTTCTTTAATAACTATTCCATCATTTCTTACATGTAATGAAATTTTATATTTATTTGATAGAACATTTAGCTCTCTACAGAAATCAACTATTCGTTTTTCATCCATTATTATTCTCCTCTTTTAAATAATTTTTTAAAAGAAGAGAAAAAATCATTATCTTTTTTAATGTGATCATCAACAGCTTTTTCTAGTTTATTGGCAGCTTGTCTAATTTCTTCTAATAGTAAATAATTTCGATCGAGAACTAAATATAAATTTCCAGCTTGATGTTCATAGCTTGTTGTTCTGACTGTTATTTCCATTATTTCTCCTTTATCGGCAAGATCTAATTTAAAGATCTTGCCGATATTTTTAATTCTTTGCCCAATCAATAATATCAAAATATTCAATCAATGCATCAATTGAATTTAGATTTTTAGATGAATGATTTTTTGTAATTTGATTAATATAAACCATTTTCAAATCTGTTGTTCTTTTAAAATTAACTGAAAATGTAACTTCTCTATCTTTCCAAGAACAATATAAAGTATCATCTGGAGTAATAGAAATTAAGGGAGCTTTAACTTTTATTTTAGACATAAATTTAACTAAAGCTCTCGTCGATTCTAATAAATTTTCAAGTCTGTCTTCAGCATCTAGTTTTTTAATTGGAGGTGGATCACCTGATTTTTTCATTGTTGGTTTTGGTTTTATGTGTGAATCTAATGTCCCTTCAGTTAATTTTTCATTCATTTCGGTTTCCTCATTTTTATCATTATATCCATATAATTTTCTTCTTCATCAAAATTTTGAACTTTTAAATTAATTTTTTCAAAAAACTTTAATAGATCAAAAATTAATTTATTGAAAAAATTATTAAGAACATATGAACTATAAATTTCAAATTTTCCATTATTTTTTAGAACTCTATAAGTTTCTTCAATTACATTTTTAATTTTATATCTTCCAATAAATCTAGATGAATTTACTTTTATAAATACATTGTCTTTAAATGGTAGATTATTAGCATCTGCAACAACAAATTTGCCTTTAAATTTTTTTGTTTGATTAGTATATTGACTATCTTGTGATACATGATCTTTCCACAAATCTATTTTTTCATGAATAGATAAATTTTTATCATAATGACATAAATTATCTATTCCAATATAAAAATTACAACCACTAGAATTTTCAATAACATTATCATCACAACCTATATTAAGACCTATTGTCATTTCTTCTCGCTATTTTCTTTTATAAAATTTTTATGACAAGTTTTACATAATTTCAAATTAAAATTATGTCTTACTAACCAATTATGATCATATGTAAAATATTCAATTTCGCCATAATAATTTGGTAATTTCGAACAAGTTTCATAAAGATGATAAGTTTTTGCTCTTGTTAATTCAGTTGTATAAACTGTTCTATTCATTTTTCAATCCTTTCACTAAATCAACAACTCTCGATGCTGTAGTTGTAAACAATTTACTCCATTGAGTTGTTCGATCAATTTCAATTTTAAATTCTTCCATTTTTTGTTTTACAAGCTCTTTATCATAAGAGTAAGGTACACATAATCCATTAGTTTTACTCATATCTAATTGTCCAAATAATTTTGGGTTTTTAAAACTACAATAAATGAAAGTTGCCGATGAACTCATTGAAAATATTTCTTCATTAACAATATGATTATATAATTTCATACCGTTAATAATCATATCTTTTTTAGACCATTTACCTGGAAATGAAATATAATTTAAATCTAAATTATCACAATATTCGATAAATTTATTATAGAAATTATTAACAATATCTGTTAACTTTGATAATCTATCTTTATTATTCATTTGTGGATTTAGAACAACATTCTCAATCATATCTTTTAACATATCTTGAGTTAATTTAGCTGCATCTGATTTAACTACTTGTATTCCAGTATATTTGATCTTGGGTTCTTTAAAAATTTTACCTTTTTTAGCTAAAATTGTATATGCATAATTCTTTTTAACATCTAAAAGCATAATCGCTTCCATTAACATTTCAGATTTGAAAAATGTATTGTTATTAGCAATTGGAATGTTTGATTTCGGCAGAAGATATTCATTAAGATATTTTATAATAGCTACATTAATATCATCTGCCGCTTTATCACCAAATTTCAATTTTTCTTCTGTTGTCAGTTTTTCTGAATCTTTATTTGGAACTAAGATAAATAAACTATCAGTGTCGCCATATAAGATGTTCTTTAGATAACCTGGTTCTTCTGCTTTATTGTAAAAATCTTTTGGAAGCATATTTGATCTCCTTAATCTAATTTTTTATATTTTCTAAAGAATTCTGGAGAACCTATTTTTCTATCCCAATGAAGTATAAGTAAATCTAAATTTAAAAGAATCCATTTTTGTAAATTTCTAAGATTTTTGCCGATAATAGTTTTTCCTGAATCATTTGGTTTTACTTCAATAATTTCACCTTTTCTATTAAATATTACATCACATAAATCTTTACTTGTTAATTTATTACTATTTGGTATAGCTTTAAGTCTTATATCATGAGATAATTTTTTATTATCTTCCGGTTGAACTTGAATCCAAATTACAGTTCCAATTCCAGTATCTTCAGATGGTATATTTGACATTTCAAATAATGGTGTAATAGAAACTGACATATTTTGTTCCTCCTATTCATAATAAACTAAAGATAACAATTTAATTTCTTGCTCTATTCCAATCTTTTTAAGACCTTCTTTTATAACTTCAATTCTAGCATCTATATTTTTTCCATCAATTTCACTTTCTTTTACTTCATCTTCTTCAAATTCTATTAATTTATGACCAATTAAAATATTATTAAAATAAGAATCAAATACAATTTCAAGATTTGTAATTTGTTGAATATGATAAAGAAAATTATATATATTATCAAATTCTTCACTATTATAATTTTTTAAATGATAATATGTAATATATGAATCTTCTGTTATTAATTTACCTTCTTGATCGTAAATTTTGTTACCTTGAAATAATGTTGGTTTTCTAATATATTCATTTTTTTCTATTATAAAATCTTTAAGAAATATTCCTAAAACAAGTTTTACATTCACTTCTAAATCCATATATTTCTCCTTAATAATATATTATTTCTATATAAGATCTTTGATAATTAAATATTTCAATTCTGGAAAAATATTTATAATTTTTTCAGCTAAAAAAGCTCTTAACTCTAATGGAATTTTATTATCATTTATAAGTATTCCAAAATTAATCATCATATCATAATTTACATAATATTCTTTATTAAATTCTTTTGGAATTTTATTATAAGCTATTTTTATTAATTCTTCATATGATTTTATTTTTTCTTTAGTTATCATTATCTCAATTCTCCATCTAACACATCTCCACCAAATCGGGCATCAGCTATTTCGCAATTAAATTCTTCTTTAATTATTGCTTTTTTAGCTTTAACATCTGGTAAGAACATACTTGGAAATGCAAGATCAATTAAATCTTCTACAACTGGAGGAATTTTTCCAGTATAAGTTCTTAAAATTCTGCCGATAACTTGTATTAATGATTTTCTACCGGCAAGATTTGTTGCTAAGATCAAACAACTCAACTGAACAAAATCAAAACCTTTTCCAGCGAATGCATATGTAACAACAAGAACTTTAACATTTTCTTTATCAACTTTTTCTTTTTCATCACCATAAAATTTTCTATTTGATATTCCTTCACGTTCAAGCATCTCAGATATAGATGTTACTTGAATTTTTGTAAAACACAATATCATTATAACATGTTCTTCTGATAATCTCTTTTTAACTAAACTTAAAATTAAATCATAATAAATAGGACTTTTTACAATTATTGAATTGTAAAAACCTTTTCTTTTTATGTAGTCATTCATTTTTGACATCACAAAAGAATATTTGCCGGTTAATTTACTATCGTAATAATTTAAAATATATTTTGGTTTAAGTTCATAATGTTTATTTTCAAATATGATTTCACCAATAGTATTTTTCATTAAAATTTCAGCTGTACCAGTTTGAAATGGTGTTGCTGATAATCCAATGATATTTTGAGTTCTAAATAATAATGATGATTTCGCAAATTTTGGAGCTGAACTTGTACTATGAACTTCATCAAATAATACAAGTCCAAATCCAGCAATTTCTATTTCTTCAAAAAATTTTAGAAGATTAGTTTTAACTTTTGATATAAGAGTTTGTACAAATGCTATTGAAATTGGAGTATCTATTGCAAACATTTTTTGTTTAATAATTCCAATTTCAGATTCTTTTAAATCTGTAAAATCTTTAAATGCAACAATCCACTGTTTTAACAAAGGTTCAGTATCAACAACAATACAAGTCTTAAGTCCTATTTTTGCCGCTAAATATACAGCTATTATGGTTTTCTTTTATATTCAATAAGAATCGCTAATTCTTATTCGCTTTATTCAAGCTGCTCTATATTACTATAGAGAATAGACTATATCATCATCCTTAGATTTTAAATTACTTTTGCCCAAATTTGTCCATTTTTGATAAGATATACATTTGCTACTGAAATATTAAATTTTTTAGCAATTATCGTTACTTTAATATTATTTTTAAGATCTTGTTTTATAAGATGAACCAAATTTTCATTTAATTTATTAGCACATAATCCAGTAAGTAATTTTTTAACTTGTAATAATTGTGCTTTAGAAAATTGATTTGTAACATGAGTCCATCTTTTACCATTTATAATTCGTCTTAATTCAGTATCTGAAATTCCATATTTTTGTAAAATTTGTTGTTGATTTTTATATATTCCATTTAAAGTATTTGTAATAATATCTACAATATTTTCTTCTATCAAGATTGATGTTCCAACATCACTTCCAACAACAATTATATTACGACCTTTTGAAATCATATCTGTTGTATTATCTTGATTTGTTCCTAGAAACAAGTGTAATGGATTACAACAACTTGGATCATCACAATGATGACAAACTAATATTCCATTTGGAATTGGTCCATAACAATTTTCATACATAAATCTGTTAGATCTGAATGATTTATGATATGTTTTAGATTTAATTGTAAATGTTCCATAAACTTGTCCATTTCCACCCTTTCCAGCAATCCATAACCAACATTTTTCAGGATGATCTTTCCAATCTTCTGGAACATTAATTTTATTCCAATAGTTTAACATTATGTTTTGTGAAAATCCCATTTTAATCCATTCAGTTGGCCAATTTTTTTGTTTAATTAATTCTTCAATTTCTTTTAACATAATTTTAACTACCTCCATAATATAGAATTTAGATAGATGATATAGTCTATCATATCTATTTCTATATCACTTATTTGAATATTAAATTTCTAAGGATGCTCCGCGCTTCCACTCGCTTGAGTGTACTTCCTTTCGGAATAGTCGTTACACCTTCAGTTAATATAAGTTAGCGAAACTCATATTAAAAGCTTGGCTCGGTATTGTCCCCAACATTACTTGGTAGGAGTTTCACCGAATTCACGGAGTTTATTATTCTATCATTACTGATAGATTCGGCTATTATTTCAACCGATACCAGGTCTTCCTTTGATTATACCATTGATCACATTATTATTTTTTTGATAAGTTGAAAGAACTGAATTTACAATTTCAACTTGTTCTGGACGTAATTTGCCGGTAAATTTGAAAAATGTTTGTTTCATAAATGGTTTATTATTTGTAAATAATATTAAATTTGGATCTGGAAAATTTTTATAAAATAATCTTGGAAAAAATAGATTTTCTCCATTTTGATATAAACAAAGATCATTGAAATTCTGTGCTATAATTGGATATTTGTATAAATATTGTTCTAAATTCTTTTTTTCAATATAACACCACACATTAGTTCTCCTTTATTTTATTTAATTTAATAAACTCACCATGATATTTTAATGCAGCCTCATTATAAGCTTTAGCAGCCTCTTTAGATGTATTAAAATAACCAAGAAATATTTGTTCATAATTAATTTGTATTGTTGCTTTCCATTTTCTTGTTTGTTTGTACCAACTTACACCAATATATCCACTAACATTATTTTTTTGTTTTGATTTGTTTTGACTATTTTGTTGATGAGTACAAATTCTTAAATTCTTTTCAAGATTATTTAACTTATTTTGATCTTTGTGATCTATTTCATATCCATCAAATACTATTTGTCCAGACATTCTAATAATAGCTTGATGTAAACTGATAGTGTGTTTATTTTCTTCATCATCAATCCAATTACAAGTAATATATCCAGATTTATGTAAACTCCATTTATATTTTTCTATTTCAACTTTATATTTGAGATCAAAAATAGTTTCTGAAATTTCATCACCAAGTTTATCATATAATTTCATTCTACAAATTTGATCTTCAACGATAATTTCATTTAAATCAAAAGTATTTCTTTTTAATATTTTTCCATGATTTTTTATTTGATCATAATGTTTATGACAATATCCTTTACAAAAATGTTTTTCATTACATCCTTCAATAGAACAAAATTTCATAATAAACTCCTTTTTTAATTCTCCTTTTTAAAATCATATAATAATTTATTTTTATTATAAACGTTCATCATAGTTTTAAAAACAAATTTATTATAATGTTTATATTCTTTTTTTCTTTTTAAATTTTGACCATTAATAATTTCTTCTAAAGCTAGAATAACTCCAGCTGATCTTGAAATTCCCATATCACAATTAACCACAATCATTTCAATTTCATTCCAATATATATAAACAAAATCTAAAATTTCTTTAGCTTGTTCTTCGGAAAACATTTTAAAACCATCAATATAAGTTTCCATATCATGAAAATATAAAAATAATTCATCTAATCTTTTTTTATTTGCTTTTAGTTTAATTTTAAATTTAACATCATCTGTAATTGCTATATGAATATATTTTATATATGGTTTTATTAATGGTGCCATACGACAATTTGCAATTTGAAATTCCATTAAACCTCCTTTAAACCTCCTTTAATCATCATGTTTATAATCTTCAAATTTAATAATTTCAATATTACCACAAACTGGACAACAAATTTCTGAATCATTTGATGGATAAAAATTGATTTCACAACTTGGACAGTAATAATGAAAACCAAAATCTCTCCAATTTATTTTTATATAATCAATTTTCTGACTCATAATAAACAATCATTATAAGCATCTATTATATTATTTACTTCTATATCACTCAATCCAACATAATTACATATATCAATTATACATATTCCACATGAATACATATACATAATACAATTTATATATTCAACATTTATAAATGTTCCACTATAATCTATTTTAATATCTTTTTTCCTCTTTTCTTTTTGTTTAGGAGAAAAAGGAATCCAATTAATAATTTCTTCTCCTATTTCATTTATATTTTTCATACAAGACACCCTTTCAACGTAGTTATCTAGTTTTTGTAATGATTCTTTAAGATTTTTTATTTCTTTTTTAAGATTTTCATTCTCTTCTTTTAATTGTTTATTCTCTTCTTCTAATTTTTTCTTGTTCTTTTTATTCTCTTCTATAGCTTCAAGATAGTTCATACAAGACAATCTTCTTTTTTATTATATTTTTTTGTTTCTATTATTTTAAAATGAGAATTAAAATATTGTTCTGTAACAATATTTGTAAATCCATTAGACCATATCATAATATAATCTCCTGGTAAAATTTTTTGACCATCATAATATGTTTGTTCTAAATTTTCAATTTTAGCTTTAATTTCTTCAGGTAAAATATCTACACAGTATCTATATGCTTCACATGTATCTTTAAGTTTTACTCTCATTTTTTAACTCCTTATTTTCATACAATTTAGTTATAAAATTTTGCACATCATTTAAATCAGCATTCCATCCTATAATTTTAACACATCCTTTATTTTCATTAAAATATTCTAAATTAAAAGTTTTTTCGAGTTTAGTTTTAATTCCTTCATGAAATTCATACGCTTCACATTTTTCTTCTATATGCATCATTTCATTGCTCCTTTATACACTTTTTATTTGATTAAATTTTTGTCTAATTTTATTAGTTACAAATTGTTTATCTTTACCAGATACATTTACATAACAATCAACCGAATTTGTAATTTGATTACAATCTTTCCAAGAATCACTCTTAACATAAAATCTAGTTATGTAATCTTCTATTAAATATTTCTTTTGACCATTTTGATCAATAAAGATTTTAATAATTTTATCGTTAACTTCTCTAACATCAAAAAATGTTAAATCTGGAGTAAGTTCAGTTATAATTTTATTATCGGCAAGATTTATAGTTGATGATGTAGATTGTTTTACTTGATCAATATTTTTAAATGCTGAAAGATCATATTGAACAGTTTGTTTTATTGGTTCAGTTTTATATAAATTATATATTGTTTTAAAACTTTCTGTAAATTTATCAAGTTGTCCATAATTAGCAGCACTAGATGGGTGGATTAAAGGAATTATAGAACAAACTGAGTTTTCATATTTTTTTCCACTTGCAGCTGTTATGCTCTCTTTAATGCCAAAATATGTTGCTGCTTTTGCTCCCATAGGAATAAAATTTTTAGCTTTAAATTTTTTAAATATTTGACCAATCAAACCAGTACAGTTCAACATACAATCTTCTGGATTTTTAATATCCTTTTCATTTCTTGTATGACATAAAATTATATTTGTAATTAACCATTTAACATTTTGTGGAAGTTTAGACATAAAATCTCTTAATAATTTACCAGATTTTCCAACAAAAGGTCTATTAGCTTTAGTCTCTTCTGTTCCTGGGTTTAAACCAATAAAAGCAAGATCTACTTCTTCAAAATTATTACAATTAGTATCAAGAACAACAACTGGTTTACCAAATAATTCACATTTTTGACATTCTGGTCTTTTTAAAGCTTGAACTTTAATATCATCACAAAAATCTTGAATTGATTTTGGTAAAGTTCTAGTCATATCAAGAACACTATAATTTTCAATAGATAATGGTGTAGCTGCTGGCGCCAAAGATTCTATTTCAAGATTAATTGATTGTTTTCCAGAATTTAAATGTTTATCTATTTCTATAATTTCCTCAGCACTAATTTTGCCGATATTAATCAAATCATAATAAAAATTCAATTCTAATTCATTATAATGTTTATCATAAAGTTTATCAAAATATTCATGAAAAAGATCTTTTATTTTACTTTTATTTTTATCTACAAGATCATTACTTTTTAAATAAAATAGCTTTTTGCCGTTATTTCTCTGATTAATATCTATCAAATAACAGAAACTATACATTAAACTCACAGTATCAAATTTATTGAATTGATATAAATCATTCATATATTTGTTCATATACCAAATTATGTGAGGATAATTATATACATATGAAGCTAATCTTTTTAAGATTGTATTATTATAATCATATTTTTCAAGAATATGTCTAATACTTTCTTCATCTCTTTTACTAAACAACCAGTTTGATATTGCTTTTATTCCATCTAAATATGATTTCTTTTTTTGTATTACATTTTTGTTTTTTGCTGGGGGCATATTAACCTCTTAGTTTTTAATATATTATTTCTATATGAAACTAATAAAAAATTAATTGCGGTAGTATATTATTACTACCGCAATTTTTAAGTTCTAATTAAAATGGTACATCATCAAAGCTGATTTGATTTGATGGTTGATTTGTTGGTTTTGCTGCTGCAGATTCAGTTTTTGAACCTAACATCTTAAGTTCTGAAACTATAACTTTCCAAATTTTTCTTTCAACATTATCTTTGCCTGTATATTTTTCTGATCTCATTTTACCTTCAACATATATTAAAGATCCCTTTTTAAGAAATTCAGCAGCTATTTCACCTAGTTTTCTCCAAAAAACTAAAGATATAAATTCAACATATTCTTGTTTTACTCCGTTTTTATCTTTCCAATTTTCATTACAAGCAATTGCTACATTTGCTACACATTCTCCAGCTGGAGTATATCTTACTTCTGGATCTGATGTTAATCTTCCAATTAATATTACTTTATTTATCATATTAATTTCTCCTTTTTTATATATATTCTGATTCTTCACCAATAAATTCATATGTTACATCTTTTTCTTCAAAAGATTCTTCATTTTCTTCCGGATCTTTTGGCACTTCAATATTATAACTTTCAATTTGTAAATCAAAATCTATTTTTTCAATATAAGCTAAATTTTTGTCATCAGTATCTATAAATACTATTCGTTTATCTATATTTGGAATACCCATAAATATTTTATTGATGACTTGAACTTCTTTTGTAATTATTGTTGATTCTTTAAGATTGTTTATATATTTATCAGTTGATACATAAACTCCAATTAAAGATTTTCCACAATTTTCTCTTAATTTTTCAAGACTTTGATTATAAAATTTTGCTAATTTTTCTTCTTCTTGTTGATTACTAATTTTAAATAATACTAAAAATTTACCATCATCAAGATAATCTGTTTCTTCAGTTGGAGATTCATCTTTTTTAAAACTTATGTTTGCATGAATTTCAACTTCTTTATTTTCATGAATAAACTCTTCTGGTTCTGATAAAATTTTATTAACTCGATCTATTTCTAAATCAATGTTTTTCAATATATCTAAATGTTCTGTAAATAGTTCATCAGTTGATATATCAACTTCTTGAACTACTATATTGCATTCAGTTTCTTTACAAGTTACTAATTCATTATCATCAATAGATTCTTGTAAAGAATGTGTTCTAAATTCTACTGGTAATTTTTTCGCATAAGGTTCATTAAATTCTAAATCAAGTTCTTTAAGAATACAATTTCGACACAACATTCTATCTATTAATAATTCTTTATTAATATATTGTACTTGTTTTTCTCCATCATAAACTGGAGTTGTAAATACTCTTACATTACTTGTATCATAATACATAGTACCACAACAATCACATACATAAATTGGTTTAAGTTCTCTTCCCATATAACCTCTCTTTTTTTATGTATAATTTTATATATTATTTCTATATAAAATTAGAAAATTTTGTTTCTACTTAACTATTTTTATTTTTTGTAGTAGGTTCGCTTTCTGATTTTATATTTTAAAATTCGAATAACCTGATGAGTTAAAATTTATTAAATTTGGTGGCAAAACATCATCTGTAAATATTCTTTGAATTGAATTAAATAATAATGTTGCTGATAATAAATTAATTGCTTGTGATTGATCACCAAAGAAGACACAACCTTCAACATTTTCTTGTTTCTTTTCAGTTCTAAATATTTTTTTAAAATTTATTGGTTCTTGTTCTTTTCCAGAAATAGTCATATCATCAATATTAAACCATGATGTTATAATTTGACCATTATAAAGATTATTACCACTATCAATATATACTATTGGTGGTTTAATAATTAAATCTGTTGGTATATGCCAATAATTAATAATTGTAATTTCTGATAAAGTTTTATAGATTATTTTTCTTGTTTTGTTATTATCAACACATCCAATAACTATAACTAATATTTTTTTTGTTTCTTCTAAAATATTATTTAAAAATTCTTTAAATATTTTAACAGATGATATTTTTTTAGTTATTCCAGTAAGATCATCATCATTATAACAAAATCTATTAAGAAGAGCTGAAGTTTTTGATTTTCCAATATCCCAATTACTGAAATTTTGTCTTAATATATTTCTTTCTTCAACATGATCATTATCAACCAAATAATATTTAATAGGTACTCTTGATCTTACATTACTAACAAATTTACTCAATGGAGATACTAGCCAAGAGCCAGTACCTCCACATCCGATTTGTATAATGTATATTTTTTCAAAATCTGTTACAACACTCATTTTTCTAATCCAGATTCAATATAATTTTTTTCAAAATTTTTAAAATCAAAATTTTCTAGATCTTTACTAATAGTTGAAAGAAATTTTTCCTGAGATTCTTTATCTATTCTATCTTTAGTTTCTTGTATAATTCTATCGAGAACTGAAATATGTTTATTATCTATAATAATATTAGGTGTAGTCACATCAAAAACTTCCATAAATCCAACTTCAATAAATCTTAATCCAGTCCATATTCTGAATTTTTTATCAACATCAAAAACATCTGAATTTTGATTTAATTTGCCGATAACTCCAAAGTAAGACATTATAGAATTTTCTTCATCTTTTTTATCAGTTCCAGAAAAATTTGCCGCCATTGAATGATGACTATGAATCTGTAAATATCTCACATAATTTGAATTCATTTCTAAAGGACCATAATTGTAAGTAGATTCACCTGGAGAAACTTTCTGATCCATTATTTCTATTTGAAATTTTCTTGAAGATTTATTATAATATAAATTAACAGTTAATTCAGATTTAATTTCTCCATATATATATTTAAACATTTCAACAATTTGAATGAAATATTTTATAGATGGCTTTGGAAGATTAAGTTTGAAAATTATATTACCATCAATATGATTCAAATTGGTATTGTTATATTCAATATCTAATTTATCATAAACTATACAAAAATCATTTTTTAGAACATTATAAACACCGTTACCGGCAAAAATTATATTTTTAAACTGTAAATCATCTGCAAAATTTAAATTATCATCATAAAAATGTATATTTGTTAAACTCCCATCATTGACGTGCGTTAGATTCATATTTTAGTATCTCCTCTGGTATATTTGGTGATTTAAAAAGAATATTTGTATCTATTTCTTCTGGATTTGTTTGACTCAAATAATAATAACCATCTAAAAGAGATAATTTATCAAATTGTTCATTTGAAATTTTTTCTTTAATTTTTTCAATATTATATGTTGTTTCAATTTCTGGTTCATTATTTTGTTTACCATCTAATATTTCTCGTTTATTTACTGAATTACATCTTAGATGAAATCCATAATGTTCGTTGAAAGTTGATGTAATTATTTTTATATATTGATTTTCTAATGATCTTTCATAACTTCCATAAAAATCTCCAAAACATGCAATATCTTTAGTTTCTGTATTTCCATATGGAAATCTATAATATGTATATTTTCGAGTTATAGGATCATTTATTTTCATAAAGATTTTAACTTGACTAACAACATTTTTATTACCATCATAAACAGATCCAAGAATAAATAATTGATAAATTGGAAATTCACCTGAGATATTTATTATGTTTCCATTTTTAGTTACAGAAAAATTTTCAGTTATAATCTCTTTAAAATTAGTTACAAACAACTCTGTATTTATATTTATATTTAAAAATACTTTTCTATAATCTTCATCAAATAATTTTACAAAATGTTCTATATGATCTCCATTGAATTTTACATATGAACCAATACATTTTTTCCAAGGAGTTTGATGTACTAATTGTTTTAAATATTTATTAATTTGATCTGATTGAGTAACTATAGATTTTCCATCTCTTTCAATAATAATATTATTATCACTTTTAAATGAATATATAATATATTCAAATGGATTAGGTCCACTATCAAATTCTTTTATAATATTAAAAGAAAATTTTTCCACTTTAGCTCCTTTTAAAAAAGTATACCATCAATAATCAATGGTTCAAGACAATCTTTATCATCAGTTAATTTGAATGTGTTTTCTTTAATTTCAAATTTATATTTCTTAAATGAAGAAAATACATTTTTATATTTATACTTATTTCTTAATTTTCTTTGTTCATTTATTGAATTATGAAAATTTGAATCTAATCCTAAATCCAATTTAAATAGTTCTATTAATAATATTTGTTCATAATCAGATAATTCTTCAATCAATTCAAGATCATCCAAATCTTCAAATATTCTAGAATTTTTATAATAATATTTACTCTGATCTAATATAACTATTAAATCAAATTTTGATGAATCATTATAATCTAATTTAAATTGTTCATCATTAAATATTATCGATTTGAATGTTTTTTCCATTTTTTATTATACCTTCCATTATTTTATCAAAATTTAAAATTGTATAAAGTGATTTAGTAAAACTATATGTTTGTCTATTATTAATTGTATTAACTTTTAATTTTAAACTTTTGATAATCATATCTTGTTTTTTTATAAAAACAAATTTTTCATGTATTTTCCAAGCAGTTGGTATATTATAATATTGTAAATTATGAAAATATTTTTGAGAATAATCTGATCGATTTTGAGTATAATAATATGAATTATTATATTCATTCATAAATTGTTGATATTCCATATTGATTATATTTTGTAAAGCTGTAATATCAATGTACTTAATATGTTTATTGATAAAATGTTTTTTAATATATTCTTTTAATAATTTAAGAAATATTAATTCTTTTATAATTTCACCTTTTTCATGACTAGCGCTACTAAAAAATAACATTTTCAACATTTCTAAGAGTGATAAATTAGTTAAATATTCTGTTATTGTTATTTTTTCATTTATCAACATTTAAGTTATCCATAATTAAAATATCCAATTGGAATTCTCTTATGAGTTTTCCAATTGGATTTATTTTATTATCCTTTTGTTCCAGCATTTACAGCAAATTTAATAGTTTTTTCACCATTTTTTTCAGTAGCTACAACTTTTTCTTTTGCAATTTCTTTAAAATAACTACTTACCAAATCAAAAGCCTGATCAATTGTTAACTCTTTTTCAACAACTTTAATAATATTATTATTAACAATTATTGAAGTTTTAAATTTTGGAGCGGAAGGAGCTGGAGGAGCTTTCGGAGTTACTTCTTTCTTTGGAGCTTTAACTTTTGTTCCACTAACTGGAAGAGTACCATCTGCTTCTGTGAATTTTTTTCCGCAAGTTTTACAAATATACAACTGTTCTTTTGCTTTGTTGAAACCTTTCTTTGTTACTTCTCTGCTCGTTTTACATTCCGGACAATACATCAATGTTGCCATTTCCTGCCTCCTTTTTTGTTTTGAAAAATAAAAATAATCTTTACTTAATTATTTCTATATGAGATTTGTGAATATTAAATTTTTGTTGATAATATAATTGGATAAAGAAATGTTTTTAAATAGTTTTTTGGTTCAAGATCTTTATAATTATTATTATATTTTCCATTTGAATCTAAATATTTTTCATTACTACACAAATAATATTCTTTCAAAATATCTTGTAAATTATTTAAAACAACTATGTTAAAATAATTTTCTGAATATACTTGTTGTATATTTTTATAATCTAATTGATTACCATTAAAGATATCTAATATGAAATTATGTATTTTTTTTGGAAGATATTTATATGTTCCTTTGATTATTAAATCTTTATTTTTCCAAAAATAACTAGTTCTATTTGATCTTACATAACGTTCATGATAATCTAAATGAAAATTAAATTTACTTTCCAATATAAATTCAGAAAACTTTCCACATGGTTCTTGAATAGTCTCTGTTAAGTTCCATAGTTTTTGGGTAGTTTCTGTATTGCATAAAACAACAGCTCCATCTTTTTTCAGTTCTAATAAAAGATTTTCGCCGCTCTCAAATAATAATCCCATTGTAATAATTTTACAAATCATATTAATTTGTTTTAACTCATCTGTATTTTTTAAATTAATAGCTATAAATATATTTCTAGCCTTTTTTTCAGTTATAGAATTCATTTCTTTAACAAATTTACTGTTTAGATCAAACATATTATTAATAATTGTTGCATAAGCATTTCTTGTATCGAATTCAATTATAAAATTTGATTCATCACTTTTACAAGAGATAAATTGTTTAGAACTATCGGCAAAATACCAAGTTATTGTTTTATCAACTTTAGCAATTTCTTCATATTCTTTAGGAAATTTTATTTCTGAATATAATTCTAATAATTTATCAAAGAAGTTCATGTTCTTTTATAATTAATTCATGATATTCATCAATCCATTGAGATGAAATTCTTTCATGACTTTCAACATATCTAATTATAGCTTCAACAATTTGTTTAAGTCTTTCTTCATCATGTAATTTTTTTGGTATTATTCCTAAAGGTGGTTTTTCTTTTAACATATTTTACCTCTTAAATATCGGCAAGATCTGAAATATGATCTTGCCGATAAATTTAACTTAAATTGTTTTTGTAAACTCCTGATAAAGATATAAATCTCTGATAATATACAACTCTTTTATCTGAGGGAAATTATTTTTAGTTTGAATATACCATGAAAAGAATATTTCAGCGATTGGAGTATTCTTTTTCAAGTATATAGCACTATTCTTTTTTCTCATCTGAATAACATCAATATATAATGTTAATAATAGATTTTCAATAATAATATGATCAAAATTTTCTTTTTCATCTGGATTAGTATGACAATAAAATGAATCATACGATGAAAATATTTTATCAAATATTCCACCGGTTAATTCACTATTTCCAGGTTCAGTTATATTCAACTTTAATCCAGCTGGAAAAGATACTTTTATTCTTGGTTTAAAATCAACAGTTATAACATTCTGTGATATTGTTGATGCATTTGATAAATTTATATCTTGAGTGAGGATGATTGAAGCAACATCTGGCATTTGTGATTCAATTATACATGAATCTGAAGGTGGACAACAGAAAATTATATTTTCTGTTTTATCAATTTTACTCAGAAAATCAGGTTCTATTTCTTTTAATATTTTCATATATTCTCCGTTATTGTGTTTGGATATTCTTCAGAATGTTCAAAATCATCATCTTCGATAATTTCTTTTTCATTCGAATCATAACTTGTGTGGGCAGCATTTGCCCATTTCTTAACCTCTGAAGCTTTA
>Ga0114951_10002681_pt1 | contig 19728 bp, 17 predicted proteins | sample AM7aDNAmetaG_FD_88677 | JGI IMG/M metagenome (GOLD analysis project Ga0114951, IMG submission 88677) | Freshwater microbial communities from Finland to study Microbial Dark Matter (Phase II) - AM7a DNA metaG | ecosystem: Environmental > Aquatic > Freshwater > Lake | place: Finland: Lake Alinen...
GCCTTCATGCTTTGCGTAAACAGTTTGATAGCGCTCACGATCCTCCGGCTCAGTGTTCCTTTTTATGAGTTTCGGAAGCGGCGTGTCGCCCAGCCCTTCAATCGTTTTTTTAAACTCTTCGTAAGGCCCGTCAAACAAGAAACGGAGCGTGCGCCCGCGCGAAGTGGTATTATCAATCACCTCGGCAACCAGTGAATCATCATCACCAAAATATAATTTGTTGCCTATTCTTATTTTACGTGCAGGGTCAACAATGACATCCCACAACTTGGATTCTCTGTTAAGTTCTCTTAACAGAAATACTTCAATTTTAGCACCTGTCTTTTCTTTTACTCCATATAAGCGGGCGGGAAAAATCTTGGTATTGTTGACAACCATTACATCACCGTCACTAAAATAGTTTGCAATATCTTTGAAAAGTTTGTGCTCAATAGTTTTGGTTTTTCTGTCTAAAACCATAAGTCTGCATTCATCTCTTTTTTCGGTAGGATATTGGGCTATTAATTCAATGGGCAAATGAAATCTAAAATCCGATAATTTCATGTTTTTTTTAGTTTAATGTGTGCGAAAATAAAAAAGCAAAAAGTGCAAAGGTAATACATCAAAGAGGCGAAGTCAATAGATTTGGCATTTATTATTTATAAAAAATACAAATATTTATCTATTATCTTGATTATCAATATATTAAAAAGATATAATAATCTGACTATTTATATCATTAAACCAGATGCAAATAAACAGGAAATATTATCCAATAACCTTAGAGTACATCAACTTATCATCCCCATCGTTGTAGTAATCTTTTAAACGGGCTTCAAGAATGTAACCGGATTTAATGTAAAAATTTTGAGTCGGAGCATATTTTTCTGTTGAAGATGTTTCGATATAAACTCTTTTTCCAGAAAGTAAAACAATATGTTTTTCGGTTTCCTGAAGAATTTTTATGCCAATGCCCTTACCTCTGAAATCATTATGAACACCTATCCAATAGAGGTCGTAACTCGCTTTGGTGCATGGTATTTCGCCATAACACGAAAAACCAATCATTTTATCCTGATAGATAGCTGCTATAAAATAATAACCGCCACCAGCTTCTTTTTCGAGGTGCTCATCGGCTATTTCTACGGCTACTTCAATTTCATAATCATAAAAAAAACCTGTTGAATCTAAAATGTCTTTTATACTATCCCTGTCTGCCCTGTTTATTTGAAACCGGAAAGTTAAATCGGACAATTGAAAATCAGAATTATTCATTTTAATAAGATTTAGTTTTTAATTCAGAGTATCATAAATAATACGCTTAAACAATTCTTCAAAGGAAATGCCACTTCTCTTTATAGCAGCAATAAAACCGCTATCAGGAGATATGCATGGATTGGCATTTATTTCAAGTACAAAGGGTTTTCCGTTCTGGTCTATTCTGAAATCCACACGGGCATATCCTTTCAAGTTAAAAATATCCCAGCATTTCATGCATACCTGCTTCAATTCATCAAGCAGAGGCATATCTTCTTGTAAATAATCAAACGTTCTAACAGTATTTTTATATTCGAATGAATCTTCGACCCATTTGGCACGGTAACCTACAATTTTCAGTTTACCTTCAGGAAAGCCGTTGAACTTAATTTCGGCAGGGAAAAGCACCTGTGGTCCATTTTCACCACCAAGCATGGCAATGTTGAATTCGCGTCCTTCTATATATTGTTCTGCAAAAACTTCTTTCCCAATACTTTTAGCATTATTAAGCACAGTAGAAATTTCTTCTTTGTCTTTTAAGAGTTTAATACTGCTCTCATCCAACCCTACAGAAGCATGCTCCCAAACAGATTTTATGAGGTACTGACAAGATGGGTCGTAGGCCTCATTAATATTATTTCTGTATAAATAAAGGGCAGTATTTACGCCGTGGGCTTTTAACACTAATTTAGTAGTTAACTTATTTGATGTCAAATAAATGCTTTCTGAGGGGCAGCCTGTATAAGGCACTTTCAAATAATCGAAAAAAGAGGGCGCAACATGTATCAGCCTTCCGTCATTATAAATAGTTTCTACAAGGTTTACAATAAAGACTGGTTTGTAGTTTTCTTTAGCACTATCAAGTTCCTTGAAATCGAAAGGAAAAGGCATACAAAAAACCTGATAGCCTGATGCCTCGAGGTTTTCTTTGAAAAATGCAGCTTCGTCCAATACATCCAACTCATCGAGAGGTGCATCGGGAGCAACGAAACTATGATATATAATAACGTTCATCTATTGCTTTTATAGTTTATACCTTTTTTTAGCTGAGTTGATAATTTCCTGAATAAGATATTCATAGCTCAGTCCGTTTAAATAGCAAATTATAGGTAAATCGGAATGAATATAGTTTAGGCCTGCAAGAGGATTAATTTCAATAAAATTTAAATTATTGTCGCTATCCATGCGTACATCAATACGCCCTGCATCTACACAGCCAAGCAACCTCCAAATCCCTGTTGCCATTTCAGAACAAGACTGAACGATACCCTCTTCCGGAATTGTATATTTAATCTTATCCTCATAATGGGCTTTATTCTCATAAGAATAAATAGTATTGCTTATATTTTTATTGTAATTTACTTCCATCACACCAACCACTCTGCTCTCGTCGCCATTACCTACAACGCCGACAGTAAATTCTCTTCCTGACAGGTATGTTTCAATAAGCAAGGGGGCATACCCCTTATTTATTCTATCAAAGCAAGCATTATATAGATCATTCTTATCTTTTACAAATGAGGTTTCATCAATGCCTTTGCCTGTTCCTTCAAGGGCTGGTTTAACAAAAAGAGGAAAGGGAAGCTTCAGATAATCTAGTTCCTCAATAGTGTTTATCAAATGAAATGGGGCTGTTCTGAAGCCGGCATTCATAACGATATGTTTTGTAAATGCCTTATTAAGAGTAAGTGACATTAAACAAACGTCTGAAAAGGTGTAGGGGATATTGTATATTTCTAAAACAGCAGGTACTTGTGCTTCTCTGCCCGTGCCTTTCAGTCCTTCACAAATATTAAACACAAGATCCCACTTGTAGCCTTCCTGAATCAGGTAAATCAGGTTTTTTACATGACCTATTCTGTGTGTTTTGTAGCCAAGCGATTGTATGGCTTTATCAATACCCTCAACAGTTTCTTCGGTATCAAATTCTGCTACTTCTTCATCAGAGTATCCCATCTTGAGATAGTCTGTTTTCAAGTCATAAGTAATTCCAATAAGCATTTAGTCCTGTTTAATTTTCAAAATCGGGATAGGTGAACAGGAGGTTTTCATAATTTCTGAGTACCACTCCTCCATTTTCATGTTTAACGAGATATTCGGGCAACAGCGGGATTTTACCACCGCCTCCGGGAGCATCAATAACATAATGCGGGATAGCATAACCACTGGTGTTTCCTCTTAAGGCAAATATGATGTCAAGTCCCTTTTGCACAGGTGTACGAAAATGTTTAGAGCCGGGTATAGGATCGCATTGATACAGGTAATAGGGACGTACTCTTATTTTAAGCAGGTTATGCATAAGATTCTTAATAGTCTCTGCGTCGTCATTAACGCCTTTTAAAAGAACAGTCTGGCTTCCCAGAGGAATACCGGCATCAGCAAGTCTTATACAAGCATCTTTAACTTCAGGAGTAATCTCGTCGGAATGAGAGAAATGAATGCTTATAAAAAGAGGATGGTATTTCTTTAATATTGAAATCAATTTTTTGGTGATACGCTGTGGTAATACCACAGGAACCTTAGTACCAATTCTTATAATCTGAACATGCTCTATATTGCGAAGTTCGGAAAGCAAGTATTCTATATGTGAATCGGGCATTGTAAGGGGGTCTCCACCTGAGATAAGGACATCTCTTATCTCCTGATGTTCTTTAATATACTTCAACCCTTCCTGCCATGCATTTAAGCCCACATGACATTTATCTTTGGCAACCATGTGCGACCTCGTGCAATAGCGACAATATGTTGAACAGAAACCTGTGGCTAAGAACAACACCCTGTCAGGATAACGATGTACTATGCATTTAACTTTTAATGGTTGATCATGTGCTTCATACAAAGGGTCTGATTCTTCACCTTTATTCACAAAAAATTCATCAACAACTGGTATTACAGTTTTGCGCAAAGCCTGGTTTTCATTATTGGCATCAAGCAGTGATGCAAAATAAGGTGTGATGCGTACTGGCAGAATATCATTAACGAGTGTGTACTCAAAATACTCTTTCTCCTGCTCCGATAAATCTATAAACTTTAATAAGGAATCAAGAGTGGTAATACTATTTTTTATTTGCCATTGCCAACTGTTCCAATCGTCCAAAGTTGCCAATGGAAAAAATTTTTTCAGGAAAGCTAAAGATTTTTTATTAATTATTACAGCCTTTGAATTTGACTGTGGCATTTCCATACGCAGATATTCATAGCTCTTATGGAAATTTAAACTACTTGGAGGTTCGTCACTATCTTGTAATTCATGTTCAAAATTCTGAACTTCATTTTGTTTATTTATCATTTATATAAATAATTTAGATGCATATTAACATTTTTTTTCTCGCTTTAAAAAAAAACATATTTTTTTAAGTTATAAGTAATTGATTTTTAACACATTATATAACTTAGTTATTTTTTTCTAAAAAGCTTGCAAAATAAAGCCATTTTTTATTACCAATTTCACTTTTTTAAACTATTTTTTTTAACATTTTGTACAAAATATTAACAATTGAGGGAATTTGATTTAAAAAAAGCTGAAACAAAATCGCAAAATGTTGTATATTAATTAGTTGAGTTAAACGAAACATTAATATATTTTAACAAAAAATATTTTTTATTTTTTTCGAACATTTTTAGGTGGCAAAGGGTTGACGAGTTCTAACTTTTCAACATAGGTAATATAGGGTGAAGATATTATTGATGGAGGTAATTTAGCTTTAATAACATCACTTTGAGGCATGTGCGTGAATATCATACCAACAACTCTAACCTGCTGGTCTTTCATTTCTCTGATTTCTTTCTTTGGCCTGTTAGCTTCAGGACTTGTTGGGGGATAGATAAACACATCTGTATTATCAGGAAGTTTAATAGCAACCTGCCCTGTATATTTTACCGAATTATCTTTTTTTAATCGTATGTCAACCTGGGTATAAACGCCTTCTATCATAACCTTTTTATTGTTATAGTCTGAAACATCTTTTATGCTTTCAATTTTAGGAAGCGTTTCTTTAGGTTTTTCAACTTCTTTGGAATGGAAAAGGCCACAAGAAGCCAAGCTGAAAATTACTAAAGATAAAAATATTATATTGATATTATTTTTCATAGATATATAGCTTGTTAAAATAATGACAAAGTTATATAATTATTTTAATAAAAAACAACCTGAAACTTTGACTTCTGAAATTTCTATTTAAAGAAAAAATACAAGCAATAATATTTATTTTTTTTTCGTTCATATTATATGAAATTGTCTATGAAATACAAAAAAAATATAATAATTTTATTAAGACAGTTATTGTTGATGATATTTATTTGTTTTTTTAAAATTTCATACTGTCAGGTCGTCGATAATTATACAGAAACCAACGCTAAACAATACTTAACTTCCACAACCACATTAGCACCAATTGAGGGAATATGGCTTTCAGACAATGGGTTTAGGCTTTCAATAGAAAAGAATCCCGAAAACCTGCCTACCGGACAGGCAGGCGGACAGGCAGGCGGAACAAGAAACGCTAAAAGATTTCGAGTTGTAATCTTATCAATAAATTATACAAGTGATTTTTGGAAACCAGGTTCTATAAGAGCATTCATCGAATGCACAGCATCTCCTGATATTTTTTATATAGATTATTTTATAGGAAATCACGATACTCTTAAAACAGAAACCTGCACCGGTCATCTTGAAGATGAGCAACTTCTAAAAATAAAATTTAGTAATAACAAGACCATTGATGAAATTACATTATATAAAGTATTCCCCAAGCAAGAAGACAACTCATTCACAGAAAAGGATATTTACTCACCTGCTTATGGTTCAGGACTTTTCTTTACTGAAGATGGCTACATTATTACCAATCTTCATGTAGTCTGCGATGCAGAGGATATTACAGTAACAGGAGTAAATAAAGATTTTAAGAAAAAATATAAGGCTAAGGTAATTATTGCCGATGAAGTTAACGATCTGGCTTTGCTGAAAATTTCCGATACTGAATTTAAAAATCTTTTGCCCATACCTTTTGCTTTCAGATTTGGCAATGTAACACAGGGTGAGGATGTATATGCATTAGGCTTCCCTGATGCGACAGAGATGCCAGAAATTGCGACGCTTAGCGACGGAAAGATTACCTCTACCTCAGGGGTGAATGGCAATAACTCATTTTATCGTACATCACTACGTTTACGTCCCGGAAATTCTGGCGGGCCCCTTTTCGATAAGAACGGAAATATTATTGGTATAAATTATATGCGTATCAATGAAACCGAAAATGTTGGCTATGCTGTAAACGCAAAGTGCATAAGAGCTTTAATTAATATTTCTGAAGATAAACCCTTATTACCCTTTTTAAATACTGTTGAGGAAAAACCGCTGCTCGAAAAAGTGAGGATACTCAGTAACTACGTATGTATTGTTGATTGCAACAATTATTTCAAATTCTCTTCATTCGATGTTGAGCACGTTAAAGTATTAGGTGCCAAAAATACTTTAGATGCATCTGATAAGGCTGAATCCTATTATTCTATGGCGTTGTACAATATTAACAGAAAGGATTACGGTACTGCACTTTATAATTTGAATGAGGCCATTGGCAAAGGATTGAGGAACACTACTATTTTCTATTTACGCGGTCAGGTCCGAATAATCCTGCAACAGGAATTAAACGATGCGATTGAGGATTTTAATTACTGCTTAAAGAATGATACCAACACGACTTATGTTGGGATGTACAATTATTACAGAGGAGCAACCTATGATTTGCTTAAAAAATATAACGAAGCTAAAAGCGACTATACAACATGCATAAATAATAATGGCGAAATGGTAGGAGAATCTGTTGTTGCCAGAGCTCTTGTCAATGCAGAACTTGGTGAGTATGATTCGGCTATTGCAGACTGGGATATACTGTTGGCAAAAATGAATAACAATGAATCGACATCTAAAGCTACAATATATTTTTATAAAGCAGACTGTCTTTTAAAAATTAATAAACCAGAAGATGCACTTACCCTTATTAATCAAGCTTTGGATATTGTAACGACAGATGTAAGATTATGGATTCTCAGGGCAAGAATATATTTTAAGTTAATGCAATACGATAATACTGTCAGGGATATTAATAAGTCATTATCAGTTGATGAAGTTCCTGAAGCATATTATGTGAGAAGCATGGCATATAAGGAACTGGGAGAAAAAGAAAAAGCATGTAAAGATTTTAACAGGGCCGTATCATCAGGATATAAGGAAACACAATCGGATATGATAAATTATTGTGAAAATGAAAAATAATTTTAGACATATTATACATTCATTGAAATTGCACAGAACATATATAACAGTTTATTCTTTAAGAATAATCTTTATAATTATTTCCGTTTCATTGATTATGTTTGCAGGTTCATGTTCATACAAGGTGCAGTTTAGTGTCAAACCAAGTAAGATATATGTTGGTGATTCAGCAAAAGTAGTGTGGAAAATAAAGAATCCTTATAAAATAAAGTATATTTCATTTGGAAACAAAGAAGAAGGGAAGTTGGCTCTTTCAGGCATTAAGTATATTAAACCATGTAAAGACACCATTATTAATCTTAGCATTTACGAAAAGAATAATACCCATCCATCAAAAAAATTTAAAAAGAAGATTAAAGTATTAAATCCGGATATACTTGAATTTTCTGCATTTCGTGACAGGACAGACAACAATAAAGTTATTCTAAGCTGGAATGTCAAAGATTTCCAGCGATTAAATGACAAAACAAAATACAAAATAAACATAGAAGGCTATTTTTACGATCTGGCGCCCAGAGGCTCTGTAACTATACCGGATCTTAAATCATCCGCTACATTTACTTTAGTTATGAGTTCACCATCTGTTGTTCTTTCAAAAACATGTTTTGTTGATGGTACAGACCTCAACCAACGTCCGATGATAAAAAATGATACGGCAATTTATTTACTGCCAGGGGATCGTAAGATATTCATGAAAATCATTGAAACCGATATCAGCAACTATCCAGATAAAATCCGGCTTAAAGTAATTGTTTATGATTCGCTTGGTAATTTTATTACACATCTGGCCCCTCCTTTTGCTGATACGAATGTGTGCAGGAAATATTTTCAACGAATTGTTGACAAGGCTAAAAACACAGTAACAGAGCCTGCATTCGAAGTAAAAGAATTTAATAACAGCCCTGATCTTTATGACCTTGCTCTTGTGCTTGATTATAGTGGTTCAATGTCGTCTTATATGGATTTTTATGAAAAAGCCACATGTAAATTTATTGAAAATAAATATCCCGGTGATTATTATTCAGTCACCAAATTTGACCACCGCCTTGCTCCTGTGTGCCCACTTAAAACAAAGGCAAAAGAGATTATTAACAAAACAGGTTTTAAAGGCATTGATACCTTGGGTGGCTCTACAGCCTTATATGCCGGTATTGACTGTGGTTTAAAATCCTTGGAAAACAGTCATCATAAACGTATTGTAATGGCTTTTACCGATGGTTATGAAAATGCTTCCTTTTCATATTTCGGAACATATTCGTGGGATATTAACGATATGATTATGAATATAAGAAAACAAAAGGCTACATTAATGCTTATGGGCCTAGGATTAACCAATACTGTACTGTTAAATGAAATGGCTTATTACTCAAACGGTGAATTTTACTATCTTGCCAACCCTGCCGCTATTACTGAGGTATATCGCGATTTGCAGCACAATATGAGAACATATTATGAAATTATGTTTAAGCCTTTACAGAGTGAAAGTGAGCATCAGATTCAACTTACATATTTCAACAATAAGGATACAACCTCCACTACAAGGCCTATGTACATTGGCAATAACATAAAGGTTGACCACGACTTAATGCAATTCCAGGTTGATACAACAGCTTACTGGTATGAAAAAGATTTGGCAAAGAAAGGATATAATTTTGTTACTACCCCTCAGAGTTTAGCATACTTTGAAACCAATGAAGATAAGATAAACACTAAATATTATCAGCAGATGCAAAAGCTGATTACATATCTGAATGAAAATCCCAAAACATTACTTAGAATTTACGGTCATACCGACACTAAGGGCGATGATAACCTGAATGATGCTTTATCAAAAGGCAGGGCCGAAGCATTAAAAAATTACCTGTTATCAAAAGGGATAAGCAACAGCAGAATAAAATATTATGCCCTGGGATCAAAATACCCTATAAATAAAAACGATAAAGCAGAATGGGCAGCCCGCGAAAACAGGCGCGCAGAGATTGTTATCTGGAAAAAATAAAAAAACACAGACACTATAGATTTAGCGGGATTTGCTTTCACGTCTATGAGAATATGTCTAGTCGAAGCATAAACACCTTCCTCTTGTAGCTTTTTCTAAAAATACTGAACCACGAGTTATCTGTTCCATAATTTTTTAATGATGTATTTACGTTAAGCTTCTTATCTGATGTAAAATCCTTTATAGCTAACTTCAACGACAATTCTTTTTGAAGTTTTGAAAAATCAGCAACATTGCAATTGTTTTCCTTTGCGCTGAGTAATACGGTTAAGCTTAGATTAAATAATTCTTTATTCTTATAGTATTCTGCTAAAAGTTTCAAGGTATAGCAATCAGTAATTGCATTCAAAAAATGCTCGTGACTATATGGTCTGAGTTTATTTCTAAGTATTGCATTACTTTCAAATAATCTTTCGGAAAGATTTATTATACTGTCTGCTTTTTTAAAATCTAAATTCCGGTATGCCTCAGCTATTGAGCGTTCATTGTATTGATAGGTATATAAGTCTTTAATTTCTTTCTTTAGTGAAAATGTTTTAATAGTATCTGTAACACAATTGCCGTGATGCTTTATTATTTCAGTGGAATTATTTAATATATCAAAAGCAGAGACATAATCTGAGTTATCAATATGGTTTTTTGCTGAGATATAATTTTTCTCTATCTCGAAATTGCGATTGCTACATTCCTGTTCTTTAATTCTGTTAATTAAATCATTATAATTATACATTATAGCAGAGTCATTGTTGAGCAAATAAAGGCTTATATTCTGCCTGATTAAAATCTCAAGTTTATTGGCTGCCATGATATCATTAGCCCACGCTTTAACCTTTGCTTCACTAAGCATTTCTAATATTGAAGGTTTACCAGCACATCTGATGTATGAATTTAAAAGAGTATCCGGAAAAGCGATGTTGTCCTTTTCTATTGCTTTGGCTTTAAGAAGATATTGTAATGCTTCTGTATTGTTTATGTTTAAAAGTTCATGTCCTTTGGCAATAAGATCCCTATACTTTATTTTATTGAGCATCATCCATAAATTCTCGGTTTCATAAACTGCTGACGAAGTAACTTTATTCTCTTTCTGAAAAGTAGAAGCTTCGTTAAGAAGATATTCAGCATGCTCAATATCCTCATTTTTAATATGTTCCCTAATAATTACAAGAATATTTTCATAAAGTCTGGTTTTAGCATTTTTAATTTCATTCTCTATAACTGTATTGCAATGTGTGTCTTTGCATAATTTACAAAGATCCATCGCTTTATTATAAGTATTAACGGCATCTTCATAATCTTTTTTATCATATTGATTCCGTCCTTGCTCAATTAAATTATCAATAACTTTTCCTACTATGTCATCGGTCTCTTTATGATTAATATTGAGATTTTCATTTTCATTCAAATAGCGTTTTGCATCATAAATGAATTTTGCTGCCAGTTCAAATTTTTCATTTTCAATGGCTTTTGAGGCAATTGTTAAATACGATTTATACAATCCCAATTTAGCATTTTCAATTCCAGAATAAATTGCAGGTTGGCATTCAATTACTGTGGTATTTTTGCAAAAAGAATCTGCCTTTGCAAATTCTTTTAGGGCTTGATGAAAATCCTCTTTACGTATCTGGGATTCTCCTCTGTCAATATATTCAAGCATGATTTGCTGAGCTAATGCTAATATATTGGCTTCAATATCTTTCTCTATTTTTAGGTTTTTTAAAATATTTAAAATTATTTCTGCAGACCTGTCAATATCCCCCTTAATAAAATTAACTTCGGCCAGACGGTAATGAGAACGTACATAAATAGGGTTTGCCCTTATAGACCGTTCATAATACTCGGCAGCTTTTTCGTAGTTATTCTTCAGAAAAAAAGAGTAGCCTTTGTTAAAATACACTTCATCAATTGAACTCATCAGGTGATTAACAATTGTTGAAGATTTGGTGTATTGTTCTTTTACTAGTTTAAATCTGTTTTTAAAATCTATTGGATCATTGGATGCAATATCAAGGGTGGTGAAAAATTTCTGGTTTTCAATTTTTTCAATATTCTTTTGAACCTTAAACAAATCAATCTGATAAAGAGGCATCATATCTATATTATCAGTTTTAATACTGTTAAGGGTTTCAATAATTTCACTGAGAGCCTTGTCTGTTTTATAATATTCATCAATAAGCTGATTATAATCATTAAAGCGACTTATATCACTTTGCCTGTAGTTCAATTTAGAAGTGACTACTTTAACGCTTTTAGATATTATTACTTTGACAGAATCTTTAGCAGAAACAGGAATAAGCCATTCATGAATATCGTTGGGATTAGTAAGGCAACATGTATCTATTTCATAATTCAACTGTTCTACGCTATTCTCATCATAAAGACCAATATGTACTGAAACAGCTGAAGGTAAGAGCAATTTAGAGACATCTATACTACGTACTTTATTATCGCCATGAAAAACGAAACCGGACAATCTGTAGCTTATATTTAGCTTGCCCTTTTCTTCAAAGAGTCTAACCGATTCAACATACTCAATTTCATAGGATAGACGCGTTAGTTCATCTTTTTGTAAAATCTTCTCAAGAAATATATTACTTATTTTCTCATCTTCGTTTGGATTGCGGGCATACCGAACGACTTTCTTATTTTTATTGCTTGTTTCAAGTAATGTTTTTTGAGAAAAAGCGAAAAAAGGAAATAATAATAAAAAGAGAGTAAGAAAACGCATAGCATGAGCTCTATTAAATATTGCAGGGCAAAAGTAGAAAAATCATCAATATATAAATGATTTTGAGTATAATATTATTGGTAATACTCAATTATTACCATATCGGATTCTTGTGCATTATTAAAAATTCTAATATGAAGATGATAAATGTATTTGCATTTTATTTAACTATAGATTATTATATTTATAAATGATTGAATATCAGTAACCAGAATAAACTTTTCTATGAATTCCTCAAGCACTTCCTGGCTTTTTGTAGAAATCTATATGGCAAAAAAATACAAGGCAATATGAATTTTAGCATGAATAAACGTTTTTTTTAATAATTTGTACCCCTAACCGTTCTGAAATCGAACCGGTTTTTGAGAGATTTGGGGATAATATATAGTTTTAAAAGTGGAAATTGTAAAGAATTTTAAAGGAATTAATATTTACTTTTTATTCTTTTCTAGTGTTTTCAACAATTTTGTCAAATTCTAAAAATTTCATATTCGTTTTGTCTTTTTCATCAGTAGCATTTGCCGAGAATTACTCGGTATCTGAATCTGAAAGTACAGTTTTTTGATATCAAAAAATGATTTAAGAGCACATGAGAACCCACTATTTAGACTCCACTTTTATAAAAATTTAAATATTTGTATTGTATTCCCAAAATTTATATTAATTTTGGGATTCTAATCCACAAATTTATGATAGATCGTATTTCCTTAAAATTGATAAAAAGCAAAATAAAGTCAGGCAAAGCCATTATAATACTTGGTGCAAGGCAAACTGGTAAAACGACTTTGATTCATCAACTCGTTAAAGACTCATCTGATACAGCTTGGCTGAGTGGTGATGATCCAGATGTTCAAGCCATCTTTGAAAAAATTACTTCTACAAGGCTTAAAACATTGTTTGCAGGAAAAAAAACTATTGTGATAGATGAAGCTCAGCGGATATCTGATATTGGTACTAAATTAAAATTAATTACTGATCAAATGAAAGGGGTTCAGTTAATTGCAACAGGAAGTTCCGCATTTGAGCTTGCAAATCGAATAAATGAACCTTTAACCGGACGGAAATGGGAATTTCATCTTTATCCACTTTCATTTGAAGAAATGGTGAACCATCATGGGTTACTTGAGGAAAAGCGTTTACTACCACATCGTTTAGTTTATGGCTATTATCCTGAAGTAGTTACAAAGCAGGGAGATGAAAAAAATGTGCTCAAACAACTTTCGGACAGCTATCTTTATAAGGATATACTAATGTGGGAACGCATTCAGAAACCGGAAAAGCTTATCCGATTACTGCAGGCATTATCTTTTCAGGTAGGTAACCAGGTTTCTTACCTTGAACTTGGTCAATTGACAAATTTAGATAATAAGACAGTTGAAAAATATATTAATTTGCTGGAGCAGGTTTTTATTATATTTCGTGTTGGTTCTTTCAGCCGGAATTTACGAAACGAATTAAAAAGCAGCCGAAAAATATATTTTTATGACAATGGCATCAGAAATGCCTTGATTGCAAATTTCAACCCACCGGAATTACGTCAGGATATAGGTGCATTATGGGAAAACTTTCTGATGGCAGAACGTTTAAAATATTTACATTATAAAAACATCTGGTCAAACAGGTACTTTTGGCGAACGCATGCACAACAAGAGATTGATTATATTGAAGAAAAAAACGGACATTTGTCAGGATATGAATTCAAATGGAATCCGAAAGCAAGAGTTACATTTCCAAAAACATTTGCAGAAACATATAGTGAATCATCACAGGAAGTAATTCATCAGGACAATTTTGAATCATTTCTTATGTAAATTTTTCGATTTAACTTCTGAAAAATAAAAAATAATCCCGAAACGCCTTTCTAATTAGGGTTTCGGGATTGTACCCCAAAGGTTCGAATTATCGAACTTTATCAATGATTTTCAAAGCATTAGAAATCTGATGAATTATACAAACTGTATTTGAAGAATTTAGTTATAGGTGTTTGGTTCATGAATGGCCTGTTTCAAAGTTTGCTTTCCATATTACTCAATCTTAAAATTGGAAAACGTCCATAAAATATGTGAATAATGTAATTTATTCTAAAAGTTGTGTAACACTTTCTGGAAATAAAGAGCACACCTTTGTATCGTGAAAATTCATTCACAACTTAAATTTTAAAAAATGAACACAACAGAAATAAAAGGTAACTGGAATGAGCAAAAAGGCTTACTCAAACAAAAATTTGCCATACTTACAGATGATGATTTGATGTTTAAAGAAGGTAAAAAAGACGAGATGCTTGGAAGGCTTCAAATTAAATTAGGTAAATCGAGAGAAGAGATGCGCAAGATAATATCTTCACTTTAGACATCTGCAAAAAAAACTAATACAAAAACTTAAACAAAATGAAAATTAAAAATAATTTAGCTGTAATTATAGTATTAACAGGATTTGTACTATTGGTCATCCAAAGCTGTAATAAATATCCTGATGGCCCGATGATTAGCTTAAATTCAAGGACAGAGCGTGTTGCCAATACATGGAAAGTTGATAACTACCAAGCAAACGAAGTAGATTATACTTCGTTGGTTTCAGGTTATACAGAGACATTTACAAAGGATGGTAACTATTCCTTTAATTGGGGACTTATTTCAGGTACAGGCACGTGGTCTTTTCAAAATAATGATGCAGAAATCCGTATCATAGGTGTTGATAATCAATCATCAGAAACATTGTTTATACAAAAACTTGAAGAAAAACAATTCTGGTATTACTACATGGATGGAAATGATAAAAAAGAATTTCATATGATTCAGAAATAAATCACTTCAGATAATAAATCCCGAAATAAAAATATCAACATAGCCAAAAAGAGAAATTACATCTACAAAATGATTGGTTAAGAACCATTCAAAAAGGCAACCTGATTTTTTATTAGTAATTTATTAAATGTAAAAAGCCTCACTCCCGATAGCAATCAGGATGGGGCTTTCAGTTTTAGGAGAAAGAAGTACTTAAAATACTTAAAGTGAGCTACAATTCGACAAAAGTTCAGTATAAAAAGTGACTAAAGTTATATGTTTGTGGCGGAAATAAGAAGACCGCATTTTGATATTTCCAAAATAATCAAATTTTATATAAACCAACCCTCTTCCTCCGCCGTCAGGTCTTCAAACTTTAGGCACTCTAAGTATTTTAGGCACTTTAGGCACTTCCTTAAAAGTGTGAATGTTGTAACTCTTAAACATTGTTATGTAACACTTTCAGAAAATTATAGGGTCACCTTTGCTGAGTAAAATAATATCATAATTAACCCCAATAACCATGAAAACTATAATTGAATTAAAAGGAAACTGGAATGAGATAAAAGGAAGACTGAAACAGAAATTTGCAATGCTTACTGATAGAGATATGTTATTTGTAGAGGGCAAACAGGAAGAAATGTTAGGGCGGCTGCAAGTTAAACTGGGTAAAACAAAAGAAGAAATACTCAAACTTATTGCTGAAATATAAATTAGTCACTAACCAACTATGTCTATAAATTATTAACCAATCAAATTAATTAAAAATGAAAAAATCAATTTTTTTTATCGCAGCATGCACTTTTATAACAGGTGTATTTTTAACAAGCTGTAGCAGCACTCCTGCCGAAAAGGTGGAAAATGCAGAAAATAAAGTTATAGTAGCCAACAAAGATCTGGACGATGCCAACAAGGCATACCTTGCTGATGTTGAAAGCTACAGGCTGGAAACGGCAAAGACAATTGCAGAAAACGAAAAAAGTGCCGCTGACTTCAAGGCAAGGGTAGCCAAAGATAAAAAGGCCGTAAGAGATGATTACTACAAAAAAATTGCTAAGCTGGAACAGAAAAATACCGATATGAAAAAGTCATTGGATGATTACAAAGCAGAAAGTAAAGAGAAATGGGAAACATTTAAGGCAGAATTTAGCAATGAAATGAGAGATTTGAGTAAGTCGTTTAAAGATCTGACAGTAAAAAGTGAAAAATAGTTTAATGAACATTTAAACTTAAAAAAATAGAAAAAATGAAAAAAATAATTTTAATGTTTGCAGTCGTTAGCTTAATGGCTGGCAAAATAAGCGCACAGGAAAAAGAAACTGATTATCGTGAAAAAGCTCAGTTTGGGCTTAAAATAGGTGCTAATATATCAAACGTATATGATACCAGAGGTGATGCATTTCAAGCTGATGGCAAATTCGGTTTAGCATTAGGTGCTTTTGGTGAAATTCCTATAGGAAAATATTTTGGCATTCATCCTGAAATTTTGTTCTCTCAGAAGGGATTCAAGGCAACAGGCAGAATTCTTGGCAGCACCTATGATTTTACCCGCACCACAAATTTTATTGATGTACCCATTTTAGTTACATTGAAACCAAGTGAATTTTTAACTATAATGGCCGGCCCTCAATATTCTTACTTAATTAAACAAACGGATGTCTTTGCTAATGCAACCACTAGCATAGCACAAGAGCAGGAATTTGTGAATGAAAATATACGTAAAAATCTATTTTGTTTTACAGGTGGTATAGATATTAACATACAGCATATTGTTGTTGGCTTTAGAGCAGGTTGGGACATTACAAATAATAACGGTGACGGAACTTCTACCACACCCCGTTATAAAAATGTATGGTACCAGGGTACTGTAGGTTACAGATTTTAAAAGGAAGTGCCTAAAGTACTTAAAGTGCACTTCGACTGCGCTCAGTGTAAGACCTAAAGTACTTAAAGTTAGAAGACCTGACGGCGGTGAGAAGAGCTAAAGCAAAGGGAGATGCTATCTTAGGATAGTTTCTCCCTTTAGTATTTTATATTCATTAAACGAAAAAATAAAACTATTGTAATAATGAATATTAAAAATAATATATTTAATACCTTTATATATGTCATTTATAAATATTACTTTTGTAAATAAAAACAAAATAAACAAATATTTTATACAAAATAAAGCAAGTTGCTTTTAAATCATTATTATATATTGATAAAAAATAATTAAATATATATGTAAAAAATCAGCTTAATTAATTGTTAATAATAAAACAATGCAACCATTAACAGACTTAACAAATGGGCTTAAAATTTTAGAACCGTTTTTGACGCAATATGATTTTGGTTTTGAGAACTACGAAAACTTTAAAGGGTCGAGTGGACAATTTACTCTGGCGAAATACAAAAATGCAAGCAAAGAATTTATTCTTGGTTATGCTTTTTCTATTGGGCAAATTGTTTACCAATACGACAATTTTGCTGTAAGTCACGATTTTTATCTCGATAAGCTCGGATATGCTTATAAGAAAAATTTCCAGGACTTTCAAACAAGCGATAAGCTATTATCTTTTACACAGATATTATACGACTTTGAATTTTTAGTTGACGACTTTTTTGAAGGGGAATGTATCAGACTGAAAGAGATTGCAAGACTTCAGGATAATATTATAACAGAATATGACAAAAAAGCCAGGGAGGGATACAATGTTGAATTTGATAAATTGAGAATTGAAAAAGCCCGGCAGGAATTCAGAAAGAAAAATTTCAAGAAAAGTGTTGAAATTTACAAGTCAGTTGAGTATAATAAACTGATAAACGACCTTGACAAAAATATTATTGCATACTGTGAACGACATATTTGATATGCCACATATGAAGACAATGTTTTCTGTATAGTTGGCAGCAGCAGATGGCAGTAGGCAGTCATGCTTACTGATACTGCAAACTGCTGTGTATTCGAAAACTCATTTTAAGACTGATAGAATTATAACAGTAAAACATTTTACACTTTAAACAAAATAAATTGAAACTCTACATCAAATTCATGGTCTCTAATCGCTGTAAAATGATGGTGAAGTCAGAGCTGGATAAAATGAGGCTACATCACTTAAGGGTGGAATTGGGTGAGGTGGAGATAAAAGAGAATATTTCTGACGGACAATATAAACAGTTAAAAACAGCTTTATTGAAATCAGGACTTGAATTGATGGATGATAAAAAATCGATTCTGATAGAAAAGATAAAAAACGTCATCATTGAGATGGTCCATTATTCAGACAAGGTTCCCAAGGTTAATTTTTCCGATTTTTTAAGCGAGAAGCTTAAGCACGACTATACTTATCTCGCAAATCTTTTCTCAGAAGTTACAGGTACCACTATAGAACATTTTATTATCATTCATAAAATTGAACGTGTTAAAGAACTGCTCGTTTATAATGAACTCAGCCTGACCGAAATATCCTACATGCTAGATTATAGCAGCGTATCACATCTATCCAGCCAGTTTAAAAAGGTCACAGGTTTAACGCCTACTTTTTTCAAGCACCTAAAAGACAAGAAACGCAACACCCTTGATAACCTGTCTGCCTAAAAAAGTATAGCAGCCGGGTGTGTGAATAATGTAAAATCTTTCACTAATTATGTAACATTCATTCAGATAAATGTGCACAACTTTGTTGCGTGATAATTTCATCACTATAAAATTAATTATATGAGAACAAAAATCATTTCTCTTGTACTAATGCTCTATATATGTTCATGGATTACGCCATAAAAAGCTTCTGCACAGGCATCTGTCAACTTTCAGGTTTTTTATGATGAACTAAGTCCTTACGGTCAATGGGTTGACTATCCAAGTTATGGTTATGTTTGGGTACCCGATGTATCTCCCGGGTTTACACCTTATGCTACCAATGGTTATTGGGTATACACTGATGAGGGATGGACATGGGTTTCTAATTATCCATGGGGATGGGCACCTTTTCACTATGGTCGTTGGCATACCGATCCTTATTACGGACCAGTGTGGATACCCGGTAATGAATGGGGACCCGGATGGGTTACCTGGAGAGGTTCAGAGGGTTATTACGGATGGGCCCCAATAGGTCCAGGTATTAGCCTCAACATAGCTTATGGTAATGACTATTATGTACCCTACAATCAGTGGACATTTGTAAGAGGCAGGGATTTTGGAGGACCAAACATCAATAACTACTATGTCAATAACTCAAACAATGTAACTATCATCAACAATACAACGGTGATAAATAATAATCAACATGGCAAATACAATTCAGGTCCCGATAGAAAAGAAGTAGAAAAGCATGCTGGTAAATCAATTACTCCCGTTACTATTAAAGAAAGCAGCAAACCCGGTCAGGTTATGAGCAAAAACCAACTTCAGATATACAAACCTAATATACAGAAAAACAACCCTGCAGGACCTAAACCAGTCCCTTCCAAAGTATCTAAATTGAAAGATGTAAAAACTACAGCACAAAGAACTGCTACAACTCAACCACAAAAAACAAATCAACCCAATAAACAACAGCCATCACCACTTCAAAATAAAGGGCAACAAGCTAAGCAGAAACCTTTACAACCCCAACAAGCCAACCCATCCAAAAAAGGTGAAAATGTAAAACAAACACAACATGCTGTAAAACCTAATACTCAGAAACCATCACAGCCGCAACAAACCAATCCTTCTAAAAAAGGAGAC
>Ga0114951_10002682_pt1 | contig 19721 bp, 17 predicted proteins | sample AM7aDNAmetaG_FD_88677 | JGI IMG/M metagenome (GOLD analysis project Ga0114951, IMG submission 88677) | Freshwater microbial communities from Finland to study Microbial Dark Matter (Phase II) - AM7a DNA metaG | ecosystem: Environmental > Aquatic > Freshwater > Lake | place: Finland: Lake Alinen...
CCAAGCATAATTTGCAGGTTTTATGACATAAAGATACAAATTTCTGCATTAATAAACAACAAAAATATATTTTATTTTATTGACATTCAATTGTTTATAACCCATTTAAGGAGCGACTATATAAGGACCTGATGGCCATCCGTCATCGTAATCAAATGAGATGACAACCTTTCCGGTTCTGTCAATAAACCCATATTTGCCATCTTTTTTTGCTGCAGCCAGATCAGTTTCATCGGAGTAACTCTCTATCATTTCATAAATGAACGGAACCACAATATCATTTTTTAAGTTTACCACACCGCAGATATTATTTTTCCCGACAGGCCACAGCCCTTTTGAAACAGTCTTTGACCAGAACTCGTACTGTAGTGGTATAAGTATCTTCCCTGTTAAGTCGGCCAGTCCAACATCCGAAATATTGGTCTCACCTACAACAATTACTTTGTCTTTGGGGTAATATTCCATTCTGCCATATTTTAATGGGATAACTTCTTTTCCGGTACTGTCCATAAGGCCGTATTTAAATTCGTAATCACCTGTTTTAATTTTCACAACAGTAAAACCGTTTTCAAAAGAAGAAGCCTCATCATATTTACACGGAACTACTTCTTTTCCTGATTCATTTACGAAACCGGTTTTATCGTAATTATTGATTACTTTACTCAAACCCGGTTTGTTGCCGAAATTAAAATCGACTTCCTTATAAACAGGTTTCACAATGTACTTGTCATCGGTATCGACAAATCCGTACAATCCTGTTTTTTCATCCTGTTTGCTATAGACGTTCTGAGTCCTGGCAAACTGTTGACAGATGACCAGGCTAAGACATAAAGATAACAAGTGTAAAGATTTCATAAAGTTAATTTTCGTTCGTTTTAACTGGTATCATCTTTTAATTTAAACTACTGATTAATCGGTTCACCTCCCGATTTCTTTTCCAGGCAAATTTGCAAAATATTTGAAGATGAATTATAATTTAACGAAAATATTCCGGGCTAAATTTTCCGTATCAGCATTAACCCGTCTCTTACTGGAAGTAATAAATTTTCTACCCGATCATCGTTATTTACAATTTCATTAAATTCATGGATACCTTTTGTGTCCTTGTCCATACTGCCGGATTCTCCGGTTACTTTGCCGTACCATAACACATTGTCTGCGATGATCCATCCGCCGGACTTAACCTTATCCATCACTAAACGATAGAACTGAGGATAATCCTTTTTATCTCCGTCAATATATATCAGATCAAAACTTTCATTAATGGATGGAATAATTTCAGCAGCTTCACCCAAACAAAAATTAACCTGCTTATTAATTCCGGCTTTAGTAAAATATTTCAGTGCGGTATCTTCAAGTTCCTCATTTCGCTCGATGGTATATATCCGCCCATCACCCTGCAATCCTTTTGCCAGACATATTGTTGAGTAGCCGGTAAACGTTCCGATTTCAAGGATAGCAGACGGTTTTACCATGCAGCTGATCAGCTCAAGCAGTTTTCCCTGTGAATGGCCTGCCAGCATCGATGGGTACATCATCCTCAGGAAGGTTTCCCTGCTGAGTTCCTTAAGAACATTTTTTTCGGGTGAAGTGTGATTTATTGAATATTGTTTCAGATCTTCAGCAAGCATATTTTTTTATTTAGGTGTATACGTCATCATACTGAGCCCTTCCCTGGGAAATATTTCGTTGGCTGATACAAGCAGATCTTCAGAAGTTAAATTTTGTATAATGCCTGTCAATTGGTCAAGTGAAATGATCTCATTATTTACAGCCAATGCTCTTGCCATGGCAAAAACTTCATTCAGGTTATATTCATAATGGATTGCCAGTTGACCGCATAATTGTTGTTTGGCACTCTTAAGCTGAACAGGGCCAAGTTTTTGCTCCCTGAGTTTCTTAAGTTCAGATAGGATTATATCAGTGGTTTTATTTAATGAGACGGGCTCAACACCGAAATAAATATGGAAAATACCGGTGTCGGAATATGGAAGATAGGCGGATTCAACATTATAGGTCAACCCGTTTTTTTCACGTAAAACAACATTAAGCCTTGAGTTCATTCCAGGTCCACCGAGAATGTTATTTAACAGACTAAGACAATATCGCTTATTGTCCTTCAGGCTGTAAGCGATATTTCCAATAATGCTGTGAGCCTGAAATGTTTTTTTAATTATGGTTTTTTGGTCAGGTACATTGGTGTAGGTGCAAGAACGATCTGGTTTGTTTCCGGTTAACTGACTTCCGGAAAAATATTTAGTTGCCATTTTAATCAGTTGAGCGAATTCAATATTCCCACACGATGAAAGAATCATGTTTTCAGGCACATAGTTCTTACCGGTAAAGCGGATGATATCTTTCCTTCTAAACTTTCTGACACAGGAAGGTGTCCCTAAAATAAAATGACCGATAGGATACTGCCGGAAAATCATATTTTCGAAATCATCAAATATCTGTTCAGCAGGTGAGTCTTTATAAGAATTAATTTCTTCCAGAACTACCTTTTTCTCTTTTTCAATTTCCTGTTCAGGAAAGATGGAATTGAAAAGAATATCCGAGAATAATTCAAGAGTTCTGTCATAATAGGGATTAAGAAATGAAGCGTAAATGCAGGTCTCTTCCTTTGTTGTAAATGCATTCACTTCCCCCCCGACGCTTTCGAGGCGGTTGTTTATATGGAACGACTTTCTCTTTTTCGTTTCTTTAAACAACACATGTTCAATGAAATGAGCCAGCCCGTTTTCGCCGGTTCCTTCATCGCGCGAACCGGCAAGGATCATCACTCCACAATGGGCAACGGAGGATGTTGTTCTTTTATGAACAATCCGCAATCCGTTTGGCAGGGTAAATTGCTGGTATAACATAAATAAATTCTGAAATAGCTTACGAAGTTAGTATATAAACATGAATCCGGATTAATACACGTAAAATGAATGGTTGTATTTGTGATTTCATTATAAAATTGCCACTAACTGTGATTGTCAGGCAATAATTCTTTTACCGGGTAAAGGAATTTAAAGGGGATTAATGAATGGTTTCGGGGTGCGATGTACTAGAACAACTGATCTATGGTGTAGTCAATGGTGGTCGTTATTCCATTCGTGGTTATTATAAGCTGAATGGCATTATCGCATGCACCATTGCCAAAGTCGATAAAAGACGGATCAGAAGGGAATGCAGTAGATGTCAGCTGTAATCTGCCCTCGATAATCTTATACTGGCAGGCGTAATCAAGTAAAACCTGTGTGACAACGCTCATTGTATAGTCGGCCCCATTGGATACATAACCGGTTGACGACGAAGTTGTAAGTATAAATAGCTTATCATCTTCAATGGCAGGAGTATTATTTCTGTCCCACTCCGTATAATATCCTGCGACAAAATGGATAACACCATTAGGTCCGGTCAGGGAAGTTCCTGAGTTGGCAATAATCTCATACCGTATGCGATTTCCGAATATGCCCTGGTTTGTAATTTTTACGGTGCCATTCAGGCTATAGTCGTTATCAAATAAATTTTCAATAACTATGTTAACAATGGAGCCAGCCTGGTTGTATTGATTAAAATCAGAGAATACTGCAGTCATTTTTCCTTTTCGCCTGTGACCGTCAGGACAGGTAACAAATGTAGTACCATAATCAATGAAAAGGGTATCCCCCTGCAGACGGACATGTGCACTATCGATGATAAGGGATTTGGAAACATTATGTGCAGCTTTATCAAAGATGCTGTAAGATGAAAGAAAATTCAACTGGGCAGCAGCTGCATCTGTAAAAACAACTTTCTTTGTTTCAATATTGTTCTGAATATTATCCTTTACCTTTTCGCAGGAAATAAAGAAAAGCGATAACAAAGCACAAAACAATAGCGCTCTGAACGATTTTAAATATTGCATGGTTTTAAGTATTAATGAATTACAAATATAGTAATTTATCGGGAATAAATCAAGTAAGAATAAGAAAAATTGATTTCCGTATCCGCTTCAATATCTGTTTTTTCAATCAGTTTCCATTCATCGAAGTTGATTTCAGGGAAAAAAGTGTCTGCCTCAAAAAACTTTCTGACAACAGTCAGGTACAGTTTATCTGCGATTGGAAGAAACTGCCTGTAAACCGAACCACCTCCGATCACAAAGTTCTCTTCGTTTTTATCGCACTTTTGTATTGCCTCATCAATCGAATAAGCCATCTGGCAACCGGGGAATATTTCGCCCGGGATATCGGTTATGACCATGTTTGTCCTGTTGGGCAGTGGTCTTGCCGGTAAGGATTCGTAGGTTCTTTTGCCCATGATTACTGTATGTCCTGTAGTGATTTTCTTGAAACGCTTCAGGTCACCGGGTATATGCCAGAGAAGCTGGTTATCTTTTCCGATAGCATTGTTTTCAGCTATAGCTACGATGATGGAGATACTCATGGATTATTCCTTTCCGTGACAATGTTTGTATTTTTTTCCACTTCCGCAAGGGCAGGGATCGTTGCGGCCAACTTTTTTCTCCACCTTTACCGGTTGTGCTTTCTGGGGTTCCTGTGTGCGATTGGCAAATGCCATATCCTCACGGCTTTCTTTCAGATTGGTAAGGTCTGATTTTTTTGGCATCCTGGCCTCTTTCACTACATTTTGGGTGAAGCCCGGGAGATTTCCCTTATTCAGGAATGAACTGATATCAATATTAATTTCGCGCAGAAGCTTTTTAAACAGATCGAAAGACTCAAGTTTATAAATAAGCAGTGGATCTTTTTGCTCATAGGCAGCATTTTGCACCGATTGTTTCAGATCATCCATTTCGCGCAAATGTTCTTTCCAAGCTTCATCAATGATGGCAAGTGAAATACTTTTCTCAATAGAAATAATGACTTCCTTGCCTTTGGTATCATATGAACGTTTAAGCGGAGCAATGATCTGAATTTCTTTTAACCCGTCAGTAATGGGTATGGCAATGTTTTCATACCGGGTACCTTGTGCTTCATAAACGTCTTTAATCACGGGATAAGCAGATTCGGCAAGTAATTCTGATTTCCGTTTATAATTTTCATAAACCTGCTTATAAACAGTATCGACCATTTCCTCCGGCTTTACCGACATGAATTCTTTATCATCATAAGGAGATTCGATACTGAGGTTTTTGATCAGTTCCATGTTAAATGCATCGGCATCTCTTCTTTCAAGGGCTTCCTGAACAATAATTTCACAGGTGTCATACATCATATTTGAAATGTCAACGGCAAGGCGTTCACCGTACAAAGCATGTCTTCTTTTCTTGTAAATGGTATCACGCTGGGTGTTCATCACATCGTCATATTCCAGCAGGCGTTTACGGATACCGAAGTTATTTTCTTCTACTTTTTTCTGCGCTCTTTCAATGGATTTGGTAATCATCGAATGCTGAATCACTTCACCTTCTTTAAGACCAAGTCTGTCCATAATTTTTGCAATTCTGTCGGAACCGAATAATCGCATCAGGTCATCTTCAAGGGAAACAAAAAATTGCGAAGACCCCGGATCGCCCTGACGTCCCGAACGGCCCCTGAGCTGCCTGTCGACCCGTCGTGATTCATGTCTTTCCGTACCAATAATAGCCAAACCACCAGCATCCTTAACTCCGGGGCCGAGCTTGATATCAGTACCACGACCTGCCATATTTGTTGCAATAGTCACAGTTCCTGCACGACCGGCCTCGGCAACGATGTCGGCTTCCTTTTGGTGGAGTTTGGCGTTCAGTACATTATGTTTTATTTTGACTCGGGTAAGCATCCTGCTTAGCAGTTCGGATGTCTCAACCGAGGTAGTACCAACCAGAACAGGCCTTCCTTTTTTCGTAAGGTCAACAATTTCATCAATTACTGCGTTATATTTTTCCCGTTTTGTTTTGTAAACGAGATCTTCTCTGTCTTGCCTGATAATCGGGCGGTTTGTCGGGATGACCACAACATCCAGTTTATATATGTTCCATAATTCACCTGCTTCTGTTTCAGCAGTACCGGTCATACCGGCTAATTTATCGTACATGCGGAAATAATTCTGCAGGGTAATGGTAGCATATGTTTGCGTAGCTGCTTCCACTTTAACATTTTCCTTGGCTTCTATTGCCTGATGCAGTCCGTCAGAATAACGTCGTCCCTCCATGATACGCCCTGTCTGCTCATCTACGATCTTAATCTTATTATCCATGATCACATATTCCACGTCCTTTTCAAACAGGGTATATGCCTTTAACAGTTGATTGATGGTATGTACCTTCTCCGACTGTATGGAAAAGTTTCTCAACACCTCGCTTTTCTTGTCAGTTTTTTCTCTTGGTTTCAGATTTTCTTTTTCCATCTCAGCCATCTGGGCACCAACATCCGGAAGGATAAAGAATTTATTATCGCCGACAAGACCAGCAAGAAAATCATGCCCTTTTTCCATTAACTCAATGGAATTGTTTTTTTCATCTATTACAAAATACAAATCATCGTCAATCAGATGCATATTTTTCGATTGCTCCTGCATATAAAAATTCTCGGTTTTTTGCAGTAAAGCTTTCATGCCTGATTCACTCAGATACTTGATGAGTGCTTTATTCTTGGGTAAACCCCTGAAAGATTTCAACAATAGTTCACCCCCCTTTTTTTCGCTTTCCGAATTGGGGTTATTATCTAAAATCATTTTTGCATCGGCAAGATATTTTGTGACCAGCTGCCTCTGTATATTGTATATTTTTTCAACATAAGGTTTGTAATCGTCAAATTCATGTTTATCACCTTTGGGTGTAGGGCCGGAAATAATCAGAGGGGTACGCGCATCATCAATTAATACGGAGTCTACTTCATCGACAATAGCGTAATTCAGTTTTCTCTGAACGATTTCTTCAGGATTTCGTGTCATATTATCACGGAGGTAATCGAAGCCAAACTCGTTATTTGTACCGAAAGTGATATCAGCAAGGTAAGCTTTTCGCCTTTCTTCGGTATTTGGCTCGTGCCTGTCGATGCAATCTACAGTAAGTCCGTGGAATTCGTAAAGTACGCCCATCCATTCGGAGTCGCGTTTGGCGAGGTAATCATTGACAGTTACAAGATGTACTCCCTTGCCGGCCAGGGCATTCAGATATACAGGAAGGGTAGCAACTAGTGTTTTACCTTCACCAGTTGCCATTTCGGCAATTTTACCCTCATGCAGTACTATCCCGCCTATTAACTGGACATCATAATGAACCATATCCCAGGTAATCATATTTCCGCCTGCCATCCAGCTATTGGAAAAATGGGCTTTATCGCCGCTGATGATGACACTATCCTTTTTAGCGGCCAGATCACGGTCCATCTGCGAAGCGGTAACTTCTACTATTTTATTATCATTAAAACGCTTAGCGGTTTCTTTCATTACAGAAAAAGCTTCCGGAAGAATTTCATTCAGTATTTCCTGACTCTTTTTGTAAATTTCTTTTTCCAGAGAGTCTATGGTTTCGTACAGATGTTCTTTTTCTTCAACGTCAATCTCTTCTTCTGCATCTATTCTTTTTTTAATCTCCTCAATCTGTGTTTCTTCATCAGACAGATATTCCTTTATCCTTTCCTTAAATTCTTGTGTCTTTGCCCTAAGTTCATCGTTGCTTAACAAGGTGATTTCCTGGTAAACCTTTTTCACTTTATTGAAAAGAGGTGTAATGGCTCTTATATCTCTGTCGGATTTGTTTCCAAATAGTTTGTTAAAAAAACTAGTCATATATTAATATTATTGATCTTGCAAAGGTAATGCAAAAATTAATCATTGAATAAAATAACAGTAATGAAGATGTTGGAGGGTAAGGTGAAATTGCTAAGAATTAACTATTTACCTGACAGTTTTAATACTCATCTTCATGAAAGAAAAAGTCTTCTTTCGTCGGATAATCCGGCCAAAGGTCATCAATACTATCGTAAACCTCGCCTTCATCTTCTATTTCCTGAAGATTTTCAATTACCTCCTTAGGTGCGCCCGAGCGTAAACAATAATCTATCAACTCCTCTTTTGTTGCCGGCCAGGGAGCATCTTCAAGTTTCGATGCCAATTCTAAAGTCCAATACATTATTTAAGTTTGTTTACGTCTAATTTTTTGCAAAAATAATTTTTTTTACTACAAAGTCAAGTCTTTTTAAAACTTTCTGCATAATTTTTTAACAATCAGTAATTAAAAAAGTTTGTTAAGCTGACTCAAATATTAATAAACGATGAAATAATGAATTGCAAGTTGCTATATATCAAGGTGCAGACAAATATATTTTTTGTTTTCAGGCAAATTACAAATCCATGAGACTGGTGTAGATTTTTTTAATTAAAAAAAAAGAGCAACAAAAAAATGTCGTTGCTCTTTTTTAGGAAATGTTATATAATTATGCTTCAGGCTGAACTGCCGGTGCTCCACCGGGTCCAACATATTTTGCAGAACCAAACGCAAGTATTGGGATAAAAAGCCATGATAAAAATAAAAGGCCTACTGTAAATCCTGCATCCTTGCCAAATGACAGTGATAGCTTATGAATAAGAATGATAAGCAATACAAAGTTGACAAATGGTATCATCAGGAGGAAAATCCACCACCAGGGTTTCCCAACGATTTCCAGAAAAACGATAATGTTGTAAATCGGAATAAAGATTGCCCATCCGGGTTTCCCGGCTTTTGCATAAATTTTCCATTCAGCAGTGAGGTAAAATACGGCTACAGCTAACAGAAAAACAACAAGAAAAATAATTAATGCTACCATGTTTAAATAAATTAAAATTAATAATTAAAGGACGAGAAAACTATAATAATTTGAAATCAAACAGAATAAATGATCAAATAAAAAACCTCCTTTCTTGTTCCTTTTGAAACTTGACCGCTAAAATAAAATAAATTATTTCATATATCAAATTTTATATTGATTATTTTTCCCTAAGCCTGAAATACATTTTACCTAACTTTGTAAAAAAAAGATGATGCATAAACAGAGTGAAGCATTTGTAAGACTTCTGGAGATTATGGACGAGTTAAGGGCAAAATGTCCATGGGACAAAAAACAAACCATTGAGAGCCTGAGGTACCTGACAATAGAAGAAACTTACGAACTTTCTGATGCCATTATGGAAAATGACATGGAAATGGTGAAGAAAGAGCTTGGTGACCTGCTTTTGCACATTGTTTTTTATTCTAAAATAGGATCAGAAAAGAATGCTTTTGATATTACAGATGTGATCAATAACATTTGTGAGAAGTTGATAAACAGGCACCCGCATATATTTTCAGACGTTATTGTTCAAAATGCAGAAGAAGTCAAAAACAATTGGGAGAAAATTAAATTAAAAGAGAAAGGCACTCATTCTGTTTTAGGTGGAGTGCCTGCATCCCTTCCGGCACTTGTAAAAGCCTTCAGAATACAGGAAAAAGCTCGTGGTGTTGGATTCGACTGGGATAATGCAGATCAGGTCTGGGAAAAGGTTTTAGAGGAAATGAGTGAATTTAAGTATGAAATCGACAACGATACGTCCCCGGTAAAGAAAGAAGAAGAATTTGGCGATCTGCTTTTTGCACTGATAAATTATGCCCGTTTCTGTGATATTAACGCCGAAGATGCTCTTGAAAAGACGAACAGAAAGTTTATTAAAAGGTTTTCGTACATCGAAAATCATGTAAAAAACTCGGGCAAATCACTTAAAGACATGACACTTGCAGAAATGGATCTGATCTGGAACGAAGCAAAGAAAGAATTATAATCAGCATGGCATAAATCTTGTTTTTGATATTGACAATAACTAATTTTGACAAAAAAATAGATAAATATGAAAGTCACATTTTTTAAATCAGTCTGTATCTTAATGTTTTCCTTAGTTGTTTTTGTATCATGTAATCCAAATGATATCAACAATTTATTGATTACACGGGATAGCTATGTTGGAACATGGTCTGTTTCAGACCAGGAAGTACCGATCACTAAAAATAATTATACCGCAAACGTAACACTGGATCCAAGTAACAGCAGCCAGATCATTATCAATAACTTCCACCAGTTCGGTTCGGGTTATAACGTATCAGGTGTGGTTTCAGGGAAAAATCTGACGATTGGAACACAGCAAGTAGCAGGTACAACTGTTTATGGTGACGGTGTCCTTAATAATGGCAAATTGACGATTACTTACTTTACCGACGATGGTGCCGACATCAATAAATATGTGGCGGTATATACCAAATAGGTCACCGTGGAATAACTGCTGCTCCCTGTTTCTTACTCAGCTCAGTAATAACCTTTTCATATATTTTTAAAAATTCCTGCGGTCGCTCAAGGTAGTAGTTAATGTTTTTATAAAAGAGCTCAGGGTTTATTTTATATTTGGCAAACAACTGATCGTAAAATAATTTAATCTCCCCTGGCCTTAAGTTGCCGCTGTTTCTGCGTTCTTCAACCAGAGCTTCCACAATATGAACCTCCACTAACAGCTTTACCATATCTTTCTGATTCAGCATATCCTTTCTAATGTCTTGCTTTTCCTTATGATTACAGGAAACTGCAAAAAAAACCAGGAATAAGAACCCTATTATTTTTTTCCAAACCATACCATCATTTACCTGTTAAAAATTAATGCCTGACCTGTTGACCCCTCATTAAAAGTATGGCCATCATAAACAAGATTACCGTTGACGAAAGTCATGCATACTTTTGAATGCATAGTGACGCCTTCTAATGTTGACCATCCGCACTTATATAAAATGCTGGGCCGGTTGATTGTACTTCCGGTTTCCGGATCGATTATAACGATATCTGCCTGATACCCTTCGCGTATAAAACCCCTGTTCCGAATATTGAATATCCGCGCCGGGGCGTGACACATTTTTTCCACTATATTTTCCAGGGAAATCATTTTCCTGTGATAAAATTCGAGCATCAGGGTCAAAGAATGCTGAATCATTGGTGCACCTGAAGGAGCATTTATGTATTCATCCATTTTTTCTTCAAGCAGATGTGGTGCGTGGTCGGAAGCAATCACATCAATCATATTCCCGGAAAGTGCATTAAACAATGCAAGACGGTCATTTTCCGACTTAATGGCGGGATTCACCTTGATTAAATTCCCCTTTAAAGCATAATCATTCTCACTGAACCAAAGATGATGAGTGCATACTTCAGCCGTTATTTTTTTATTTTCAGAGGAAGGAGAATTATCCAGAAGACTTAGTTCCTTCCCTGTGGTCATATGCAGAAGATGTAATCTGGCATTGTATCTCAAGGCAAGATCCACAGCCAGAGACGATGATCTGTAGCAGGCTTCAATATTTCTGATCAGGGGGTGGAAACTAATATTCAACTCTCCCCCTGTTTCCTGAGTGTATTTATTTAAATTGAATTTAATGAGTTGTTCATCCTCACAGTGAGCAGCGATCAACATCCCTGTTTCACTGAAAACTCTGCTTAGAGTATATTCATTGTCAACCAGCATGTTTCCCGTTGAAGAACCCAGAAACAGCTTTATTCCGCAAATATGTTGTTTATCGGCTTTTATTATTTCGCTTAGGTTATCATTTGATGCACCGAGGTAAAAAGAATAATTTGCTAAGGATTTTTCAGAGGCAGCCCTGAACTTTTCTTCCAGTATTTCAAGCGTTATTGCCTGAGGCACAGTGTTAGGCATGTCCATAAATGATGTCACCCCGCCTGCAATACCAGCCCTGCTTTCGGAGTAAATATCACCTTTACCTGTCAGCCCGGGTTCACGGAAATGAACGTGGTCATCGATAACCCCCGGAATGAGAAATTTCCCTTTACCATCAATGATAGAGTAGCCGTATTCAATATCAGCTCTGCTAATATTCCCTTTGATGATTTTCTTTATAATACCGTTTTCAATAGAAATACTTCCGTCAAATATTTCTCCCTCGTTGACGATACGGGTATTGTGTATAAAATAGAAATTCGCCATGAGAATAGTGAATCATCAATAATTTGATATAAAAGTAACGAAAAACTTCTGAACAGAAAGAATTTCAGGAAGGCTTTTTATATTTTCTGAAAAAGCTTCTTAATTTCATACTGATAACTCCCATGACAGCTTCTTTGAAAATTCCCTTTGACATTTTGGATTGTCCTTCTGTCCGGTCATAGAAAATGATAGGGACTTCCACAATTTTAAATCCAAGCTTATAAGTTGTGAATTTCATTTCGATCTGAAAGGCATAACCGATAAAACGCACTTTGTCGAGTTCAATGGTTTCAAGCACCTTTCTCCGGTAACACTTGAAGCCAGCTGTAGTATCCCTGACTTTCATACCGCTTACCAGGCGAACATACGCAGAAGCATAATACGACATCAGTACTCTTCCCATCGGCCAGTTTACCACATTTACACCATTAATATACCTTGATCCAATGACAAGATCGCCGGCACCTGAAGCGGCAACCTGGTATAAGCGGATAAGATCATCCGGGTTATGCGAGAAATCTGCATCCATCTCAAAAATATACTCATAATCTCTCTTTAAAGCCCATTTGAATCCTTCTATATATGCGGTTCCAAGGCCAAGTTTGCCCTTACGTTCAATCATATACAGTTTACCGGGATATTCTGCCATGATTGATCTGACAATATTTGCTGTTCCATCCGGAGAATTATCTTCGATAATCAGAATATGAAACTCCTTTTCAATTGAAAATATCTTTCTGACTAACTTTTCAATATTTTCTTTTTCGTTGTATGTCGGAATGACTATAACACTATCGGCCACGTTGATTATTTTAAGGCAGCTAAATTATTATTTAATAATAAAATATACAAAAATATTTACCGAAATTATGAAAATTTAACATCCTACTTAAGCAAGATCTTTTGATGTAGAATTTTTGTATTACTTATGGCTGTCAACAGATATAAACCTTTAGACAAATTCAGTTCAGAAGTATTTATTGTAATAAGGTTCCCGTATTGTTCACCATGAACTGAAACTGATTCTTTACCATTCATATCCTGGATGAAAATTTGGGTGTCAGAACTGATATTTTCATTGAATCTGATGAAAACAATATCCTTTGCCGGGTTAGGGTAAATCAGGATAGGCCCGGAATTTTGGTTGAAATCATGGATGCCGACATACACCATATGGGTAAAGTCGAAGAGGTCTGCCCAATCAGGGTGGTCGATAAATGGGTTTCTGTTTCCCTGAATGGAGTAAATGTAATCATTCCGGGCAATTTCCCACCCGTCAGGGGGATCAATGGTATTCCACTGTTTAAGTACAAGTTCATCCTGTATGGCCGGCAGGGTCCATTCCAGCCCGGCTGCACCATTATAACATACCAACATATAGAAAATGGCTCTGGCGTCATCACCTTTCTGTTCACTGCGCGGCTCAAAAACAGTTTTTCCGTTAATATCTTTGCCCAACTTTGCAGCCAGGTAATGCTGGGTTTCTGTAACCACATCCCCCAGGGGATTGTTTGATCTGAGTGCATTTGCATTGTTTTGCTGGGTGGGAATCAGGTGATGATAATCGCTGTATTGCGGACTGGTCTGATCAGCATTGGGCATCCAGCTCTGACAAAATATATGTTCACGGCTTAGTGGCAGCCATGAAAATGTTCCTGTATAAATATAATTAAAGCCGGAATAAGCACAGGTAACTATTTTATTACTGACCAAAGATACAGCGGTATCTCTGGACTCGAAGTTTGCAATCAGGTTTTCGTCGTACTGTGAATATTCAAGCCTGGTATGCGGATATATTTTGTTGTGCAGTTCGTTAAAGAAGTTCGGGCTCTGAGAATCGAGGCCATCGTAATAATTCCCTATCATATTCTCCAGAGTTGTCACTGAGGTTTGGGTTGGGTTGCTTGTCAGATAATTTTCCGCTCCACCGCTGCCATTAAAAGAAAAGATCCTGAAATAATAGGTTGTATTGGCTACGATAAAAGTCGGGGAAATTGAATCAGGCCTGCCAACGTATACCACCTCGGAGTTTCCGATATAACTTCCTTTTGTATAACTTACACCATCAGTCGGGACTTCAGAAACAAACGGAATACCTATTTTTCGCAAAACTATATAATTCTCTGCTGCAGGATTTGCTTCTGAAAACCCCAGCTTATATGAATATGATCTTATCCTGCCAAAGCCCGGATTAGAAGCCTGTGCTGTTGGTTCTACGGAAAGGATTTCTTTGCCTGTATGTTGAGAATATGACAGTTGAGGGAATAAAATGACGAGCAAAAGATATTGCAAAAACTTTTTCATAAAGGATATAATGATTATTTAACTTCTTTTGTCAGAAACAGGTAAATAGGAAAATGGTCGCTGTAGCCACCGGCATAGACACCGCCGGCATACGTTCTGAAAGGATAGCCAGCATATTGTCCGTCGCTTTGGGTCAGAAACTTCCGGTTAAAAACTTTTGCTTTTAAGAATTTGAATCCGTTATTACCAGCAGGGTTAAGCAAGCCGGGAGTGATCACGAACTGATCGAACAGGTTCCATGAATCCCTGTATGCAAGAGAACCAATACCATTATTAAACAGCTTGACCATGGGGTTATATAATTCTCCGGGCTTCAGTTTTTCGGCATTTCCTTTTGCTTTCAGAAACTTGATCAGGCTGGCGTCATTAGGGTCATCATTCAGATCGCCCATGATGACAATTTTAGAGTTCGGGTCAACTTTCAGAAGACTGTCGACAATTGACCTGCAAAGACTTGCGGCTGCAGCCCTAAGCGGGGCACTCTGAACTTCGCCCTTGCTTCTCGATGGCCAGTGATTAACAAGGATATACAATTTGTCTCCATCAAGCAGACCGGATACTTCAAGAATATCACGGGTAAAGAAATCCTCCATATCCGGTATAGTCAGGCGGTGTGGCTTTGAACCCAGTAAGGTGAAACTCTGTTTCTGATAGATCAGGCCCACATCAACACCTCTTTTATCCGGAGAGTCATAATGAACAATACCATAATCTTCTTTTTTTAGTTCCGGAGTATTCACAATATCAACCAGAATCTGCCTGTTTTCAATTTCGCTGAAGCCCATAATAACAGGACCGTTTTTAACCAGTTCATCACCGATCTGAGAAACAACTTCTGCCGTGTGATTCAGCTTGGTCAGAAATTTCTGGGTGTTCCATTTACTGCTGCCCTCAGGAAGAAATTCCTGATCATCCTTATTCGGATCATCAATAGTGTCGTAAAAGTTCTCCAGGTTATAAAAAGCAATACAGGCCACTTTAAAATGTTTTTCCTGGGCCGGAAGTGATTTTACTATAAATATAGAAAACAGGAAAAGAGCGACTATTGGAATTATTTTTTTATTCATAAAATGTGTTCTGAATTATTTTGCAAATTTACTATTTATATATCTTAATATATATGAATTGATATATTTATTATCTTTGTTGGCTCAATTTAAATGAATTCCAGATGAAAAGATATTTAGTTATTTCTTTATTCCTGATGCTTTTTAGCCTTGTTACTACGGCGCAAAACGGGAAAATTGCAGGTACTATCACAGATTCTGAATCGGGGAAAGCGGTTCCAAATGCTACAATCACAGTGTCAGGGATCAAAACAGTTACGGATGCCAATGGTTATTTTGAAATAACTTCCCTGAAACCCGGTTCATATAATATGGAAGTCATTGCAACAGACTATGATCCGTTTTCTCTTACTTTAGATATAAAAGAAAATACAAACCTGCAAAAGTCAGTCAGCATAAAGAAGAGTAAAGGAGAAGTGGAATCACCCGGGCTTTCTGAGGTCAACCTGAGTGCTGTTGAGCAGGAGCAGGAAGATGAAAATAAGGATCAGAATATTTCCGGCTTATTACATGCTTCGAATGATGTATTTGCTTCGACTGCAGGATTTACTTTCAGTGGCGCCTCTTTCAGAGTGCGGGGTTACGATTCGGAAAATTCCTATGTCAGTTTTAATGGAATAGGAGTGAGTAACCCCGAAAATGGCAGGCCCAATTGGAGTGACTGGTCGGGTTTGAACGATGCCACGCGGGTAAAGGAATTATCCTACGGGCTTACTCCTGCCGACAACTCATTTGGAGCTGTGGGCGGTATGACTGATATTAATACACGTGCTTCCCTGTACAGAAAGCAAATCAAGTTATCTTATGCACTTTCGAACAGGACATATAATAACCGTATTATGCTTACTTATGCTACCGGACCACTGAAAGGCGGTTGGGCATTCATGGTAAGTGCGTCACGCCGCTGGGCTAAGGAAGGTTATGTTGACGGAACATTTTATGATTACTGGGGATATTTTGTGGCAGCAGAAAAGAAATTCGGAACAAAGCACAGTATTGCATTAACAGCATTCGGATCCCCTTCAAGAAGAGGAATGCAGGGCGCTTCCACTCAGGAAGCATATGACCTTGCCGGTACTAATTTTTATAATCCGAACTGGGGCCTCCAGAATGGCGAGAAAAGAAATGCCAAGGTCAGAACAGCGCACGAACCCATATTAAACCTGACCCATTATTGGAACATCAGTAAGAATACCAAGCTGACCACAAACCTGATGTATTATTTTGGCAGAAACAGCAGTACCTCTCTCAACTGGTATAATTCACGCGACCCAAGACCCGACTATTACAGATATCTGCCCGGATACACATACATAACTGCTCCGAATGATTCTCTGACGCGGGCAATTATGACAAATAACTGGCAGAATGATATCAACACACGACAACTCAACTGGGATTACATGTACCAGTCTAACTATTTAAGCAACATGTACGGTCAGCAGGCAAGATATATTATTGAGGAAAATGTCACTGGTTTTTCGCAAATCGCTCTGAACTCTTTTGTGAATTCTCAGGTTAATAAAAATATTAAAATATCGGGTGGGCTGGATGCCAGAACATATAATGCACGTCACTATAAAATAATCAACGATTTACTGGGCGGAAATTACTGGGTGGATGTCGACCAGTTTGCAGAAAGAGATTTCCGGGAAGATTCCATGAAGATGCAAAATGATTTGAATAATCCCAGCAGGGTTGTTAAAAAAGGCGACGTTTTCGGCTATGATTACGAAGCACACATCAACCAGATCAATTTGTGGGGACAGAGCGAATTCTCCTTTAATAAGGTTGATTTCTATGCTTCCGCTTCATTAACCGGATTGCAATACTGGCGAACAGGTAATATGAGAAATGGCAGACATCCGGATAATTCATACGGTAACTCTGCAAAGCAAACTTTTTTAAATGTCGGGGTAAAAGCCGGGCTTACCTATAAAATTACAGGAAGGCATTTTATTGATGTCAATGGTGTTTTTATGACTCGTGCTCCTTATTTTTATGACACTTATATTTCTCCAAAAACGAGAGATGATGTATTGCCTGTGATGAAGAATGAATTGGTTTATGGAGGTGATATCAACTATAATGTCAGATATCCATGGCTGAAAGCAAGGCTGACCTTATATGCCACACGGTTTACCAACCAGAGCAAGATCAGCACATTCTACCAGGATGATTATAAAACTTTTGGAAGTTATGTTATGACCGGTATTGATGCCACACACGAGGGGATAGAGTTCGGAGCTGAAGTAAAAGCAACAAAGATGTTGTCGTTTACAGGTGTCGCTTCCATCGGTCAGTATTTCTATACGTCCCGGCCTAGTACGCTGTTAACATTTGATAACGGAATCGTACCTGATACCACTTTCACTACCTATATGAAAAATTTCAACCTCAGTGGAACTCCGCAAACAGCTCTTTCATTAGGCCTTAAATTTAATTATGATTACTGGTTTTTTAATTTTAATGCCAATTACTTTGGCAATATTTGGCTTGATTTTAACCCTGAGAGAAGAACTGAAGCTGCTGTTCAAAACCTTACTCCGGGAGACCCTTTAATCGCATTAGTTACACAGCAGCGAAAGCTGAATGGTGGGTTTACTTTTGATGCCTCCATCGGAAAATCAATTTTAATTAAAAGGAAATTCTATATCAATATCAACTTCAGCGTAAGTAATATATTCAATAATACGGATTTACAGACAGGCGGCTATGAACAGATGCGTTTTGTCAGCAAAGATTTCGTCAAAGGTATTGACAACTTTGATCCGAAATATTTTTATATGTATGGAAGAACCTTCTTCCTGAACCTGAGCTTTAGAATTTAATAGCATCCATTTAATAATCAATTAAACTTTATATCATGAAATTTCTAACCTTTAAAAAAGCAATACTGCCTTTAGTCGGCAGTATCATTTTATTGTTTTCGGGCTGTGTTAAAGACGATTTTGATCAACCGCCAATTTATGTTCCTCATTATACTCCTGCATATAAAATTACTCCGATTACCGGATTACAGACACTACTCGGTGGTGGCAGTTTCCTGGAAATAACCAACGACACCATTATTATTAAAGGTGTTGTAACTGCTAACGATGAAAGTGGTAATATTTACAAATCCATTTATATTCAGGATAATACAGCAGGTTTACAGGTATCGATAGACCGGGTGGATATGTATAACGAATATAAAGTGGGCCAGCATATTTATATCAAATGTAAAGGGTTGTTCCTGGGAACCTATGGCGGGGTAATTCAGCTTGGTTATAACAATGCAGGTGCAATAGGAAGAATTCCGGATGCTATGGTTAATGATCATATTTTTAAAGACAGCCTCCCCGGTCCTGCTCCTATGCCTGAACTGATTGATGTGGCAACGGATTTAACGGGCAAGATCAGTAAGTTGGTTAAGATTGAAGGCATTAGTTTCCCGGATGCCGGTCAGGCATATTCCCTGGCTGCAGCCACTACAGACAGAAACATTGCTGATGCTGCCGGTACTCCTATCGTGATTGGCGGTAATAATTTCGTGCTGAGAACAAGTAACTATGCTTCCTTCAGGGCATCATTATTACCCTCAGGTACAGGAAACCTTGTCGGCATCCTTGGACAGTACAACGGAACTTACCAGCTGTACATTCGTGACCTGAATGATGTTATGGGTTTCGCTCCTGATAACTCAATAACCCTGCTTAATGAACCATTTACCTCAACCTTAGGCGGTTTTACCCAATATAGTGTAACAGGAGATCAGGTTTGGCATTGGGCAACTTATAATTCAAATACATATGCTGCTATGAGCGGTTATTCAGGCGGTACAAACCTTGCTAATGAAGACTGGCTGATCTCCCCTTCAATGAACTTTACATCTCATTCAGGCATACTGATGAAGTTCACTGCTGCAATGAAATTTGCCACACAGGCAGACAGCTCTATGAGATTTTATATTTCATCTGATTATTCCGCCGGTGCACCAACAACTGCCACCTGGAAGCAGTTCAGAGTATCCAGCTTACCTGCTGGAGCAGACTGGACTTTTGTACCTTCAGGAGATATTGATTTGTCAGCAACAGGTGTTACGGGGTCAAATGTTCACGTTGCATTCAAGTACACTTCAACAACAAGTGTTGCTGCTTCATGGGAAATTACAAATATTACAGTGAAAGCGACCCATTAGAGAGCATGAAGATATTTTTTCAGTGATCAATGAAAAGGCAGCCGCAAGGTTGCCTTTTTTTATTTCGGTCCTTGCCACTTACTAATGTTGGGCGGAAAATGGACGATATCAAAAATATTTATTAAAAAAAGAGACTGTCTCAAAAGGGCAGCCTCTTTAATTTGTTGACAATCAACATAATAGTGTTGATAACTTTTTATAATACTTTGATATTCAATTCTATAAGATTTGTATTTTTGTATTATGAAAAGTTCAAG
>Ga0114951_10002684_pt1 | contig 19718 bp, 15 predicted proteins | sample AM7aDNAmetaG_FD_88677 | JGI IMG/M metagenome (GOLD analysis project Ga0114951, IMG submission 88677) | Freshwater microbial communities from Finland to study Microbial Dark Matter (Phase II) - AM7a DNA metaG | ecosystem: Environmental > Aquatic > Freshwater > Lake | place: Finland: Lake Alinen...
CAACCTCAACATGGGCAGTTAGCTTTATTCCAATAAACAACATTCAGATTGTAAATTATAGTTCAGACAAAAGACAGTTTTTGTCTGATTGAAAACTTATGCCCAGAAATCTCAACTTATTAACCACTTGTTATCCCGAACTCAGGTTATTAAGTTTAAATTTCACTCCAAATATTCCTAAAACACCTAAATGGTAAAATGGAATTGCTTGCCCAAAATATGTATTGTAATCATTGACAAATAAATCTTTATTTTGAGTTATATAAAATGTATTTGTCAGCCCCAAACCAAAATATGGTTGCAGTTTGTTGTAATTTAATGTGTAGTTGAATGAAACCGGTATTTTAATGAAACCGGTTCTCATATCAATATCTGTAACTTTATTATGAGAATAAATAACATTATTCGCTTGATAGCTATCGGTATGAAGTGTATACGTAGAAAAATACTGTAAAGTTACCCCAGTGGAAACAGTCATTCTTTCAAATGAGAAAAATAAGTTTTGTATCTCAAGATTACAACCGATTAATGCTCCGATTCTTTTGTCTGTATAATTTTCAGGACTAAAAATGAAATCGTTATAAGAAATTCCTGATAATACAACAAAATTAAACTTTAAGGGATTTATTTTACGTTCGAATACGATACATTTAGAAGATTCGCAGACTTTATCGTGATAATCTTTTGCTAATTTAATTAATTGTGTCGAATATAATTTCAATCCATCAATTTCATCAAACAAATCAGGACAATCCGACAAAACATATTTTAATTTCCCTGTATATTTTTGAGGTTTGTAATGCGGTAAGCCTTCTTCATTTTTGCTTAAAACAGGAGTCTCTGTTAATTCCATTAAATCACCAACTTCTTTTTGGATGTAATAATGTTCATTATTATCTCTTCTAAAATAAATATTCGCTTTACCCTTAATCAGATATTCAAGAAAAAAGACTTTTGTTCCAGTTAATGTAGGCACTTCCTTTGACACAAAAAACTTACCATTATTATCAAAACGATAAGCAAGTATGTCATTAGGTGAATATGTTATTACAGGACTCTTAGAATCAATTTTAAAAGCACACTGAATAAACTGGTTGATATTCACATTTAGAATATATCCCTTGATAGTATCATTACTCTTAGTTATAATATATCCTGATTGGTTAATCTCTTGAGCATTTGTTATACCGGATAGTATCAGTATCATCATAAAAATAAAAAGAATTATTATTCGGTCATTTACAAATTTCATGATTAGAAGAATTTAATATTTAAAAAAATAAATTTAGTACTATGGGGACAATTTTGATTTTTGAAACATTTTATACTGCAAGCGAATTTATTTATTTCGGATTCTTGGCAAGCCAATATGAACAGCCCCTGCAAAAAATCCTGAAATTACTGTCAGTTATGATTTTATATATCAATGACTAATGTAACTATTCTCGTATTAATAAGTATATCCGAAAGGACATGGAAAATAATAGTATCATTCCTTTGTAACATCAAATTTCCAAACTGTGTAACTACTCGTACCATAGCCGAAATACAACGAATTTTGATAGTTAAAGAAGAATAAATCATGAGCACCATCGGTAAGTAAATACGGAAAGTCATTGCATCTTTTCCAAACCCTATTACCGATATCGTATGACCATATTTCTTTCTCGAACCAATTGTCTTCACTGTAAGCTCCATCATGGGCTAAACCTATGTAAATTTTGGTACCATAGGAGAATGTGATAATTCTATTTCTCAATTTTCCGGGATACGAAGTTATTTTAAGCCATAAATTTGTTGTAGGGTCATATTCATAAATTTCTTTTCCAAAATTCATAGTATATAACTTTTTATTTAAAGTAGTGCAGCCTTCAATACCGCCCCAATTATAACTGGCTTTCTGCGACCATCTTTTTGTTTTTAAATTATATGCATATAGGTTTGATGAAAGAAAATAGATCAAACTGTCTGATAATGAAAATGAAAAACTCCAAAACGAATCATACCCAAAAGGACGTTGTGATTCAATTGACCATGTATTATTTTCGAGTTTATATAAATTAGTTGTTTCACTACTAAAGAGGTAAAGTGCATTACCAACATTAACCGAACATTCCAATGTACCTGAATTACCATCAATAGGAGTTTTTACCGACTTCGTAAATTCGTTTGTCTGAGGGTTATAAATATAATGACTGGAATTTTGGAATAATATATGTCCGTAATTATTATCTGAGCTTCCAATGGAATTAAAGTACCCGTCAAGATAAACGTTCTTTACTAATTCCCACGGACATTTCGTCGAACCCTTGCTAATAAAGTATTGTGGATTTCCATATATTATTTTTTGTCTATATCGGGCAAAAATCCGGACATAATAATTAAAACCTTTTGATAACGAAAAATCAATCCGTTTCCCGAAATCAATTTCATCTATACCTGACCCCAATATAATACTATCAGCAATACTTTGATGTACATCAGCAATACCCCATACAAAACCGTATGACGAAATCAGGTCTGTACCTTGCTTAATCAATCTTCCATGAAAAGTAGCACCGGTAGAATCAACAATGGTTGGTGTCAATGTTTCAATTATAGGAAATTCGTGTAAGGATGGTTCCGCATTACACCCAACCAAAATAATGATCAGTAACATATAAAATGTACATATTTTCATAGCTTAAAATTGAACTCCGATACTTAATGATAATTCTTTAAAATTCACGTACGAATAAGTTCTACCCAAATTATAGGCATAATTGTAATTAAATTCCGCAAAAACACAATAATGTGATTCATAATTAAAAATCAAACCACATCCAACAGAAAAACCACCCATATCATCATTTAAAACTTGTGCATGGGTTATATCGGTAAGTATTGAATTTTTTCTATCCTGATTATATTCATATAAAGTACCTACATTTTTAATAGCCCGATTGTATATAAAACCCGCCTGTAAGTAAGGACTTAAATTCTGTTTTAAGTAGGTATAGCGTACAAGTAATGGTACACTCAATGCCGAATAATTAATTACCACATCATTAGTCAATGTCACATTTTGGTATGTACTTGCCATATTAATTTGTCGATATTGTATTTTCGGGTGGAATGAGAAATCAGATAATTCAATTGGAATATCTGCAAAGAAACCAACTCCGAAATTCATATTCATTTTATAATCGGCATTAGTGAACTTTGTTGCTTGAACTTTCAATAATTCTGTCATAATTCCTGATACATCAAATCCATATCTCGTTCTGAACAATGGTTTTTTCTTACAGGTTTGGTAATTTCGGAAGAACCTGGTCAGCATATTTTTTTCAGATTTTAAAAACACTATGTTAGACATTGCCGTACTACAATTTGTGAAGTATTTTGCTAATGTATTTCTGAATCCAGATTCAGGTAATTCAATTAATCCTAAACTATCATTCTCGGTTATGTAAAACTTTTTGATTTTATTGCTCAATGCCAGATAATAAAGATTTTGTTCGCCTTCAACAATTCTTTCCAGAAAATAATTTGTGAATTTCCCATCAATATTTATCCGAAAAGATTTATATAATTTATCGTTATTAAATTTATACTCCTTAACCTGATATGGAGTATAACTTTGAACTTCATTATTAACCATTACTGTACAATGTTTAGCATTTTCAATATCACCTTTATCAATTATGTTAGCACCATGTATTGCAACACTATCTTGAAAAATAAGCTGACTGTAAGCAGTTAATGAAAAAAGTAGATTTATTAAAATTAAGTATTGATATTTTTTTAGATATGATTGTTGTCTGCTTGCGTATATCATTTATTTTAAGTTTAAAATGTAAATCTATGCGGTATTCTTCCTAATAATCCTACAGCAAGCACGGATTGCAAAATTCCCACCAGTGAAGTGACATACAATTTGGATTACAAACCCTTTCCCTAGTTCCCCCGTCCTGTCGGATATATTGTTCTCTTTAAATGTACAAAATTTGTGCGTTGTCGTTGGGATTTGCAACCCCGACCAACCAGATATATTTATTTAATGTATAAAGTCTGCATACCGCCACTGGGATTTGCAATCCCAGTTCTTGTATTCTTTGGATTTGTAATCCAGTTGCATATCCAACTGCAAGCATTTTTCTTGCTTAGAAAGAACGGATTAAAAATCCTAAGAATACATAAGGTGGGATCACAGATCCCACCAAACATGCCGCCAACTTTGCTCATTTAATAACCATATCCGTTAGGAAGGGAGGGTTGCTTAATGTTGTAAGATAACCCTCGGTAGTATGCAGCCTCACCATTGAAAAATTATCGGGATAAACACCATTAACGGGTGTACTTCCTTTAGTTATACTGTATTCTTTATTATCAATATATGCCGTACCACTGTAAGTGTAGTTGGTGGGCGTATATACCGTGTTATTTATATCACCAACTGATACTGTTAACGGTAGAGTAGTTTTCAGAGAATAAGTATAATAGTCGCTTCGTAACTTCTGCCCGCCGGCATTGTAGGTATTTATAATTTTATCTCCGGTTCGGAATTGTATTACCGTTGGCAAATTTAAAACATTATATTGAATCGTAACAATATCGCGGTCTTTGGTTCTTTAAGAAATGGTAAGCGACCCGCCTACCATTTCTTATTCAATATTGTACTTAGCTTGTTTATTTACTGCCAATTATGTCACTAACACCAAATGTGACAATACCATGGCAGGGAAACTAATCAAGCATCCATCTTGTTTTATATTTATCATCTCTAACATAAAAAAAATCTTCTTCAAAGTTCAGCCCTATAGCAATAGAATCTACACCAATCATTTTGTAAAAAAATGTAGTATCTCTGTCAAGAATTTTTACTTTAAATTTAACTATGCCTGTATCTTTTCTTATTTTCCCTATAAACATTTCATTATAATAATCAGAATTCTTACCATAAACAAATTTACCAGCATAAACTATTGTATCATTAACCCATACCGTTGTATTCCCTTCTTTGTAAGGATTAGATATACCTACATAAACTGAAATTCCTTTTTCTAATGGCTTCCTTGAATTAATACAGCTAAACAAAGCTAAACACGTAATAAATAACAAATATTTTTTCATTTTTTTAAAGAATTATCGATATATAATGTTTTACTTGAAATTACAAGATTGTACCCCGGAACAATGGAAAAATTAGGCGCACTTGGAGAGTCCCGTCCTGTCGGATATATTGTTCTCTTTAAATGTACAAAATTTGTGCGTTGTCGTTGGGATTTGCCGCTCGGCTGTGCCGCTTGGCTTGCCAAGAATCCCAACTGTTTGTATTCTTAGGATTTGTAATCCGGTCTTAATCTATACAACCATTACATCCAGTAATCCTTTTCCGCCCGCATAATCAATAGCCGAGCTATACCGATAATCTTCAGCTCTATTTACAACTTCAGCTTTCACCGGATTTTCATGTATATAATTCAACTTTTGATTAAAATAATCATTCAGATAAATTCCCTGTGCATCATTTCCTTCTTGCCAAAACCGATAGTTCTTTATCTTCTTGTCATTCTTTCCTGAATATTCAAATCGATTCAACATCCATTCTTCCCTGCTTTCTTGCGCATCAGTTTTTAAATTGTTGATTATCTCTTTACTCGTGAATTTCTTAAAATCCCGCCAGATATCTGATACTTTATTCTCAGCTTTATTCCCAACAATTGCATGCAAATGATTGCTCATTAATACCCACGCATATATAATCAACCCTTTTTCTTTTTGGCAATATGTTAGCGAGTCTATGATAATATGTTTATAAAGTGGACGTGTAAATATATCAACCCAATCAACTACTGTATCGGTTACGAAGTAAACTTCTCCTCTTATGCGATGCTGAATATCCATGCCTAAATCTATTATAAATTCCAAATATAATGCTTTATTTAAAATATTGAAAGTAGCGGATTACAAATCCTTATAATACATACAGTTGGGATTCTTGGCAAGCCAAGCGGCACAGCCGAGCGGCAAATCCCAACGACAAGCACCACATTTTAATCATTTTATTAAGGATATATCAGGCACGACGGGGGTATTTATTGATTTACAAGCTCTTATTTTGTCAATACCAAATTTGATACATTACCATGTCGAAATAATCCCCAAGAGTGTAATATAGAATCAGCTTGACATTTTGTTATATTACCTCTGACTAATGCATCTTGGGTTGTAAAAAAATAATAACTCCAAAATTTAATTTGATTACCAAAAGAATGAAAATGATAAGTATAAGATAATACTTCTATGACTTTATCTTTTTTGCCTACAATATTAAAAGCATCATAAAATTTTGAAGATGTATATAAATCTGATTCAGAAATTATTATATTAAATTTGAAAACAGATTTTTTCCCAAGGAAACAAGATTTATTTATATAATTAGGAAATTCATTAGTCTTAACCACCCAATCAAATGTACCATCTCCCATTATATTATTATAAGGATATGAATATAATTTAAATTGAGTATTTAATAATTCCAGTCCAATGACTAGTCTAATTGGATTAAAATTAAGCCCATAAACTTCTTTAAATTCCCTTATTCTGTATTTTTCAATTGTTCTATCTTTAGTGCAAGTTAAGAATAATGCTATACAAAATAGTATATTAATATATCTTGAGAGATTAGAGTTAATTTTATTGATTTGAACCATGTTTACCTCCTTTCTCATAGGGTGTAACTAACCACCCATTCCTATCATAACCAATCTCAATATATGATTTAATTAGTTTTGTATTAGGGTCGAACCTTTTAGCTTTTGTGACATATTGATTATAATATAATTGATCCAAAAGTTTATTATTTCCGACAGACATCAAATCTTTTTCAAAACCCTTATGATTATCAATATGTTTCTCCCCAAGCCACTCCCATTTATCATATCGATCAGGCAAGCCTAATAAATGACCTGTTTCATGCATAACTGTTCTTGTATTTCCATTTGCATAAATAGTTCCTCTATTACCATCATGCCTTTCATTGGTTGATGTATTCATGTGCGCATTATCAATCTGACCACCTTCATCACTTGAACTTTCTTTACTAAAAGTCAATACATTTTCACCTGCTTTCAGCTTATCGGGAGCTTTATCAACATATTTATAATTTATTTTAAATGAAACATTGATACCATCCATATTTTTAGATTTAAATGTTTCTTTTGCTTCCTTATTTAATTCTTTTGCTTGTTCTGCATTTGTTTTACCTGTAATATTTACAGTTGCTGAAATAGAAACTCCAGTTATTTCTCCATTATCATCCCATTGAATCGTGACTATACAATCTTGACCATCAGGATCAATGATATTGACTGGGTTATTTTTACACACTGAATATGGTGATATTGAGTAATCATTTTCAGCATGATGATCCATTGTAGGAGTTCTTAAAATTGAGTTGTAATCTACCCTTGCCCCTAAATCTGTACAATCATACCCATTCATTTCTACCCACTCCTTACCGTTATATTTGTAAGGTTGTACACTTGTGCCGGAGCTTTCAGCCCAGGGTAGCCCGCTGGGGTAGTATTGGGTTTTCTGTACGGTGGTATTGGTGGTGGCACACCATACCTCGCGATTATTTCCCAGATGATCTTTCCGGTAATAATAATACTGCGGGTTGCTTAAAGTGCTAATATACCCCTCGGAAGTACGCAATCTTACAAATGAAAAAACATCGGGATAAACACCATTGACGGGTGTACTTCCTTTGGTTATACCATATTCCTTATTATCTACATACACTGTACCAGTATAAGTATAATTAATAGGTGAATAAGTCAAAGAATTGATGTCACCTGCTGATAACGATAACGGAATAGTTGTTTTCAATGAATAGGTATAATAGTCGCTCCGTAACTTCTGCCCACCGGCATCGTAGATATTTACTATTTTATCTCCGGTTCGGAATTGTATCACGTCCGGCAAATTTAATACATTGTATTTAATTGTAACAATATCGCGGTCTAAATCTTTGATTAAATTTCCATTTGGGTCGTAAGCCATTTCGTTGGTAGCTCCATATACATGATTTTTATCCTGATATTCTTTAGTAGTATACAAATTTTGAGATCCATTATAATCAAATATCGAAGTAATCTGATTGCCGTTGTACGAAAACGAAAGATAATCCACCGTGGTGCTGCTGTTTCCTCGCATCAGGTAGTTTACATTACCCAGCTTATCGTAATTATACTCCTCGCGGTGACCGGCTGCTGCACCCTGCGATGTATTGAATCTGTAACAATATGCGGTATTTAGTCTGTTTAGATTATCGTAGCTGTAGGTGTATGCATAATTATAAAAAGGTTTGAGTGCTGCTACATTTACACCGGATATCTGGTATGATATATTGCCGTTGTAGCAGGGTGTGCCAGTGGCTCCAGTAGGTAAGGTGTTGTAATACAATTCCTCCAGATACGTTCCGCTATTAATGGAAGTTGTCCAGTTGCGGATATTATAGGTATAGGCTTCGGTATCTGTTCCGTTGTGGCGTTTATGGCTTATTAACCGCCCCAGTTCATCATATCCATTCGTATTATTGGTTAAAGTAACCGGAGTAGTAGCCCCATTCAGATAATAATTCGTTACTAATGGTCTCAGCGCATTATCGTAGGTAAAGGTATAAAGTTCAGTACTGCCCCCCGTACCCCCTGAAGGGGGAGCTATCGAGTGGGTTTTCAGAGTTTGGGTGGGCTTGCCACTGAAATTATAAGCGTTACATACTATATCATTGCCCCCCAGATAATTGGTTGCCCGGGTTTGAACCACCAATCCCCGGTAATCGTAATAGATAGCTGAGGTGTTATAATTGCCCGAACCATCGAGCAGGTAAGTACGTGTACCTGTAAGCAAACCTTTGGCAGAAGCCCATTGACTATCATAACCACTTAATGTTATATAATTAAGTGCCGATTGATTTCCAATAAAATTGTAATTGTCGTAGTAATTTATGGTAAGTGCTGTGGTTGTACTAAAACCATTTACAGAATATGCATCTACTACTAATTCGTTTTTAAACAACGTACGAATAGTTAAGTAATTGGCAGTAGAGTCGGTTTCAGAACGGTACATAGTGCCAGTTAATATTACACGCCCCAATACATCGTATTTAGTGGCTGTCCATTGCATAGCATTTCCTTGAGTTTTTTTACGCTGATTCCCATCCTGACTCAATACCAATCGGTCGGCTTTATCGTAAACCATAAAAACAGGAGTGCAACCCGGCAAACGTTTATAAATACAATTGCCTCGCTCATCGTATTGATAGAGGTAACAGTATTTTTTTAAAATATCTGTAGTAAGATCGGTTATTTCACCGTCGGTTGTCAGTCCATCGGCAGCTATGGGCGGAATCACGAAACAGAGTTGCCCCAAATCGTTATAAATGTAGTAAGTATCTACATTTGCACTGTTCCGTTTCATTACCACCCGTCCTTGTTTGTCTTTGTACTCGGTTGTGGTTTTGGAATCTTCATCTGTTACTACTGTTTTATATAAACTGTTAGCAGCATAGGCTCCACTTCGTTGTAACTTATTGCCGGCGTTTACATAATAATAACTTACTTCATTCAAAGCATTAGCTCCATATTCAGTTTTAACCTTTTTTGGACTGACGGTATTATTCCAAACAGCACCCGCACCTAATTGTCCGGTAACCCGGTTAAGAGACGATGGTTCATACTCGATAGTACTATAGGGCGTTTCAGTACTACCGTATTGAGTGCCGGCTTTAGATGTAAAATCGGTTAATCCAATAAATGCCCCATTATTGCCAACAGATAAAGTTGGAAGCCAATGTTTATATTCTCTCCCAGTGCCATCGTATTCAGTAAAACTAACAAGGTCATTACTTGTTATACCTGAAACTGCTTTTTGAATTGTTTCAACTGGCCGCCCCAGACCATCAAAGTATTTAATGGTACTTACCGAATTAGCATCAGTCAATGTGGATGGGTTGCTAATTGCTGAGGTTGGAACTGTGCTAACAATATAGTTTTGATTGGTGCTTTGAGCAATCAAAGCATTTAAAAAACCTGCTTGTAAAAATAATAATACCGCAAATTTAAGCTGTTTTATCTTACAGATATGGTGAAATATTATTTTTGTAAATAGCATATCAAATGATTTATTTCTAAATTGAGTTGATTCTAAATATTTATGTTTCATAATATTATTTTTATAAATTGGATATAAAGAACTATATTTTATAAATTAAGAATATCGAATTAATTTCATTCAATGTTCACACCTTATGTTTTTAGTTGTTGTATAACTTGTCGCCCCAGGATAATCGGTTATTAAACATTCTATAATGTAATCTCCTGCTGTTGGGCAAATAAAATCAAAAGTTGAAAAGCTACCCCGTTGTATTACAGAGGCATTTTTATAAAGTGCCCAGGAATAACCGAAGCTCCCCGATCCTCCATTAACCATTATTGTGGCTGTGCCTGTAATACATCCTGTGCATGTTGGCTGATTAGACGTAAATGATGTTCCATTGGTCATGATTGTTGCTGTTATAGGAACAAAACCGCAGTTTATCTGTTTGGTTATTGTTATCGTATTATTAGTCAAATAATCTATCACATCGCATTGTAGAGTAAGAGCTCCAACTACGGTACTTGTAAAATTGAATACAGTTGAACAGCTATTCAAAGCACTTTGCAACACAACACCCGAGCTATTTTTCAAATACCAGTTATAACCAAAATTGCCAGAACCTCCTGTAATACTTAAAGAGGCTGTTGTATTGGTATTTATATATGTGTTATCATTTTTTATTATGGAGCCTGTAACTGTTGCATTACTACCGCTCGTGATATTTGTTTCAGGTACATTCTGATAGGCATATCGATATTGTCCCGTGATATTCAGATTGTTGTCTTTAACTAATCCTAGCCGTCCAAACGAATCGTACAAATAACGGGTTGTTATACCTCGTGGGTCTGTTTTCGAGGTCAACCCTATCAATGGTTTGTAGGTATAAGTGGTAATTAAACTGCCTGCCAAGTTAGAATTGGCTCGCAGCCCATCTACTTTACTCATATCGGGTGAACTTGATGCGGCCAATGTTTCCGGGCTAGAACCCAATGCAGATGAAACCTGAGCATAAGTAGCGTTTTTGATTTCGGCAATAGGATATTGTGAATTGTAGCCCCAGATATAAGCCGTGCTGATATTGTCTCTGTCAGTTTTTTCAATAATATTATTTTTCGAATCGTATTTGAATGAAAAATCAGCAAAATATTCACTTGACCCTAAACTATATTTTATTGTTTTTGGAAGGTTACTTGTGATATCATATTCAATGTATTTTGTTTTACTTGTCAAAGTTCCATTAGTTCGAATAGAATTTTCAGATTTTATTACCTCATTTAATCTGTTTTTAAAGATTAAATTCTGCATAATATTTTGTTGTTCGGTTGTGTACAGTGAATTGCCTACAATATCTGAAGGATAATAATAGGTTTCTTCAATATTTTGATTGCTTGACGAAGCTGTAGTCCCTTTAAATTTCAATATATTGTATTCATTGTATGTACATGTTTCGTTTGTAGTTACATTGCCGGTATTGAAATAATCCATAACACTTTTTGATGACAATATTGCTTCTGGTTTATATAAAGGATAATATGAAACTAATATTTGTCTATAACCACAATCTATGCCCCATTGCCCTAGATATTTCACTCTACTGTTATATTCAATAGCATTATTTGTAGATAAAAAATAATTATATGTAGTTTCCTTTAATTTAACATCTGAATTATTAAGTATGGTTTCTTTTAGTAAAGTCCCATTTTCAAAGCCTTTGTGGTAAGTTGGTACACTTTCAGTAAGATCTCCCGTACTTAAAAAATTTATAATATCCGGATTGTTTGTGAAGTTATGTATAATCTTTCCATTTACAACAGCCAATTTGTTGGTTGGATTAATTTCAAACTTTGTGACAACATCATAACCTACTCCAGTACCATCTCCTGTCGGATTTGCTTCATACAAAGTATTTGAATAAATATTTAAAATACTACCTCCATAAGAAAATATTGCAAATGTTATACCATCGTCATTAGACTGTTGAGATACTTCACTTGAATATTCTCCTTTTTCAAAAAAAGTTTTCACAGGTAATTGGAGTTTACCATTCTCATATTTATAGTACTTTATGTTGTAAACTCCATTTTCCATGGAATAATTAATTATTGAATCTACTCTAAGTCCATTTCCGTAAGAATTACCAATTGCTAAAATCGGATCACTTGGGACACTATAGTTGTTAAATGAGTTTAAGTTATAGCAAAATCTGGTATAACCACCCGAAGGATATTGAATCTTTTCTAATACGCCTGCTTTACAAAAATTCAATTTTGCGTATTTGATATTTGGTGTGTTTTGACTAAATATGTTTGCATACGTAGTAATATTACTATTTGTAGGTTCAAAATCCACAATATTTGTGAGATACGAACGATTGTTAAGCTGACCATTGTAGAAACCCCAGTAATCTACTGCAAAGGTATTTCTTGTTGGTAAGGGTTCTGAATTATATGTAAAAGTGTATTTGTCAATACTGTGATTTATTACCGTATCAAGTCTTAATCTACTTTCTTTAGTCCCGATATAATTTCCTTTTGTTTTAAATCCTCTTCCCTGATAATTGGAGTAGTAATAGTTATACCTAAATCTAATCAAATTTATTTTCTCTTGTTTGTTGTTGATTACCTGAATACTATCTAATTCTCGAGAGTTTGTTAAATCCGAACGACTTGAAATAAAAAAATTAATTGAATTGTTATTGAATTTTATTGAGCTTAAGTAGCTACGTTCTTGTGTTTGCGAAACTTTGGTAACTAGCACTGTGTTGTGAAGACCTGGAAAAAGGTATGATGGTGTTGAATAATATGGCCCCTCCACATTTTCACAATAAGGGTCTTTTAAAAGCTGATTATAATAACCTGTTGGATCGTAATCCCATCCATAACCCTTTTGTGAACTATTTCCAATTTTCCATTGAGTAGAAATATTTGTTGTCGATATTAATTGTTTTTGAGTGTAATTGAAAACAATTTCATCACCATAAATATCTATAATTTTGGAAATCTGCCATATTCGGGAAATTTTGTTATTAATCCCGCTGTTGTAGAAATTTATAAGATTTGTATTTTGTTCCAATATTGTGTTTTGATCACCAAATACCTGATTCCAAGCCGGATCACCAATATCTGTTTTTGTGTTACATTCATTTATTTCATCAAAATAATAGATTACTCCTGATGGTGTCACTACTTTCCACCCGCCATTAGCATCCATCTTAACGTTATAACCTTTTTTATTCAATACAACGTAAGTTGTTTCATTATTTGTTGTTTTAATAATAACATACAGTTTTTCAAATGGTGTATTAAGTATAAAAATATCTTTCTCATAATCAATAGTTTTTGTATTTATTCCATTCAAATTGTAATATGTTATTGTGCTGATGAAATTAATATATGATGAAATATCCCAACCATTTGGACCATATGGCGAATTTGTCCATGAACCTCCAAAGTATTGTTGAATAGTTAAAAATGAGTAGGTTTTATCATTACTCATATCAGCAGGATTGTCATTATTAATATAAATACTTGATGTTGGTGGTGCTGAAGTATTATTATATGCCCAAGTACTTGGCCAGAAACTTGAAAAATAGGGCACACAGCTTTTAGTAAAAAAAGGAGATAAATCATCTTCATCATTTACAAGTTGAACCACAGATCCAAAACTCAAATCCCATCCTAATCCAACCCAATCTGATTCTTCGGTAACCCTTATACCTTTTGAGTGATATTGTAACTTTACTGGCATTGAAAACCCTTTTGTTTCAATATTGAATATTGGTACTTCTATAGATGGACTGCCTGTATATTCATTAATTGGAATTTCTCCGAATTTTATAAATTGAAATGCTGTTGGCGAAACTGGGCTTAATCTTTGACGAGGGTTGTCATAAATATTTTGAGATTTTATTGTTGTTAAGCCTAAGCATAATATTATAATTATGGCTGTAATTTTGTTTTTCATTTCTCTACAATTTTTAATTTAAACTAAAATTCTCTTATTTCTTCACCACATTCATCTTCATCATCATATCATCCACGTGTACATTGAGTGTATATACACCGGTAATAAGACCTCCCATGGGTATGGTGGTGCTATTAAATCCTTCGCTTTGGTTTGAGGGTGAAGTCTGACAGAGCGGAATGCCTGCATTGTTGCTCACCGAAAACCAGATAACTGCCTGCCGGGTTAGTTTATAGGTGATGTTCATATTATCCACCACCGGGTTTGGTTGCCAACTGGCTTCGGTAAATACGGAAGCTGCACCTGTGGCTGCATCGGGCGGGGTGGGAGCTATCGGGTCGGTCTGCACTTGTTCCAGTTGCTTTTCGGGTGGGTAATAGAATGAGGTTGCGAACACCGTGCTGTCTTTCATACTTTCGCCAACCTCATCTTTTCGGTCACCTTTTTTGCTCAGGGTTGTTTTTACACTTTCGAATACCGGATAGCGAATGCCTTCGGCATACCATGCGTAGGTATCCAGTGTCATTTCAATGCTGTCTTTCCCTGTTTCGGTGTAGTGGCGAATGGTGCGAACACGCAGAGCTTTCTTTACCGATTCCGATTGGGGCAGTTTAAGTTCTCCTTCGGCATCGGCTATTATGCGGGTATATCCTTTCACTGCCAGATTTAACCGGTTACAGTATTGCCCCTTTCCTTCAAATTGGCTAAACAAGGTGTCGCTGTATGCATAGGGAAATTTCAGTTTTAGTTCAGGTATTATATATTCCATAAACGTAGTGGAGTTTTCAAATCCCACTGCCCACAGACTGTCAGCCTGCTGCAGGTAATAATAGCGGGTATTGTGTTCCATGCCGCAGAGTCGGTTCATTTGGAGGGAATCGGGAATAAAATAGTCGAGTTTGTATTCCTCGTTCAGGGCTTGCAACATGCTGAAATCCCAGGTCAGGTTTCGCCCAGAACTTCCCGGGTCTTTAAATTCAACCTGTTGCTTCACAATTTGATCGGCAGCACGGTAGGCGTTGCGGTCGGTGCTTAGTCTTTGGGAGGTTTGTGCGTGAATAGGTATCAGGACACAACAAAGAAAAAGGAGATTTGTAAGTTTGTTCATACTATGTAGAGATTAGTTGTTGAGATTGGTTAGTTGCTTTGCGTTATTTTGTTATTGATTGTTCGGTTAATTATTTTGCCTGTTTTAGCAAAGCCACAAGTTTTTTTGCAGCTTTGCTAAGGTTTTTAGTTCGTCAGAAATCTTCAATTATTAATTGGAGTTTACACCATTACCAGTGCACTAACGCCGACACTCCACGGACCTGCTTCGCCACGGGTATTCACCCAACGTAGCCAGTAATACACAGTTTTACCACCTTTGCTTCCGTCGAAGTTCAGCACATAAGGAGTAGCTGTGTCGGTAGCCACGTAGGTCATTTCCGAAACATCTTTCGGAGCATCACCATCCACTTTCATGTAAATTTCGCACCCATGTACACCTTCAGGTTTTGCTTTACTGCGTGGCGTAGCCTCGTCGGAAAAATTAATGGTGTGCTGCAAGCGTACCGAAAAATCGATACTTCCTACCGGACTGGTTGCAGGACGTGCCACTGCCGTGCGGGTTCCCGCTTTCACGGTCAGTCCCATGCGGGTACGGTCGCTGTCGGCCACCTTGCTGTTGTTACTCAGCCATTCGGCTGTAAATGACCGTAATGCCTTTTCGTAATCGGCACGAGCCGTGTCTTTGGCTTTTACATCGGCAGCCGTACGGTTCTGACGATTACTAGCCTTATTAAAGGCATCCGTACATACTGTCTGCAAAGCCGTTAAGGCCTGAAACTTAGGTTCGGGAATTCCCCATGCAGCCAGATTTAAAGCCACATACTCCAATAAACTTCCCTGCCACAAATTGAAATCCCCGTCGCTGCGTGGGATAAAATCAGAATTACTCATAATTTTGAATTTTAGTTATACATTAATTAATTTATCTATAAATAGAAGTATTAGGGTTACTTCTATCTTTTTTTAATCGGAATATTATTGAACCACATTTACAAATAAACTTAAAATTTTAAAACCATTTTTCAAAAATCCAATATTTATTTCATAGACATTGACTTTTTGAACTAGCCGTAATATTCAGAAAAACAACGCTTTAAGTTCTGTAGATTAACAAGCTGTATAGACATCCCATTTTTTACTAAAAATTGCCCGAAAAATTGCCCAAAAATGCCGATTGCGATTTTGTATTTTCGAATATTATTGATTGATTCGTCCTAAAATTTACTACCAACTCTACTTTATAAAACAGTGCTTACAAATAAACTTAATATCTATAGGATATTTATCAAATATTGTATATGTATTTTATGGATAACTGTTAATTTAAGTTTTCGTAATTTGCTCAAATATAGTGAGTTACTACGAGTAAATTATAGCGTTATATGGACAAACCATTTTATCTTAAATTTCATCCGTAAAACAGCCCCAAACTGTCGGTTTAAAATCTCCAATAAGCGGTTTTTAATCCGAATGTTTTGGGCTTTAACCCCGAAGTTTCGGGTTGCTCTAGAATATTATCGGGTTAATCTATCTATCTTTTGTATTAATTCCCGAATTCACCGTGCTTTTCGCAGAAATATCCGTGGAGTTCTACAACTATTTTTTATTCAAGTCACATTCTTTCTGGTTACTCTGTCAATGTTTCGTAGACTTATCCGAATGTCCCGGGCGTTCTGCGGAAGTTTCGGGCTTTAATCCCAATATTGGGGGTCAATACCCGAAACATTGGTAGCGTTATACGAATGATTGATAGAAATGCAAAAATATATTGCTGTCCAATCCGAAACATTTTGTTGCTACCCCCAATTACTTTTAGTTGTTTGTCAGATGTTTTCAGAAATGGTTAAATCTATTATGGTTCAAACCGACGCTTCGGGATTAAACTCCTATAAAATTAGTTCTTTTAATTTTCAGTTCCAAAAAACCTTGGGGTAAGAATTGTTTTTAGACATTTTGTAATACATTGTATTTCAGCGCTTTATATTTCTATAAAAAGATTTTGTGGTAAGGCTAATTTTTATCAGTAAAAAACCCGTCATTTTTGTTGTTTTCTGAGCAACCCGATCATTGAAATACAGAAAAACGACACTGCAATATTATACTAAATATTTTTTACATCTCATAACAAGGTTCTAACAAAGTTCTAACAAGCTTCTAACAAACTTCATAATAATTCTTAACAGCTTTGCTTTTATTTATAGTTCCTTAACTTTGACAGCGCGAATAATGTGATATATCTTACTGTGATTTGAATAAATGTATAAATTTAATACTGTAATTGATTGAAAATGAGCTTTTATTACTTGCTTGTTAGAACTTTGTTAGTTCTTTGTTAGTCGGTTAATGTATTTAGCATTGAATGTGAACTTTAATCATTAATAATTCCAATCCCGACGCAGCAATATTGTACTAACTAATTTTCACCGTCTCTCTTTTTTTTCTCATCCAATCCTACTACTTTCATCATAATGCGTTCAACATTTATTTATCGTTTTTGATAGATGAATATTATGCCACTAAATTATAGATTGGTTTACATATCCTCCAAATTTTTGAGCTGATACGAGGTATGCAGACCGATTTTAATCGGTATTGAAAATCAAATAGTTAGTAGTTTCAAAAAATGAATTGGTATGCAGGCAAAATTTTTGTTGTGTGAATTATAGAAATTAATCTACATTTAACTAATTCATATCTGATAAGATTTCAAAATTCCAGTTTTTCAATTTATTTTTCTGTGTTATAAAGATAAATGTTGATTACCGATTATATCAAATTTTGTAAGATAAAACAGGGGGACATCTTGAGAATAAATATCTCTGATAATCAGTCTTTTAAAACTCAAAAAAAGTAAATTGGGGGACATTTTGTAAAAACAATTAAATCGGCGATATGAAAAGATGCAGAAAAGGCATATTTAGAGTGGAAAATACGTAACAATCACAGATATTTAGAAAAAGGTTTCTCCGGTAGATTTTGATATATAAAAAAAGCTTCCACCAATCAGGCAGAAGCTTTTCCTTGTTTTTTTGTCTTTTAGTTTAATTATTCAAACACAAATAAGAAGTATCCTTTAATCTTAATGAGGAAATCAGAATGTACGGAGATTTTGCAGAATAGCAAACAACATACTCATGATGCCGCCCGATTGCATCGTGTGGCAAAACTCTATATAAACACAATATCCAATAAACTTTTTTCACCTACATTTTATTTATTGTTTTTACTTGCCACACGATGCAATCCCTTAGTTTGCAGTTAGAGAATATTAATAGGTTATTTCTTTACTTTTGTTGTATAGAAGAAGGAATTAACCGATCCTTAAAAGTAAACTATGATGCAATCAAGAGAAAAATCTCTATCGCGCGAATCAGACTTTTAAGGATCAAACTGCAAATACCAAATAGAATGTTAGGCTTTGAAGCCTATTAAGGGTGTTAGTACAGGCAGTTCTATCGGTTAATTCCAAATTTAAAAACTTCAAAAACAAAAGTATGAAAAAGTTTTTATTCATTGGGATTGATTTCTCAAAAAGTAAATTCGATGTGACTGTGCTAAAAAGCATAGATCAACAAGATTTTACACAGGCGATCTTTTTAAATGAGAAAAAAGGATTTAACGATTTTCTCAAGTGGGTAACCAAGCAATCGAATGTTCCCAAGCAAGACTGGTTGTTTTGTGGAGAACATACAGGTCTTTATAGTCGAGAATTAACTGACTTTCTTATCAAAAAGAACCTGTTTATTTGGTTGGAGAATCCCTTGCAGATAAAATGTTCCTGGGGCATAAAACGAGCTAAAACAGATAAGATAGATTCGCTTGAAATTGCCCGTTATGCTTTGCGATTTGAAGATAAAGCCGTTGCTTGTAAACCTGCAAATAAGGATATTGAATCACTTCGTCTGTTATTTGCATACAGGGGACGATTGGTCAAAAATAAAGTATCTCTTGAAGTTTCTGCTAAGGAAACCCGACGTGTGATAACAAGGGACACTACATCACGATTTATTTTTGAAAATAGTCAACGTGATATTGACCGTATTAAGAAAGAAATTGAAGTAATAGAAACTAAAATGCATGATATTATTGTATCGGGACAATTAAAGGAAAATTACCTGTTGGTAGTCACAATCAAAGGCGTAGCAATGATTACGGCGATTGCTTTAATAATCCACACAAACAATTTCGAGGCATTTAAAACGGCTCGGCAGCTTGCATGCTATTGTGGTGTGGTTCCATTTGAAAAAAGCTCAGGAACGAGCATAAACAAAGGAAATCACATAAGTCAATTGGCAAACAAAGAGATTAAAGCCTTACTGACCCAATGTGCCAGATGCGCTGTACAATATGACAAAGAGCTCGCTGCTTATTATATCCGGAAAATTGCTCAAGGCAAAAATGGCCGAATTGTAATAAACAATGTAAGGAACAAACTTATACACCGCATTTTTGCGGTTGTAAACAACAGAATCCCTTACAGAGAAAATTATTTAAATCCATTTTTGGATTGCGCTTGATAACAAATATTAATATAAATAATTTGGATTTAAACATAGAATTCG
>Ga0114951_10002685_pt1 | contig 19707 bp, 17 predicted proteins | sample AM7aDNAmetaG_FD_88677 | JGI IMG/M metagenome (GOLD analysis project Ga0114951, IMG submission 88677) | Freshwater microbial communities from Finland to study Microbial Dark Matter (Phase II) - AM7a DNA metaG | ecosystem: Environmental > Aquatic > Freshwater > Lake | place: Finland: Lake Alinen...
GGCAAGGAAGTGGTGATAGTCGGCCATTCCGAAATAGTAGGCAAACCGATTCTGCTCCTTATGCTGCAGTCTCTGACGGAATCCGCGACACCCACGGTCTGTCACATAGCTACGAAAGACACACCTTCGCATGTAAAGAGGGCTGACATAGTTTTTGTCGCGGTCGGCAAGGCGGGACTGGTCAAGGGCGACTGGATAAAACCGGGGGCGATTGTAATTGATATTGGAATAAACAGAGTGCCCAACCTTGGCCCTGACGGGAAACAGCTTATAGACGAGAAGACCGGCAAGCCCAAGATGAAGACCGTGGGAGACGTTGAGTTTGACAAAGCTAAAGAGGTTGCAGGAATGATTTCTCCGGTGCCCGGAGGCGTGGGGCCTTTGACAGTGACGATGCTTATTAAGAATACGGTGGAGTGCGCGAAAGTACTTTACAGATAAGTACAATGAATACAGAGTGAAAGGGGCCCATTGGGGCTCCTTTTTTTTAGTGTGGTTGACTTGCTTGGCGGCATATAGTAAAATTAATACAATGAAAACAGCATCCTGCTCGGTTCTATTAGTGTTTCTTCTGTCTCTTAATTCCAATGCCGGTATAATTTCCCTTAAGGCTTGCATCGAAAAATCCCTTACCTCCTCAACCGCCGTTTCACAGGCAGCGCAGGAACTCCGCAAGGCCGCTAATGACACAGGTATATATGGCGCGCCTTTCTATCCTTCGATCGGATTAAGTTTCAATGATACGCTTGCCGGTTACGACGTTAACGGCAATCCCGTAACCCCTTTCACCTTCTACCCCGACAACTATACGGCTGTTTTACAGGCGAACTATAACCTGTTTAATATGGGGAAGGACACCGCGAAGATTTCCTATTACAGAAAGAAACAGGAAGAGGCGGAACTCAGGCTGGCAAGCGCGAAGCAGGAGGCCGCGTGGAATTGCATCAAGTCCTTCTATGAAGTGCTTAAGGCGCAGAAAGCGCTTATGGTCTCCGAAATTCTCCTGAAACAGCGTCAGGAAAACCTCAAACTCACGGAAAGTTTATACCGCGCGGGTATAAAATCCAAAAGCTATTTTCTTGACGCTCAGGTGCAGCTTGCCAACAGCAACATAGCCGTGATAAGAGGAAATAATTCCGTGGTGGCGGCAAGAGCGGCGCTAAACGACCTGCTGGGACTTGCTCCGGATTCTGAAACGCTTCTTGAGGATGATCTCAAATTTACCAAATACGAAAAGAGCATCGGACAGGCGCTTCTCTCCGCTTTTAACAACAGGCCGGATTGGTTGATTCTGGCAAAAGAGAAAGAAGAGAGCGCCGTTAATCTCGGCCTTGTTGAAAGCAACCTGCTCCCCGCTGTAAGTTTGGACGCTTCATACGGCATATATCTTGATAAATACGCGAGAGACAGCAGCTTGTGGACGCATAAGGGAGCGCTTGACCAGAATTCAGGATGGGCGCTATCCCTGTCTTTGAACTACCCTATCTTTGACGGCGGGGTTAATTCGCTTAAGGCGGAGAGCGCAAAGATAGAACTGAAGATTTTTGACATTCAGGAAGTTTCGTTAAAGCGCTTTATCAACAAAGAAGTTTTCCTTGAATGGAACGATCTGGACAGAATCCACAAGAGCGTGCCCGTTTACGAGCAGCAGGTGGGGCTCTCCAGGGAGAGCATGGAAATAACGCGGAGCAAATACAGGGAAGGGACGGCTTCTTTCCTTGAGCTTGTTGACGCGGAAGTAAATTACAGCTCGGCTCAAATAAACTGGTACCAGTCGATCTACGACTATAAATCCCAGACCGCTGATCTTCTGAAGGCGATGGGAGTAAAGCTGTATTAAAGGGGAAAAATGAGAATGAAGACAGCTGTTATTTGCGCCTGCGGTTTGGCGCTCCTGTTTTGCGGCTGCAACCGGGAGAATAAACCCTTGCAGGCCAACGGGGCTCCGGTAGAAATAAAAATGAAAGAAGTGAAGCGTGGAGACATCACCGAGAAACTCTCCGAGGTGGGCAAGCTCGAACCTTTAAGCTCCGTAAAAGTAAAATCCAATGTGACCGGCACCGTAAAAAAACTCCTGGTAGACGACGGATATACCGTGAAAAGAGGCCAGCTTCTTGCAGTGATCCAGCCAGGCAGGGAGGCGGAGCAGTACCAGTCGTCCGAGGTCAGGGCAACGGCCTCCGGGGTAATAATAGATAAGTCTGTTGAAGAGGGCGATATGGTCACTTCCGGCCTGTCGGAATATTCCGGCGGTTCCGTAATGATGACGATAGCGGAAATGAGCAGGATGCTGGTCCGTGTTGACATAAACGAAGTAGATATCGGCAAGGTAAAGGTGGGCCTCGCCGCCAAGATACGGGTTGAAGCCTTCTCCGACAAGCAGATAGAGGGCAAAGTGACAAGAATTTCTCCTATGGCAAAGCTGAGCTCGGACGGCAAGATAAATGTGTTCAATACCGAAGTAGAGGTAATAACCAAGGTTCCGGAACTTCGTCCGGGCATGAAGACCGTGGTTGAAATAAAACTTGATGAAAGAAAGAATGTCCTCATCCTTCCTATAGAGGCGGTCTTTGAAGAAAAGGACGATGAGACCGGCGTTAACGAACAGGTCCTCTATGTCTGCACCGGTAATGACCAGTATGAAAGAAAGAGCGTTAAGACCGGACTCTATGATGAAACTAATGTAGAGATACTCGAAGGCGCCGCGGAGAAAGATAAAGTCGCCCTATCGAAACCGGTTGGTTTTGGTTCCTCTCTTAAAGTAACCGACCGTTCCAAGGCAAGAAGAATGCCGGGCGGCAATGTGGGGAGGAGTTTCTGAACCTCATCTCGCCTTTTACCGTGCTCAAGCTCGGCCTGAAGGAACTGTTTTCTCACAAGCTCCGTTCATTTCTGACCATGCTCGGAATAGTCCTCGGCACCGGGTCTCTCATCAGCCTTTTTTCCATTGTTGACGGCGGCAAGCAAAACAGCCTGAACTGGATGAAGGAAGTCGGCGGGCTGGAAAAGGTTGCCGTGCTGAATCAGGAGATTACCCAGCTCGACAGGCTGAAACTGAACCGTTCGAAAGGCCGCACCACAGGTGACGCCGCGGCGCTCAAGGAAAAGGCCGATACTCTCTCGGTAGTTTCTCCGGAGGTTGAACTGTGGACCAGACTGGAATATCAGCGGCGCGCCTACAGGTGTTATGTTTACGGCGGCACTCCTGATTTTTTTACTATCAACAAATATGAGGTGGGGCGCGGGAGAGGGATCACGGGTTTTGACCTGCGCGGGAACGCTCGAGTAGCCGTGGTCGGGTCCCGGGTGGTTTCCGAGCTCTTTAAGAACGCGGAGCCGCTCGGCAAGTACCTCTACATAAAGGGACAGTACTTCCTAATTGTGGGGGTGCTGAAAAAATACGAGATGTGGTTCGGTAAGAGGAACGCTATAGATTTCAAGAATAACTGGGTTTTTATTCCTGTCACCACGATGCAGAACCGTATCACCGGCAACGACTCGGTAACATACCTTAATATCCAGGTTAAAAATACCGACCGCATGGACGGGGCGATACAGCAGGTGCGTAATATTCTTTTGAAAAGGCATTTCAAGATTGAGGACTTTAAATTTGACACGCGCGAAGAACAGATGGCGCAGCTTCAGCAAAGCACTAACATGTGGTCGTTAATACTTGGCGCGATAGGGTTTATCTCGCTGCTGGTTGGCGGGCTAGGAATTATGAATATTATGCTTGCCTCCGTGACGGAACGGACGAGAGAAATAGGAGTGAGAAGAGCGATAGGGGCTAAGAAAAGCCACGTTCTTTCGCAGTTTCTTGCGGAAGCCTTCATAATAAGCATTATTGGCGGTATACTTGGGATTGTTTTTGGCGTAATAATTATCAAAATATTTGCTACATTCCCGGACATAAACCCAAAACTCTCTTTTGGCGCGGTTGCCCTATCTTTCGGTTTCTCTGTATCTGTCGGGCTTTTCTTCGGTGTTTACCCTGCAAGCAGAGCCGCCGGCCTGAATCCAATTGAGGCCCTTCGCTACGAATAACCCATTCTGATTTAAGGTTGACGAATAAAACCCTTAGTGTTATAATGTGAATATAGTCTTAGAACTAAATAGCCTAACTCAATACAGAACAAGGATAAAATGACAGAGCATGCCCTTCAGTCCGTCATGATCTTTTTGACCGGCCTAATATTCGGCAGTTTCTTTAATGTTTGCATATTCAGAATCCCGTCAAAACGTTCTTTGATGTTTCCGAATTCCTTCTGTCCAGAATGCAAGAAACCTATTAAATGGTATGACAATATTCCTTTGCTTGGTTATGTCCTTTTGGCAGGAAAGTGCAGGAGTTGCGGAAAGCCTATTTCTGTCAGGTATCCTCTGGTTGAGGCTTTGACAGGGATACTTTTTCTGCTGTTGTTTCTCCAATTCGGCGTTTCCTATATTTTTCTTCGCGGAGTTGTGCTTGCCGGTTTTCTGGTTGTAATTGGGTTTATTGACTTTGATACGCAGTATATTTATGAGGTTACTACGATTCCGCTTGTTTTGGCCGGGTTATTCCTGAGTCTTTTGCCGGGAGGAAACCCATGGGATTCTCTGCTTGGAACTATAACCGGAGCAGGAATTCTTTATGTAATAGGTATGATAAGCATCATTTTGTTCAAGAAAGAGGGAATGGGCGGAGGAGATGTCTATCTTGCCGGCGCCATAGGAGCTTTTCTTGGCTGGAAGGGGGCTGTTTCGATGCTCTTTCTTTCCTTTATTATTGGGGCTGTGGTTAGCATAGTCTTGATAGGCCTGAAAATACTGGACCGAAAGTCCATGATTCCTTTCGGGCCATATATTGCGGCAAGCGCGCTTGCGGTTTTCTTTTTCGGGGACAAGTTAATATACCTTGTAATGCCGCTCCTGCCGCGAAATTAGCATGAGAGGTTGACTAAATAGAGGGTCTTTGGTACTATTATTGATATTACGGTAAAAAAGCTTTTTTCAATTTGATCATTCGGGGATGGTGTACAGATGCCGCACATAGGGCTTGACATAGGCTCTTATAGCGTTAAAGCCTGCCAGATGAAAGAAAAGGGCGGGAAGTACGCTGTTGTTAATTTCGGCGTTGCCGATATTTCCGAAGAACTTACTGATGGGATGGATCCGGCTCAGAAAGATATTTTGGTATTTGACGCGATAAAGAGAGTTTTTGCCGACAATAATATCAAGGGAACTTCCTTGAGCCTTTCTGTTTCCGGCGATCAGGTAATAGTGCGGTACATAAAGCTTCCTTTTATGACCCGGGAAGAGTTAAAGAGCACCATAAGGATAGACGGCGAGCAGTATATTCCGTTCAATATTAACGAATGTGTGCTTGATTTCTCAATGCTCGGCGAGATTGTGGAAGAAGGGCAGAAGAAAATAGAAGTACTGCTTGTTGCGGTAAAAGAAGAAGTTGTGAACCATTACATTGCGCTGGTAAAGAGTCTCGGGTTTGATATTACCGCCATAGACGTTGACTGCTTCGCGCTGCAGAACGCGTACGAGGCTGTATACGGGGTAAACCCGGAAGAAGTAGTAGCCCTGCTGAATATCGGAGCAAAATATTCCAATATAAATATTATTGAGGGCGGCGTCACCATGTATTCCAGGGACATTCCGATCGGCGGGTCCCTGTTGACCAAGGACATCGCCCGAGAGCTGGCCTGCACTTTCCCTGAAGCGGAGAAGATTAAAAAGGAGATTGGCGGCATAATTATAGAAAGCGAAGAGACCAAACTCACCAGGATTCCCAGTAAAGATGACAAGAAGATAAGGATTTACGGGGCAATGGTGCCGACCATAAACAAGCTGATCACGGAAGTCAGGAGGGCCTTTGATTTTTATGAGTCCTCCTCCAAGAAAAAATCTATTACGAAAATTGTCCTGTCCGGCGGTTCGGCGAAACTAAAGAACATTGATAAATTCATAAGCGAAAGAATGAAGCTCACGGTCGAGCTTTTTGACGCGTTCAAGGAAGTGGAAAGAGAAGACCCCCGGATAGAATCAAAACTGCAGGAAACTCGTCTGTACGCTCCGGTAAGCCTCGGACTCTCGCTGCGGAGGCCTAAATAATGCTTGAACTAAACCTGGTCCCCGAGAGTTATTTTAGAGCCAAGAGAATGGCCCGTATCCTGGCTGCCGCAATCGGCGGCGGTATATTGCTTTCCGCGATGCTTGCAATGTTTTACATCTACACTATGTCGCAGATTTCAAATCTTAAGGGAGACATCAGCAGGGTTGAACTTGAGAAAACAAAGTACGCCAAAACGCTGGCCGATATAGAACTATTAAACTCCAAGACCAAGGCTGTGGAAGAGAGACTCAAGTCCATAGACGAACTGCAGGAACAACAGGCGCTCTGGATACTGCTTGTTGATGATTTCGGAAAATGCGTGCCTAATAACCTCTGGGTAATTTCGCTAAACAATAAAAAGGAAGCCGGCGGAACACGGACTTTTACCTGCTCCGGCATCAGTCTTTTCAAAGAAGTCATAGCAGACCTGCTTGTAAGGCTAAATTCTTCAAAGTTCTACAGGAATGTGTCGCTCTCCACTATGGCGGAAACGACTTCTGCGGGGCTGCGCGCTTACAATTTCAGGATTACTTTTACCTCGATTGAAGATAACAAGGTCCTGCCGCCGAGACTTGTGGGGATTAAAGAGGCCGGAAAAACAGGCATCCTTGAAGGCACGTATGTTAACATGGCGTACGGTTGCAGCCTCTCAAAGTTTGAAGGCTGGACTATCTCGGACAAGACCCCTCTGCCGAATATGCTGGCGGTTATTACGAGGGACAGAAAACAGAATTCCGGCAAGTTCTCTCCCAATGTGACTCTTGCTTCTGAGAGACTCAAGGAGCAATTCAAAAACTCAAAAGAGTACGCGCTCTCGGTGGAAGAATCCCTCAAGAAAACAGTGAAAGGCTACGGCAGGATTTCGGAGCGCGAGATTTTCATAAAGAACCTGCGGTGCTACGAAACCGTTATTATTTTCCGGTCCCCGTCAAGGCTGGAATCCGGCAAGCAGCTTGAAATAAAACAGCGCAGGGTCTATTTTGTAAAAAACAACACGGGGTTCGTAATAAGCTGTACTGACGCGGCCTCCGGGTTTGAATCCGGTTGGGAAGATTTCGAATCCATAATTAATACGTTCAGGGTTTTGTAGGAAGGCGGGAAGATGACACCACAACAGCAGAAATGGGCGGCAATAATCGTCGGCGTCGGCGCCGCCATATTTTGTTACGTATATTTTCTGTACCTGCCGCTTTCCGCGCAGATAAGCGTGCTGAATAAAGACCTGGTGAAAAAGCAGCAGGAACTTGACGACGCCAAGGTGAAAGTTAAGCAGATGGATATGCTTAAGGCTCAAAATATAGATCTCGAAAGGGACCTTAATTTCACGAGAAAAAGGCTTGCAAAGAGCGATGACCAGGCGGGAATTATTAAAGAAATCAGCAGAGTAGCCGCAGAGAAAAATGTGGCAATTATGTCCCTCGAGTTCCAGAAGACAGCCCCGGGGCCAAAGGGCTTTTATTCCGAGATTCCCATAAAACTTAGCGTTGTCTGCGACTATAACTCTTTCGGGCAGTTTCTGACCAGGATTGGCTATTCTACCAGGCTTATAAACTGTTTTGACTGCCAGTTCTCTGCAAACGCGGACCAGAAAGGAAGCACCAGCGTCACGGCCATGTTCAAGGCGTTCGTGCTCACCGGAGACCTGGAGCCGGCAGATAAAACCGCGAAGGAAGAGGTAAATGAGAGAGCCGTTGAGCCGCTTTATCGCTACACGCAGGAATCAGGCAAGGACCCGTTCAAATCTCTTTCCGGCAACGAGCTGCAGCAGATTGCTTCGGAGTTAAACATAATGTCACTGCGGCTTGAAAGCGTTGTTGTCCTCAGCAAGACCAAACTGGCCGTTCTTGTCGACGGCAGCAATGTGCCTTACTATCTTATAGGCAGCAAACTTTACAACAAAGATAAAACCGAGATTATTAAAAATATAGAGGGAAGTTTTGACAGCGGGAGAGTTGAACTCAAGCAGACAGATCCGGTCTCGGGCAGCGTAAGGCAGCGTTTGCTTGATATGCCCGGGAGCCGCTGAAGCAATTAAAAATTTCCGTGGCGTTAAGCGCCGGTGTTAAGGAGAGAATCATGAAAATCGCAAAACTTATCGGGCTTTTGGGAGTGCTGTTTGCCGGCGCGTTATTCGCGCAGGACCCGGCTCAGCTCGGCAAGATATCGGTCTCCGGCGACATGAAAGAGGTAAGATTTTCCGTTCCAATTCAGAAGGGCGATGCCGCAACCAGTCCTTCAAAAACAACCGCTGCGGTTCTGCTGGATGTGCTTCCGGCTGTCCTGCCGGTTACCGGCGAGGAAAAACTAGTAACCGGGATGCTGGTAACAAAGATAAAATCTGAACAGTACGATAAATCCGTAGTGCGCTACACTCTTTCCACCTCGGTTCCCTCGGAGTTTACCGCTGCTCCGGAAAAAGGAAGAATAGTTTATATCATCAAACCTTCAATTGTAAAAGCAGCGGCGATAAAGCCTGCCGTAACGAAACCTGTTTCCGCGAAACCTGCCGAAGCTGCCCCCGTGGAAGAGCCGCAGGCCTCGATGGATAAGGTGACCCAGGTTGCAGGGGACGAGGTTGCCAAGACGGAGAAAAAGAACTCCGACTCAGAGCTTGTTTTGGGCCATGTTGTCGGAAAGAAAGGAAACATTGACCAGATTGTGGAACACATCAATATATTAAACGCCGACCTGCCGTCCCTGCTGAATATGCTCTGCACCGAGGCGGGGTTCAACCTGGTGACCAGCAAGAGCATAGGAGGCACCATCCCGAGCATACAGCTCAGCAATGTTACGCTCAGGAAGGTGCTTGACCTTATCCTCAAGCAGAACGGCTACGCTTACGAGATAGAAGGCAACATTATCAGGATAGCGACTCCGGCTGAGATAAACACCGAAACAGAATCGGCGCTGCTGGAGACGAGAACCTACGGATTGAGTTTCGCGAAAGCGGCTATAGTTGTGGGTACGATTCAACCGTTTCTGAGCTCAAAAGGCAAGATTCAGGCTGATGCCAGGACGAACGCTCTTATTGTTACCGACATTTCCAAGAAGCAGGACGAAGTGGCCGAACTTGTAAAAAAACTTGACGCAAAGACCGCGCAGGTCAGCATTGAAGCAAAATTGCTGGATATTAACTATACCGCCGAACAGAATCTCGGCATAAGGTGGGATATCGAAGGCGGAGGGCAGCACAGCCCGATCGGGACAGATATTTATCCTCCTGCGGGCAACTCGGTTTTCCGCGGCACGGTCGCTCCGCCGCAGGCCACGACCTCAAACACCGGGACTTTGCAGTTTGGCGTGGCAGGCAGCACTAACTTCTGGGCCAGCCTGAACGTGCTGATACAGAACAACGACGCCAATGTCAAGGCCAGCCCGAGAATAACGACTTTGGACAACACAACTGCAACCATGAATATTTCACAGGCCTACCCGTACCTTTCTTCCTACAATCAGTCAACGGGCGTGGCGAGCTACTCCTCCGTGGACGCCGGCGTGACGCTTTCGGTTACACCGCAGGTTAACAGGAATGGTTTTATTACCCTTCAGGTTATACCGACCGTAAGTTCGGTAGTAAACCCCGGACCGCCGCCGGTTGTTGATTCCCGTACTGCCTCGACTACCGTGCTTGTCAGGGATGGAGAGACGCTGGTAATCGGCGGAATGCTGAGGGACGACGAAACCATAACTACGGCGAAAGTCCCGATACTTGGCGACATACCTCTGCTCGGAGCTCTTCTTTTCCAGAGCAGGTATACTAAGGTTACGAAGAGAGACCTTGTGGTTCTGATCACGCCGCGTATTCTGGAATAGGTTTTTTTTCAGAGAATTCTGACAGCCTGCCTGCGCGAGCTTGCAGGCTGTTTTTGCAAATGATTACGCAGATTCGAAAAATAGATTACGCGGATTAGTTCCTGTTCCAAAAAGCCAGCGAGACCGCAATCAAAGGAGAATTTATGCTGAACTTCAGGACTGCAGGGGAATCCCATGGGAAAGCGCTTATCGCGCTGGTTGAAGGCGTTCCTGCGGGACTAAGACTGGACGTGAGTCAAATAAACGCAGAGCTGGCCAGGCGTCAGAAAGGCTACGGACGGGGCGGGCGCATGCTAATAGAGAAAGATAAGGCTGAAATTCTTTCGGGTATCCGCAAAGGCGTCACTCTCGGAAGCCCGATTGCCATTATAATAACCAATAAAGATGAAAGGATAGACTCCGCGCCGGAGGTTCTGGTGCCAAGGCCGGGCCACGCGGACCTCGCGGGAGCCATTAAGTACGGCACTCGCGACGCCAGGAATATTCTGGAGAGGGCCAGCGCCAGGGAGACCGCGGCGAGGGTCGCGGCAGGGTCGGTCGCGAAACAGATACTGGCGCGTTTCAATGTAAACGTGTTTGGGCATGTGATCTCAATCGGGCAGGCGTTCTGTGAATGCAGGGGACTTGGTTCCGGTGATATTGCTGCGATTAACGCTTCCGATGTAAGCTGTCCCGACAAAAATGCCGCGAAGCGGATGAGGGCCGAGATAGACTCAGCCGCGAAGGAAAAGGACACCATTGGCGGCGTCTTTGAATTGATTGCGGAAAACGTGCCGCCAGGCCTTGGTTCCCATGTCCAGTGGGATTCAAAGCTTGATGGGAGGATTGCGCGAGCCATTCTCAGCATACAGGCGATTAAGGGCGTTGAGTTCGGCGCCGGATTTGCCTCCGCTCTGATACCGGGATCGAGCCTGCATGACGCTATCAGGAGGGCCGGTAAGAAGATTGTGCGCGGGAGCAATAACGCCGGCGGAATTGAAGGCGGAATGTCAAACGGTTCCGATATAATAGTCCGGGCCGCGATGAAGCCTATAGCAACGCTTTATTCCCCGCTTGAGTCCTTTAATCTTGCCACCGGCAAGAAAGCCCCCGCGTCAGTGGAACGCTCTGATATTTGCGCGGTTCCGGCCGCCTGTGTTGTCGGCGAGGCTGCTCTTGCGTTTGAGCTGGCGCGCGCCGTGCTGGAGAAGACCGGGGGAGATTCAATCAGGGAGGCCGAAAGAAACCTGAGCGGTTATCTGAAACAGATAGAGGCCATGATAGGATGAAAAATGTGGTATTGCTCGGAATAATGGCTTCTGGCAAGACATCCTCGGGTAAAATACTGGCGAAAAAACTCTCTTTTTGTTTTTTTGATTCAGACCGGATCGTCGAAAAGATAGAAAGGATGAGCATAAAGGAGATATTCGAGAAGAAGGGAGAAGCGTATTTTCGCGGAATAGAAAAGAAAGTGCTCTCGGCGCTTTCAAAAGAAAAGAACGCGGTAATTGCTGCCGGCGGAGGAGCGGTAAAGGATGACGCGAATGTAAGGGCGCTGAAAAAAAACGGGGTGATAGTCTGCCTGCTTTCCTCGCCTGAAGCGATACTCAAGAGACTGGGAAAGGGGCGCTCTAGGCCTCTGCTTAATTCCGGAAACAGGAAGGGAAAAGTTGAAACGATAATCAGGGACAGATTTCCGCTTTACGTGAAATATGCGGATATCCTGCTTGACACGTCGAAGCTTACGCCGAAAAGCGCTGCTGAAGCCGTGCTCGGGTTGCTTTCATATTAAATTCAATTATGCTATTATAGGCCAGCCATGGACCGCGACACCGAAATAGAAATAGAAGAATACCGCAAAAAACTTGCCGAGAACCCGTCAAGCCTTATTTTTTTGCCTCTCGCGGAACTTTTTCGCAAGAACGGCCTTTATGACGAAGCCCTGGAAACCTGTTCAAAAGGCCTTGCCTTTCACCCCGATTATATAAGCGCCCGGCTCTTTCTTGCAAAGGTTCGCCTTGAAAAGAATATGCCTGCCGAGGCCGAAGAAGAGCTTAGGAAGATAACGGAAATAGATCCCGACAACATAATGGCGCACACGCTGTTGGAAGGGATTTACCGCCAGTCGGGAAGTTTAAAGCTGGCAAAAGCCGCAGAAGAAAAGATCAATTCAATCGCCTCGACGCCGCCGGAGACCTCCCCTGAAAAAAACTCAGGTATGGAGACGGTTACCATGGCGGAAGTCTATTTCAAACAGGGCCTGCTTGACGAGGCTATGGTAGTTTACGAGAAAATAGTCAAGCGCAACCCGCTTGATGTCAACGCGTCCGGGAGGCTGCAGGAACTGCGCGCGCTCAAGGAAGAAGAGTTTAAAAGCTTCCGCAAGAAAAAGGACCGCCTTCTCTCGGAACTCAAAGAACTGCGTGAAACCATCAGGCAGGCGGATGAACAGATTGCCGGGCTGGAGAAGGAGCTTTGAAAAAGCACGAAATCCTTCCGGCCGCCCTGACCGTTTCCGTATTTATAGCGCTTTTCTGGGCCGGGTTCTTCTTTACGGGCCGGATGCCTTTTTTTCGCGATAGTTTTCTTCAGTTTTACCCGTGGCAGGAGTTCGCGGCGGCTTCACTTCGCTCAGGCGAGATTCCTCTCTGGAATCCGTATTCAATGTGCGGCACGCCTTTTCTGGCTAACCTGCAATCCGCGGTCTTTTATCCGCTGAAAGCGTTCTTCTATATAATGCCTTTTGTCCCGGCCTTTAAGATATTTTTTTTCCTGAACATGCTCCTCGGGGCGCTCTTTACCTACGCGCTGGCCAGAAGCTATAAACTTTCGGTCTGGGCGTCTCTTTTGGCTTCTCTGGTTTTCACGCTCAACGGACACCTGACCAACAGGCTTGAATTTATGAGCGTCTTCGCTGCGTCGGTCTGGCTGCCGCTTTCCGTGCTGGCCTTCAAGAAGTTTAACGAGGACGGAAAAATTCTCTGGTTCCTCGCGCTCGCGTTCTCGCTTGCCATGCAGATATTTGCCGGCAGCGCGCAAATCTTTCTTTACACTTTCATGTTGCTCTCGCTGTACCTGTTCTATTTTGTTATTACCGGCAGGAAGTGGTTTGAAAGGTCTCTATTTCTTATTGGCGCGGCCCTGCTTGCCCTGTTTTTCTCGGCGGCGCAGTTCCTTCCGTTTTGCGAGTACGTTTTTAACTCTATCAGGGCGGAAGGCTTCAATCTGAGCGATACCGCGGGTTTATCCCTGCCGTTTTCGCATCTGGCGGGGTTTATCTTTCCCGATATCTTCGGAAATCCCGCTGTTTCATCATATATCCAGACGGGAAAACTTCAATACTGGGCTGCCGCGCTTTATTGCGGGCTTCTGCCTTTTATCTTTGCTTTCTTTTACGGGATTGACAGGAAAAAACCCGAGACCTATTTTTACCTGGCGTCATTCCTCTTTTTCATTCTCTACGCGCTCGGGCCGGCAGCGCCTCTCTATTCAAACCTCTACAATGCCCTGCCCGTGTTCCGGTTCATAAGATATCCGGCAACCGCGCTCCTGGGCGCCATGCTCCCTCTTGCCGTTCTTTCCGGTTTCGGTTTTGATGTTTTGCTGAAAGGCGCGGCTCGTAAGCGGAACGGGTTTCTTCCCAAACTTCCCTGGTTGCTCTTTGTTTTTTTCATTGTTGTGCTGTTATATGTCCTATGCATTTACAGACCTTCGGGGCCGGGGCTTTTCGCGCTTGCGGCGCAAGATGCCTGGGTTGCCCTGGCAGCAGCCGCGGGGTTTTCGGCTTTTTTAACGCTTTACCGGAAAAGAATAATTGACAGGGACGCGTTTGCCATGCTCTTAGTCCTGCTGATCTTCGCTGACCTTGCTTTCTACGGCAGCAGAAATAATCCTCTGTGCAGAGAGTCCGAGTTCTCGGGTGCTTCCAGGACGGCCGATATTATGAGGACGGGGGATAAAGGCTGTTTCAGGTACGTTATAGAACCTGAAACGCACAGATATATTCAACGGAAATACTTCAGTGAAGGCTCGAACATTGAACCGATCCCCTACAAATCTTTTCTGTGGGAAACCAAGAACCTGCTCTTCCAGAACATGAATGTGAAAGAACAGGTCTGCAACGCAAACGGGTACGACCCCATGCGCCCCCAAGTTTCTGATTCGCTTATCTCAAAAATGATGGTAACTGCCGGCAACCGGGCCGCGGATCTCTGTAATGTGAAATATATTATTTCCTACAGGTTTTTCAGCGAAGGGGTGTTAAAGCCGGCCGGAAAGGCCGGTATGGCGAATATCTACGAAAACACAAGGGTGATACCCCGCGCTTTTGTACCGGTGATGCTGGAATTGAACGGACCGGATATAACAGAGAGGAGGGTATTTGACCCGGAGAAAACGCTCTTGATTAATACGCGGGAGCAATTAAATGTTCCGTCCGTGATGTCCGGCACAGCGGAGATAATTGAATATGGGAACAGAAGGGCGCGGATGCTTGTCAAGTCTGAAACCGGATGTTTTGCGGTGCTTACGGATACCTGGTATCCAGGCTGGAAGGCGTATGTCGATAACAACGAAACCGAAATCTACAAGGCATACGGGGTGTTCCGGGCAGTTTATGTAAAGCCCGGCCTGCACGAAGTGGTGTACCGTTATGAACCGCTTTCTTTCACTATCGGTATTTGGGTAACTCTGGTTTCGCTTATTTTCTGCGGTTTTTGGGGAGGGATAGCCTGGAAAAGACGTATCTTAGCATAATAATTCCCGCTTACAGGGAAGAAAGCAGAATAATTGCCGCCCTCGAGGCTATTGAGGTGCATTATCGCAATGCCGGTTTGAAGTATGAAGTTATAGTCGTTGTGGACGGCGTTCGGGACCGGACCGGCGAGTTGGTCTTGAATTTCTCCGCCAGCCGTCCGCAGGTGCGCCTGCTTACTAACGAAAAAAATCTTGGGAAAGGCGGCGCGGTTAGGAGGGGGATGCTTGCCGCAGAGGGTGAATACATACTTTTTACCGACGCCGATATGTCCACGCCGATAAGCGAAGCCGGGAAGTTGTTATCCTTCTTTTCCGAAGGATTTGACGTGGTTATTGCCTCGCGGAGAGAGAAGGGAGCAAAGATCTCTGTTTTCCAGCCGCCGCTTCGCCGTCTTGCAGGCTGGTTTTTCCACAATATCAGGAGGGGGATAATCCTCCCGCGCATTAAGGACACACAGTGTGGTTTCAAATGTTTCACGGCAGCCGCTGCACGGGAGATATTCAGCAGGTCAAAGATAGACGGATTTGTTTTTGATGTTGAAGCGCTGGCAATCGCCGGAGGCCTGGGCTACAGGATAAAAGAAGTCCCGGTGCTGTGGATTGACGACAGGAGGACCACGCTCTCGGCAACAAAACACGCCGGGAATATACTCATTGACCTGCTGAGAGTGAAATACAGGAGCATGTCAGGCAAATACAGCTTCAGAAAGGGAAAAAAATGAAAAAAAACGGAGTTTTTCTCACGGGTTTTCATGTGCCTATTGCCGGAGGGTTCGCGGCCGCCGCCACTTATGCGGCTTCCCTGGGAATAAACGCCATGCAGATTTTCTCAAAAAATCCCCGGGGCTGGTCGGCAAAGCCCCTGGACAGAGCTGAAGCGCTGGAGTTTAGGGAAAAGCGCAAAGAAGCGGGCATAAAATTCGTGATGATACACACCTGTTATCTCCTGAACCTGGCATCGCAGGACGAAGAATTGCGGGAGAAGTCTGTAAAGGCGCTGGCAGCTGAACTCGAGCGCGCTGAACTTCTGGGCGCGGACTGCCTGAATACGCACGTCGGAAGCTGCAAGGGCTGTCCGCCGGATGACGGCCTAAGGACGGTTGCGGAATCTATAAATGAGGCGTTTAAACTATGCAGCAAGAGTCCGGCGTTATTGCTGGAGAATACGTCCAGACTCAGGCCTTCAATAGGCGGCAGTTTCAGGGATTTAGGCGCAATATTAAAGTTGGTTGAGGAGAAAGGAAGGACAGGCATTTGCTTGGATACGGCGCACGCCTTTGGGGCGGGATATGATGTCAGATCTGCCGCGGGGCTTAACTCGCTGCTGAAAGAAATTGATTCGGAGATAGGCCTGGTAAAATTACGGGCTATCCATTTCAATGATTCCAAAGCGGCGCTTGGTTCCGGGATAGACCGGCACGAGCATCTTGGTATGGGAGAGATAGGAAAGGCAGGAGTGGCGCTGTTATTAAAGAACCCGAAGCTCAAGAATCTTCCCTTCATAATGGAAACTCCGAGGAGCAGTCCTGAAGATGACAGGAAAAACCTGGCAACTGTTCTCAAACTGCGTGTTTTCGCTTAAATAAAGAGCGCGATTCTGGTATAATTTGAAGGCAATGTGTTTCGATGCAATTTCGAAAGCCCCGGGCATGAGCCCGAGGGCCGGCCGGGCCACTACATGGACGGCGAGGTCTCGCCTTCGGCGGAAATTCGGTATGAATAATAATATAGGTCACATCTCATCAGAAACCCTGAGCGCGGGCTTTAGGAGTTTCATTTTGTTTGCCGTAATTTTCGCGGTGGCTATCCTCCCGGCTTCCTGCAAAAAGGAACGCTCTGAAGACAGAGTGATAGCGACCATAAACGGAGAACAGGCGCTGGAGAGCGAATTCAAGCTCTTTTTGAAGGTCTATGCCTTAAAATCCGGCGAAGGAGCCGACGGCGGCGTTTCTAAAACGGAATTGCTTAACAGGTTTATTCAGCGAAAGATAGTGCTGGTCGAGGCAAAAAAAATGAATATTTCGGCGACTGAGGCCGAGGTTTCAGCCGCATTCAAGGATTTTGATCCCGGTGTTTCCGGAAACGGTTTTCCCGAGGTGTTGAAAGGATGGGGAATAAGCCAAAAAGATTGGAAAAAGTATGCGGCCGATCAGTTTGTTTTTGAGAAGACGCTTTCCGGATTCGCGGAAGGGATAAAACCCGGAGACGACGAGATTAAGGCCTACTATGGCTCGCATCGCAAGGAATTTTCCAGGAGTGAGCAGGTTCACGCGTTTCAAATAGTCTCTGATAACGCGGAGGCCGCGGAAAACATACGGAAAGAGCTTGAAAGCGGAGCGGATTTTGAAAAAATGGCGCAAGCCCGCTCGACTGCCCCGGACCGTGAGAACGGCGGAGATCTTGGTTTTGTGTCGCCTGATGATTTGCCGCCTGAGATGTCGCAGGCCGTGTTCCGGGCCGAAACCGGCAAATTGAGCCGGGTCATTAAGAGCGATTACGGGTTCCATGTTTTTTTGATTAAAGAGAAAAGGAAAAAAGGAGCGGCAAGTCTTGAAGATGTTAAGCCTCTGATTGAAGACAGGCTCCGCCGCGCAAAAGCCGAGAAGCTTCTCGCGGCCAGGCTTAAAGAACTCGGCGGCAGCACCAGCGTAAAATTAAACAAAGCGTACCTGGAGGAAATTAAATGAAAATGTCCCTGATTATTTTGCTGGCGCTTGGCGCAGCGCTTTACGCGGCAGAAACGCCGGTTGACCGCATCATCGCGGTTGTAAACGACGAGATTATCACCTCGGGAGAGCTGGAGGGTATTTTCTCTCAGGCCGTGAAAATGAAACCCGGGGTTTCTGGCGAGCAAGCCGCTAAGATGAAGAAAGATATCCTTAATGATCTTATTGCTTCCAGGCTTATAGTTCAGGAAGCGAAGAAACTGAACTATGAGGTCAGCAAAGGCGAGCTTGACGGCGCTCTGGACCAGATTAAATCTCAGAACGGGGGGCGTGAAAACCTGGCCCGCCTGCTTGCGCAGGAAGGCATGACATCCGAAGAACTGTCCGCCAGGATAAAGGATAACCTGCTGTCTGAAAAGCTAATAAATGACAGTGTGAGGCGCGAGGTCAGACTTGACCCGAAAGACTATCAGGAACTTTACGAGAAGAATAAAAGCCAGTTTACGGAGAACAAAGTCACTTTCAAGAGAGCAAAAGTGCCGATAGGCGCGGATGAAGCGAAGACAAAGGCCGACGCGGCGGAATTGTCGGCAAAATACAGGGCGGGAACCGAGATGGAAGGTGAAGCTTCCACCATGATGAAAGAGGATCTTAACCCGGACATGGCAGCTGTCGTCTTCGCCATGAAGGAAGGGGAAGTAAGCGACCCTGTTAAATTGTCCGACGGCTTTTACGTGTTCAAAGTCACAAAGATTGACGCGGGAAAAGTGCTCTCGCTGGACGACAAAGTGGATTTTCAGGGTCAGAAGGTTGAATTGCGGGAAAAACTCAAGGCCATTCTCTTTCAAGACAGGTTCATAAAAAAACGCAATGAATTTGTCGCGAAACTGAGGGCCGGGGCGGTCATAGAAAACCGCCAGGAGAAATAATGAAATACAAAATAGCGGTCATAGGCGCGACTGGGTTCACGGGAATGGAACTCATCCGTATTCTCAAAGCGCATCCTTATGCCGAACTTAACATGCTCACCTCGGAAAGTTATGCGGGCTTGTCCGTAAAACAGGCTTTGCCGTATTTTAATACTGATAAACTGCTGGAAAAGGCGGACTTGAAAAAAGCGGGGGAAACTTGTGATGTAATATTTCTCTGTCTCCCCCACACAAAATCCGCGGCGGCAGCGGCGAAGCTTCTCAAATTCGGCAAGAAGCTTATAGACCTTTCGGCGGACTTCCGGCTTAAAGCGCCGAAGCTCTATGCCAAATACTACGGTGTTAAGCATCCCTTCCCGGGCCTTCTCAAGGAGAGCGTTTACGGTTTGCCGGAATTAAACGCGCATAAGATACGCGGGGCTGCCTTCACCGCAAATCCCGGTTGTTACCCGACGGGGGCGATACTTGCCTGCGCTCCGGCAGTTTGCGCCGGGCTCGTGAAAACCGCCGGCATTGTGATAAACTCCGTTTCAGGAGTCTCGGGAGCCGGCCGTAAGATGAAGACGGAATATCATTTTTCGGAACAGCACGCCAATATAAAGGCTTACAAACTGGTCGATCACCAGCACACCCCGGAAATTGAGCAGGAGCTCTCAAAACTGCGCAAGAATGCCAAGGCGACGGTCTCTTTTACGCCTCACCTCGGCCCTTATAACCGAGGCATAATAACCACGGTAGCTTTTGACCTGCTGAAGAACATTTCCACGGAAAAGGCGCTGGCCGTTTATAAGGTGTTTTATGCCGCCAAGCAGTTTGTCAAGGTCCTTCCGGAAGGTGTTTTGCCTGAAGTAAAGAATGTCGCCGGGAGCAATTTCTGCGAAATAGGTTTAAAGGTGAACACGCGTCTAAAGAAGCTCATTGTGGTTTCTGCGATAGACAACCTTGTCAAAGGCGCCTCCGGCCAGGCGGTTCAGAATATGAATCTAATGCTTGGCCTTCCGGAATCAGCCGGCCTGCTTGACCTCGGGATGATGCCATGAGCTTTTCCGTCAAGGGTTTCAAGGCGGCGGCAGTCTCCTGCGGAATAAAAAAAAGCGGCAGGCCGGATCTTTCTTTGATATATTCTGAGGTTCCCGCCGTAGCTTCCGCGGCTTTCACAAAAAACGCCGTTAAAGCCGCCCCTGTGCTGCTTAGCATGAAGAACTCAAAGAACGGCTGTATTTCTGCCGTTCTTGCCAATTCCGGAAATGCCAACGCCGCTACCGGCAAAGAGGGTTATAAGAACGCGGAAAAGACGGCGTCAGCCGTTGCCGCCGGACTTCCGGTAAGAGCCGGGGACGTTTTTGTCTGTTCGACCGGCGTTATAGGGGTAAAACTTCCGGTAGCGAAAATAATCGCGGGCGTAAAGGCCGCCGCGCGGAGGCTTCGTCCGGAAGGTCTCGAGGAAGCGGCTCGCGGAATA
>Ga0114951_10002691_pt1 | contig 19665 bp, 10 predicted proteins | sample AM7aDNAmetaG_FD_88677 | JGI IMG/M metagenome (GOLD analysis project Ga0114951, IMG submission 88677) | Freshwater microbial communities from Finland to study Microbial Dark Matter (Phase II) - AM7a DNA metaG | ecosystem: Environmental > Aquatic > Freshwater > Lake | place: Finland: Lake Alinen...
ACCGGCACAATATGCCCCGCCGCCGGTCACGCTGTACTGCGTCGGCAACGCCGCGACCGTGACGGTCTGGCTGCCGCTCATCGGCTGGGTGCAGCCGCTGGTGGTGTTGCTGGCGATCGCGGTATAGGTGCCGGCTCCAGTCCTGTTGCCGAACGAGAGCGTGCTGCCAGTGCCGGCAACAGCCGAACCGACCGCGTAGGTGCTGTTGGTGTAGAGTTGGTAGTTGACTCCGCTCTGCGAGCCGCTCAGCCCGACAGCCACTCCGCTGCCACCGGCACAATACGCCCCGCCGCCGGTCACGCTATACTGCGTCGGCAACGCCGCGACCGTGACGGTCTGGCTGCCGCTCATCGGCTGGGTGCAGCCGCTGGTGGTGTTGCTGGCGACCGCGGTATATGTGCCAGCTCCAGTCTGGCTGCCAAACGACAGCGCGCTGCCGGTGCCGGCAACGGCCGAACCGACCGCGTAGGTGCTGTTGGTGTAGAGTTGGTAGTTGACCCCGCTCTGCGAGCTGCTCAGCCCGACAGCCACTCCGCTGCCACCGACGCAATACGCCCCGCCGCCGGTCACGCTGTACTGCGTCGGCAACGCCGCGACCGTGACGGTCTGGCTGCCGCTCATCGGCTGGGTGCAGCCGCTGGTGGTGTTGCTGGCGATCGCGGTATAAGTGCCGGCGCCAGTCTTGTTGCCAAACGAGAGCCCGCTGCCGGTGCCGGCAACGGCCGAACCGACCGCGTAGGTGCTGTTGGTGTAGAGTTGGTAGTTGACCCCGCTCTGCGAGCTGCTCAGCCCGACGGCCACGCCGCTGCCACCAGCGCAATATACCCCGCCGCCGGTCACGTTGTACTGCGCCGGCAACGCCGCGACCGTGACGGTCGGGCTGCCGCTCATCGGCTGCGTGCAGCCGCTGGTGGTGTTGCTGGCGACCGCGGTATAAGTGCCGGCTCCAGTCTGGCTGCCAAACGACAGCGCGCTGCCGGTGCCGGCAACGGCCGAACCGACCGCGTAGGTGCTGTTGGTGTAGAGTTGGTAGTTGACCCCGCTCTGCGAGCTGCTCAGCCCAACGACCACTCCGCTGCCACCGGCACAATACGCCCCTCCGCCGGTCACGTTGGACTGCGTCGGCAATGGATTCACCGTCAAATGCACACTGCCCGTTGCGCTGGAACTATTGGAGTCGTGGATGGTGCATGTGTAAGTCCCGGTGGAACTCACCGTGTTCGACTGCGTGCTGGGTCCGCCGATCCAATTGTACGTGTACGGAGCTAAACCGCCGCTCGGAGTGGCGACGAAGATCTGGGAACTGCCGGCACAAATCGCGGCATTAGTGGGGGTCACAGCGCAGGTCAACGGTGCCAGAATTGTGACCGATCCGTCGATTGTGCTGGTCGTCAGGTTATTGAGACCGCCGTCAACCACATCGGGACTGCTGAGTGTTAAGGGTGAACTCCCCGTCGGCCCGAGAGAAAGAAAACTGACCTTTGCTACGGAGACCAATCCGGTCGGCGTGGTCGAACAGGTCGGACACTCTCCGTGGATGATCACGGTCCCGAGGGTATTCGTACCCCAAGTTGGGGTGACTGAATATTCGCTGGTATCGCCCCCCGAAGCTCCGGTGCAACGCAGGAGGTTCGTATCATATCCGACATTGATATTATACGAGCCCAACACATTGGGGCCAACAGCTATAGTCAACGGCACAGTAAACGACGCGCCGATGGTCACATTCGTCGAACCGATCTGCAACGTCGCATCCGTCACAGCCTCCGCGCGCGGCGAAAATGCACCGACTGCCAACAAGCCGACGGCGACCAGCAAGGCCGGCGTCCGTACGGCCAATCGCCAGTAACAGGCGCGACGAGAAGACGGCGGGCACAACGACGAATTCAACCGCGCCATTGATCGCAAATAAGAAATCGGCTTGCTCATTATAATATACCTTTATGGCTCTTTGCTCGATTGCTGATTAAATTCCTTGATGAACACCCCGATCGCCCGGTGACCAAGCGAACTGTACGACTGAAAGATATGCTCCTCAAGCTGAAATTAAGGTTTTTATCGATCTCTGCCCCGGTTTTCCGGCGCACCAATCGGTGCCAGCTCCTAACTCGCTTTGCAGACTTTGCGGTGACTGCCCAACGGACAGGCGGGGCGCCTATCCCACTTAAATAAATTGCTGCATTCCGGTTCAGCCCGCTCATTGGTTGATAAACTTCCCGAACGACGTGACACTGTTACTTGGGGATGCGGTCACATTCACCGTCCCGGTCCCAATCCCGCCGCCTGCGGGTACCCACGCATTAATGCGCTCTTTGCTGATGACCACAATGTTGGAAAGTGTCAGATTTACCGGCGGCCCAATCGTCACCCCGGTCACTGTATTGGTTGGGAATCCCATCCCGTAGATGCTCACCGCCGTTGGGATGCTGTTGGTCCGAATTCCCGGCACGATTTTGGTCACCAGATACGTGCGTAGCCCCACCAACACCTGATTGATCGCCAACGAATCCACGCTACTCACCGTTCCATTGTTGTTCACGTCTCCGTTCAGGTAACCCGTCTTCGCAAACACCACGCTATTGCTGGCCCGCAACCCCACTAGAACCTGATTGATCGCCAAGGAATCCACGCTCGTCACATGGAGATCGCCGTTGACATCGCCCGGCGGATACGCGATCACGACAATCAAGTTGGACTGGGTGCTGGTACTCACCCCGCCCGGACCGCTAACGGTTAACTGCACGGTGTTACTCCCCGGTCCAGTGTACGCGTACACCACATTTGTCGACACCGTATTTGTCGTCCCGCCATCGCCAAAGCTCCAGAGCCGGTTGGTGATTGTGCCCGTCGAGGTGTCAGTGAAAGTCACCAGCAATGTCGCCTGCCCGTTGGTGGGCGTACCGGTGAAGCTGGCCACCGGCGCTACCAAGCCGCCTTGACCGGTCACCTGATTCGTGACGACCCCGCCATCACTGGTGAATACCACATGATTCGTAAACCAGCCGACAGCGACCGGGGTGAAGCTGACCAGAACGTTCGTCGTGCCGTAGCCAGGCAGCATGAATGAACTCCCGGAGTCCACCGCATACGGCGCTGCGCTGGTCGCGGTGCCGGTCAATTGACCGCAACCGGTATTCGTAAGGACAAAGGTTGTTTGCACTGTTACACCGGTCGCCACAGCACCAAAGTCCCACCCTGCAGCAGGACTGATCGCCAATTGCCCCGCCACTACCGTCAGTGTTGCCGCGCTCGAATTAGTGGTGGTGCAGACATTGCTGAACACGGCCCGATACTGGTCGGCGTTGTTGTTCGCCCCCGCCGTGGCGCTATAGGTTGAATTGCTCGCGTCCGCGAGGTCGGTCCAATTGCTGCCGCCATCGGCGCTGCGTTGCCATTGCACTGTGGGCGTCGGAATCCCACTGGCCGCGGCACTGAAGCTGACGGGGGTCCCGGCACACACGGTCAGGTTTGTCGGTGAACTGCTCACGCTCGGAGCCGTGTTCACCGTCATGGTTAATTGCGCCGCATTGGCCGTTGTGGGCGAGACGCACCCGGAATTGGAAGTCAATTGGCAATCAATGGTGTCACCGGTTACCAGACTGGCGTCGGTATAGCTGTTGGTGTTGCCACCCACCACGCCGTTGTTCTTCTTCCACACATAACTCGGTGCATTCCCGCCGTTGCCGGGCACTGCCGTAAACGTGACCGACGTACCGGCGCAGATGTTTGTCCCGGGATTCGCCCCGACTGTCACCGTCGGCGCCACGGTTAAACTGACCGTCACCGCCAGACTGTTGGTCGCCCCATTGAAGCAACTATTGGTCGGTGTCACGGTCACATTGCCGGAGCTGGCGGTTCCCCAGTTCACCGTAATGCTCGGCGTCCCCTGGCCGCTGGCCACCGTCGCGCCGGCCGGCACGCTCCAGCCATAGCCGGTCGCGCCGCTGACCGGTGCAATCGTATACGCCTCGCTCATGTCATTCGAACAGACTGTGCTGGCGCCACTGATCGCGCCCGCGGCAACGGGTGCATCGGTCACTGTCACCGTCAGACTGCTGACCGGACCATTGAAACAGCTGTTCGTTGGTGTCACTGTCACCGGACCGGTACCGGCCGTCAACCAGTTCACCGTGATGTTCGTTGTCCCCTGGCCAGTCGCAATCGAGGCCCCCGCCGGCACCGACCAATTGTACCCCGTCGCGCCGCTGACCGCCGCAATCGCATACCCAACGCCCAGCGCATTCGAGCACACCGTGCTCGCCCCGGTAATCGTCCCGGCCCCGGCCGGGGCGCTGGTCACGGTCACCGTCAGATTGTTGGCGCCCCCACTGACACAACTGTTCGTCGGCGTCACGGTCACGGGACCGGTACTGGCAGTCCCCCAGTTCACTGTAATGTTCGTTGTCCCCTGCCCAAGCGTAATCGATGCGCCGGCCGGCACACTCCAATTGTAACCGGTCGCCCCGCTGACCGCCGCAATCGCATACGCCACACCCGTCGCATTCGAGCACACCGTGTTGGCGCCATTGATCGTTCCGGCCGCTGCCGGGGTGCCAACCACTCCCACCGTCAATTGCGCAGCGGTCGCTGTGGCCGGCAATGCGCACGCCACACTCGGAGTCAATTGGCAGTCAATCGTGTCCCCATCCGCCGGGCTGGCGTTCGTGTAGATGTTGCCAGTTATGCCCACCACGGTTGATCCACTCTTGTTCCAGACGTAACTCGGGCGATTCCCACCGTTCACCGGGGTGGCCGTGAAGATGACCGTCGCCCCGGCACAGTTGGTCAACGCCGGACTCGCCGCCACGGAAACCAGCGGTGTGACGTTCGTATTCACGGTCAGGCTGGCCACCGCCGAGGTGATACTCCCGCCGTCGTTGCTGACCACACAGCGATAGTTGGCCGCATCCCCACTGGCCACCGGTGTAATCGTCAGGTTGGTTGTGCCGGTCCCGCTGAAGTGCCCACTCTCACCCAGGGTGCTGCCGTTTTGCTGCCATTGATAAACCAGCGTGCCTGCACCACTAACGCCAACCGTGAATTCCGCCGTGTTCCCGACGCAGTTGGTCGCGCTTTGTGGCGATTGGGTGATGATGGGCGGCGGATTCAAGACCACGATGGTTTGGGTTGAACTGGTTGCCCCCCCCATCCCGCTGACTGTTAAAGTTGCATAATTCGTGCCGGCCGTCAGATACTGGTACACTACATTGGTCGACACCGTCAGGTTGGTTGACCCGCCATCGCCAAACGCCCAATCCCAATTCGTAATCAATCCAGTACTGGTGTCGGTAAAGGTGACGGTTAGCGGTACCGTCCCAGACGTGGGACTGGCTGTGAAACCGGTGATTTGACAGAACGTCGGTGCTGAGAAAACCCGGCCCAGGGTGCCCACATCGAGCTGGTCCCAAATGCTGTTATCCGGGTTGGCGGTCGACCAGCAATTGGAGATGGCCGACACGTTGGTACTGGAAAAGTAGGCACCCGCATTGGTCGCCATAAATACGTCCGCATAGCCGGTGACATCCGTCCGGGCCTGGGAGAAATAATTTTGGCCGTGGCTCCCCCAGCGGCCACCGCCCAAATCGATCCCCTCGTACTGGTTGCCTCCGATAAAAATGCCTCCCGAGCTGGAATTCATGATGAGATTGCGCTCGACACTCACCTGATTGCCGCCATACCCGGCCCCGGGCGAACCATAATACCCGATGGCCCAGGGTAAATTGGAAAAAGTATTCCCGACAATCATGATCAAATTGCTGTAGCCGTTCACCCCGATGCCGTTATGATTGAGGCCCGGATAATTGGTGGCCGGCGTCTCATAATTGCGGTAGAAGAAACAATTGGTGATGGTAAGCTGGGAGCCCACGTACGTGCGGATGCAGTTGCCCCAGGTCAACTCGGACGCGTGGATCCGGGTCTGATCGATGCGCAGCGACGAAAACCGCGGCGGCGTATCGCTGATATCAATCGTGTGATCAATCTGACCGGCATCCTGGCGCAGATTGAAGATACTGCCGGTGCAACCACTCAGTTCGAATCCCACATCACACTGCTGGACAATATCACGGGTAAACAGGGACACGTTGGTGGCGTAGAGGTAGCCGGTATTCAGCGTCACAAAATAATTTCGGATCTGATTCAGCACCATGTTGTTCAGCACCAGTGTCACATTCGTGGCGACAATGCCCTTCTCCGTCGACCCGCTGTAATAGTAACTACTGCCGCCTAAAAAGACATACTGGCCCCCGTTAATTTCGAAATTAGCCAACTGGACAGTGCCGGGACCGGTAATGGAGACCACGGGCGTCGTGTTGGTCGCATACAGCACGCAGGTATTCGTGCCGGACCCGAGCAAGGTCAATGTTTTGGGGATCGTGAGATCCTCATTATAACGGCCCGCGGCAATGGCAATCGTGTCCCCAGGGTTCGCCGCATTAATCGCCGCCTGGATGGTGCCGTAACCCGCCGGGACATTGATCGTTTTCGGTTGGGCAAAGTTCGCCGTGTAAGTGATGTTCGTCGCCGGAACTGGGATGGTATACGGATTGGTAGTGCTGCCATCACTCCAGTTGATAAAGTTCCAGCCGTTGCTCGCAGTGGCGGAAATTTGCACGTTCGTGCCGACCGGATAAGTGCCCCCGCCACTGACCGTCCCGCCGTTGACCGGTCCCGCGAAAACTCCAATCGTCGCGGTCGGCACCGGTAGCGCCGTGATCAGCCCCGACTGTAAATTCGTACTACTCCCGACCGGTCCGCTCACGATCAACTGGACCGGGTAGGTCCCAACCAGGGTGTACTGATAAACCACATTTGTCCCAGTTGTATTTGTGACACCGCCATCGCCAAAGTCCCAGAACCGATTCGTGATCGCCCCGGTTGATGTGTCGGTGAATGTCACCGTGACCGGCACCACGCCGTTGGTGGGGGTGGCGGTGAATTGCGCGACCGGCGCGATCCATCCCTGACCGACCAGTTGATTGGTGGACACTCCTCCGTCGGTCGTAAACACCACATTATTGGTAAACCAACCTTCCGTTGCCGTCTGGAAACTCACCACCACGTTGGTCGTGCCCAACCCGGCCACCGTGAACGGACTCCCGCTCACGACGGCAAACGGGAGCGCACTGGTGGCAGTGCCGCTCAAGAGACCACACCCGGCATTGCTGACAATCAAGCTGGCTTGGACTGTCACCCCGGTCGCGACCGGCCCAAAATTCCATGTCGTCGGATGGATCGCCAACTGGCCCGGCGTCACCGTCAACGTCGCAACCGCCGAGTTGACGCTATTGCACACATTGCTGAATACTGCCCGATATTCGTTTCCACCATCCGTGATCCCGCTGCTGAAACTGTAATTCGCATTGGTCGCGTTCGCGAGATTGCTCCAACTGGTGCCACTATTGGTGCTGACCTGCCATTGCATCGTCGGCGCGGGACTGCCACTGGCCGACGCATGAAAAGCTGCCGCCGAACCGGCGCACGCGGTCCAGTTGGTGGGCGCATTGCTGACGCTGGGCGGAGTGGTCACCACTAGGGTCAACTGCGGCGCGGTCGCTGTTGGCTGCGACAGGCAACCCGCATTTGCGGTCAACTGGCAATCAATCGTGTCGCCGTTCGCGGGGCTGTTATTGGTGTAACTGTTGCCGCTGCCACCCACCACGATACTGTTCTTCTTCCAGACATACGTCGGGGCACTGCCCCCGTACACCGGCGTGGCCGTGAATATCACGGCTGTGCCGGCGCAGTTCGTCGTCCCAGGATTGGCGCCAATGCTCACCGACGGTGTCACGATCGGGTTGACCGTCACCTGGGCCGCCGTGGAATTGGCCGCGCTGCAGGAACCATTCTGAACGACCGCCCGGTAGTACGTCATCGCGGACAGATTGCCGGTCCCGTACGGATTGTCGGTCGAAGCGATGTCCCCCCAGGTTGAATTGTCCGGCGACGATTGCCATTTCACGATCGTCCCAGTCTGGCCGGTCAGTGAAATCGTCGTGCCGGTCCCATTACAAACGGAATTGGTGGCGGGCGTGGCGGTCCCACCGACAGAACCCGGATTCATTGTGACGCTCGTCGTCCCGGCTGCGGAGGTATAACCGTACACCGTCACCGTGACACTGTAGGGGCCCGCGGCGGCCAAGGTCGGATTGCTGATCACAGGATTCTGCTGCGTGGAAGTGAATCCATTCGGCCCCGTCCAGCTATAGGTGGCCGCCGCCACTGTCGACGCCGTGAGATTCAAGGGCGACCCCGTGCAGACGGGCCCATTGTTGCTGGCGGTAACAGTGGGCGGATTGATCGCCAGAATCAGATTGGACTGCGTATTGGTGTCAACGCCGTCCGTTCCACTGATGATCAAGGTCACGGTATTGGTGCCGGCCGTGGCGTATTGATGGACCAGGTTGGTTGAAGTCGTGTTCGTCGTACTGCCGTCACCGAAGTCCCAGAAACGATTCGTGATCGGCCCCTCGGAGGTGTCGGCAAAGGTCACGCTCACCGGCACCACCCCATTGGTCGGAGTGGCGGTGAAATGCGCAATCGTCACCGGGGGGGTTTTCAGATTTGCACGGCCGGCGTCGGCTGGATTTGAACCACCCGCATTCAAAAAAACTGCATCCGCCGAATAGAATTTCAAGCTGATGGTGGCACTGTTCAAGGCCGGCGTCACCCACGGATCGCTCCCATCCGAACCGACCGCACTCCGATATTGGCCATACGGCGTCAGACCGCCGTGGTTGGTCGAACTGATCGTTAACGTGGGGAACCAATACAATTGCAAGGGATCCCCGCTTTGCCAGGTCCCGGTTAACGGCAGATCCGCAGTGATCCCGCTCAAAACCCCATTGCTGGCAAACGCACTCAGATCCCAGCGGAATAATTCCAGATCGGCCCCCGAAATGAGAGAATTGGTGGTCGGCCCCCCGAACGTGACCCCGTTGGTGCTCGCCACCAAGATCACCAGCCCGCTCGTTGGCATGGCGGAACCATCGGCGTTTTTCAACACCTCCGCATCCAGGGTGATGGTCACGGCTTGGAGACGCAGTGTGGCAGCGCAAAGGAACAGAATCAGCCCGCCCGCCGTCCGGTGCACTCGGCTTTCGGTGCGCCGCCCCAAACTACTTATGAAGCTTCCCCACAACATTCAGTCTTAATAGTTCGGGGAATTAACCCATTGATAGGTCGGCGCGCCAATCGTCGCGTTCTTCCGCACGATGACGCCCACCCCCGGCACGAAGACAGGAGTGGACCCGACATCATTCGTTCCCGCGCCAACCTGCCGCCACGCATTGCTCCAATAATAATAAACAGCGGCCGGGGTTTTATTCTTCTGGCCCAGCGAATTATCAAAAACCAACAACTCATCCGTCCGGGCATTCGTCGCCGAACTCGCATTGAACGCGCCGCTCTCAAACAACCGGGATCCGGTCAGGGTCTGCTGCGCCGGTCGCGCCAAAGCGACTGAATTATCCCGCTGGGTTGCCGCGGCGGTGGCGAGCAAAACTTGCTGTGTCCGCATGGGGACCGCGCCAAATGTCGTGAGGACCGCATTGGAAGCGAAGTTCTGGCGCACAATGAAATACGAATCTCTGCGGAGCACAACGTCATCCTCCACCGCCGCCCCCTGACCGACTGACCGCCAGCTTCCATTCCAATGGTAATACACCCGGCTGGCGCTGAGATTGGTCCCGACTCCCGCGAGATCTGGAATCAATATTTCCGTGGCGCGAGTCCCGGGTGTCGGCGAATCGAGAATCCCCCTCCCCAGCGGCAGGGCCGTACCCAAAGTCCAGAACGGAATGATTGCCAGGCTGGCGCCGGCGCTGACATTGGTCAGATTCGCCCCCCCCCAAATCCAGATTCAGCGAGTTGGCAGTGTTGTTGGTGATCGGATAATGGATCCCCGCCCCTGGACCGGTGTTGATGAACACGTAATACGCGTTGGACTGAATGCCGGCCGAATAAACATACTGATTGGAAGACCAATTGACACTGCCCGCCACACTGATCACATTGCCGGTTACCGACGCGATTTGCCCGACAAAATCCGCCGGCCGGGTAAACGGAATCGAGACAATTGTGTCAGAATTACTTGGCATGGCGAACAGGTAAAAACCCGCCGGATCCGTCACCACAGTCACCGATTGGGCCTGACCGGGCTGGGACAAAAACTGGCTGAACACAAAAAAACTGATTGCCAGAAACTGCCGCGCCGTTGTCACGGGAACCGCTCCCAGGGAACGCCACGAAGCGGCTGCGCTGACTGTGTTCACTGATTGATGGTTGTCCATAGGGAACCGATTCACCGCGAATTACCAGTGCGGTGGGTCGCTGCAGTGGCCCGCCAATCGAACTGGCAAAGGGCTTGGCTCATTTGCATCCGGCCGCGCACCGTTCACAGGCGACGGCCTCGATGATAATCGGAATCCTTTCAGGGGAAAACCAGTCAGCCGGCGCCAATGACTTGCCCCAACAGACATTTCATTCAGCACGCTTGCGAACCGGTAATGAACAAGTTTATTCCGCATGTTTCTCCGCGTCGTGACGGGCACCGGTACGACTCAGGTGTTAACACAACAATTTAATACAAATGAACCACAAAAACCGACCTGTGTCAATCAGGCGCAACCCTGATTTTTTCGTCAGGGCAGACGCAGAAAACCGTCCGACCATTGCGGTCTCAGTTACGAAAAAAACAGCACCCTCTCTGCCTCGGTTCCGTTTTCATCCTGGATAATTCAGCCGGACCCGGCCGGCCGTCTGGGCCAGCCCAATTCCATGGCTATTTTTTTCAATCCGGTTAATTTCGCCAACAAGTCGTAGGTTACCCAAGACGGCGCAGGCGGGACACCGCGCCCCGGATTTCCTCGGGCGGGCTGCCTGCTCTGAGCGACGTCGAAGGGTCCCTAGCCCGCCGTTCCCATCGAAAATAATTTTTTACCCGTGGATTTGGAAGGTCGTCAAAAGGTTCGTCAGAAAAGGTCGTCGGAGTTGACAAAACACGGTTTTCGTCGTTACACTCTGCACACTTGAATTCATGTTGGAAATCTTACAACAACTACTTGTCGTCCAAGACCGCGATCATCGACTCGCGCAACTAAAAGCCGAGGCGGCCCGGATCCCCATCGAGATCGCCGCCGCAAAACAGCGGCTGGCCGATGAGTCTGCCAAACTTGAAAAAGCCAAAACGGAACTCAAACAAATTGAGTCGCAACGCAAACAATTGGAAGTCGATGCCGACACCAAACGCCAGCAGATTTTGAAATACCGGACGCAACTCAACCAGATCAAATCCAATACCGAGTATCAGGCGTTGCTCAAGGAAATCAATAAAGCCGAGGCCGATATCCGCCAGGTCGAAGATGTGGAACTTGAATTCATGGACCGTCTCGAAAAGCTGCAGCCCACCCTCAAGCAGGAACAGGCCCAACTCAAGGAATTGACCAACAAAGCCGAGTCCGAGAAAGCCGAATTCCAGCGGCGGAGCACCTTGATCGCAACGGAACTGACCCAGTTGCAGAGCGAACGCGATCAACTGGTTACCACCGTGGATCCTGCCACATTAAGCCGGTATGACCGCCTCTTGCGCAGCAAAGGCGACCTCGCCGTCGTGCCGATCAAACATGGTAATTGCGGCGGCTGCCATTTGAACTTGCCCCCGCAGACCGTCCATACCGCCCGGGGCGAGCGTGAGCTTGCCAGTTGCAGTTATTGCGGACGTATTTTATATTGGCAGGCGGAGTAGGATCCGGGGTTGCTTTTGTCGGTCGAATAATGTTGGAGGGGCGGATAGCCGCTGCGGCGCAAGCCGGGGAGGAAAGTCCAGACTCCATAGGGCGCGATGCCCCGTTCATTCGGGGGCGGCTGGAGTAATGACCGGCCGACGGATAGTGCCACAGAAAAGATACCGCCCCGAAAGGTTTCGGGGTAAGGGTGAAATGGCGAGGTAAGAGCTCACCGCGTCGACAGCGATGTCGACGGCACGGTAAACCCCTTCGGGAGCAAGACCAAATAGGCGGCGAGACGTGGCCCGCGTCGCTCGAGCTGCGGGTTGGTCGCGTAGATAAATGGCTATCAAGAACAGAATCTGGCTTACAGTCCTTCCAACGAAAACGCGGAGGCGGGTTTAACCGCTCGCCTCCGCGCTAATTTCCATGCGTTATCCACTTTTTCTTGAACTCACCGGCCAGCCCGCCATTGTCGTCGGCGGCGGTCCCGTGGCCACGCGGAAAACCCGGACCCTGTTGGCGGCCGGCGCCTGCGTCACCGTCATCACACCGGTCGCCACGCCCGCCTTGCGCCGCCTGAAAAAAATCCGCTGGCTCCGCCGCCGCTATCAGTCGGGAGACCTGCGCGGCGCCCGGCTGGTGGTCGCCGCCACGGACGATCTGACGGTCAACCAGCGCGTCTGCGCTGAAGCCCACCGCCGCCGGCAGCTCGTCAATTGCGCCGCGCCACCCGCCGCTGGCAACTTCATCGTCCCCGCCCTGGTGCGGCACGGTGCGTTCACCATCGCCATCTCCACCGGGGGAGCCAGTCCGGCCAAGGCCAAAGCTCTCCGGGTCAAACTCGAAAGGATCTTGCGCGCATGACCGACCGATATTGCCTCTGGATGGCGCTCTTGTTTTACGTCGCCGCGAGCGCGCTCACGCACCGCCGATTGCGCGTGGGCGGCGCAGCCGCCTCCCTCCACCACATCAACGTCCTGCTGATGGTGGCCGGGTTTGTCCTCCAACTGGCCGGCTTGGTGTTGCGCGGCATGAATCGGCAACGCTGTCCGCTCACCAATTCTTTTGAGGTGACGGTGTTCATCGTCTGGGCGCTGGTTTTGTTTTACCTGCTGATCGGGCCGGCCTACCGGGTCTCGTTTCTCGGGGCGTTCACCGCGCCGCTCGTGACATTGATTCTGCTGACCAGCCTGCTCGCAACCAATGACAGACCCCGTGTGCCGGAACTCAAGCACAGTCCGTGGATCGAATTTCACGCCGGCATCGGCATCCTGGCGTGCGGCGCATTGGCGCTGGCGTTCGTCGTCGCCGCGATGGATTTTGTCCAGAGCCGGCAACTGAAATCGCATCATCCCGGCCCGACCTTGCGGCTGTTGCCGGCGGTGGAACAACTCGACGTGATCGGGGTGCGCTTGCTGGCGCTCGGATTTATCCTGCTAACGGCCGGCATGATTGGCGGCATCATCTCGGAAAAAATCGTCGGCGCCTGGCCGTGGCCGATGGTGGCCTGGGCGTGGGCAACGTGGCTGGTGTACGCGGGATTGCTGGCAGCGCGGACGGTCGGCAATTGGCATGGCCGGCGCGCGGCACTGGCGACCATGGCAGCTTTTATTTTCTTGCTGACGACATTTTGGGGGATGAGTTGGCTGGCTCGATGAATCTGCTGATGATCGGCCTCAACCATTGCACGGCACCGGTCGCCGTGCGCGAGCGGGTGGCGTTTCCGCGCCCCAAAATCGGGGAGGCAACCTGCGAGTTGCTCGGCGCCGCCCAACTGGCCGAAGCGGCCATAGTTTCCACCTGCAACCGCGTGGAGATTTACGCGCTCGCCGCCAACCTGGATCTGGCCGGCCCAGCGTTGCGCCAGTTTTTGCATACCTATCACAAGCTCACCGAACCACTCGATGCCTACCTCTACGAACGCCGCAACCGTGAATGCATCGCCCACCTGTTGAACGTCGTTTGCGGCCTCGATTCGATGGTGTTGGGCGAGACGGAAATTCTTGGGCAGGTCAAAGATGCCTATGCCGCTGCGCAACAGGCCGGCGCAACCGGGGCCGCCCTGAACCGCCTGTTTCAAAAAGCGTTCGCCGCCGCCAAACACATCCGCTCCAGCACCGCCATCACCCGCGGTTCCACCTCCGTCGCCAACGTCGCCGTGGAACTGGCCGAAAAGATCTTTCGTGACCTCACGCACAGCACTGTCATGGTCATCGGCACCGGCGCGATGAGCGAGGCCACCACCAAAGCGTTACGCAGCCGCGGCGCCGGCAACATTTTGATTTGCGGCCGCGACCGCGACCGGTCCGCCGCGCTGGCCGCCCAACTCGGCGGCCGCCCCATTCATTACGACGACTGGGTGGTGGAATTTCCCCACGTGGACATTGTCATTAGCGCCACCGCGTCCCCCCACCCGATTATTACGCGCGAAAAACTGGTGCCGTTGATGAAAGCGCGCCACCAGCGGCCATTGTTTCTGATCGACATCGGCGTGCCCCGCGACATTGAAACGGCCTGTGACGAACTGGAAAACGTCTACGTGTACAACATGGACGACCTCCAGAACATCGCCAAAGAAAACCTGGCCGCGCGCGAGCGCGAAATCAACATTTGCCGGGAACTCATCGCCGAACGCGTCGCCCGCCTGGGCGAATGGGTGGAGGAACGCTTCCAATGAACCCGCTCATCATCGGCAGTCGCGGCAGCCCGCTAGCTCTGGCCCAGGTTACCCTGATTCAGTCCCTCCTGCCCGGTGTCCCCGTCGAAACCGTCATCATCAAAACCAGCGGCGACAAGTTTCTCGAAGTCTCGCTGGCCGCCGCCGGCGGCAAAGGGCTGTTCACGAAAGAGATCGAAGACCAACTGCTGGCCGGCACGATCCACCTGGCCGTCCACAGCCTGAAAGATTTACCCACTGAGTTGCCCGCCGGCCTGATTCTTGCCGCCGTCCCGGCCCGTGAAGATGCCCGGGATGTTTTTGTCTCGCGCCGGTACGCCGCGCTCGACGAACTTCCCCACGGCGCCCACGTCGCCACCAGCAGCATCCGCCGCAAAGCCCAACTGCTGGCCCGTCGACCGGATTTGCGGATCTCCGAAATTCGCGGCAATGTCGCCACCCGCTTGCAGAAGCTGACCGACTTCGACGGCACGCTCCTCGCTGCCGCCGGTTTGAAACGCCTCGGACTCTGGCAGAACGTCCCCGGTTACCAGTGGCAGTTACTCGACGTCAACACGATGATCCCGGCTGTCGGTCAGGGAATTATTGGCTGCGAAATTCGGCAGGCCGACACTGCCACGCGCGAGATTCTGAACCGGCTCAACGACTCCGACACGTTGGCGTGCGCCACAGCGGAGCGCACATTTCTAAAAACGCTGGGAGGTGGCTGTCAATATCCCTACGCTGGTCATGCCACGATTACCGGTGATCGGCTCAAGCTTGTAGCTGGCGTGTTCAGCCCCGACGGCCGACGCGCCAATCGCATTGAGTTGACCGGTGCAAAAGCCGACGCCGTCGCACTCGGTGTCCAAGCCGCCCATCAGTTGATTCAATAAATGGGCTGGCAGCCCGTTCGACGCTGCGGCATAATGTGATTTTATTGCACACGCCCTGAACACGAACTCAATCCGTAAAGGAAACTGAATCATGCTCGCCACGACCAGTGGTTTTACCGTTGAAGACACTTCCGCCGCCACCCGGCAAGCGAACGCGGAAGGCGTCCGCGCGTTTGTCGAGGGCCGGTATGGCCTCTCCATGCATTGGGGGCTTTACTCATTGCTCGGACGCTGCGAATGGGCAATGCATCTGGAGTCCATCCCGCACGGCAAATATTTTGAGTTAATGCAGAAATTCAATCCGGCCCGGTTCAACGCCGAGGAATGGGCCGACCTGATGCTCGAAGCCGGTCAGAAATTTCTTCTGATCACAACCAAACATCATGACGGATTCTGCCTCTGGGATACCGCGTTGACCGACAAGAAAATCACCAACACCCCCTTCCGCCGCGATGTTCTCGCCGAGCTGGCGGTTGCCTTGCGCGATCGGGGCCTCCAGTTTCACTTCTACCATTCGCTGATGGATTGGACGCACCCGGCGTATCGAAATGATTGGCCGAAATATCTGGCCTTCCTTAATGGCCAGCTCCGCGAGCTGCTCACCCGCTACGGCCCGATTCACGGCGTGCTGTTTGACGGCTACTGGCCCCGGCATCTGTTCGGCGAACGCGACGCCTACTTCAAGGAAGGCGGACCGTACAACCTTGCCGGGATCTACGATCTGATCCACGAACTCCAACCGGCGGCGATGATTACCAACAACCACCACGTTCTTCCGCTCAAAGGCGAGGACTACCAGGTCTGGGAATTGGATATGCCGGGCGAAAACAAAATCGGTTTTAACTGCACCGATATCGGCAAGCTCCCCACCGCTGTCTGGTGGAATCTCAATCACGGCTGGGGGTATCAACCCGGCAATCATCGGGTTAAATCCGCCGAGGCCATTCTCACCAATTTGCGTCAGGCGCAGAGCCGCAAGGCGACATTCCTGCTCAATGTCGGCCCGCGGCCTTTCGGCGACATCCATCCCGAAGAACAGTTGGTCATGCGGCAAATCGGATCCAAACTCCGCGATCTTGCCCTGTGATGATAGTCGAACGGGCGTCCCGCCTGTTTATTAGTTTGCAACAAGTCATAAAGTCAACGGAGAGGTCAACGCTTGACAATTGATTCCGCTGAAAAACCTCTGCGCAGCGGTCAGCGGGGCCGCTGACCCTCCCGAAATCTGACAATTCTACGTGTTTCTTCAGGGGAGGGACGGCAGCCTCGCCGTCCACGCCGGGTTTTTCAGCGGAATCAATTGTAAAGCGTCGACCCTTAGATTCTCCCCGGTTGTGCGCTGGTCTCCGACCACGCACTCGGCACGACCGAAGGCCTCAAGTTGCCCACTCAACGGCCGTTCACCGAACACGGCAGTAATACCCGCAAAACTTTCGCCGGCGAAACCGCACCCACGAGCTGGTAGTCGCCGAGCGCTGCCGGCAATAAGATGAATTCACCCGGCCGTAATTGCTCCGCGAATGATCCCGCCTGAATCACAACTTCACCGGTGATGCCACCCAGGATCTGAAAGCTGGATCCGTCACAGCGCCCGGCCATCGGGCCGGATACGTCCAGTTTTTCAACCACGAAATCAGTGCACTGGATGGGCAACGGCGTCGGCACCGGCTCGAAGTCTTCAAAATTAATCGAGGCGAGCGATTCGCGGACGTGCAATGCGCGCGGTTGGCCTTTGTCGTCCACCCGATCCCAGTCGTACACCCGGTAAGTGGTGTCGGAGTTTTGCTGAATCTCGGCGATGACCAGCCCGGCGCCAATTGCGTGCAGACGGCCCGAAGGCACAAACAACGCCTCCCCAACTTTGACGGGAAATTGGTGGAAACATTTTTGGAATGCCACCCCACCCTGACGGATGGCCGCTTCGAATTGCTGGCGCGTGATGCCACGCCGCAGGCCGGCAATCAGCACGGAGTCCGGGGCCGCTTCCAGGATGTACCACATCTCGGTTTTCGGTTCCCCCCCGAGCAGGGCCGCAAGGGCAGCCGGCGGGTGGACTTGCAGTGAAAGTCGCTCGCGGGCGTCGAGCAGCTTGATCAGGAGCGGGAACCGCGGCGTAGTGGGACAGGCGTCCCGCCTGTCACCGGTCGTTAAACCGACAGGCGGGACGCCTGTCCTACTATGAATGCAATTCGTGCCGAGCAATTGCACGCCATGCTGCTGGATGAGTTGACGCAGCGTTTGGCCAGCGGCGGGACCGTTGGCGACGACCGATTGGGCATCGGCGCGGTCGCTGATTTCCCAGCTCTCACCAATGCGTTTGCCGGGCGGAATGGCCTTGCCATACCGGGCCAGCGCGGTCCCACCCCAGAGGCGTTCAACAAGAATTGGCTGAAACTTATATGGATAGAGCATGTTCCGCTTGCAGTTGTTGTGTGTTTCACTTAAGGTTTCGCGCCGAAGGGGGAATTGCAAGCTGAAACAGTCGGAAAAACATTCGCATATCCGTGAAATCTGGGCCGTGGTCTTGGTCGGGCTATCGTTACTGCTGCTGTTGAGCCTGGTTTCGTATAACCCAAAGGACTGGCCCAACACCGTCAGCACTGTCAACCCACCCGTTACCAACTTTATTGGCCCCGTGGGCGCGTGGCTGGCCTTTACCACCTTTCAAGTCTTTGGCGTCGGCGCGTATGTCCTGATGCTCGTGCTCGCCGTCATTGGTGTGTTGCTGCTCCTCCAACAAGAGGTGCCCTGGCGCGGCAAGTTTGGCGCCGGGCTGCTGCTGTTGTTATCTGCGAGCTGCCTCTTCCACATTGCCGGACTGCGGGGCGTGGTGAAGTCGCTGAACCTGCCGGACAGTGCGGGCGGATACGTCGGCCTGTTTGTCGGCGATAGCTTTCAACATACCGTTGGCAAACCCGGCACGTTCATCATTTTTGGCGTCGGCTACATCATCAGCCTAATCCTGCTGATCAATTTCCGTCCCAGCTACTGGGTGGCTTTGACGGTGACCAGTTGCCAGGATTTATGGGCCGGCCTGCGGGGCAATCCAAAACGCGATGTGAGCCAGGAACTCACCGCCAAAGAACGCGATATCCGCGTCCAAGAATATGCGGTGGAACGCGAGCTGGCCAAAAAAGAAAAAGAAGCCAAAAAACTCGAAGCCGAACCCAAAGCCGACCCCAAACCAATCCTGCCAATACCCGAACCAAAGTTTTTCGATTCCACCGCGCCGCGGCCAACCCCCGAGCCGGTGATTAAAGAAGTCAAAGAAAAGAAACCGAAAGCCGAACCCGTTTCCGTTCCGCCCCCCACTCCGCCACCGGCCCCGGTCGCTGCGGCAATTCCGACCGCACCCCCGCCAGCTCCAAAGCCCAAACGTGAGAAGCCGGCTGAAATTGAAAAGGCGGTCTTGGGCGGCGCCACCGCCGCCGAAGGCGAACAGTTTGTTCTACCGCCGCTGGATCTACTGGAACAACCACCGGCGGAACCCGCCGCGCGGAACATTGTCGACGACCTCAAAGCCAGCTCGAAAATCTTGAAGGATACCGTCCGCGAGTTTGACATTGAGGTCGAGTCCGGCGATGTGACCAAAGGCCCGACGGTCACGCTGTTTGAATTGCATCCGGCGCCAGGCGTGCGCGTTGAAAAGATTTCCGCCTTGTCCAATAATATTGCCATGGCGATGCGCGCCGAAAAAGTCCGCATCCTCGCCCCCGTCCCCGGCAAGGGCACGGTCGGCGTCGAAGTGCCGAACATCTCGCGCACGACCGTCTACCTCCGCGACATGCTGGAGTCCGACGAATGGCGCAACCACAAAGGCGGAATTCCGATTGCGCTGGGCCGCGACGTCAAAGGGAAGGCGATTATCGGCGACCTGGCGCAGATGCCGCATTTGTTAATTGCCGGCGCGACCGGCTCCGGCAAGACCGTCTGCGTCAATGCCATTCTGGCCTCCATGCTGTACCGGTATACGGCCGAGGATTTGCGACTGGTGCTGATTGACCCCAAGCGGGTCGAGATGCAGCATTACAACACGCTGCCGCACCTCGTCGTGCCAGTCGTCACCGATTCGAAGAAAGTCCCGCTGGCACTGGGCTGGGTCATCCGGGAAATGGAAAAGCGGTTTGAAATTTTTGCCAAATCTGGCGTCCGCAACATTAACGGGTTCAACTCGCGCGACAAAAAGCCGCCGGCCCCTCCCCCCGCCGCCGGCCAGGCCGAACAAGAGGAACTCAAAATCGAAGTCCCGCGGGATTTTGAGATTATCATCCCGGATAAATTGCCGTTTATCGTCGTGGTCGTGGACGAGTTGGCCGATCTGATTATGACGGTCGGCAAGGATGTCGAACTGGCCATTGCGCGGCTGACCCAGCTGGGGCGCGCCGCC
>Ga0114951_10002692_pt1 | contig 19659 bp, 20 predicted proteins | sample AM7aDNAmetaG_FD_88677 | JGI IMG/M metagenome (GOLD analysis project Ga0114951, IMG submission 88677) | Freshwater microbial communities from Finland to study Microbial Dark Matter (Phase II) - AM7a DNA metaG | ecosystem: Environmental > Aquatic > Freshwater > Lake | place: Finland: Lake Alinen...
AGGAAGCGGAATACAAAGAGTTGAAGAAATCGTTGACGGAAGAAGCAAAGCAAAGTACCCAACGATGACAATCTACTTAAAGCCGGAATTTAGAAAAGACCGCGAAAAGGCTGATAAGTTCGCAAGAAGCTTAATCGATGTAAGAATTGAAGACATCGTAAAACTTAACGAAAGCTTTGAAGAAATGAAAATGTCAATTGAAGTACTTACCGAAAAAACTAAACCACTCGGACTAAAATCCGATGAAATAGTTGACGTTTTGAAGAAAGGACTAAAAGATTTGAGTGCAAGACAACTAGACAACACAGTGCACTTCGCAATAGAAAAGAAAAGCGACTTCTTGAAAGTAAGAAAAGATCTTTTGAAGATATTAAAAGAAAAAGTTCACGGAGTAAAAGGAATTGAAAAAACGCTTGTAGTAAAAGAAGGCGACGAATTTGTAATCAAAACAAGCGGAAGCAACCTAAAAGCAGTTTTGAAGCTTGAAGGAATAGAAAACGAGAAAGTTTTCACAAACGATATAATTGAAACTTCAAAAATCTTAGGAATAGAATCCGGAAGAACTCTAATTGTTCAAGAACTAAAGAAAGTTTTGGACGACAACGGAATTAAGGTTGATGTAAGACACATAATGCTACTCGCTGATCTTATGACATTCTCCGGCGAAATAAAAGGAATTGTAAGAACCGGAATCACAAAAGGAAAAGCATCTCCGTTCGCAAGAGCAGCATTCGAAGAAACAACAAAGCACTTACTTGATGCAGCATTCAAAGGCGAAAAAGAGAACTTGACCGGTGTTGTTGAAAACATAATCGTAGGACAACCAATAAAGGTTGGAACCGGAATTGTTGAATTGTTAATGAAGTAAAAGCTGGTTGCGGGTCAAAAACTTGACCCTAATAAACCAACCTTTATAAACCTTAACTAAAAGTATTAATTTAGTTTTAGAACCTTGAGAAGCCAAAAGTGGCGGAGTAGGGTCAGAGAAGTTTTTCTGATTTTAGTTCGTTTTCTTCGGAATCTTTTTGTTCTTGATTATAGAATAACTGGTGAGCTTAGATGGACACAAACACCGAAATTAGAAGAGCTGTTGACACAGGTAAAGTATCTTTCGGATACAAAACTACTCTAAAGACTTTAGCTAAAGGTGAAGGCCAACTTGTTATACTTAGTTCAAATATCCCCGCTAATGAAAAAGAAAACCTAAAGCACATAGCTGAAGTTGCTAACAAGAAGTGCTTAGAAGTGCCTGAAAATGGATTAGTTCTTGGAAGTATTTGCGGAAAGCCGTTTGTTGTTTCAGTAATGTTGATTCTTGACGCAGGAAAAAGTAAAGTTTTAGAGTTAAAATAAATGATATTTATGGTGAGCATTCGTCCAAAGGACGAAATTCATTGAATTTTGAAGTGAAAAGAAATGAAGCTCACAATGGAAGACATATCTTTGATGAACGCGCTTGAGCGAGTTACGGGCGTTTCAGCGAAAGATTGCATAGCGCAAGAAAATGTTGTTTCATTTTTAGTAAATAGCAGGGACGTTGGCAAAGCCATTGGAAAAGGGGCAGTGAATGTAAAGCTCCTCGAAGACAAACTCAAGAAAAAAATTGAGATTGTTGGGTACAAAGAGAACCCTGAAGATGTTGTTTGTGACGCACTTGAAGTAAAAATTAAGGGCGCGAGCAAAAAAGAAGGGCGTTTATTCATTTCCTTGGACGGAACTGAGAAAAGAAAAGCTCTAAGCAACATTGGGAGAGTAAAAAGGCTAAGAGAGTTTATGAAAAGAAACTTCGGCCTAGAAATGATACTCTCTTAGAAATTTTTTGAGAGAGAAGAGTGGATATTTAAGGATTTGTTTGATGATTGTATTTAAGATTTGAAAGTTGAAATGTGATTTTATGGGACAAGGAGAATTTGCAGCAAAAAGCCTCATGAAAAAGAGGAAAAAGTGGAGAAATAAGGACACTAGAGTTCTTAGAAAGAAGAAAGCTAAGAATAGAATCCACACTGATCTCTTAGAAGGATCCCCGCAAGGAAGAGGAATTGTACTTGAGAAAAGAGGAGTAGAAGCAAAGCAGCCAAACTCCGGAATAAGAAAATGCGTAAGAGTTCAGCTCATAAAGAACGGAAAAGAACTAACTGCGCTTGCACCAAAAGACGGAGCAATAAAGTTTATTGATGAACACGACGAAGTAATTGTTTCAGGAATCGGCGGAGCACAACGCGGCCCGTACGGAGACCTATGGGGAGTTAAGTACAAAGTAACTCACGTAAACGGAATAGCACTTGAAATGCTAAGAAAAGGAAAGAAAGAGAAGAGCAAAAGGTAACGTTTTTAGCAGAATTGGGAAATTGTTTTTGAATGTGATTTTATGGCTGAAGGAATTGTTAAAGAAGTTGCCGCAGTTAAGGAAGTTGCTGCATCAAAAGAGACTGTTGCACCAAAAGCACCAGTAGAAACTCCAAAAGCAAAAGAACACGACGCTTCTAAAGCAAAAGAACACAAAGCTAATACAAAACCTGCCATGGCTCCTGTTGCAGAAGCTCCAAAAGCAGAAACGCCAGCACCTTTTTACGTTAAGAAAAAGAGTCAGTTCTCTGATTGTCTTTTATTCAACAAATGGTCATTTGAAGTTGTTGTAGCTGACCCAAGCCTTGTAAGATACATTAATCTTGAACCAACAATAATTCCGCACTCTTTTGGAAGAAAGAGCCAAGGAAGATTTGCAAAAGCAAACATAAATGTTGTTGAAAGACTCATAAACAAAGCAATGAGATCCGGACAAGGAAAAAGAAAACTCTCCGGAAAATTCATAAGAGGAAGAGGCGGATGTGGAAAGAAAATGCAAACAATGCAAATCGTTGAAAAAGCCTTTGAAATTGTTGAAAAACAGACAAAGAAAAACCCAATCCAAGTTTACATTACTGCAATTGAAAACGCAGCACCTAGAGAAGATGTAACAAGAATCAAGAAAGGCGGAGTAGCTTACTCTGTTGCTGTTGATGTATCGCCAAGCAAAAGACTTGATGAAGCAATAAAGAATATTGCTCTAGCTGCATTTGGTAATTCTTTTAACAAAAAACTAACTGCTGAACAAGCACTAGCAGACGAATTAATTGCTGCAGCAAATTACGACGCAAAGAGTCTTGCAATAAAAAGAAAGGATGAAGTTGAAAGGATTGCGAAGTCCTCAAGGTAAACGAAAGAGGGAGTTGCAAGGAGAACTTGTTTGGTTTATTTTGCGTCCAATTATTTTTCTTTGGCGCGATTTTATTTTCAAATATTGTGAGTGGTGATTTATTTGGGACGAAAAGAAGACATGGCACTATTAGTTGAAGGATTAACTTCAAACAGAGACCTAATAAGAAATATTGGGACTGTTGCCCACATCGATCACGGAAAAACAACTCTATCGGACTCATTAATCGCAGCCGCAGGACTAATTAACGAAGCACTATCTGGAGAAGCCCAGATGATGGACTACGAAGACCAAGAACAGGACAGAGGAATAACAATTAACGCCGCAAACATCTCAATGGTGTTTGATTGGAACGCAAAGAAATACTTAGTTAACTTAATCGACACGCCAGGACACGTTGACTTCACAGGAGAAGTTATTAGAGCAATGAGAGCAGTTGACGGAGTAATACTCTTAGTTGATGCTGTTGAAGGAGTAATGCCCCAGACAGAGACAGTTATTAGACAAGCTTTGAGAGAATACGTACGCCCCGTTCTTTTCATCAACAAGGTCGATAGGATAATTAAGGAACTTAATGCTACTGAACAACAAATGCAGGAAAAGTTCGTAAAAGTTATTGCGCAAGTTAATACTTTAATTGAAAGAAACGCTCCTGAACAATTCAAGGACGAATGGAAAGTAAGTATACAAAAAGGAACTGTTGGATTTGGATCCGCAAAGAGAAAATGGGGAGTTAGTGCCGCATACATGCAAAAATCCAAGATAAACTTCAAGCAAGTTTATGAATACTTAAAAAACGACAAACAAGAAGAGCTTGCAAAGATATCTCCTGTTCACGAAGTAATTCTACAAATGGTAATAGAACACTTGCCTTCTCCAATAAAAGCCCAAAACTACAGAATAAAGAAAATCTGGGGCGGAGATATGGAAGAACAGATAGGAAAGAGCATGGCTGCATGCGATCCTAACGCACCACTATCCATGGTTATTACAGATGTATCCGTTGATCCTCACGCAGGAGATGTTGCGACAGGAAGAATCTACTCAGGAACTGTTAAACCTGGGGACATGGTTAAATTAATTTCAAACTTTAAAGAAATAAAAGTACAAAAAGTTGGAGTATACATGTCCAATGACTTCTTGACAATCAATAAGTCCAGCGCAGGAAATATTGCAGCACTTGTTGGACTAAAAGATGTTTATGCAGGAGAAACAGTTTCAACGGTAGAAATGAAACCATTTGAAAGCTTCATGTCAAACGTTGAACCAGTAATGACTGTTTCAATCGAAGCAAAGGATCCAAAGGATTTACCAAAGTTAATTGAAGCTTTGAGAAAACTTTCTAAAGAAGATCCTAACTTGAGAACAACAATCAACCAAGAAACAGGAGAACACTTGCTCTCCGGAATGGGAGAACTACACTTAGAAGTTAACATATACAGAATTGTTAACAACCACAAAATACAAGTACAAACTTCTCCGCCTATTGTTGTTTACCGCGAAAGTATAACAGGCGAATCAGACGTACTTGAATCAAAGTCGCCAAACAAACACAACAAATTTAAGTTGAAAGTACGGCCAATGCCAAAAGAAATCTTTGACAAAATGGTAGAAATAAAATACGAAGGAAAAATCAAACCAAAGCACACCGAAAGTATATTGAAATTGCAGTCGGTTGGATTTGACACAGACACATCAAAGAAGATATGGGCAGTAACAAACGGAAGCGCACTTATCGATAAAACAAGAGGAATTTCAGCGCTCTTTGAAATCAGAGAACTAGTTGTACAAGGATTCATGGACGCAATGAAAGAAGGACCACTTGCAAAAGAAGCATGCCAAGGAATAATAGTAGAACTTGACGATGCAACTCTCCACGAAGATTCTATTCACCGCGGACCTGCACAAGTACTTCCTTGTATTACAAGAGGAATATACGCATGCATGCTCCAAGCAGGAAGTATGTTATTTGAACCAAAGCAAACTCTAACAATAACTGTTCCAGAAAACCAAATGGGTTCAGCTTCAAGAGAACTTGGCGGAAGAAGAGTACAAATAACAGAGATGAGACAAGAAGGAGACTCCTCAATCATAATCGGAAAAGCTCCAGTAAAAGAATTAATTGGATTCTCTTCAGCTATGAGAGGCGCAACACAAGGAAGAGCACAGTGGACCGCAGAATACTTCGGCTACGAGCTTTTACCTAAAGATTTGCAGCTTCCAACAATTAAGGAAATCCGAAAGAGAAAAGGAATGCCTGAAGAAATCAAGAGTTGGCAATTCTTTTTGGAATAAAGAAACTAACAATTCAAAATGCGAACTCGCCATTTTTGGTGAGTTTTGCATTTACTCTTTTTTCTTAACCAAAATCAGCCTTTTATACTAAGTTTCCCTTAGCAATAGAGCATGGTTCAGTCGTTTCTTTATGGATTAATTCAAGGAGTCCTCTTAGCAACTCTTGCAGGAGCACTCTTGCCAGGACTATTTGGATCAATACTTCTCGCACTAGACTTCATGGTTGAAGGCTTCTCAGCTTATACCGAAATAATAATTCTTCTAGTAGCAAACATTGTTTTCTTTTGGTTCTTCTCAAAAAAAGCAATGATGCAAAACCAAATGCAATTCTATTTAGGGATACTTGCGGGATTTGTTTTACTCTTTTTTATGGGTTAATGGGCTTTTTCTCGGGTAGCTAGCCCTTGGTAAGAAACTAAACCTCCAGGCTTAAGGCAAGCCTTTAAAAGCTTTCTTTGAGAAAATAAGTTAGAGCGTTGCCTAGTGAACGGCTTAAAATCGCAGGGATAACGCCATTTAAACCCGCTATTAGGGGTTTTCACACATTTGGGGGAATAAAAAATGGCAGAAAAAGCATTGATGAATATTGTATTCATCGGACACGTTGATCACGGTAAATCAACTACAGTTGGAAGACTACTTTACGACGGAGGAGCTCTGTCAGAACAAGAATACAGAAAGCTCGAAGAAGAAGCTAAATCCCGCGGTAAGGGAACATTCGTTTTCGCATACGTAATGGATAACCTCAAAGAAGAAAGAGAAAGAGGAGTAACAATCGACGTATCGTACAAAAAGTTTGAAGCACAGAAGCACATGTTCACTATTATTGATGCTCCTGGACACAGAGACTTCGTAAAAAACATGATCACAGGAACTTCACAAGCAGATGTAGCTGTTCTTGTTATTGCAGTTAAAGACGGTATACAACCGCAGACAAAAGAGCACGCATTCCTTGCACAAGTTATGGGAATAAAGCAGCTCGTTGTTGCACTAAACAAAATGGATGAAGTAAATTACGACGAAAAGAGATTCAACGAAGTAAAAGCAGATGCTTTGAAACTATTAACAGGAACAGGATACAAGGTAGACAACCTTAGATTTGTTCCAATATCCGCATGGAGAGGAGACAATCTCGTAAAGAAGACAGACAACATGAAGTGGTACACAGGCAAAACTTTGCTTGAAACACTTGATGATTTGACTGCTCCGCCATCGCCAACAGACAAGCCTTTGAGAATACCATTACAAGATGTGTACAACATCAAAGGTGTTGGAGCTATTCCGGTAGGAAGAGTTGAAACTGGTACAGTTAAAGCAGGCGACAAAGTAGTTGTAATGCCTTCAGGAAAAACAGGCGAAGTAAAGACTGTTGAAGAGCACCACACAGTACTCCAGGTTGCAAAACCAGGTAACAATATTGGATTTGCAATTAGAGGTCTTGGTGTTGAAGACATGAACAGAGGAGACGTTGTAGGACACGTAACAAGCCCACCAACTGTAGCTAAATCATTCAAAGCACAGATTGTTGTGTTGAATCACCCAACAGCTATCCCTGTAGGATACACACCAGTGTTCCACTTGCACACAGCTCAGATGTCAATGACATTAACTGAGTTAATCAAGAAAATGGATCCAAAGACTGGAGCTACAGTTGAAGAGAACCCTAAGTTCCTCAAGACTGGAGACGCCGCAATAGTAAAGATAACTCCAATGAAGCCTGTTTGCGTTGAGAAATTCTCGGAATTCCCACAGCTTGGAAGATTCGCAATCAGAGACATGGGGCAAACTGTTGCCGCAGGAATAGTTCTCGAAATTGAAAAGAGAGAAGACGCAGCAAAGTAAAAGAATAATTGAAATGGAAAGGGAAGCGGAGTTTTTTTCGCTTTCCCTCCTTTATTTTTAGAATGGAAAAGTAGGAGTGTTTTCACATGCAGACAGCGAGAATAAGATTGAGTAGCACTAATTACAAGACTCTTGAAGACTTGTGCAACAGAATAGTTGACGTTGCGGAAAAGACAGGAGCAAAACACTCCGGAAAAATCCCTTTGCCAACAAAAAAAATGATTGTTGCAACCCGAAAAGGGCCCTGCGGCGGAGGAACAGAAACCTACGAACGCTGGCAGTTAAGAGTGCACAAAAGAATCCTTGACATCCAAGCGGATGAAAGGACACTCAAAAGAGTAATGAGGGTAGATATACCTGAAGAAGTGCACCTCGAAATCGATATCAAAGGATAAACCTAATTTTTTACTTGGACGACTACCTATAAGGGGAAGGCGTTCCAAGCAATAATTTTTAATCTCAAAAAGGCACTTAACCTAAGTGACAGCTAACTTAAACTTCTCTTCGTTACTTAATTTTTGATAAGATTTGGTGATTTTTTTGTTTGAATTATTTGAACACAAAGCCGATATCGGCGTAAGAGGAATAGGCAAAACTCGCGAAGAAGCCTTAGAGGAATGCGCGCACGCAATGTTTGAAGCAATGCTTTCTACATCAAAAGTTGCTCCGATCAAAAGCGCAAAAGTTAGTGTTAAGGCGCTTGACCTGGCCGCACTTCTTGTTAATTACCTTAACGAACTTTTGTTTTTGAAAGACACAAAAAAAATGGCTTACTCAAAGTTTAGGGTTAAGATTACTGAAGTCGAAAATTGCGGCGTGAAAGAGTTTGTGCTTGACGGAGTAGTGTTTGGGGAGAAAATAAACTCGGCTAGGCACGGCTTAAAGACTGACGCAAAAGCTGCAACCTACTCACAAATGCTAGTTGAGAAACGCGCTGACGGGAAATGGGTTGCGCAATGCATAATTGATGTTTAAGATTTTGCGTTCGAGCAGTATTTTAACGCCTTTTCTACTTCAGATTTCTTGTTTATTTCAAGTTGGAAGAACTTTGTTCCTAATCCATTATATCTTGGGCCATAAACTTTTGAGTCGATTTTGAATAATTCAAATAGATATTTTGAGAGTTTAACCAAGTTTGATTTTGTATTCGAGCAAAATTTGATTTGGCCCATCTTGTTAACTTTTACTTTCTCAATAAGTTTTGCTATTACAAATTCGTTCAGTGCGTTCGTCTCTTTTGGAAACTTCCATTCGTAGCTTATATAAGTGTTTAATGATTCGTCCAAAGCCGCTTTTTTCTGCGGGTGCAAAAAACCTATTTTATTTTTAAATTTAACAATCATCTCTTTTTGGCAAATTCTTAGAACATAGATTGGTCTTGTTTTTCTTTTTGAAATTGTTGACTTAATTTGTAATTCGTTTAAAGCTTTTTGGACTGAATAAATTCCTTTTTCATTAACACATTCTAAAGAAACGCTCCTATCTTTTGCAGCTCTTTTTGTAATCCATGATTCGCAGTCAAAAAAAGCTCTGAGCCATAAACAAGTTTGCTTCTCATTCATCCCGTTTGGGAAAATCCATTCGTAAGAGTGGAATGAATTAAAATTGTTTATTAGAAAAGTCCAGGCTGTTTTGCAGTGTATTGCGCAGCGTCCGTCATATATGTGTGGCTCAAAAGTAAAGTATCGTTTGAATCTTTCTTGAAAGTCAAACAATAATTCTGGGCAAGTATTTCTTAGCCCTAATCTACCGGCCTTTAAGTCTTTACCTGTTTTGCAAACATATCCATCAGCGCAGAGGTATGCATGGACAACCGCTAAGTCATCATTAAACCTTAAAATGGGTTCCATACAGATATTGATTAAGAATTAAATTAAAGCAAATAGGTGGGTTCAATGCCGGTGTTGATAAAAAAGCTTAGCAAATTTCGTTATGAGGTTCCTAAAGAGGGCAAAATGAAAGTTCCTGGCAAAGTAATATGCAACACTGAAATTGCTAATCAACTTGAATTAGACTCAAAAAATAATCCTGGATGGAATCCGTTTAACCAAATAAAAAATATGGCTTCCTTACCTGGATTGGTTAATTATTCTCTTGCTCTTGCAGACGTGCATATCGGGTATGGATCTGTAATCGGCTCAGTAAATGCTTTTGATATGAAAGAAGGAGTAATCACTTTTGCAGGTGTTGGTTATGATATTAATTGTGGAGTGCATTCACTCGTTATTCCACTCACAGCAAAGCAAATAGAAGCAAAAAAGAAAGAACTTGCTGAACAACTATTTAGAGACGTTCCTGCCGGGATTGGAAGCGAAGGAAAACTAAGACTTAACTCTGGTGAAATGGACGAAGTACTGGTTGGTGGAGCCGCTGTTGCAGTGAAAAAGGGATTTGGAAACAAAAAAGATCTTGCGTGCATGGAAGAAGAAGGATGTATTTCTGGAGTGGACCCTAAGGACGTTTCAGAGAAAGCAAAAGAAAGAGCTTACAAGCAAATAGGGACACTTGGTGCGGGAAATCATTACTGCGAAGTACAAGAAGTTGAAAAGATTTTTGATAATGAGGCCGCAAAAGCGTACGGACTTGAGAAGGGCGGAGTAGTTGTAAGTATTCACTGTGGTTCACGCGCACTTGGTCACCAAATTGGCGGAGATTATATCCCGCTCCTTGAAGCAGCTGCAAAAAAGTATGGAATTGTTTTGCCGGATAGAGAAATGGTTTGTGCGCCGATACAAAGCGAAGAAGGACAAAAATATTTTTCCGCAGTAAAAGCTGGGTGCAATGCTGCGTTTGCAAACAGACAAGTCATTGGTGCACTTGTGAAAGGAAGTTTTGCGAAAGTATTTGGAATTAGCGAAGATGACATTGAAACTTTATATGACGTTGGCCACAACACAGCAAAAGAAGAAACTCATTTAGTGGATGGAAAGAAAACAAAACTTTTAGTTCAAAGAAAAGGCTCAACACGCGGATTTGGTCCAGCAAGAGAAGAAGTTACTGCAAAATATAGAAAAGTAGGCCAGCCGGTTTTGGTTGGGGGGACAATGGGAACACACTCTTACATTTTGAAAGGAACAGAGAAAGCAATGCAAGAAACATTTGGGAGCACGATACATGGGGCTGGAAGAACAATGTCAAGAACCAGTGCTCTAAAAAAGTGGACTGGACAAGAGATTGTTTCTTCTTTAGCTGAAAAAGGAATTTTAGTAAAAGCAAGATCCATAAAAGGCGTTTCAGAAGAGGCTCCTGGAGCATACAAAGACATTGACTCGGTGGTTGACGTGATGCACGGAGCAGGGATATCGATGAAAGTTGCTAAATTGAAGCCTGTTATTTGTATTAAAGGGTGAAAAGCCCGCGTAGCGGGCATCTCCTTGCTTGCAAGGAGTTTTCGCCAGCCTTTTTTTAAAAGGCTGGTGGCAAAGTTGAAGCCTGTTATTTGTATTAAAGGGTGAAAAGTTTACTCGTTTGCCTTCTGGCAAACCCCCAAAAAAGTGCTCTAAAAAGCCTTTTATACTAGTTTTCTCATTCTACTTCAAAAGTAACCTTATGGAGAGGTGTTGAAAATGGTTGTATCAGTAGACATTAAGCCAGGACCAAAAGTTAGCAGGTTAGAAGTAATCATAAGAATCCCGATGGGAATAATTTTAGGAATAATTGGGTACATACTCGGAATAATCACAAGCATATTGTGGGTAATTAACATAATCACTAGCCTCATATTGGCAAGAAGAGTTGCACCAGGATTTATCGCAGCATATGTAGCGTGGATAACAAAAGTAATGGCATACATGCTACTCGTAACGGACGAAAGACCACCTTTCTTCCCATCATTCAGCTAAATAAAAAAACTAAAATACTTCAAAAGGGGCGTTAAAAGCCCCTTTAATTCTTTTTTTAATCGGTCGTTGTTCTACTCAGTTTGACGGTAAACCTTCTAGAAACCCTTAAATACGCGGGTTGCTCTTATTCTGACAATCGTCAACCATATGGTTAATGGAGGTGGATTGATGGTAGTACAAGCAATTAAATCAATTGAGCTTATGTCAGCACTCAAAGTGGGGGCTGTTGCAGGCGCAATAATGGGAGTAATTTATGGATTATTCGGAATGGTAATTATTGCCGCAATAGGAAGCATGGCGGCAGCAATACCAGCACTTGGATCCTTAGCAATGCTAAGCGGGTTAGGGATAATTGCAGGAGTAGTCGTACTGATAGTCGCAATAATACTCGGAGCAATATGCGGAGGAATATACGGCGTAATAATGGCTGCTATATACAACTACATCATTGCTAAGATCTCAGGCGGACTAAAGATAGACCTACAGTAAATAAGCAAATCCTTTAGCGGCCAGGCAATTGCCTGGCCGTTCTTATTTTTTTTAAAATCAGAAAGCATTATTAACTTCAAAGCCCTTTTTGCTATATCTGAGATTAGTTTTGTAAGTGGTGGTAAAAATGGTTTTGACGGACAGACTTGGAGAAATAGTTGAGTTTAGTTTGATTGCCCCTTTTAGAGATAAAGCGGTCCTGAAATATTTTGTCATATTAACGGCTGTGTTGTTTGTACTTAATTACATTCTAAACTTCTTCACGATCTCAGCTTTTAGCGGAGCAATGTCTGCAGTTTCATCAAGTTCTGCAATTTTAGCTATGCTCGGGTTTGTTACCCTTCTAGTAGTGATTGTAGTTATTGCATATTTTGTTACATTGGTATTTGAGTATCTTGCGTTAAAAAAAGCGCTTGAAACTAAAGGAATTAAAGCAAGAAAGCTTTGCGCCGGAAGTTATGCTAGATATTTTTTAGTTTATGTTGCTTCTGCAGTAGCGGCAATCTTCTCCATCTATAGACTCAAGTACCTTTTGATAGGAATAATTGGGGCAGTGCTATTTGTAGTTGGAATTGTAGTTGCAGCTGCAGGACTTGCTGTGCCGATAATGGCGATAATTGGAATACTACTTGTTCTTTTAGCAGTACTTCTGCTTTGCATATATTTTATTGTGGTTTTCATTAACGCAATAAGACTTACTTTATCGCCCGCTTCGTTCATCGCTAATGAATCAATGTCTGTGATGGCTGCGGTAAAAGATTCTTGGCAGAGAACTGGGGGAAATGCATTCAACGTTTTTATAGTTCTTTTAGTTGTTGGAATACTCTTCGCAATAATAACTGCTATTCTTTCGGCGCCCGCAAGCCTTTATGGGTTTGTTTTCTCGATTAGTCAAGTAGTAGCTAACGCGGCAGGGGCTAACACAACGACTGGAGTGGCATCGATTATGCCTAGTTACATGGCAGATCCAGCATTTAACATACTTTCAATCCCTGCGTACTTCGGAACCGCTCTAAGAGCAATCGGAATGTCGTTTTGCATTGCAATAATTTATGCGACTCTAGGAAACGAACAAAAAACAAAAACTTCTTCACTTGCGACTACTAGCGCGGCCGAATTTGAGGGCAAAACGAAAAGAGTTTCCTCTAAATCAAAACCAAAAGTGAAAAAGAAAGTTTGGAAGTAAGTTGGGAAGTAAGTTAAGAAGTAAGTTGAGAAAGAGTTTAGTTAGGAAGTAAGTTCCCCTAAGTCCTTTTTTTTAGGTGGTTTTTTATTGCCCGCTAGCCCTTTTTAGCCCCTTTAGTAGTAACTTAGTCACGTGAACAAACGATAAGTATTTATACTCCTTGCGGAGGAATACATATAGGTGGGATGTACTTATGGCTAAACACGCAATGTTGGGAATAACAGTGGCAATGCTTTTATTTTTAGCTTGCGGAGCACTTGCTTGTTCAGTAAATTTGTCTAATGAAAAAACTGAACTAAGAAGCAATACAAACGGTTACGCAACAAGTATTTCTGCACAATTAAATTCACCAATAGACATAATGACATCTTTTACAGTTAACAGCCTCAGCGGAAGCGATTGCAACGGCAATTTACAAGCGAAAGAAACAATCTTTAGATACAACACAAACACAGGCAGTTGGGAACAGTTCAGAACAACTAGCACTAAGAGCCAAGGAATAGGAGTAGGCGATTTTGTTTTTATTTGGAATGATGAATTTAATATTTCAAGCAGCAGCAACTACACTAGATATAGAGTAGACGCAACAGTTCTGGACAATAATGGAAATACCTTAGATACTGATTCAGCTTACGTGGATGTTCAGAACAATACTTGTTCAGGAATAAAGATTAATACAAGCACAATAACAATGAACGAAAACTCAAGCGCAACAAGAACTTTTACGATAGAAAATAATACAAACACTGCATTTAACATAAGTTCACTCGGTGTACTATTCACAAACACACTAATAACTTCAGGAAGCGCAAACTACAACAATCTTGTTAATCCGTATTCAAGCACAAACCTAAGTTTAGCTTTGAACTCCGGAAATGTTTCTGGTGACACTACGGTTACAGGAACCATCTCGCTCTCAGGTAATCTTGGAAGCACTTTTTGCTCTAGTTCAATGATTGGACAAAAGAACTTTGATGTTACTGTTCAAGAAAACGGAACAAATAACAACAATAACAATAACCCAAGCTCTGTGTCAGACTGCGACGATCTTTCGCTTGTTGTCAATGACTTTTATGTAAACGAGAATAGTACAACACAGCAGCCCTTCTATTTGAAGAATAATGGACTTTTAAGATTTGAAATAACTGAAGTCCAGCTCACAAGTAACGGACTCGCATTAAGCAACTACTTTAATGAAAAGTACGCTTTCAATGGAGAACTTGCAGATATTGTTGTTAATGCAGTAGGGCCAAACGTAACTGAAAACAAAACTTACAATAACAGCATAAAAGTAAGAGGAGTATTCAGCGACGGAACTACTTGCTCTTTCTCCAATATCAAAGATGCAAACTTCAATGTAATTGTGAAAAATACAAGCATAGCATCATTTACTTCATGCACAAATTTAGCAATAACTGCTCCATCAGTTGTTAATGCAGAGAACTTTGGATCAATACCCTTTACAGTAACAAATGGTACAAGCAAAAACGCAGTTGTTTATGTTGAGTCTTCACTTGACGTAACTCCAACAATAATCGCTTTGCCACCAAACAGCTCAATAAGCAGAGAAATTACATTCCAAATAAACACTCCTAGCGAACAAGTAGTGTTTAGACCAATTATTGACGGATGCAATTTGCAATCTACTACCGTTTTGGTAAAGAATAATGCTGCGGGGAATATGTCAAACTTGACAATGAGTGCTAAAGCACAAAACGACGGCGATATATTGAGAGTTATTGTTGAAATAAAGAACTCAAGCAGCAAAATATTCTCCGGAACACTTACAACTTCAGCTCCAGCCGGATGGATGGATGATTCAAGAGCATTCACAGTAGCTCCTGGAAATAACACAATCGAAATAGATCTTGTAAGAGGAAATAACCAAAGAACTGGAAGCGGAAGCGTAACATTTAGTTCAAATGGAGAACAAATCTCAGCAAACCTTAACTCAAACAACGGCTCACTAGCAGGATTCTTCACTCTAGGCGAGATTGCTGGCGGAATAGGACTAATTGTTCTAATCCTAATAATCCTAATCGTACTTGCAGTTATTCTTAGCCGAGATTCCGGCAGTCCTAAGGAAACAAACCAAGTAGATGACTGGAGAAGACACGGACACGCAAGTAAAGTGGCTCAAGAAAGCAAGCCGGCTGTTGCAAACAAAACCTCAAGTACTCAAACAACAGAAACCTCAAGTACTCTAGAAATCTCAAGAACTGTTGGAACTCCAACAAAAACAGTAGAAACAACTACTGACATTCAAAACTAATAAAAAAGAAGGATTTTTGAGTTATTTTTTTGAATTATTCAAAAGTTAAGTGTTCTCAAAGAGAACGCGAGGAAAAAAGGAGGTGCCCCAAAGCACGTTTATAAACCTTTTCCTTGAGAAAATAGTTCAGATATAGTAGTTTGAGTACACTGCAACCCAAGAGTTCTGGTGAATTTTGGATTGTAAATACCAAGCAGTTTCTTGTTTGGTCTCAAAGGATTTTTCCTTCGAGATAGGCCCAAAGTGATTGTGCCAAAAGTACTCTTTTCTGCAATATCCTGACGTTAGAATGCAAAGTAAAAGATTTTTGGTGAAAAAGAATGGCAGAATTTAATGCTCCAAGGAGAGGTTCTCTCTCATTTTACCCTAGAAAGAGGGCTAAAAAAGAAACACCTACTCTAAAAGGATACGGCACCGAAAACAAAGCTCTTAATTTTTTATGCTACAAAGTTGGAATGACCCAAGTTGTAGGCAAAAACGCTCACAAAGCAAGCCCTTCATTCAACCAAGAAGTTGTTGTACCGGTTACTGTTGTTGAATGCCCTAATTTGAAAGTATTCGGAGTAAGAGCGTACGAAAAAGGCGAAATTGGAGTACAAGTACTAAGCGACGTTATAGCTGACAACATTGACAAACACTTACTTAGAAAAATATTAAACTTCCAAAAACCTCAGAACAAAGAAGGCAAAGACAAAAAAGAAATAAAAGGAAAAGACATAGACGAAGATAAAGACGCTTACACTTTAGAAGACTTCTCAAAAGAAATAAATGACATCCAACACTTCAACTTACTCGTTCACACACAGCCAAACAAACTAAAGTTCAAAAAGACTCCTGATGTAAGCGAAGTTTGGATAGGCGGCACAAAAGAGCAGCAACTTGCATACGCAAAAGAAAAATTAGGAAAAGAAATTGCATTTGACGAAGTATTCAAAGAAAACCAATTACTTGACACAAGAGCAGTTACTAAAGGAAAGGGTTTTCAGGGTGTTATTAAGAGAAACCACGTTCGATCACTTAGACCAAAGAACAAAAAGCAAAGAGTTGTTGGATCAATCGGACCATGGCACCCAGCAACAGTTATGTACACCGTAGCAAGACCAGGACAAATGGGTTACCAGAACAGAACAGAATTTGGTAAAAAACTTTTGAAGATTTCAGACAACGTTAATGATGTTAATCCTAAATGCGGATTCCAAAATTACGGAATGGTAAACGGAAAATACGCGCTCATAATGGGATCACTTCAAGGCCCAGCAAAAAGATGCATTGCACTTAGAACTTCATTCAGACCAGAAACAAAGAGAGGAATAGTAGTTGAAGCTGTAGGAAGCATATTGAAATAATTGAATATTGAAATAATTGAATTGATTTGGAAAATTACGGGATTGATTTTGATGAAAGCAAATGTAATTGGAATGGACGGAGCAGTTAAAGGCACAATAGAATTGCCTAGCGTTTTTGCTACCGAATACAAACCAAAACTCATAAAGAGAGCTTCACAAGCAATCCAATCCGCGATGAAGCAGCCAAAAGGAGCTGACCCAAGAGCCGGAAAGAAGCAAACAGCACTTTATATTGGAATAAGAGATGCTCCAGCGGCAGACCGAAGTATGAACGTTGAAAGAGCAAGACTGCCTAGACTTAGAAACAGAGGAACCCTACTCGCAGGAAGAGTTGCAGGAGTTCCGCACGCAGTTGGAGGAACAGCTGCACACCCACTTAAAGCTTGGGAAATACAAAGGGAAGAAATAAATAGAAAAGAAAAAAGAGCTGCACTTGCAAGCGCAATAGCTACAACCACTATGAAAGAACTTGTTGCAAAAAGATTTATTGTTGAAAAAGATTTACCGATTGTTGTTGAAGATGCTCTTGAAAGCATCGCAAAAACAAGAGAAGCACTTGCAGCACTAACAAAAGTTGGTGTTGGAAAAGATATTGAGAGTGCTCGCGGAAAAGTAAGAAAGAGAGCAGGAAAAGGAAAAGCAAGAGGAAGAATCTGGAAAGAAAAGAAAAGCGTTTTAATTGTTGCACTAAAAAACAGCCCAATACTTCGCGCAGCAAGAAACTTGCCCGGCGTTGACACAGTTACAGTTAATTCATTAAACGTTGATTTACTTGCTCCTGGAGCAGAAGCAGGAAGACTTACGGTTTGGACAAAAGGTGCAATAGAAGAACTTGGAAAAGAAAAGAAAGTTAATGTTCAAAAAGGAATGAACGATTGGCAAAAAGCTTACGCTGAAAAGAAAGTTTTAATTAAAAAAGAAGAAGCAAAAAAAGCTGCAATAGAAAGCAAGAAAGCTCCTACTGCAAAAACAGAAGGTAAAGCTGAGAAAGTGGCTGAAAAGAAAGCTGCTCCCGCAAAGGCAGTTAAAAAATAATTGAAATGTGATTTTTATGGTAAAACTTAACGAAGAAGAAATAAAGCAAGCGGCTTCGGAAAAGAAGAATAGAGAAGAAGACGCTGCAAAGATAAAGAAAGATGCTAAAGAAAAGATTAAGGAAGACAAAGCGAAGAAACCAGATGTAAAGATAAACTTGACACTTGAAGATTTAGATGTTGTTTTGTACCCACTTGTAACTGAAAAAGCAGTTAACATGATTGAATCGGAAAACAAAATAACATTCATTGTGAACGACGAAACATCAAAAGACAAAGTGAAAAAAATAATTGAACACGCTTACGGGGTAAAAGTTGCAAAAATAAATATTATTAGAGATATGAAAGGAAGAAAGAAAGCAATTGTTAGATTGAAGAAAGAATACAAAGCGCAAGATTTAGCTACAAAGCTCGGTGTGTTGTAAAATTAAGTTGAAAGTTTGGGGAAATAAGTTGTTTGAATATTTGATTTTGAAAATTTGAAATGGTGTACAAAACATGGGAAAGAGGCAAATTTCACAGAGACGCGGAAAAGGGTCACACACATTCAAGTCTAAGCACAAAGGTATTGAATCAAGATACGTTGATCAGAAAGACAACTTGCTCATAAAAGGGGAAGTTACTGACTTTGTTAAAGAAAACGGCCGAAACGCAATAATGGCTGAAATTACATTTACAGACGGTGCAAAAGAATATTTAGTTTCAGCAGAAGGAATGCACAAAGGACAAAAAATTCAGCAAGGAAGCGGAGCAGAAATAAAAATAGGAAATATTGCACCTTTAGGAGAATTACCAGAAGGATGCCCAGTTTTTAATATTGAAAAAGTTGCAAGCGATGGCGGATCATTTATTAGAAGCGCCGGAAGCTTTGCATTACTAATGGCAAAAGACAGCAAGAAAGCAACACTAAAGATGCCTTCTGACGAACTTCTTTCATTGCCACTTAATGTTAGAGCAACAATAGGAAATGTATCTTGCGGCGGAAGAAAAGACAAGCCTTTCGTGAAAGCAGGAAACGCATTCCACATGATGAAATCAAAGAGAGGAATGTACCCAAGAGTAAGAGGAGTAAAGATGAACGCTGTGGATCACCCATTCGGTGGAGCTTCTCATCACCCAGGAAAGTCTAAGAGTACATCAAGAAACGCTCCGCCTGGAAGAAAAGTTGGTGCTATTGCATCTTCAAGAACAGGAAGGAGAAAGAAGAACTAAAGTTAATAGCCACTTCCCTAGTTGGATTTGGCAATTTGTTTTTATAAATTGGAAAAGAAAATTGGAAAATGGTGTGTAAAATGGTTGTAAAAGAATTCAATTTCAGAGGAAAGAAACTTGAAGAGTTAAGAGCTATGAGCCTTGAAGAATTCGCAAAGCTCTGCAACTCAAGACCACGAAGAGCACTCCTTGACGGATTTGACAAAAAACTTATCGCAAAAATGGAAAAGACTCGTGGAAACCCAAAAGCAAAACCAGTAAGAACACACAAAAGAGATTTAGTTGTTATACCCGCAATGGTTGGAATAAAAATGGCAGTTCATAGAGGAAACTCTTTTGACCAAGTTGATGTCACAGAGAAAATGCTCGGACACTACATAGGGGAATTTGTTTTAACAAGAAAGAAACTACAGCACGGAAAGGCAGGAATCGGAGCAACAAAGAGCTCAACTGCAATAACTGCAAGGTAGTGAAAGGCAGTAAAGTTGGAAAATTGAAATGGTGTATTTTATGGCAAAAGTTGATTACCAAGCAAATATTGGAAAGGAAAGCAAGACTGCAAAAGCGCTTGTGACTAACTCAAACATATCCATAAAGTACTCTACAGAAATCTGCAACCAAATGAGAGGACAGTTAGTAAACAAAATGATTGCATGGCTTACAAGAATTGAAGCACACCAAGAATACTTGCCTTTGAAGAGATACAACAAAAAAGTTGCACACAGAAAAGGAGACGCATTGAAAGGAGAAAAAGCAGGAAGATACCCTGAGCTTGCATGCAGAGCATTCATCAACCTCTTGACCCTCGCAAAAAACAATGCAGATTTCAAAGGACTTGACGCAGAAAAATTAATCATTCTTAACGCTTTCGCTTCCCAAGGTGTTGCAAGGTTCAGCTACCAAGCAAAAGGAAGAATAGGTGGAAAAGCAAGAAGACACAATTCA
>Ga0114951_10002693_pt1 | contig 19658 bp, 33 predicted proteins | sample AM7aDNAmetaG_FD_88677 | JGI IMG/M metagenome (GOLD analysis project Ga0114951, IMG submission 88677) | Freshwater microbial communities from Finland to study Microbial Dark Matter (Phase II) - AM7a DNA metaG | ecosystem: Environmental > Aquatic > Freshwater > Lake | place: Finland: Lake Alinen...
ATCCTAGCGATATCTTCGGCATTTTGCTTATCAAACACAGGAACCATATTACTCTTGTGCATCGTAGCAATACCAAGAAGCTTACGTTCGCCTGAGTAAACTTTCTCTTCTGGCTTCGCACAAACACCAGGAGCCATACCTGACTTCTGAAATGCTGAACGGTCAACAACCATAGAAGAAGTATACTCTTTGCGCCAGGCTTTGTCAAGGACTTTTTTGTCTGACGCCATACCTTTTGTCATCTTTTCAACCCATTGCTGATGAGCAGCAAGCTGAATCTTCTGCTTACCCGTAAGAGCCGACTTACGCTTACGGGTACTCGTCGTTGAGACGAATGCAGGAAGAATATGCATACTCATTAGCTACGCTCAAACTTGTCGAGAAGACGCTCGAGGTAAGCTTTTTCCTCACGGACACCTTGAGCATAACCACGTTCTACGTAGCTGACGTTTGGATCCTGTTCATACATTTCCAACATGCTGCGAGTATCGCGGAGACGTTTGTACAGCTCGTCTACCAGTTCTTGGAGCTGTTTATCAGTTGATTTAGAAAAGAACGTATCAGACATTATCAAAGCTCCGCTGAAGTGTCGTACCAGTTATCAGTCTCGAGGCGGCTGTCGGCGTCAAGATCGAGGCGATGCTCACCGAAGAAGTTGTAGTACTCCTCGTCGGTCATCAACTCCTCACAGTAAATCCACAGGTCACCATCCTGAGACAGGTACCAAGTGCGATCACGAGAGTCAGTGAACCTCGTTGACATCAAAATGCTATCCCAAGCCTCCCAGTACCACTCATGGTCTGGACCCTGCAATAGAATCTCGATATCCTCATCCTTGAAGCCAGACCAACAGGTACCAGCCCGAACAATTTCTGCGAAGTCGCGAGGAATGAAAATTCCACGACAATCAGAGAGGAGAATTTCAATACCGGACATTAGCGAACCTCATTAAAGTGAAAGACACCGAAGGCGATAAGCATACCGACGAACAGAACTAGAGCGGGACCGAACACGATCAGAATTTCGAAGCTAGACATCAGATTCTCCGTTTCAACCAACCTATCACTTATTGTACCGCCGATAGGGATTAAAGTCAACAACTTTCTTCAAAGCTCAGGTCGAGCTATCGTCCGAGCTCGTCTACTACCCGCTGTACGGCAGCAGCAGCGCCCATACGGACGCCGACGCACCACGACACAAACGAGACAATAACGAGAACGACACCGAACAGAACGTATTCCATTGCTCAGCTCCTATAGGTCGAGAGCTTCGGGAGAAGCCCCAAGGACCCGTTCCTCGATCACACGGTGGCCACCCAGCCAATCAGCCGCCTCGAAGGCTTCTAGAGCCTCCTGGGCAGAGCCGTAGACCCCGAGGCACTGGTGCCCCTCATATTCATAGCCGACGAGAAGAACGTATACAACCATTGTTAAGCTCCTGTTTAGCGAAGAGAGACGTAAGGCAATTCGTAGTCGTCGTCCTTTACATCATTCATTGCAAAGCTCCTGTCAGGCGTAGGTAGCAAAACGAAGACCGCCAACGGTCATTTCGATCACGTACCGATCGTACTCAACAATCGGGTCTGACTCGTGATGATGCCGAATGAAAATCTCAGCCTCAAGGTAGGTGGGGAAAGAGGCGATAGCCTCGGGAAGCTCATCAGAGCCGTAGAAAGAACCGTAAACCGTAAACTCTTTTGCGAAAGCCCTCATTGCTCAGCTCCAGTAGTGGGGTAGGCGACCCGTTCAATTCAGCCTATATTCTTACTCTACGCCCCATAGGAATTAAAGGCAAGAACAAAAACAACAGGGCAATAACTTTTTTGAACTTTTTTGTTATTGCCCTGATTACGTTTACTGTTCAGTCACCGTTCCAGCTTCAGCAAGCTTTGACCAAGCTGAGATCAAGTTGCCGTAGTTGAAGTCATAAGGCAGGTTGAGCTTTGCAAGTCCGCGAAGGTACTCAACCTTAGCAGCGGGCGACTCAAGCGCCTTGAAAGTTTCAAAAATGTAATCCTTAGTCATGTTCAAGCTCCATTGTTTCAACCTACATCCCTACTCTACGGCGGATAAAGATTAAAGTCAATCACTAATTATTGCCGTGCTTGTTTTTTTATCTATTGTCAAGTTACCGTAGCACCTTATGTTCCAAACTTCGCCCGTTTGCTCGTCGTCAACAGGCACCCTGATGTCCAGGTGTTTGAAAAGGTATTCTTTCTCGCCCTCGAAGACGCGCCAGGCGTGTTCTGGCGTGCCCCTGCCTGGTTGACCCCTCGACTGATTGAACCGTATCAGGTACTTCATATCACTTCAGCTGCTGGGGGTACTTCATGATTGTGAGCTGAATGAACTTTCACATTGAAGTGAACGAACTTAAACGGTTTCGACGATGCGTTGGGGGCAAAGCTATGAGGTAGCCAGGAATTGAACAATATCAAAGTTCCCGGCGAAACTTCGTAATTGACGGCTATGGAAGCGGGGGTGATTTTTGTTTCGTCACGCTCAGGTAGTTGAATTTGCCTTTTGGAGTGATTGGGGTCATGAAACACGGGACGCGAACTTTTTTCTGGCGTTTCAATAAAATAAAAACCAGAAATTTGAGCACCTAAACTGTGGATATGTTCAACGTGTTGACCGTGCATATTTAATTGCTGCGCCCACATTTCATCTAACCAAGTGTTGTAATAATCCATGTTATACCCTTGTTCGTTTAGGATATTCCATGAAAGCTGCGCAACATAGTTTGAGAACTCTTGAGTCGCGTCATCAAAAAGTGATCCTGTTTGAAGGACAGGATACATCTTATCGGCGACTTTTAACTTCCATAATTCTTTAGTTGCTATTTCTTTAAGAGCTGGAAGGAACTCGGGTTGCTGATAAACGTACACATTACTAGCAAAATGCTCAGCCATTTTTTGACGCTATCTCTGTAATGATTTCGGTAAGGAAAAACTTCAGCTTATTTTTCGCTGGCTCGTAACGATCTTCTCGAATTTTAATTGCTTGTCTATAATTGCAGAATTTTTCTTCCTGCCATATATCATCGCCAGAATCAATCATTTCTTCTATTGATTCTATCAGGAGATCTATTTTTCTATCAATGTTCTCGTCCAATTTGAATCTCCTCAATGTCCTTATTTTCCAAGTCATCTACAATGATATATTGAGCTTCCATATCAAACTCATTATAGGCTTTGAGAATTTTTCTAACCTCAATCATCCTATCAATTACACGTGCGACGGTGCGCCTAACTATCTCATCGTTATGACCCTCTTCAAGATCATTAAGAACTGCCTGTAGGTTTGAATCTGCCGAATAATCGACAAGAAACGTGATGTCTTTTTTGATTTGCTTATCAAAAGGCGGAAAAAGAATATCGCGAATTTTATCTAATTCGATTTCAGCTTTGGTTTTTGGATTTTTACGGAACATTTTAAACATAACAAAAATACCTCAATTATTTTTTCTTACGACCAATACTATATTTTGCTTCTAAAATCCAGTTCCCTTTATCCTTATGTGGGATAATTTTAATTTGGGACATAGGGGCTTTTGGCCCTTTTATACGTTCAACTTCAACAACTTTGATGAGACCCCATTCTTCTAACAAAGTTGCAATAGTGTTACGGCGACCCTTGTCTTCATCAGTAAAATCTGTTGGCTTCCCGTCAAGGTAGAACAACTCTTTGAAGTGAACGATATAATATTTACTTTGTTTATGAAGGATATGACAAGATTGATAAAGCTTATTGTCTTTGCGAGAAGCAACCCCAATGCGAGTTAGGGTTTCTTTTATTTTTAGAAAGTCCTCTTCTTCAGCAATTTTCACCTCCACGAGTGAATCTATTAAAATCATTTTATTCCACCTTTTTCTTGTTTTTTAGCAATAATATCAATTTGAGAATCCGTGAGAATAGCGAGAGCCTCTTCAGTTCTCTTATTATTGTATTTATAATATTGCTGCACTACTTGAAAATCGGTGTCTTTTTCAACCTTTGTTTTTTTGAAAAACCTTTTTTTCTTACGGACAGAATAAAAAAGGTAATCAAACTGCAGTTGTAAATATACATGCGCGCTAAGGTTCATATACTGCGCATGATTGATTGTGTCAGAATAATTCGACAGCGAACGATTAGTTCTCCAAGGAAGGTATTTGTGTTCTACAATGCCTTCAACATCATAATGAATTTTGGCATGATTGATGCTATTTTCATAACACCAATCATAACCAGCTTTCTTGACTACTTCCTCTTCCTTTGGAGCTTCCCGTTCTTTCATTGTTACGTCGAGAAGCTTCTTAGTCATAGGAACTCGCACTCCTTCATAACATTGACGAAAAACGCAGCCAAATTAATTTCTGCGTCAGCGGCGAATGCAGCCTGATATTGAAACTGAGAGATAAACAGAATAAGTGGCGGGATAGAATCTGGTTTGAAGTAATCCTTGGCTGTATCGTAAAACTTACGGTAAATGGTTGTTTGATCCTGATCCGTGTTTTGTGAAATCCATTTGCGAACTTCTGTGAAGTTTTTATCCTTTAACAACGCAACAAGTTCTTTTACTGATGATTCTTGAATGTTAGCAAGGATACCAGAATCAATTTTACCTGTGGCTGAATAACGCTGCAACTCATTGAGCACACGACGCCAGTCAGGAAAATGCTTTGTAATAACTTCAGCAACAACAGCAGAATCATATTTAATTGATTCTGTATTAAGAATAAGATTCACTCGCTTCATAAACTGCATAGCGAGCTTAGCCATATCTTTCTTGCTTATCTTGAAATCAATGACAGAGCAGCGAGAGTGGAGGGGTTCAATGATTCTATTTTTGAAATTGCACGTGAGGATAAAACCGCAATTCCTGGAAAACTCTTCCATAAAATTACGGAGTGCTGGCTGAGTGGAATTGGCGTTGAGGTAATCCGCTTCATCCAAGATAACGTACTTACGCCCTCCACTAAGAGATACTGTACTGGCGAAGTTGAGGATTTCATTTCGTAAAGTGTCAATATTGCCATTCATAGATCCATTGATAACGATATAGTCACAGTCAAGTTGATCAAGCATAGCACGGGCGATGGTTGTTTTACCAACGCCTGCAGAACCAGCTAGGATAAGATTCGGAATCTTGCCCTGATCAACGAACTGTTGAAATGTGTTCTTAAGCTCTTCAGGGAGGATAGTGTCAGCAACAGTTTTCGGGCGATACTTTTCGACCCAAAGGAATTCTTCACGCATTTTTAATTTCCTCATCACAAATAAACATATCGACTGTCACTCGGTTCTTGAGTTCTTCCAACTCTGCATCAGTTTTGAACCCAAACCCTTTTCTCTGATTACGACAAGCTTCGTTCCAATCATCAGTAAGATATGGACGAAAATCACGAATATGTAAAACACGTTCGTCTACATTCTGACGATACGATTTTGTATAAAACTCGTCTATCTTATAATAATTGCCATTCCTATCATACTTGTACAATGGCATTGGATCTGGTTTTAATTCACCAAGCGATTCTGTTAAACCATTGATGATTGGCGAGTAAGATTTTTGTTTACGAGTTTCACGTTTAGTCATCACATATCTCCATAATAAAAAGCGGGAGGAACTATAATAGTCCCTCCCTAGTCAAAAGTCAAGCGGTCTTAGGAGAACGCTTCAACAGCAACCCAATATTCGACTTCACTTCCCGTGAAGTGTGATATACCTCTTGTAGAAACTTCTACGTTGTAGTCGCCGGAAATCAGCTTAGTGATGTTTTCAACTTTGAACACCGCACGGAAAACCTTATCAGACTGAGTGATACGTTCACGGTAAACGTTAGAAGAATTTTCCTTATGGTTGATAGCCTGTACGGAAATAGTTTGACCGTCGCCGACAAAGGCGATGTCCGGCAACTTAAGGATACCAGCGCCTCGAACAATTTCCTTCAACGAATCAGTGTTGAAGTTGAAGGTTGCGTCGATTGATGGCAGGTTTGGATCTTTTTCTGCAGCAACCTTGATTGTCTCTTCGGCAGCATAATAGAAATTCAAATCTCTCTTGTTATCAGAAATAGTCAAGAAAGTATCATTGAACTCTACTGAAGGCTTATCGAAAGTTGAATGGATCCCGATAAACTGCGAAAGATCATAGATAGCGAAACGCTTATCGAAATTATCAGGAACAGTTGCCTTCGCGTAAATTGTCTTTAGAGGCGACATAGAACGGAGGACGTTGCCCTCCCTGACTAAAATTGAAGGATTAACCGTTGAAAGGTTCTTGAGGGTGTTGATAGTCTTTTCGTTCAAATTCATGGCATATTTCCCTTCACAATTTGCATAATTTCAGCTGGAGTTTCCTTACAAGACATAATCTTGCCATTCTTCAAAACTAGAGCTGTCACGTTAGGACGGTCGTCGTTCATCGTAATAAGCATAGATGGCGGTCTTGTATAACGTTCCATCACAGTAATTTCCATAGCATCAATCCAAAACTCATAGTTTGGTTCCGGATGTGTCAATTGAATCATCATATTATATTACCTCACTTTTTTTTCTTACCACCAAGAGAACCTGGATCAGCTGTAGCAGCTGCTCCAATTTGAGCAAGGTCTGCAAGAGACCCACCAAATATATAAGACCCGACATGCTGAAGCTTCATCCAAGGGCAGAACCAAGTTTTAATGTCAGCAGCCTGTGCCTTCTGGCAGAACCAATAATCTTCTGATAGATAACGCTTAGTGACCGGATCAACTTCTGCCTGGAAAAACATCATAATTTCACGGCTACCATCAAAGTGTTCAGTGCGCACATGATCAGGCTTGTACATATATTGCTGGTATGTATTTTGGAACTTCTGCATTGCTGCCTTAGTTACCATCATAAAGCCAGTGCCGATTTCAAGAACTTCGACTGGCTCATCAATCTTGATTGACTGCTGGCCGCCCTTCGGGTTGAACACATAATCGCCAACGAACTTTTCAAGAACGTTCGGGTCTTCGTCAGCAATACCCTTATCAACAGCAAGCTTTATCTTTTCCCAGCTGATGCACTTCTTAGGGTAAGGTCCGCCAATGATTTCATACTTCTCTGGTTCGTTAGCCTGGAGCGCCATCAAAGCAATAACATCCTGAGGATTAAATCCGATGTCAGAGTCGATAAACATCATATGCTGAGAAGTAGAACGCATAAACTCGTCGCAGCAATAGTTTCTCGCGCGGGTGATCAATGATTCATTGAAGAGGTAGTAATACTGAAGCGGGATACCATACTGAGTACAAATAGTAGACAAGTCGGCACATGACTTAGCGAACATACCAGCGCACATACCGCCATACATAGGCGTGGCTACAAACAATCCACGCTCTCTTAGCTTTTCAAGATCAATCTTAATTTCCATTATTTATTCACCTTTCTTGTAAAATAACCACTTGTATAAATAGAATTGCTAATCGCGATGTTCTCAGCATCCATTAGCTCTAATATCTTACTAGGAGATACCAGCGATGTATTTATATTACGTATACGCCTATTTTCGTTCAAATTCAAAATCTCCTTATTATATTTATTAAGGTAAAAATTACAGATCTTTAAAAAATTTAATCGAGTTTCTGTTCCAAAAGATAAATCTAAAATTATAATTCTTGAAGCTAATCTTTCTGAGATTGGAGCTTGTGCATTAGAAAGAAGATATATCAGATGGTATGGTCGTAAAGATACAGGAACTGGTATTCTCCTAAATCGAACCGATGGCGGAGAAGGAACTCTTGGTCTTATCAGAACGAAAGAGCATTGCGAAAAAATTTCTAAAAGTAAACTTGGTTGTAGAGCAACTGAAGAAACCAAGAAAAAACTTAGCGAATCTCACAAAGGTATACGTCATACTGAAGAAACCAAGATTAAAATGAGCAATACAAGAAAAGGAAGAAAACAGTCTCCTGAACATATTGCTAAAAGAGCAGCAGCTAGAAGAGCTTTCTATTTACTATCACGATAGTGGTCGTTATACAAACACATTAGTGTGTAGTGTAAGACTTTCATCAAGTCATCTTTATTGTTGCCGTTCTTTTTACCGTAGCGCCAGAGGTACTTGATACCTGTGTTACGGAAAGTTGGAGTTGCATCGTCAAGGGCAATCCAAGCATCAAAACATTGGACATTGTTTTCGGTTTGATAGTGCTGTCCGTACGTTTTATCTATATAGGCTTTGAAGTCAGAGATAATGCGACCTTCGGCGTACTTATAGTTAATTTTTTCGTTCAATTGATTATAATAATCTTCACACGGAAACGCTGTCATTAATTATCTCCATAATTTTATCGAAAACTGCGAGTTGTTCTTGCTTATTATTATTGGGAAAACTTTGAACGTGAAACAACAAAGTTAAATTTGAAAGAATGTTACTAATTTTACTTTCACGACCAGCCAACCAAGTAGCGTTTTGATTGCTACCGCGTTCCTTGTATCTTTCTTCCCTAACGTCGGAGGTTGTCGACAGATGAATGATTTCAAGTTCGTATTTTTCAGCGCAATCCTCTAAAAACGAGGAAGTGAATAACCTATCGCCCTCATATAATACTACAGAATTACTTGGAAGGCAAGCTAAAAATTTAATAGCCTCTGGTTGTACCGCCATAGACATACGGTCGGTGCCAGCAAACGTTTCGCCTTCTTCATACTTGCCTAGGATATAAATGTTACCCCTTTGAAGGTAAGGCACCAACTTATACGCATCGTACTTTGGTTCGACCTTCAACCAATCAATAAGCATTTTCATCAGCGTCGTTTTACCGCTGCCTGGATTACCGCCGATAGCAATTACCTTCATTCAAAAAACCTTTCTATTGTCACTTTTTCAATAGAAGCCAAAGCTTCTGGTTCGCAACCAACCCAACCATGATTTATCCACCACTTTGAAATTTCAGGCGGTATACCTTCAATGCCATGATCTTCACCAAGCAAAATAGAAGGATAAACTGTCTGTCGTATATCATAACACTCATCCCAAAGTTTTTGTTTTTCTGGGGCTAACAACTCAAACTCGCGCAAATACTTCAGCTGACGGTAGTGATGATACCCGCCACCCCTTTTACCTTTGAAACAGTTACGGAAACTACACACCTTTGTAACGAATAAAGGTACATCAATTTCTTTTCTCGGATGCATTTCTTCGTAGATTGATTTAACCCAAAGGAGCTTTTGAGTTAGAAACTCTGCTTCTTCATCAATAAGAATATTATCGCGGTCAAATTTATCAGCACGTTCATCCATATAACATATGTTGAATAAACCAGAAGTCAAATTAGCGCCGTGGTAGAAGTTGATGCTTTCATCAGACCTCAACTTAGCACTAATCATACCTGATTTGCTGAATAACATTAATATCTCATTGAATAGGTCTGTTGAAAAACGTCCATAGCCTGGGCACTTGAGGGCGCCAGCTATAACGTTGTCATAAACTTCCCGTTCTGTATTACCTGTAGCTATGGTTTTGAACCAAGCGCCTACATCGCCTTCCGTTTGATCAACTATCCAATTGAACGTTGACCAAGCTCTACCGCCGTACCTTGTCCACTTACGGGCTGTACCGTAAATAATTTTCGGGTTCCACTCGGTTAAAAACTCATTAACCGTTTCGAGGTTCGGAACTTTGTAATCCCACTCTTCGAGGATAAAAATTGACGTTAGTTCTGAATAAACGTTACCCATAATGAACGCTAGGAAAATACACTGATCTTCAGTTAGTTTCCTACGTTTAGCGTATTCAAGAAGAAACGCCTGATGAACTGGCGGCACAAAGTTCGCATATTCAACGAACTTACGTGCACGCCAGTCTCCGCCTTTATCGTTAGGTATGATCATTTAAAAAAAGTCACTCAAATTCGCAGCTTGTTCTTTTTTGTAAGGGTCAGAAATGTTATAAGCTTTCATATAGTCATACCACTCTTGTTCTTCCCACATATTGGGCGAAACGCCGTTCCAAAGAGGACGATAGTACTTGTGGTCTTTATTTAGATGGCGTTCGAAAATATATTTTTTACGAAGCTGTTCATAATCCCATGATTGAAGGTCAACCATTTTTTCGCGGAAATAAGCAACAATGGTCATGCGGTCATTATCTTCGCCAATCAATGCGTCATTGCCGTGAATACCCTCATGATTGTTAACAAGTAACATATCGCCTGGCTGAAGATTAATAGCAATCCTGTACTCAGGAAGAATGAATTGACCACCACGCCAACCCTTTCCATCAGGACCAGTGACACCACAAATATTGCTGAAACCAGTAGTGAGATCACCAGCGTCGCGGTGACAGGCAGTGCGCCAGTTATGGTTAACAGTAAGAGTAGTAAAGACAGTACCGTCGATACGGAACCTGCTATCAAGTTTATTTGCTTGGGCATTTTGAGCATTCCATCTGCCAGGGATTAGTTCTCGGAACTGAGAGTTCAGCTTGCGAAGGTAAGGGTAACAAAGCGAAAATTTTTCGCGGTTTTTTTCTGTGTACGAAGTTTCACGACCGTAAGGGATACGAGGATAACGGTCGAAGTAACCAGCAATACCAGACATAACTGACTGAGCGTAGTTAGTTTCAGAAATAAAATCGTCTATCTTATATGCTTCTTTAAGTTGATCTTCACGTGAGAGAGCTGTGACTCGTTTAAGCCACTGATCAAACCAACCATGATATTCAGGATACAACTTAGTAACTTCTGAACGAAGCCAGACACGACCACGGGTCTCTTCCTTATTAGAAGAGTCGTTCATCTTAATAATAGACTCAATGCTAGTACCGTCTTCAATACTATTGAGGGGTCTTTTCAAGAAAGAAATAATATCCTCTTGTTCAGCAGTCACCCAGTCACGATTGCCACGACCTTCCTGACCTAGCTGGTCGCCACGGGGTCCAGCCGCTAGACCACGGTTTTGAGATTCCGTGGCAGCGGCTCTAAGACCAGCGTAAGCAGCGTCCTGTTCTTCTTTGGTGAAAACATTCTTGCGATACTTAAAGATGATATTATTCTCAGTCATCATCGATGGATCAAGGGGATCCATAGCGTACAAGTCACAATCAGATTCTATGACACGGTCATAATATTCATTACTGATGAATGTACCGAGAGTTTCTTCTGAATTTATCTTTTTTCGAATTAGAACTTCAATCATAGCTTATCTCCTCAAAAAAACATCACAACGTTATATATGCAAATATTATAGCGTGATTGAAGCAATTTTACAATTATATTTTTCTAAAGACTTTTCTAATACACCCTTTACATCAGGAGCAGTCCAACCCTCTGGCTTCTGAACCTTACCATCTTCGCGGCGGATCACCTTGCCGTCGGCAAGCTTTGCCATATTGCTTCGATGGACCTCAGCAAAAACATCGTCCAAAGGAATACCGTAAGAAACGGCAGTGCCACAAGCAATATAGATAATGTCAGCAAGGGCGTCAGCAACTTCAACAAGATCATTGAACGATTCTCCATCTAGATATTCTCGGAATTCTTCTCTAAGAAGCTTGACCCTAAGAGTACGCTCTGCGTCATCAGGAAACTCTGGCTTCTCACCGATACGCTGACCGAACGCCTGATGAAAATCGCGAACGTCTGTAAAATAACTCATTGCTTATTCACCATCATACAAATTGCACTACCTTGACTTTGAGGAATAAATGAACCACCAGCAGCGATACACTTATCCATTGATGCGTAATATTTTTCATTCGTACTTTGAACACCAAAGTAAATCATTGATACAATACCCAAAACGATAACTGCTGCAGTTGTGCAGCCAATAAACCAGTCTAATTCCCACTTATTCATTGATCCACTCCGGAGGTTGTCTGTTAGTCCACTTATGTAAATTTTTCTTGCCTTCTCGATAATAATTTCTGTAATTGATTATCGGGTCTTCAGAAATAATATACTCAGGCGCCATACATGAAGGAATAGGGGTCCAGTAATATTCTGTTAAATTTTTCGGAGGAGATTGTAACATATACGCAAGGTCGCCTTGCAAACATTTATGTATTTTACCGTAACGATTAGTATATTCGTAACCAAGTTCGTAAAAATGATCTACTAGCCAGTTGTAGTTTTCCACTGACTGACGGCACCATACCGCAGAAGGATGATTGACGTGCGTAGCCTGATACAAAACATTTTCGCGAGCGTCAAATAATTTCCAGCGTTTGGCTTTACGACCAGTTTTTGATTGACCTTCAATTTCTTCGCCGTCAAGAATTCTATGAGCTGTTGAGAGCAACTGTGCGCTTTCAAGAATCATTTTGACTACATGTTTATCAACGAGCGCCCAAGCTGCATCGATAGGACTTTTATCTATGTAAAAGATGTTCACTGTACTCTCCGAGATTTGATTTAACTCTCATAGTAGAAACGTCCCCACGCTCCCACTTTTTCATTGCCTGGTCACGGTGATAACGGTTTGCTCTATCAAAAAACTTGATACCATTTAGATGGTCTAGCTCATGCTGAAAAATACGAGCTGTCATTCCGGTAAACGTATCTGTTCGAGTTTCTCCGTTAGCCATAGTAAAACGAACCCTGACGTGCTGAGGTCTTTTTATTTTAACTAACAAACCAGGATAAGTCAAGCACCCTTCTTCAAGGATTACTTCTTGAGTGGATGGTTGTACAATACGGGGATTAAAACAAGCAAAATTTTGCGGATGACCACGCATTACGAACATACGGTATGGTAATCCTACCTGATTAGCAGCAAGCCCAATACCGTTGTTATCGTACATAAATTTTACCATTTCCTGAGCCAATTCAGCTGGATCAGTCGGTGGATTCTTAAAATCAAAGTTTTCTGCTTTTGTCGTTAAAATCGAATCATCTGCTTTTACAAGTTCCATAATTTGCCTATACAGTTAGATCAAAGTTAATAATAGTACGGTAATTCCTAGTAGGCTGACTGCTGCAATGATATCGAGAGCCATCAAAAAATACTGCTCTACCACTTCTCGGCGTAACCCTTCTGTGTTCTTTAAGTTGAACATCTTGAGATCCGCCCGGAGTATCGTTAATCGTCTGATCGTAAATAATAGTATCTCCATCAGAATCATTAACGTAATACACACAAGCCACATGCGAAAGATGAGGAGGCAAATCGACGTGAACTCCATTGTGTTCTTTCTTATATTGCAGTGCTAGAGGAAGCTGTAGGAAAATACGGTTGTAGTAAATTTGTTTATATTCAGGAACAAATTGATTAAATCTATCTTTGAACATATTGTGAATAACGTAACGCATTTCAGAATCAGAAGTGCTTTCTTTTTCTGGATGGTTTATTATATGAACAAACCCATGAGAAGGATAAGGTTGATTTTCATTACCGCTTACGTCCTTTAGGAATTTCCATTGAGAATGATACATAATCATATCATGAAGATGAACCTGATCTTTTTTGGTTATCAGGTTGTCAACTACTACTGTCTCGAACATCATATAATCCTTGAGAAGTTCTGTTTCTTTTCGAACTTAATCACATGCGCAAACTTGTCGTATAGTTGATCAGTCTTATGGCTAATAATAAAGGTATTGGTGTCAGAAGTCAAGTTGTTTAATATCTTTAGGAACTCGTCTGTTCCGTTAGAGTCCATAGAAGAATCCATCACCTCGTCCATAATAAGAAGATTTGTTGATACAGAGTTACGCAACTTAGCAACAGCACGCCACGTAAACAATACAGCCAAGTTGATGCGCATCTTTTCCCCCTCAGAAAAGCTGGCGTAGCTGAACTCGTCCCTAAACCTCGACTTAATTGTCTCGTTAAATTCTTCGTCAAGTTCGAATTGAACAAAGAAATCCATGCTAGACAAATACTTATTGATAAGTTTATTAATAACGGGTACATACTGCTTTATGATCCTAGCTTTAATACCGCCATCCTTCAATAACATTGAAGCTGCACTATATATCTGTTTCTGATCCATAGCGATATTATAACGTTCTGCTACAGAATTTAGTTCGACTTCAAGCTCTGACATTTTATCTTCTTCGTCAGCTTCTTGAACTCGATTAATCTGATTAATTTCTTTTTCGAGTTGATTACGATAGTTTACAAGTGACTTAATATTAGAAGAGTGTACCGTTTGTTTTATTCTCTTATCGTTTAGCTCACCTTGAATTTTCATCATCTCATCAAGACTAGCGTTAGCTTCTTCATATTGCTTAATTAGATCTTCGAGCGCCGCATCAATATTATTGACCTCAGCACTCTTTTCAAAAATCGTTTTCGACTTAAACTCAAAGTCAATAATTTGTTTACAAGTCGGGCAACCTTCATGCTCTTTAAAGAAATTTATATCTTTATCAATCAATGCTCTTTTAGCTTCAATTTTATGTCTAAGCTGCGATAGCTGATTAACCTTCTTGCTTATCTTAGGTTGATCCTCTATAGCTTCTTGAAGCAAATTAATTTCGTTACCTATGATGTGGTATATATCAGTAAGGTCTGATATTTTTTTATCAGTATCTTCGATAATTTCTATCTTCTCAGCAACAAGTTTCTCGTTGTTGTTTTGTTTTTCTTGAAGGTGTTGTTTGATTAATTTTATCTTTTCCATCACTACCTTTTGATCGGCAGCGACATCATTTAACTCTTCGTTGTTTGTTTGAACTTTATCTTTTAACAAACTATTCATTTTAGTAAAAATTTGAAGGTCAAGAAGATCTTCAATAATTTCTCTGCGCTGACCACCAGGAAGCTGCATAAACGGCTGAAAGGTCGCTGATCCAAGAACAACAACCTGACAAAACGATTTGAAGTTTAACTTAAGAATTTGTTTTTCAAGTATTTCCTGATAGTCTTTCATCTCAGCTGATTGATTAAGCAAGATACCATTTTGATAAACTTCAAAAATAGTTGGCTTAATACCACGAACAATCTTATACTGATTGCTTGAAATATTAAACTCTATCTCAACAACAAGTTCTTTTTTTGTAATTGTATTAAGCAACTGCGGCTTGTTAATTTTACGGAATGGTTTACCGAACAAAGCAAACGTCAAAGCATCGAGAATAGAAGACTTCCCAGCCCCATTTTCGCCAACGATAAGTGTGTTATTTGTTTTGGCTAGATCTATCTCAGTGAATATATTACCTGTTGAGAGTAGATTTTTCCAACGTAATACTTTAAAAAATATCATTCAAAACCTTTGAGGTAAAAATTACCAGAAACGCTAATCCTGTATCCATCGCTCGTATAGAAAGGGTATACCTGATGTGGAACAGAAGAAGGGAATAAAATACACGTGCCTTCGTAACTTTTATCTATATGAAGTAGGTGCGGTCTAATTCTACCTGTAATGTCCGTATAAACAAACTCGAAACATGACGTTTTAGAATCTCTTCCAGTGTCAGCGAACTGAGGGAACACCTTACGTTCTTCTTGAAGTTCATAAGGGATATTCAACCATAAAACGAAACTAAAAAGCCCAGAGTGATCGTGGTGTGGGTTAAACTCTAGTTTTTTTTGAAAGTTTACCCAAGCTTTAGCTAAAAGTACCGGCGTCAAAACGTCGGTGGCATTTTGCATATTACCGTAGTATATAGGATACTCTTGATTGTATGCTTGGACTAGAGGGAAAAGGAGCTTTTCGAGTTTACCAAAGCTATTTGTAAGTTTATACTCGTTCTGTAAATGACCAGCTAGCCCATATTGAAAAGGGTCGGCTTTAGAAAAATCTTTTTGAATAAGAGCTATTTCTTCTTTAATAGGGGCAAGTTCTTCATCATTAAATTTTTGAGATACAAACCCTAAATTTGCAAAGTTGTTCCAATTATATTGCATATAACCCTCATTCTATAGAAATAGCTTCATTGTAAAGTTCGATAATAGTTTGTTCTAACTTTTCTTTATTCAAGTTTGATGAGTTAACTTGATCTATATATTTTTTAAAAATACCAATCGTTGACTCAGCTTCGTTTATGATTTCTTCATCTGTTTCAACAGCAAGATTTAGGTGATCCTCAACAATTTGCATTTCAAGAACGCCAACCTTTTCGAACGCATCAATAAATCTATCAAACTTGTATAGGTCTGTTTTGTTTTGAACGATAACCTTTACGATTTTTCCTGTAAACGCATTCAAATCAAAACACTCTGGCGGTGATGTTTTAGATAAATCATCATACCAAAACTTAGCAAACATTGTATATGGATTTGGTATAAAAGTCAACTCTCTCGTATCTGTATCTAGGATATGGAATCCTTTTTGGTCGTTGTAGTCTGACCACGTGAACTCCGCATGGCTTCCCAAATAATAGATAGAACCGTCAGAGGAACGATGGTGATAGTGACCACTAAGAACCATATCATGACGAGAGAAAATACTGCGATCATCTCCATGAGAGACCATAGAACCTCTATACATTTCAAAGCCAGCAAGCTCGAGATGTCCCATAACGATTGAAGCAGGAGTTGTACGGATTTTTTGTAAGCAGATTTCTCTATTTTCATCACATATCCATGGTAGCATTAAAACGATTGTGTTATCGAATTCAACTTCGAAAGGTAGCTGATCATAAACCTTGAAAGGATATTTTTCTACGACAAGCTCTTGTAAAGAATTAATTGAGTTTGTATTTTTATAATAAGTGTCATGATTACCAGCAATGAAATGTACATCATACTTCCCGTTAGATAGAGGATTTAAAAAATCTTCCCTTAACCTTCTCGCAGTATTAAAATTAATATACTTACGGCGATCTACCAAGTCACCGAGATGAACAACAGTACGAATATTGTTAGCGTTCAGATATGGAAAAAAAATCTCATCAAGAAATTTCTTACTGTTGTCCATGAAGGCAATATTGTCATTACGAACACCCCAGTGTGTATCAGTAATTAGTGCAATTTTCATCTAGCGATTTTCTTTCGATTAGTAAACGAAGCTTTATCTCTAGAATAAGTGTTTAAACAAAGTGTTGTATAATCACGTATAGCTTCGAGCCTAAGAACATAGTTATTACGTTCGTTCTCTCTAATATTATTATCGTTGATTTTGTCTACTAAGTCAATTACATTCGCTGGTACTAGGTGTAGGTTCTTCATTTTTATCTTCCTCAATAAATTTTTCAATTCCGGATTTAGCTTTTTTCGAATTTTTGATAATCTTATCCTCGAAATTACGAATAATATCATCTGAATATTCATTATGTATAATTTGGCCAGTAATCGAAATTTCTTCGTTCAAACCATCCATTAGATTACTATTAATGAAATTTTTATGCTTTATATAAGACTGTTTCTTTTCTTTTTGAATGCGTCTAATGAAAGCATTCCAGGCAATTTGCGTAAAGTAAGCAAACGGATTAGAAGATTTTTCCGGATCAAAACTATGAGCAGCAACAACACAATTTTCGATAGCATCAGCAATCATATCATCACGATATGAATACCCCATAAAGTTTGGCTTGGTTGATAACTTATTACAAATCATCAAAAAACATTCGCCGACGTAGTTAGGTATTCGAGGTAACTGCCTACCCGCTTCTGCTGCCTCTTTAGTTTTTTGTTTAAACTTCACCATCTCTTCGAAAAGAGTTTTATTGTTTACGTAATGCTTTTTTGCTCTTGGTTTTGATATACTCATGTTATACCTTTAAATTTACCGGATAAATTTTATAATCAAATTTTTCTTCATTATACATTGTCATACGAGCAACAAAATGTAATATAGTGAAATTTTTCTTATTTTTCCAAGTAAGGTCGTCGCTGATATCATAAAGAGTAGCAATCTCTTTGCTGTCTGATTTACGCAAACCACGACCAATAGATTGTAAATTTCTTATCTTTGATTTTGAAGGACTAGCAAATATAACGTTATGCAAATTACGAATGTTAACGCCTGTGGAGAAAGTTCCGTAGCTAGCGACGATAATACTTGATGGCGACTGCTGGACAATATGGCGTATTTCTTCACGATCTTCACCATCTACTCCTCCATGAACAAAGTGAACAGGTATTCCTTCATCTTTAAGCATATTATATAATACTTTACCGTGTTTGTCGACATATTGAAACAATAGTAGTGTATTACCCTTAAGAGATAAAGTTAAATTTTTTATAAACCTATTACGGGCTTCATTGCGTACAAGCCAATCCATCTCTCCTTGATAGTCTAAACTCTTCATCATTTTGCGATCTTCATCAGGGTATTTTAATACGATACACTTGATTGTAAACGCCGATAAATGTTTCTGTTCAATCAACTCAGAAGTGCTAATTACTTTCCTTACAATCCCGAATAAACCTTCGAGGACAAGTTTATGAGTGTTAGTGCCATCAAGAGTACCAGTAAATCCGAAACGGTATCTACAACTACTAAGCTTAGACATAATACTAGTAAGAGATTTAGCTTTGAAGAGATGAGCTTCGTCTCCTATGACCACATCAAATTGTTGGAAATACTCTTTAGGCATTTTGTATATGGACTGCCAGGTTGAGATGATAACTGGTTTATCCGACTGTTTATCTTGCCCAGCATAGATTCTATGAACGAACTTATCAGATACAAAACCATAATCAGCAAAGTCAGAGGCAAGTTGACTAACCAAAGAAGTAGTTGGAACAATAATAAGAGTCCGTGCATTATAGTATCTCGCTATTAGGTAGATGATAAACGACTTACCAGAGGCAGTCGGTGAGAGAAGTAAAGATCGACGATTACGTACAGCATATGCGAAAGCTCCTACTTGATAATCTCTGCGTTCAAATTTAGCTGGTATATTTAATGAATCGATAAAGTCGTTTGCTTCTTTAAGAGAAAACTCTTCAGCACTAAAATCAGATGTATATATTACTTGATAATTTCGTTTCTTTGCAAACTCTTCTATATACGGATTAAGTCCAGCATAAAGTAGACAAGACATAACGTTTAAAAGTCTAACCTTACCATCCCAAATTTTATTTCTAACTGATGGCATAAATTTAGCCCCAGGAACATCAAAAGTAAAATACTCATTCATTTCCATTACAATAGATGGATCGGCTATAATTTTATTATATGTTTCATCAAATTTTTCAATACAAATTATATCAGTCACATTTAAATCCCCACCTAGCTTCCCATGGTTTATTTTTTTTAAGCCTCTCAGAACGAATTGATGATTGTGATTTTCCGTAAATTGAAAGTTTTTCTTTTACTTCCGGAGTCATGTTAATAGCTAGCAATCCTTTTTTAGATTGCATATAACATTTTCTATTACAATATTTTTTATCATTATATTGCGAATCTTTAATTCCTTGTCTAGGAATATTATTATTGCAATACTCACATTTTCTTATAACTGTTTTACAATTTTCAAAATGCCATCTTATCATATTAGGTCTATTACCAGAAACGTTGCAACGATCACAATTAACTATTTCTGAGTTTCTTTTTATGCATTCTTCTTTAGAAATCATGGAATCAAAATTTTGCAATCCATGTTCTTTAAATAATTTATCAATATCAATATCGATATCAACATCAATAGGTTCAAGTCCAAGTGCTTTTGCTATATTATCCATTGCAATCTCCTTATAAAACATTACAATGTATTTATATACAAACCTATTTTACCATCAACCGCCACTAGTAAATTTGAACCAATCAATAGCTGACTTAATTTGAAATCCACGATTCGTTAGACTCTTAATAAT
>Ga0114951_10002694_pt1 | contig 19657 bp, 13 predicted proteins | sample AM7aDNAmetaG_FD_88677 | JGI IMG/M metagenome (GOLD analysis project Ga0114951, IMG submission 88677) | Freshwater microbial communities from Finland to study Microbial Dark Matter (Phase II) - AM7a DNA metaG | ecosystem: Environmental > Aquatic > Freshwater > Lake | place: Finland: Lake Alinen...
CACGATCACTGCATCTACGTCTCCCACCACCCACGCATCGTGGCCGGAGGGTAGCAGGGAGACATCGCCAGGACGGCAGTCGAATTCCGTGCCATCGTCCATCCTGATCCGCAGGACACCCGCGACGTGATACTGAAAGTGCGCGGCCTCACAACTCTTCGTTTTGGCAATAGGCTGCACGCAAGTCGCCCAGCGCCACCCTGGCTGCAAAGTCACGCGCCCCACTGTGGCCCCGCCGATCTTCACCAGTTCGAGCCGGCCCTTCGGAAATTCGCGTACTTCATCCGGCTTCTCAAAACTCACCCGTTCTGCCATCTGCATGACCTGCATATTCCACCTCTTTCTAGGGGTTAGAAGTGACCACTTTGTCGATGAGATGATAGGCACCCGGGGCATTTGGTTCTGAAAAAAATGTTGGGAAGAACTAGACCGCTCACCTCTGGTCACATCTTCCGCCGAGCATTTCACGCCTGATGAATAGCGTTGCTCCCCCATGCGTGGTTTCGCTGTTGAATTGTTTGCGAAAAACGTCACGATCCCCCGTGTCCGAAGACACGTGCCTTTTCACTTGCAGCTGCTGTATTCTGAGAAATTGGAGACGACCGGGATCGAACCGGCAACCCCTAGCTTGCAAAGCTAGTGCTCTCCCAATTGAGCTACGTCCCCGTGTCGGCGTTGCCGCGACAGATGGGTCATCCTACCAAATGGCCTTCCTATTACAAGGTTGGCGAAGGGACGCGAGGGTTGAAACCCCCCGCCGCGTGCCCCTATGATGCGCGGGTCTTTGGAAGGATCAATTCATGACCACTAGCATTGAGCACGGCGCGGCCCGCTTGAGTTCCGAGCAGGTCGCGACGCAGAAGTTAAATCCTCGTGCCGTGAAGGCTGTGCCGGACGTACACGGGCATTTCGGCCAGTATGGCGGGATGTACGTGCCCGAAACGCTGATGGGCGCGGTGCGCCAGCTGGCCGACGAATATGAACGGGCCAAAAAGGATCCGGCGTTCAAGGAGCAGTTGAATTACTACCTGCGGCAATTTGTGGGCCGGCCTACGCCGTTGTATTTCGCACAGCGACTGACGGAATTGGGCGGCGGCGCGAAGATTTATTTGAAGCGCGAAGACCTGGCGCATACCGGGGCGCACAAGATTAACAACACCATCGGGCAGACGCTGCTGACGCTGCGGATGGGCAAGAAGCGGGTGATTGCTGAGACCGGCGCCGGCCAGCACGGCGTGGCGACGGCGACCGCGGCAGCGGCGTTCGGGCTGACGTGCGATGTGTACATGGGGTCGGAAGATATTCGCCGGCAGAATCTGAATGTGTTTCGGATGCGGTTGATGGGCACGCGGGTGATCTCCGTGGAGTCGGGATCGAAGACGCTCAAGGATGCTACGAACGAGGCGATGCGCGATTGGATGGGCTCGGTGGCGCATACGCATTACATCATCGGTTCGGTGGTCGGGCCGCACCCGTTTCCGCAGATCGTGCGGGATTTTCAGTCCATCATCGGCATTGAGACGCGGCAGCAGTGCCTCGATACGTTCGAGCGGCTGCCGGATGCGATCGTCGCGTGCGTCGGCGGCGGATCGAATGCGGCGGGAATCTTCTATCCGTTTGTCGAAGACTCCGGCGTGAAGCTCTTTGGTGTCGAGGCCGGCGGGCGCGGGCTGAATCCCGGAGACCATGCGGCGTCGATCGGATTCGGCAAGCCGGGGGTGCTGCACGGGTCGCTTTCGTATGTGCTGCAGACGCCGGACGGACAGACGGCGGATGTGCATTCGGTGTCGGCAGGGCTCGATTATCCGGGCGTAGGTCCGGAGCACGCATACTGGAAGGATGCAGGCCGGGTGGCGTATTCCTCAATCACGGATAAGCAAGCCCTTGAGGCCTTCCAGATTCTTGCACAACGTGAAGGGATCATCCCCGCACTGGAATCCGCACATGCGATCGCGTTTGCTCTCCAACAGGCGCGTACAATGTCCAAGGATCAGATTCTGGTGATCAACCTCTCAGGCCGCGGCGACAAGGATTGCGTCGAAGTGGCCCGGCTGCTGGAGACGGCAAAGAGTTGATCCGCTGTTACGCAAATTGGAAATGACCATGAACGACCTGCTGAAGAAAATCATCGGTATGCAATTGTGTGCGGTTGCGGGAATGCTGCTGGTCGGCTGCGAGTCGGAGTTTGCGTCCGATCCGACGCGGCCGATGCCGACGCGCGCGGTGGAGAGTCCGCAAGATGTGAGCAGTCCGAATCATGAGATCATGGTGCAGAATCCGGGGACGGTGCCGCTGGTTTCGGTAACGCTGCCGAACCGGCCGGGTGAGAATCCGCAGGTCAGGACGATCGCGGACAACGTTCACGATACGTTCACGCCACCCGCGGCCACGCGCCCCACCAGCACTGGCACTGAGACCGTTACCCCCCCTATCCACATCGATCCCATTTCCGGCAAGTAGTATTCGCTAGCTTTTCGCGCCTGCCGAAGGGAATCAGCGTTGCTTCGTGAGGGCGAGTACGCGCGGCGCCGAGAGAATGCCCATCGGCTGCAGTCGATACTCATACGTCCAGTTCGCCCCTGTCGAGCGCCAGGCATCCGGCCCGTACCATTTCAAGCGATCGTGGGCGTAATGCACGATTCCAAACGCATTCGCCCGATTCCCGAACAACGTCAGGTCGAACCGCCCGCGACCGCGTGATTTCAAGTCGGCCCGATGCGGTGCGAATGCCAGCGATCCACAATCCTTACCATCCAGAGCCGCCCGCAGCGTGGGCCCCTTGAAATTGGATACCTCGACAGCCAGCGGCCCTTTCACCTGTGGCAGCGTGCAGTGGTAGGTCACATTCCCGGCGTAGAACGGCAATCCCTGATGTGTGAAATCGCCCCATTCTAGCGCCCGGACCGGCACAACTAGCCGCGCCCCGCGGCCCATCACGCGTACGCCAAAATCGCCCAGTAAGTAGCACCATTCCAGATTCCGCTTCCGCGTGAAGGGAATCGACAGGATCAGCTCATGCTCGCCCGCCGCCATGTCGGGCAGTAAAACGGTCTTGATCGACTCGTCCGTGAAGTACCCCGCCACCTTCGATTTTACCTTGGACCCATCCAGAAAAATCTCTGTGGTTTCCGCATCCTCCAGCGCCAGCCGCGGCGATGCCACCGCCACATCCGAGGAAATCCGGAATCGCAGTTCCACCTTGCCCAATACCGGATCCTTCTTGCGATCCACCCACGGCTGCGCCACGTGCCCTTCGCGCGGCGGCAATCCGAAGACGTGCCGTACCGCGTTGTGCGCCCGCAATAGCTCTTCCTGCGGCGACCATGCTCCGCCATTGACCCGCCACTCGGCCTGATCCAGCAGCAAGACATTCGGTTCCGACAGCGTCACGGGCACCGGTCCTGTTAGCCGCGCGATCTCGGTCCGCGCCGGTTCCAGAAGGCTGGCACCGGTCTTGCGTTGGCCGGGCTGCAATTCCAGCAGCAGGCTCCCGTGTGCCGGGCAGTCCCAAGGGATGATGGTGCATCCGCGCTCATATTTTGCGGCCACGTTTTCCCGATTTCCCGTAAGCGTGTCCAGCCGCGATGCCTGCCAATCGCCTTGGAGTTCGATTCGCGAGCCGAGTCGCGGCCGCTGCTGATCCGTATTGCAGACAAACAAATAGCGCGTCCGTCCATCTTCGCGCAACTGGTGCAAGAACGGCTGACTCGGCCCGAGGTCCTCACCCCAACGCCCGGCGATTCCGGTGCGAATCCGCACTTCGCGCACGGATTCGAGTGCACTGACAATGTCGGCTCGCGAATATTCGATATGCCGCGCTCGAGCCGCCAACCGCACGGCACGATCCGAAGCGACCGCGTCTACCAGCTCCGGAATACGCCCTGCAAATATCACGTTCCCACCGGCATTCACGAAGTCTTCCAGTCTGTCCAGCGTGGTTCCACGAATGGTCCGCAATCCCGGCACAACGACCACATCGTAGGCCATCTCCCCTACCTGGAATTTCGCCGCATCGCGCCTGTTCGCGGCTTTTTGTCCCGGCAACAGGCTCTCGCCCACGTAGTCAAAATCAATGCCCTCAAACAACAGCCACTTCGCCAACTCCTGGAATCCGGACTCCAATTGCTCCCGTTCCAGTTCCGCATTGCGGCCGGCCCCGAACGCCAGCCAGTAGCTTTCCACGGGATGAATGACCGCGACGTGGACAACGGGGCGTCCGCGCGTCAGCGCCGTGTTCAGCCGCGAGAAATGATTCTCGACGACCGAGTATTCCGCATACCAAGGGGACTGATACGAAATGGCCGCGGGGTAATCGCGCTTGGCCTCGCCCGCCATGCTCACCCACGCCAGGTGCGGCACGCGTACCGTCACACCTAATGCGGCCTGCCAGTCGCCCTGGCGTTTGTGACCGGCAAAATCAAAGTGCCAACCCGTTACGCCATATAACTCGCTCATCACGCCGGGACACCCGAATTGCCGCGCTGCGGATTGGGCCTGCTTGGCGGTCGTCAGTTCGATGGCATCGCACAGCATGTCGATGCCGGGAATGTCGAACGCGCGGTAGCTCCGCATCGCCTCGCCCAGCGCGCTGGTTTGCGACCAGAGTGTCGGCTCTTCCATCATGTGGCCGGTGAGGGCGATCTTATTTTTGCGACACCAGCTTCCCAGCGTGTCGGCAAAGGCCGCCGAAAATCGTTCGGCCACATGATCGTGATACGCATAACGCTCGCGGCTGGGTGCATCGGCGGGGAGTGCCCAGACCACCTCCGGCAGCGCGTCGAGCAGATCCATCCCATACGCGGCGGCAAACGTTTCGGGCAAATCGGTGGTGAACGGCAGAATGACATCCGTTTGTTCGAATGCGTCCCACAGCATGCGCTTGTGGGAGAACTGCGGCTCGTCGGTGAAGATCGCGGGAACAGATTTCCCGAATTCCTTGCCCACCGCCTTTTTGTAGACCTCGTGGGTGACTTCGATGAAGCGTTCAATCGCAGCGCGGTTCAGCGTGTCGATATACGTCAGATTGTTGAACCACGCAGTGGGCTCCGCAGTCTCCAGGTACGCATACCACACGGTGGCCCGTGACGACGCCTTCTCCGCATCCTTGAGCCGCCGATAGGAGGCCAGACTCCCATCCACCCCCAACTGCACCGCGTACCTTGCCAGCAGCGTACCGTTTTCGCTACGTCCGGCATGCGCCCCGGCATATCTGATGATTTCTGCCTTCCCGCCCTTGGAGTACGGCCGCATCGTAAAGGTCAGGTGCCGGGCGCGAAACCGCGGCTCCTTCGTCACCAGGCCGCCGGCGAATCCGCTCGGCCAGCGATCTTCATCGTAGAGCCACGTCAGCATCCCGTGCTTCTTGGCGTGGGCCGCGCAGGCGCGGACGATGTTCATGAATTCTTTGCCGAGATAGGGCGTGTCCAATCCGGAGCGGCAGTGAATGTGCGCTCCGCCAAACCCCATTTCTCTGAAATGACCCAATTGCCGGAGCAACTGCGGCAAATCGAGCTTGCAGTTCCAACTCCAGAACGGCGTCCCGCGGTATTCGGCGGTCGGATTCCTGAACAGACTCATCGGGAGAGATTTGGCTCGATTTCGCGGATACAGCCCCATCATACTTCTCCTGCATCAAGGATCTGCCGGTCTTATATGCCGGTTGCCAATTCATCGCTCAATATTCAATATATGGACTGCTTCACCCGCCCACACGCACTCTAGATCTCCCCGCCCCATTCCGGCGGCAACAGCAGCACTGGAATCTTTGTTCCCCGCACCACTTCCTGGGCGACGTTGCCCTCGATCAGCCGCGTCAGCATCCCCTTGCTCGACAGCCCCAGCATGATCATGACCACCTTGTGTTCTTCGGCGGTCTTGAGGATGGCTTGGCCGACATCATCGCTGAAGAGGAGGAGGGTTTCGACTTTGGTTTGTTTGTCGCGCATTTGAGAGGCGATTTTTTCGAGCACGCGTTCGCCGGGCAACGGCTCGCCGCCGCCGGACTCCGCACCATAGACGACGTGGGTGACGAGGATCTGATGCCCGAGGCGTTGCACGAAGCTCGCTATGGCATCGATGCGCGCATCCGGCACCCATCGATCCGACACCGAGAGGAGAATTTTGCTCATGATGCAATTCCTTAAATGCCTTTACCCGTGAGGGGCATTGTAACCGTGCCTGTGAATTCGGTCACGCATTTCTACAACATGCTCATGGGGTCCACATCCACCGATAGGCTGATCGTGCCGGAATGCAGCACGCCGCTGGTGCGTAATGACCGGAGCAGTTGCTGCAATGGGGCGGCGGTTTCGGCGATGAGGAGCATTTCCACGCGGTACTCTTCCTGCAGGCGTTCCATCGGCGGAGGGACGGGGCCGACGACTTTGACTGGGGCTTTGAGGCGGGCGATGCAATCGTCGACGACGGTGCGGATGCGCTGGGCTTCGGTGTGCAGTTTGGTGTAACCCTTGTGGGCCATGAGGATGCGGACGATGCGGCCATAGGGTGGGAAACCGCACTCTTTGCGATGGGGCAATTCGCTGGCGACGAAGCCGAGGTAATCGTGATTGCAGGCGTGGAGGATGGCGGGTTCTTGGGGCTGGAAGGTCTGGACGACGACGGTGCCGCGCTCGCCGGTGCTTCCGGCCCCCCCACCGGCTCCCCCACCGACGCTGCGGCCGCTACGGCCGGCGACCTGGCAGATGAGTTGAAAGGTGCGTTCGGCGGCGCGGAAGTCGGGCATGGACATGGCGAGGTCGCTGTTGAGCACACCGACGAGTTGGACGTTGGGGAAGTCGAGGCCCTTGGCGATCATCTGCGTACCGACGAGGAGATCGATTTCGCCGAGGCCGAAGGCGTCGAGGGTTTCCTGGTAGTCTTCGACTTTGCCCATGGTGTCGGAATCCATGCGGGCGATGCGCATGGTGGGGAATTTGCGGGCCAGTTCATCTTCGGCTCGCTGAGTGCCTTGGCCGAGGTGCGTGAGCTTCGCCTGGCAGCTCGGGCAGCGGGCGGGAAGCATCATGGAGGTGAGGCAGTAGTGGCATTTCACCTGGCCGTAGCGCTGGGCGAAATCGCCATGGGATCCGCTGGCATCTTTGGCTGTCTCGGCGCTACGGTGGACGACCATGGTGGCGTCGCAGTTTTCGCACATGAAGACCCATTGGCAGCGCGGGCACATGATGTAATGGGCGTAGCCACGGCGATTGAGGAGGAAGATCGCCTGTTTGCCTTTTTCGAGCGTCTGTTTGAGATGATGTTCGAGGACGGTGGAGAGGATGTGCAGTCCGCGGCGTTCGTGGGATTGCTGTTTCATATCGACGACGACGACGCGGGGCATCTGCGTGCCGAGGGGGCGGGATTTGAGGGTGAGGAGTCCCCAGTGCGGGTTGCCGCCGTGGGCGTTGTGCCAGCTTTCGAGTGCGGGGGTGGCGGAGCCGAGGAGGACGGGTATTCCGAGCATCTGGGCGCGGCGGATGGCGACATCACGGCCGTGGTATTTCGGGGCGCTGTCCTGCTTGTAGGAGTGGTCGTGTTCTTCATCGACGACGATCAGGCCGATGTCGGCGGCGGGGGCGAAGATGGCGGAACGAGCGCCGACGACGACCTGGGCCCAGCCTTCGGCGATGGCTCGCCAGTGCTGATGGCGTTCGGATTCTTTGAGGCCGGAATGAAGCACGGCGACGCGCTGGAAACGCAGCATGAAACGTTTGACGGTTTGGGGTGTGAGGGAAATTTCCGGCACGAGGACGATGGCGCGTTTGCCCTGGGCGACGACTTGTTCGATGGCGCGGATGTAGAGTTCGGTTTTGCCGGAGCCGGTGACGCCGTAGATGAGGCGCACGGCGAAGCCGCCGCGGGCGAGCAAGGCGCTGATGTCGTTCATGGCGCGTTGCTGATCGGCGCCGAGGGTGAGGGCGGGCGGGCCATTGCCGGTGGCTTCGGCACCGGTGATCAGGGGCATCTGGAGTTGTTTGCGCGGGATGACGAGTTGGAGATCGATGAATTTTCGCATCATGGAGCGCGTGATGCGGGCGGCGGCCATCACTTGAAGTTCCGTCTGTTCGCCGGAGGCGAGTGCGGCATGAACAGCTGCGAAGGCTTTCCGGGCGCGCGGGGAGAGTTTGACAGTGGCGGTCGATTCTTCGACGGATTGGCCGGGGTGGGCAAGGGAAACCATGGCATTGGTCGGTGTGCGGACGGCACGTTTCACGGCGGCGGGAACCATGCCTGCGAGGACCAGGCCGATCGGGCAGCAGTAGTAGTTACTGATCCAGCGGGCCAGGTCGAGGAGATCGGCGGGGACGGGGGGGACGTTTCTCATGACATCGTGGATCGGCTTGAGTCCGGCGGGGCCGTTGCTGGGTGACTGGCGAAACGGCATCTCTGCAGTCTCGAAAAGCATTGCCTCCTCGGTAGCGGACCGGGCCAGCGGAGCGGGTTTGCGTTTAGTGATAAATTGCGGGGGATCGGCGGAGAGGGAGAGAATGGTAGCTGCGGTCAGGCGGTTGCCGCCACCGAGGGGGACCATCACGCGCGAGCCGCGATGCACTTCATGGCGCATATCAGGCGGGATGCGATAGGTATATTCGGCGTCGACCGGTTCGTCGACCGCGACCGTTGCGTAGAGGGCGGTCGAGGTTTCCGAGATATTGTCTGAGACAGGAGAAGTCATGCGCAGGCGTTGTACCATCGGCCCGGGTTTGTGCCAAATGAAGCGATTGAGGGAGAGGGATGGGGCAATGGGGGAGAGTATTCGGATTCATTATTTCATTTGGCGCCATCGAACTGCCAGAGGATGACCGAGGGGAGCGGATCGGGCAGGGGGAATTCCTTGTCGCCAGCGTAGGCTTTGCGAGTTTTGTCCACGGTTCGAAAGCCCAGCGGCTGGCCTTTTTTTAGTGTGACTGTTGCCACCGTATTGGAGATCGACTTCATGTCACCACTCTTCAAACTATAATTGCCATCTTCGGGGGCGTTGACGGGATTGGTGAAAGTTGAGAAGACCAGCCACGCTGACAGGCTTCCCTTTCCGGCGGCATATTTCTGAAGGATTACCCAGTCCAAGTCCCGGTTTTGTTCGGCAGTGAGTGCGGCGCGAACCTGCTTGCGAGCGGCGACGGCCAAGTCGTTGAATTGGGACATTGCATTTCGTTTTTCCGCATCGCTTGTTACCGGGTCGTTGGCGATTTTCAGCTCAGCAGTAAGCTTCGTCTGAAGGTTGTTCACAATTGCTTTCGTCTGAGTACGGTGGTTTTCATCCATGGATACGGCATCCAACGCTTCAAGGTAGATGTCCGGTTTGCCGTGCGGCCAGGCGGTGCTTTGCAACAATGCGGTTTCGGTCATTGTAATTTGGGTGGCGCGCAAAGATATCCAGTAGAGATCCATTCGATCCTGGACGAATTTGCACGCTGGTTTCATCAGAAGTTCAACCTGCGCATAGGCGGGCATCCAATCGTGTTGGTCTTTGATTCCATCGAGAATTTTTTGAATCCCTGCGTCGAATTCCTTCCGCATGGCGAAAAGCTTTTCCTTGTCGACATCACTGACGCCGGGATAGGCCAGCACGGAATCGATCATTTGATGAATTGATTCGCTCATGCCGGTGACGAGCTTGTTCGCTTGAATTGTTGGTGAAGCAGTCTGGGCGGGTTCAGTTTGGCCTGCGGCGGGCCAGTTGATGCAAAGCACAAGGGCAATGACCGTCAGCGCGATGGCACAATGAGTCTTCATGTGAGTGGCTCCAGAAAGTGCGGATCTACTTTGGGACGCTGCCGGCGAGGCCGCGTTTGGGATCGGGTTTTTCGGGGAGGGTGAAGTCGAGGTGGGCTTCGCCGGAGGAGGGATCGATCTCGATTCCCCCGATCTGGGGAACGAACTGCCAGTTTTTGGGAAGGGCATCGCCTTTACTGCGCCAGCGGGCCATGACTTTTTCGGTGTTCTTGTCTTTTGCCCAGCCGCCGAAGAGGTTTTCGAAGTACCAGAGTTCGGTGCGGTAGATGACTTCGCCGCCTTTGTCGGCGTAGAAGTCGCGGGTGCGGATGAGTTCGACGAGCACGGTGGCGTGCTTGTGATCGGCAGCGATCCAGAGCACGCGGCATTTGTCGTAGAACTCGGGAATCTTGGCGACCCAGTCTTCGATCCACTGGCGATCCTCGGCGGTCGCGGGTTTGTCGGGAGTGATTTCGCGGTGGTAGTCCATGGAGACGCCTTCCCAGCGCGTGGTTTCGACGGCGGCGTTTTTAGTCCAGACGATGAGGTCATAGGTGCGGCCGGGGAGGAGTTTGGGGATGAGGAACGCGCCGGTTTGGGGATCGAACTGGGCTTCGTAGACGAAATCATCGCGGCAGTCGGACTTGCTGGTCTTGAGGACATCGGCCCATTGGCGATCGACGGCGACGATGCGTGTGAGGGTGTCCTTGGTTTTGATGTTGCCTTGGATCTGGCTCGCCGTGGCTTTGGCGGTGGCGGCAGGTTGGGAGGCAGGAATTGTGGAGGGAGATTCCCCCTGGCCGCTGAGGCACAGCGCGCCGAGGGCCAGCAGGAGCATTCCGCAGGTTCGGACGAGGTGATTGGAACGTCCAGCGGATTTCATGGAGGGGTCCTTGGAAAGTGCAACTGCACTGTTGGAAAGTGTAGGCCGAGGTGATCGTCGCCACAACAGGAGGTCGGCTGCCGTTGCGGGTGGCGGCGAACGGCTCGATAATCCGGGCATGAGTAAGGAACGCCGATCTTTTCTGACTTCGCGGGCTCATTCGTTTGGGTATGCGTTTCGTGGATTGTGGACACTGCTACGAACGCAGCGGAACGCGTGGATTCATGCGGCAGCAACGGTTCTTGCGGTTGTGGCGGGATTCGTGGTGCATCTGGGCGCCAGCGACTGGTGCTGGCTCATCGCGGCGATCGCACTGGTATGGATCGCGGAGGGGCTGAACACGGCGGTGGAGTTTGTCTGCGACGCATTGCATCCGGAGCGGCATCCGTTGATTCGGAATGCGAAGGACATCGGCGCGGCGGCGGTGCTGCTGGCGGCGCTGGCGGCGGCCGCCATCGGCGCGATCGTGTTCTGGCCGCACATCTCAGGGGGAATCATCCATCAAGGGTAGTGCGTTTGAGTTCCTCGGCAAAGCGCGGGGGAACACTGGTGATTGAAGGGACGTTCTCGTTCTTGCGAATGCGGTGGATGAGGTCGATGCAGGTGGTGATGATTTCGCGGGCATCGTAGCCGATGCGTTGGCACAATACGGCACTCGGGGTAGGCCAGGGGAAGTTGCAGTGGGCGATCACTTCGACATCTTCGGGGACGCGCACCTTGGCGTCGAGCATGCCGATGGAAGCGGGTTCGACGAGATTGTCATCGGAGATGAAGAAGGCATCGGGACGGTCTTCAGGATGGGAGAAGAGGAGGCGCGTGAGATTGCGCGCGGCAGCGGGGTAGTCCAGGTGTACCTGCTGCATCCACTCAGGCTTGGTGGACAGACCGTGTGCGCGCATCTCCGCCAGCAGCGATTGCTCGAATTGTTCGGTAAGGCGACCGAAATTGGAGTTACTGAGGAACGCCACGCGCCTGCGGCCGCGGTTGAAAAGGTAACTCATGACCTTATCGGTCATACCCACGAGATTGACGGCGGGCACGGAGGGCATGGGTTGAGTCATGATGCCGACGCAGGGTATGCCCGGAGCTTCGGTTTGGATCTGATCGATGGTGTTTCGTACGGGGGGATTGACGAAGATAAGGCCGGCGACGCGGGAGGCGCGAACATCTTCGATCAGGATACTATGATCTTGATAATCCGAGGGGTAGCTTATTTTGCGGTAGAAGTGGAAACGCGGATCGAAGCCATTATCGAGTGCGGTGGCTTCATTGAAGATGGCGGTTTCGAAGCGGGTCCAGCCTTGTCCGGCGGCCTGATTGGCGAAGACCAGGCCGTAGGAGCAGAGGTGCGGGGGCGTGTCGGCGACGAGTGTACCGGCCATGCCGCGGGCGGTGGCAAATCCGTCGGCGATGAGGGTATCGAAGATTTTTTGGATGGTTTCGGCGGCGAGGCTGAATTTAGAGCACATTTCGAGACGCGTGGGGAAGCGGTCGCCGGGCTTGAGTTGTCCGGTAATAATCTGTTTGCGGAGGTGTGCGAGCACTTTTACCGCTTTTTCGGAGAGCTGGTCTGTGGATTTCTCTTTCTTTTTCGCCATGGCTTACTTCCTAACAAGATATTTTACGTTAATTTAATCAATTCGACAAATGTATAATATTCTAGAATTATTCAAAAAATGTCCTTGCATTCGTTTTTCCCTGTGGTAATCTTTTCATAAGAGCCCATCAAGGGCTCTGGCCATTCTAAATGCTCCCGCAGACCTGCCAACGGCAGCGTGACGGGGGTTCCCAACGAGAGTAGAGAGAGCGAGCGCACGAGAGGATCGTAACGGTTTATCTTGCGCGTGTCACTTGCGAATGGATCGGTAGTTCACGATCCGTCCATGAATCTAACCGACGGCAGAACGTGCGGCCAGAGGCCGTGCGCGCAGCCGCTGCGAATGCTCCGCCACGACAATGGGTCGTGCGGTAAGGTGAAGAAGGCTCTCTTTTTGAAAAGGTGAGAGGATTATGAGTATCACGCGGAACTATCTATTGGCGTTGGCAGCGTTGAGTGTGGTCGGAATCGCGGGGGCAGCCCAGGCGGCGGTTATCACCTGGACGAATGGCACCTTCAGCGATACGACCATCTTGCCGACCTCCAATGTGGTGTATGCCGTGGACACGGGGGGCAGCGGGGGATCTGCGGCGGGTCTTACTTGGTACTCGCACCAGAAATGGGATAACAATAATGATAGTGCCGTAGCGGGGTATTGGGCCTGGGAAAGTCGAAATGGCTGGATGAATCGCGACACGGGCGACGCGGGCTTCAATGCCATCCTCAGCAATTACCTTTTCAATCCCAATGATAGTGGTCCGCAAGCAATCGAGCTTAGGAGTCTTACCATCGGGAAGACGTACGAAGTCTTGCTGCTGAATGCAACCGATAGCACCTACTTTGGGGCGGCGACATTCCAAGCTGCCGACGGTATTAGCGGAGCGAATCTGGCGGGCGATATCTCCGCCGCCCAGCAGTACGCCTACCAAACAGGTCCCATCGGCGGGTACTTGAACGGCACGTTCACGGCCGATGCCGTGACGCAGACATTATATGTCAAGGCGAGTTCAGAAGGCGGTGCCATTCACGCGTTTGTCGTGTCAGAGGTCGTGGTGCCGATCACTCCGGAACCGGCTTCTCTGGGCTTGCTGGGATTGGGCGGACTGGCGTTGCTGGCGCGTCGGCGCCGGGCATAAGCGACGAAACGGCATAGCGTATTATCCGCAGCCGCAGCTATCATTGATAGCTGCGGCTGCGGTCTTTTGATGCGCCAAGTTGTGGTGCGTGAACACCCGCCCGTGGGTAATGCGGCTATCGAGGATCTTCTGGATGATCTCTCCGGCCAAGCTGAATAATTCAGAGCACATTTCGAGACGTGTGTGGAAGAGGTCGCCGGGATTGAATTGGCCTGCAATAATCTGTTTGCGAAGGTGAGCCACCACCCTTACCGCCGTTTCGGTAGAGAGGGTCGGTGGATTTCCCTTCACTGAGCCATGATGTTATTAGCCATGATTCTATCGTGACGACAAATCTTACGTTACATTAGTTAATTCAATAAATATAGCACATTTCGGAATTATTTAAAAAAATACATTGCATTCGTTTTTTCCTGTGGTAATCTCTTAATAAGAGCCCAGCAAGGGTTTTGGCAATTCAAATGCCCTTTTGGCCACTGCGAGTGGTTCGAAGGGGTTCCCAACGAGAGTAGAGAGAGCGAGCGCACGAGAAAATCGTAATTGGTTTTCTCACGAGTGTCACTTGCGAATGGATCGGTTGTTCACGATCGGTCCATGAACCTAACCGAGGGCAGACCGTACGGCTTGTGGTCGTGCGCGCAGTCGCTGCAAATGCTCCGCCACGACAACGGGTCGTGCGGTAAGGTAAGGAACGGCTCTTTCAAAAAGGCGAGAGAATTATGAGTATCGCGCGGAACTATCTATTGGCGTTGGCGGCGTTGAGTGTGGTCGGAGTGACGGCGGCGGCGCAAGCGGCGACCATGACATGGACGAATGGCACCTTCAGCAACACGTCTATCTTGCCGACATCCAATGTGGTGTATGCCGTGGATACGGGCGGCGGCGGCGGGGTTACGGTGACTGCCGCAGGCATCGATTGGTACTCTCACCAAAAGTACGATACCTACAATGATGGTGCTGTCGCGGGCTATGATGACTGGGATCGTAGAGGTGGCTATCTCATTGGGTCGGGGCGGAGCACCGGCGATGCCGGTTTTGACGCGGTTCTCGACAATTACCTTTTCGCTCCGGGCGGCGGCCCGGCGCAAGCCATCGAATTGAAGAGCCTGACGGCGGGCCACACATATCAAGTCTTGCTGCTGGATATCTGGACTGGGGGCCTGCCGTTTGGAGGGCCTTTGAGCATGCAGGCAGCCGACGGGTATGATGGGACCACTCTTACCGGCAGTGCGTCGGCTGTTCAGCAATTTAGTTACCAATACGCAGATGACGTGGATCCTATTACACATATCCCAAATCCCCTTGGCGGATACCTGATCGGCACATTTACGGCAGACGCTACAAGCCAGACGTTGTACCTCAGGACGACGGGGTTTGACTCGGGCATGATCAGCGCGTTTGTCGTGTCAGAGGTCGTGGCGCCGCCGCCGCCGTATGTTCCGGAACCGGCTTCGCTGGGCGTGCTGGGTCTGGGCGCTGTGGCACTGCTGGCGCGTCGGCGGCGGGCTTGAGGAATTGCGTTTAGTTATCTGAGTTAGATCATGCGGCCGCAGTCTTCGATGACTGCGGCCGCGGTCTTTTGATGCGCGGTATTGTGGGCTGTGAACGCCGGTTCGTGGATGGGGATGGGTGTGAAGAGAATCGGCGGGCGATCAGCCCACTGGGACGAGGATGAGACCGCGGCGGGCGTGCCATTCGATCAGGCGAAGGCGATACCAGTTCAGTTCGGGCAGCGGGGGATGGGAAATCTTCTGGGCCAGCGGGAAGTCCAGGGGGAGGACGATGTGCATGACCACGGGGGCTTGGGGATCGAAAGCGGATTCGCGGCGGGTCAAGGCGAGCAGATGGCGATGATCGCGTCCCCATTGCCAGAGGGCAGACCAGGAAACCATATCGCGGGCCAGCGTGAAGATATGCAGACGGCCGGCGGGATCTAGGGCCAGAAGCGATTCGGCTTCGAGCGGGCTCGATGCGTCGAGCACGACGGCATCGGGAATGAAATCGCGGACGGAACGGACGATGGCCTGCCACTGGGCATCACGTTCCTTGGGGTCGCCGGGAGGATCGATGGCGCGGAGGGTGGGTTCGGAGTTTGCGGCACGTGCTTCCGCGGCAGGTTCATTGGGCGTTGGGGCGGCGTTTTTCGTGGGCGGGGCAGATTCTCCTGGGGAGGGCATTGTAAAACATGCCTGACGAGGCCCCCGCCCCGTAAGGCATGGCACACGATCAGGGACAGGGAACCCAGTCTCGGCGGATTGTTCGAGGTTCAAGGAGCCAGCGTCAAGGGGCATTTCCGTGACACTTTCCCTGGAACTTGAAACTTGAAATTTGGCGTTGGCTCTCTCTTCCTCCGGAGATACAGCTTGGTCATCTATTTCCATGCCGGTATTGAGGGCCGCACGTTCTTCGGGGTCGAGAACATTGGCGAGATGATCGAAGGTTGCGGTGGCGATGGCGGACGCATCGGCGACGTCGGCGGAGACCTGTTCAACCGCGGCCGATACGCTGGCCAGTGCGGTCTCGGCATCGGTGATCTGCGGGGATGCGGCCGTTTCGTGGCCTTGCTTCACTTCGTTCACCAGATCCAGCACCGCCTCCCAGACGGCAGTTTTCTGCGAGCCGGCGTGCAGGAGCGCCAAGGGCTGGACTTCCTCCAGCGGCGTACCGACGCCGGCCAGCGCCAGGTCCAAGTGTAGAAAATTCTGGACTGCGCTCAGCAGCCGGGCATGAACGGCGGCAGCCTCGGCGAAGTCATCCGTGGCCAGAAACACCCGCAGCCGGCGGGGCCCGATCATGACCGATCGGTTGACGCCCTTGAGCAATTGGTAGGTGCTGATGATGCTGTCTTTGTCGGTCGCGGCAACGAGCAGAACATCCTCGACCGTCTGCTGAATCATGGCGAGGGGATCGACGAGGGAGGAATCGTCTTGCGGACGTTTGCCGAAGACGGACGGCGGCAGGGCAATGATCCAATGGGAAGCTTCCTTGCGGAGGGCGAAGAGCGTGCGGGCCAGATGGACGTCGATACTTACGCCGGTGGGGTCGGGCAGACCCAGCACTGGCGCCTCGGGATTCGGCTGAAAGAGGTCGACGATGAACTCTTCGCCGAACATTCCAAGGAGAGCGATGGGACGATCGTGCTCGATCGCCAGCATGTCGGCTGCGGTATAGAGCAACGTCCAGGCGTCGGCGGATTCCGGCGCCAGTGCGATTTGCAAAGTAGGAAGGGTAGTGGCGTTCTTGAGCGGCGGGCTGGGAAGGTTTCCCCCTGGCCGGACTTCTGATGAAGTTTGATCTTCATCAGGAGTCTGGCGTCCCGGGTCGTTCACGGGAGGGAGGGGGGCTTTACGATCGTTGGGGCCGACGCGTGTGGGACGAGGGGCATCGGGCGATGTGCGTGCGCCGTCCAGGAATAGCCGCGCAATGTCCGCCATGTTGCGGACCGGCTTGGCGTCGGCTGCGGCGGGACGATCCACGTCACTCATCGCGGAGTCTCCAGGAGGCACAGGCGAACCTGACGGCGGCTCGCCCTGCGCCTCTCGGCTCTCTGGGCCCTCTCCAGGCATACGGGCGTCGCTCGACATCAAAGAACTTCCACGACACTGTCGAGTTCGCCGAACGGATTCGGCTCGGCATATACATTGTGCGGATCGGCCTGCCAGCGGCCATCGACGACCAGCCGGTAACGGTACCGGCCGGACTTCAGCGGCATCAGGGTACGGAAGGTGTCGGCATCGACGGAGGCATCCATGTGCTGCGGGGTCCAATTATTGAAGTCGCCGGCGATTCCAACAGTCTTGGCACTGGGAAAATGGGCCACAAAGAGAATGCCTTCAGGCAGTTGGCGTACACCGTAGAATTCTTCGATCTTCTGCTGCGTGGAGAGCGGTTTGGCCGCTACCGGCGCCACCGGAATGCCGCTCTGGGCCGCGGTCGCCTTCACATCGTCAGCTCGGCGGGACAGGTTGTCTGCTTGCATGCGAATCTCCTGGGCAATTCCACGTTGGCTGCGACGCACCGGCTGTGTTTCTCCGAATGGATCAGGCATTTCAATACCCTCCTTGACGATTTCCAGTGTTTCCTCCACCGTCTCCCGCGCTGCTTCGATTGCATCTTCGCTGGAGAGCGAAATCGGTTCAGCAACGGCGCGGCCCAGGTCCAACGTCAAACGCGGCGCTGGCCCCATCAGTTCGCGGGCCAACTTCTGGAAATCCTTGAATCCTTTGGAGGCGGGATCATACTCCGTGATGGGCTGACCAAACGACGCGGCCTCCTTGAGTTTGGTATTGAAATTGATGGCCGATTCCATCAACAGCTCGCCGAATTGCTCCCGCAACTCCGCCAGCACCTCGCGGGCCAGCTTGGTGCGAATGTCGTAGAGCGTGGCGAGAATTCGCACGCGAATCTCCTGCCGGCACTGCTTGCGAAGTTGTTCGAGCAACTCGACCTGTTTAGAAAGGCCGTGCAGTGAGAAATAGCCGGTCTCGACGGGAATGACGACTTCCGTCGACGCGCGCATGGCATTGAACGTGAGCAGGCCGACGTTCGGCGGGCAGTCGATGATGCAGAAGTCGTAATCGGCGGCGACGCGGGCCAGAGCATCAGACAGGCGATCCTGCCGGCCGGGAATGCCATGCAGTTCCGATTCCAAAGCGGCGAGAGAAATATTCGACGGCGCCAGATCAAAATTGGCTGCGATCTGCCAAGTGATGTCCTTGACGGTATTCGTGCCGCCGGGTGAACGCAGAATGTCATAAATGGATTTTTCCACCTGCTGGTCGGGGACGGCCAGTCCCACGGCACAGTGTCCCTGCGGATCCATGTCCACCAGAAGAGTGCGCTGCCCCATATGCGCCAGACATGCCGCCAGATTTATACTCGATGTCGTCTTACCACAGCCGCCTTTTTGATTGATCAGCGCGATCGTACGCATACGCATGCATCCTTGCATCTATCGGATCCGGTTTGAGTCTGCGGGCTTCCAGCCTGCTCCCGTCCATGGGCCCCAAGGGGTGCCACACAACATTCCTCGTGGCATAGGGGATCACCGGAACTGTTTACTTGTCTATCGAATCATCGGGAAACGGGGAATTTATTCATGAGGATTTCTCAGTTAAAAAACGCGTTAGCAATACTGATAGTGCGTTTTTGACCCGGTCTGCGGGGTGAAGACCAGCGGACCTTGACGTATGATAGGCTGATCTGCGGCACGGGAAAGATGGCCGATACCCCCCATCCGAGGGATTGATGACGCTGATGGATGACAGCCACGCTACAACCACCCCCACACCCCCACACCCCACCTCCCCGCTGCGGCGCTGGTGGAAAAGAGTTGCCAAACGCGTATTGCTGGCGCTGGCGGGATTGCTTACCCTGCTGATCGTTGTATTTTTCCTTTTGCCCATCTGGATCAGCAACGAGCAGGGGCGGGCCTATGTACTCCAGCAACTCAACAAAGACCTCCCCGGCACGGTGGATATCCATCGCTGGTCGCTCTCGTGGTGGCGGGGCATGGAACTCGACGGTCTGACGATCACTCTGGCCGACGGCCGCAAACTTCTGCAGTGCCCGCACGTGCAGACGGACCTCACGCTCGGTTCACTTCTGTGGGGGAACTATGACCTCGGCAACGCCCGTATTCCGTCGGCCCATATCAGCATCGTGAAGTATGCCGACGGGTCGACCGACGTTTCCCGCCTCTTCCCGCTGACCGCGGCCGGCGGACGCAAGAATCCGCTTCGGTCCCTGCGCGGCGCAATTCAGTTCACGGCCGTCGATCTCACCCTTCGTTCGGAACGGTCGCACAGCGCCATCACGTTTTCCGACCTCAATGCGGAAATCAACATTGCGTCGCCGGTTGCCCCGTTCAACGTGCACTTGCGTGCCGTCAGCGGAGGCCCCGCAGGCCGGCCTATCACCTGCGATGCCATTTTGCCGGCCATCTCCGAATGGCCGGTGGCGATGTGGCGCATCCTCCCGGGGCTCGATCTTTCGGCCAGTGGTATCCCGACGGCGGCGGCGGCAGATTGGCTGGGACTGGATGAAGGGTGGGACGAAGCGATCGGACCCCAGATTGAGGAAGTTCGGTTCGCCAATCGGGGGACGCTCACCCGTGCACCGGGTTGGATTCCCTCGCTGCTGCTGAAAGGCTCGGGCGGAAAAACGTACATCGATGCCAAGCTGCTGCTGACGGCAACCCAGGTGATGCACCAGTTGAGCCTGCCGCGGGAGATTCATCTGAATCCGAGCGACCCGACAGATGCCTCGGCCGTGCGCGATTTTCATTTTGAGGCCGCCCTGCTGGTGTCGCCGCCGGTCCGCACGGCG